>Ga0302283_1000637_pt1 | contig 29012 bp, 27 predicted proteins | sample III_Fen_E1_4_FD_198770 | JGI IMG/M metagenome (GOLD analysis project Ga0302283, IMG submission 198770) | Peat permafrost microbial communities from Stordalen Mire near Abisko, Sweden - III_Fen_E1_4 | ecosystem: Environmental > Terrestrial > Soil > Wetlands > Permafrost | place: Sweden: Abisko... | reverse complement strand
CTCCCCTCGTGGGAGAGGGGTAGGGGGTGAGGGTCGCGTGGGTCCTGCGGAGAGATTCGCCCCGCTCACTGCCAGCTGTCTTTGGCCGCAGGCGGCGCGGTCCCCTGCATGTCGCCCTTGATCGAGTTCAGGTCGGGCTGCTTGTTCGTCTGCTTGACGTTGTGCCAGGTCCCGCCGACCTCGTCGCTCCCCATGCCGTACTCGCCGTCGAGCTCGCCCGTCTTGTCGGTGTTCACCTTGTAGACGAAGTACCCCTTGCCGGCGGCCTCCGCGGCCGGGCCGACCAGCCCGTACTTGTGCTCCGTCCACTGGAAGTGCACGACGTTCCCGGTGGCGACGCCGGAGAGCTCGCCCCACGCGCTCTGGTCGGCGCGCTTCCACTTGCCGATGACCTTGTCGTCGTTCTGCACGACGTGGAGGTAGCCGAACACCGGGTTGAAGTAGACGCCGGTCCACTGCTGCCCGTCGGGCATGTTGTCCGGCTTGATGTGCGCGCTCTGAGCGCCACCCGACTCGCCGCACGCGATGAGCGGCAGCGAGGCGCAGGCGAGCGTGCACGCGGTGACGAGAGCACCAAGGCGACGAGGGGTTCGCATGGCCGCGCACTTTAGAGCAAACGCGCGGAGATCGGAAACGCGGTTCACGGGCCCGGCGCGCATCACCCAAGCTCGTCATTCAGAGCGGCGCGAAGCGCCGCGAAGAATCTACGTAGGCGCTCGCCGCGAACGTCTCGCCTAGCCCGCGAAGCCCGGACCTACAGGATTCCTCGGCCGCGGACGGCCTCGGAATGACGGTGAGAGTGACTACGGGCTGGCGTCGTCGGGCTCCGAGCCGTCTTCCAGCGCCGCGCCGTGGCACTTCTTGAACTTTTGACCGCTACCACACGGGCACGGGTCGTTCCGCCCGATCTTCGGCCCCTGTCGCTGCGCCGGCTGCTGAATCTGCTTCGGCTGCGGGCGCGGCGGCATCGACGGAGCGACCGCCCCGGCGTCGGGCTCCGCGCCGTCCACCTCGGACCCGTGGCGCGTCTGCATCGCGCGCTGCTGCGCGGCGTGACGCTCGGCGTCCTCCCGCTCGATGCGCTCGATCTCCGTCTCCTTCTGCACCTGCACCTTGAACAGCTTCGTCGCGACGTTGCTGCTCGTGGCCGCCATCATGTTGATGAAGAGGTCGTAGCCCTCTTTCTTGTACTCCTGCTTCGGGTCCTTCTGCCCGTAGCCCCGGAGCCCGATGCCGTCCCGCAGGTGCTCCATGTTCGTGAGGTGCTCGACCCACGCGCGGTCGATCTCCTCCAGATAGAAGTGGCGGAAGATGCGCAGAATGAGCTCCGTCCCGAGCTCCTTCTCCTTCGCCTCGATGATCTTCTCGGCCTGCGTGTAGAGCCGGTGCGCGACCTCTTCCTGGTCGACCGTCGACTCGTAGTCGACCGGCTTCGCGCCGAAGTGCTCGATGAACGCGCCCCGGATTCCCTTCCAGTCCCAGTCCTCCGGCGGCTTGCTCGACGGGCAGCTCTCCTCGACGATCGCGCCGAGGATCCCGTCGGCGAGATCGAGCAAGCGCTCGCGCTGCTCGGTGAGCGACTGCGTGATCTCGGTGAGGAGGCGGTCGTAGACCTTCTGCGGCTCCTTCGCCTCGCTCTCCTTGAAGTCGATGCGGTAGCCCCAGAACTTGTAGATGTCCTCGCGGAGCGAATCGATCGAGTAGAGCTCCTTCACGTCCGAGACCTTCATGGGTCGCGGCGGCGGCGGCTCTCCGTTGGGGCCCGGCGTCGCCAGAGGCGTCCCGTAGTGGACGATCATCTGCTCGACCGCCGGCTTCACTTCCTCGCCGAGCCTCTCCAGCGGCTTGATGTCGCGCATCTTGCCGGTCGGCTTGCCGTCGTCGTCCAGGCGCTCCGGCTTGTAGATGCCGAGGAGCAGCTGCTGACGGATCGTATAGACCGTCTTCCGCTGCTCGCTCATCACGTCGTCGTACTCGAGCAGGTTCTTCCGGATGTCGAAGTTGCGCCCTTCGACCTTCGTCTGCGCATCTCCAATCGATTTACTCACCCACGGGTGCTCGATCGGCTCGTCGTCCGGCATCCCCATGCGCTCCATGAGCGCCTTCACGCGGTCGCCCGCGAAGATGCGCATCAGGTCGTCTTCGAGCGACAGATAGAAGCGCGACGAGCCCGGGTCGCCCTGTCGCCCGGCGCGTCCGCGGAGCTGGTTGTCGATGCGCCGCGACTCGTGCCGCTCGGTGCCGACGATGTGGAGACCGCCGGCCGCCTTGACCTCTTCCCCCTCCGCCTTGCACGCCGCCTCGTGCTTCTCGACGAACTTCTGGAACTCCTCGGGCTCCGCCTTCTCGTCCCGGTTCTGCTCCTTGAACTCGAGCCGCGCGAGCATCTCCGGGTTGCCGCCGAGGATGATGTCGGTCCCGCGACCGGCCATGTTGGTCGAGACCGTGATGGCGCCCTTGCGACCGGCCTGCGCGACGACGAAGGCTTCCTTCTCGTGCTGCTTGGCGTTCAGGACGGCGTGCGGGATCTTCTTCGACTTCAAGATGCGCGCGATGGCGCTGCTCTTCTCGACGCTCGTCGTGCCGACGAGAACCGGCTGCCCGCGGTCGTGGTACTCGCTGATCTCGTTGATGACGGCGGTGAACTTCTCGCGCTCGGTCTTGTAGACGAGGTCCTCGTAGTCCTGCCGCAGGATGGGCTTGTTCGTCGGGATGACGGTGACCCCGAGCTTGTAGGTCGAGTGGAACTCCTCGGCCTCGGTGTCGGCCGTTCCGGTCATGCCGCCCAGCTTCTTGTAGAGCCGGAACAGGTTCTGGAACGTGATGGTCGCCATCGTGCGGGTCTCTTCCTGGATCCGCACGTTCTCCTTCGCTTCGACCGCCTGGTGCAGGCCGTCGCTCCACCTTCGCCCCGGGAGCACGCGCCCGGTGAACTCGTCGATGATGAGCACCTTGCCGTCCTCGGCGACGAGGTAGTTCACGTCGCGCCGGTACAACGAGTGCGCGCGCAGGCACTGGTTCAGGATGTGGAGCGACTCGAGGTTGACCGGGTCGTACAGGTTGCTGATGCCCATCAGCTTCTGCGCGGAGTCGACGCCGTCGTCGGTCAGGGTGACCGAGTGCGCCTTCTCGTCGACGACGTAGTGCTCGTCCTTGCGCAGGCGCGGGATGACCTCGTTGATCTGCCGGTACTTGTGGCTCGACGGCTCGCCCTGGCCGCTGATGATGAGCGGCGTGCGCGCCTCGTCGACGAGGATCGAGTCCACTTCGTCGACGATGGCGTAGTTGAGATCGCGCTGCGCGTAGTCGAGCGCGCTGAACTTCATGTTGTCGCGCAGGTAGTCGAAGCCGAACTCGTTGTTCTGGCCGTACGTGATGTCGGCGCGGTACGCCGCCTTCTTCTCGAACTCACCCTGCGAGTGGACGACGGTGCCGGTCGTGAGCCCGAGGAACCCGTAGAGCCGCCCCATCCACGCCGCGTCGCGCGTGGCGAGGTAGTCGTTCACGGTGACGACGTGGACGCCCTTCCCTTCGAGCGCGTTCAGGTAGCAGGGGAGCGTGGCGACGAGCGTCTTCCCTTCTCCGGTGCGCATCTCGGCGATCGACCCCTTGTGGAGGACCATTCCGCCGATGAGCTGGACGTCGTAGTGGCGCATCTTGAGGATGCGCTTCCCCCCCTCACGACAGACGGCGAACGCCTCGTGGAGGATGTCGTCGAGCGAAGCGCCGTTATCGAGCTTCGTCTTGAACTCGGCCGTCTTGGCCTTGAGCTCGGCGTCGGAGAGCTTCGCGATGCCGGCCTCGAGCGCGTTGATCGCCTCGACGCGCGGACGCAGCTTCTTCACCTCGCGCTCGTGAGACGTGCCGAGGAGCTTCTTCAGTGCCCAAGTGATCATGAACGGCGGTTCCGCATCTCGTGAATGAAAACGTGAAAACGTGACTGATTGAGCTGGGGGAACGTAGTGCCGGCCGCGGTTATTCGCAAACCCGCCCGTCGTCGGGCGCCCCCCCACCGTCATCCCGAGGAGCGAAGCGACGAGGGATCCCCGTGACGCTGGGATTCCTCGCTCCGCTCGGAATGACGACTGGGGGCGCGGTGATCGGGGGCGTGGTGATGGAGTGGGCTCTGATAGCGGCGCAACCGTTCAGTATCGTCAGAGCCAGCCGTTGTCCCGGTACCAGCGAGCCGTCAGCTGCGTCCCTTCGCCCAGCGTCACCCGCGGCTCCCACTGGAGGTCGGTGCGCGTCTTCTCGGCGCTGCAGACCCAGTGGGGCTGGCGGATCTCGTTCATCTTGTCGCGATTGAGCATCACGGCCTTGTTCGCGAGCTTTCCGTACAGCTCGCTCGACACCGCGGCGAGCCATATCACCGGCAGCGGCAGGTTCAGCCGCACGAGCGCCTTCTTCCCCAGAGCGGCCTCGATCGCCTCGACCATCGCGCGGAACCCGTGCGGCTCGCCGTCCTCGACGAAGTACGTCGAGCCGCTCGGCACGTCGGCGGTGATGGCCTTGATGCACGCCTCGGCGCAATCCGAGCCGTAGATCATGCTGATCGTGCTGTCCCCCTTGCCGATGGTCGGCAGGACGCCGCGGTGCACGGACTGGAAGAACGCGAAGATCTCCTGGTCGCGGGGGCCATAGATCGCCCCCGGGCGGAGGATGACCACCGGGAGCTCGTTCTTCGCCGCGAGGACGACCGCCTCGGCCTCTTGCTTCGAGCGGCCGTAGTGCGTGACGGGCTTGCCGACACCGCCGCCGTCGACGGGCTTCCCGTCCAGCGAAGGACCGACGGCCGCCAGGCTCGAAACGAGGACGAACCGCTTCAGCTTCGGCGCATGCTTCTTCGCCGCCTCGATGAGGTTGCGCGTCCCGTCGACGTTCGTCTTCCGGAACTCCTCGGGCGAGCGCGCCTTCACGAGGCCCGCGGAGTGGATGATCGCGTCCACCCCTTTGACCGCGTCAGCGACCTTGTCCGCGTCCTCGACGCTCCCGTAGGCGAGCTCGATGTTCGGCAGGCGCTCGAGGAAGTCGCGCTTGCTCGTCTTGCGAACGAGCGCGCGCACGGTGTGCCCTTCGCGCGAGAGCTGCTCGGCGATGTGGCTGCCGAGAAACCCGCTGGCCCCTGTGACGAGGACCTTCACGACGCGAGCTCGCGATCGAACACGCGGTACTTCTTGTACGGCTTCGCGCCCATCATTCGGATCCCCGCGTTCACCGGCCCGTTGTCCTCGAGCGTCCACCCCAGCTCGCCCCACTCGATGCCGAGCTTCCGCCCGCTGTCGTTCAGCTCCGCGTAGAGGAAGGCGCTCAGGCCCGCGTACTTGCGGATGTGTCGGTACTTCTGGCGGATGCCGAGGATGATGAGCCGCGCGCTCTTCGGCCCTGTGATCTTCAGCCGGTAGAGCAGCTTGAAGATTCCGAGTGGGAACAGTTTCCCGTCGAGGTCGCTCGCGATCTCGTTCAGGTTCGGGATCGCCACGGCGACGGCCGCCGGCTCGCCGTCGATGGTCACGATGCGGGTGATCTGCGGCTCCAGGATCAGCTTGAAGTCGGAGGCCATCTTGCGGACCTCGTTCTTCGTCGCCGGCACGAAGCCCCAGTTGTCGGCCCAGGCGTCGTTGAACACGTCGACGATGATCCCGACGTCGCGCTCGACGTGCTTCATGTCCACCGTGCGGCTCTTCACCTCCGGCAGGGCGAGGATCTCGTCGTGACCGCGCTTGGCGCGCGCGTTGAGGTCGCCGACCGTGTAGTGCCAGCCGAAGAAGTCCTTGAGCTTGGTGTACCCGGCCTTCTCGATGAGGGCCGACTGGTACTTGTGGTGGTGCGGGTTCATGAACACCGCCGGCGTATCGAACCCTTCGACGAGGCACCCGAGCTCCTCGTTGATCGACATCGACAGCGGCCCGCGCGCCCGCTTCATCCCCTTGCCGCGCAGCCACGCCTCGGCGCGCGCGAGGAGCTCTTTCGCCACCTCTTCATCGTCGACCGTGTCGAAGAAACCCCAGAAGCCCGTCGCGTCGTTGTACCGAGCGAGGTGCTCGTGGTCGATCGTCGCAGTGATGCGCCCGACGCACTTGCCGTTCCGGTACGCGAGGAAGATCGTCCCTTCGGCGTGCTCGAAGAGGGGGTTCTTCTTCGGGTTGAGCCGGTCCTTCAGGTCCTGGTCGAGCGGCCGGATGAAGTTCGGTTCGTCGGCGTAGATGTACGAGACGACGTCGAGGAAATCGCGGACGTCGCCGCCCATGGGTACTTGGCGAATCTCGATCATGCGGATGGCGACGCTATCGCATCGAGCGCGCCCGCGCGCAACCCGGGTGGAGCCGCCGGGGCTCCTCCCCTCGGGTCACTTCTTCAGCGCGGCATAGAACGCCGACCCGCGCCGCTGCACCCGCACGATGAGCTCACCGTCTGCGGCGGCCTTCTGCACATCCGCGGCCGTGGGGTTGGGTATGCCGTCGCACTCCACGATGATGTCACCCGCCTTGAGGCTCGCCCGATCGGCCGACGACCCCGGCGACACGTCGGTGATGACCGTCGCCCCGCCGCCATGCGTGTACCCGACCTGCTGCGCCTGCTGCGCCGTGAGATCCCGCACCCGGAGGCCCATGCCTACCTGCGGGACCCCTTGCTGCTGCACCGGCACCGGCTCGACCGGCTCCTCGTGCCGCGCGCCGAGCGTCACGTTCGCGCCGTAGTGCTTCCCGCCGCGGATGATCTCGAGCACCGCGCTGTCACCCACGTCGTGCGAGAGGATCTCGCGCATCAGGTCGACCCGATCGTGCACCGGGTGTCCTCCGACCGCGGCGATGACGTCGCCCGGCTTGACGCCGGCCTTCGCCGCCGGCGCGTCGGATTGAACCTGATCGACGAGCGCACCGGCGCGCACGTCGAGCTTGAAGGCCGCGGCGAGATCGGGCGTCAGGTCCTGCGCCTGAATGCCAATCGTCGCGCGCTCGACGTGCCCGGTCTTGGTGATCTGCTCGGCCACGCGGCGCGCCATGTTCGACGGGATGGCGAACCCGATGCCGAAGCTGCCCGTGCGCGTCCCGAGGATCATGGCGTTGATGCCGAGCACCTTGCCGTCGAGGTCGCAGAGCGGACCTCCGGAGTTTCCCTGGTTGATGCTCGCGTCGGTCTGGAGAAAGTCTTCGATTTGGTTCTCGCTCAGGTTTCCGCGCCCCTTCGCGCTCAGGATCCCGGCGGTGACCGTGTTGCTGAAGCCGAACGGAGAGCCGATCGCGACCACCCACTCGCCGACGCGCGCGGCGTCCGAATCGGCGAAGTGCGCGGGCACGAGCCCGGTCGCGTCGATCTTGATGACGGCGAGATCGGTGTCGGGGTCGCGTCCCAGCAGGCGCGCAGGGACGACGCGGCCGTCGCGCAAATGAACGGCAATCGTCAGCGCGCCGTCGATGACGTGGTTGTTCGTCAGGATCGCCCCCTCGGGCGAGAACAGGACGCCGGAGCCCGTGCCGCGCGCGACCGGCGAATCGCCGCGCCCGCCGAGCCACCGCAGCACCTGGTCGGCCCCCTCCTCACGAACCGTCACGTCGATCTGGACGACGCTCGGGCCCACCTTGTCGGCGACGGCGACGAACGCATCCGACAATCGCTGCGCCTCGGCCTGCGACTGCGCGATGGCCCCGGGCCGCGGGGGCGCGGCGTCCTTCGTCTGCACGGTGGCCGGCGTGGCCTTGGGCGGCTGCTGCGCGAAGGCTGGCCCCCCCACGAAAGTCGAGACGGTCGCAGCGGCCACCAAGAGATAGGCGATTCTCATTTAGGACGAAGGATCGCACTCGTCGTCCGCGAGGCAAGTTTCCTCGCGCGACCGCTCACCACCGGCCCCGTTCGGCTCAGCCGGTCAAGCGCTCGACCACGCGCGACCAGGGGCGCGCGCCGGTCGCGAGCGCCGCTTCGTACAACGGCGTCCCCGGAGGGGTGAGATCGGTGAGCTCCATCGTTGGCGCGCCGCGCGATGCAGCCAGGCGCGATCCGAGCGCGACGAGCGCCGCCACGCATGCACCCACGTTGCAGGCCGTGTCGATCGCGAAACGCCCGAGGATGGCCCGCTTCACAGGCAGGAACGGAGGCTCGAGGAGCGCCACGGCGAGGGTGGCCGATCCGCGGACGTCGCCGTGCGCGTCGTACGCCACGAGCTCCGACGGCTCGCTCGACGACGTGCGCGCCAGGTGTGCCGCGATCCCACCAAGAACGGCTGCGTCGACCTGTCGCGCGCAGTCGAAGCGCATGTCGCCAGCCTCACGACGGCGCGAGGCCAACATCGACTCGAGCTGGGCGATGGGAAACGCGTCACGCGCATCGGCCACGCGCGCTCCCATCCCGTGCCCCCCCACCGGCGCCGCGGCACCCAGCGAGGTCACGATCCGCTGGTTGTACGAGACGGGCGTGTAGAGGCATCGCGTGTAGAAGCCGTGCGCGGGGTTTGGCTCGAGCACCTCGGCCGCGAGCACGACGTGTGACCCGCGCCCCATGCGACGAGCCGTCTGCGCGAGCTCGTCCAGGAGCGCACGCCCCAGCCCGGAAACGCGCATCTGCGCCTGGACGATGAGCGATCGCACTTCACACGTGTACGGCGTCGAGCCGTCGGCCCCGTGGCGCTCGAACCACCCCTCCACTTGCCCCGCGACCGTCCCGCGCCACGTGCCGATGAGATGCACGTGGCGTCCGAGCACCGGCTGCCCGGCGCGGACGCGCGCGTCCTCCTCGAGGCGTCCGGCGAGCTGCCCATACACGCGCTCGTCGTGCGAGCCCGGGTAGCCGCCCCACGCTTCATGCGCATCCCAGAGCTCGCGCCAGAGCCCCGCGATCGCGCGCCCTTCGCCGGGGAGCGCCGCGCGCACCTGGATGTCGCCGGCCTTGCTCAACGCGGCCATGGCTCACCGGCTCCTTCCGGAAGCTCCACATCGACGTGCTCCAGCGTGAGCCCGTGCGCTGGTGCGGTCGTCCCTGCGAGGGCCCGCGACTTCCCTGCGAGCGCGAGGACGACCGCGTCTTCCGAGAGCTTCCCGCGCGCGACGTCCATCAGCGTGCCGACCATGATTCGGACCATGTTGTAGAGGAACGACGACCCCTCCACGACGATGCCGACGATGCGCGGGTCTTCCCCCGCTTCGACGGCGACGCGCGTCATGGTCCTTACAGTATCGCTCCGAGGGTCGTGCGACGAGCGGAAGGCAGCGAAGTCGTGCGTCCCTTCGAAGTGACGCGCCGCGCGAGCCAGCCGTTCGAGATCCAGCGGCCAGCCGATGCGCCAGGCGCGGTTCGTCCAGCGAGGGTCGCGGATCCGATCGAGCAGCACTCGGTAGCGGTAGCGCTTGCCTCGTGCGGCGAACCGCGGATTGAACCCCGGCGCGACCGCGCGAGCTCTGCGCACACACACGTCGTCCGGCAGGTGCTGATTGAGCGCGAGGACCCATCCCCGCGGCGGGATGACGAGCGTCGCATCGAACGTGGCCAACTGACCGTCCGCGTGCACGCCCGCGTCCGTTCGACTCGTGCCGCGCGGAAGGGACGCGCGCGGGTCGAGCGCGTGGATGGCCCCGGTGACGACCGAGTGTACGGTGCGTGTCTCCCGCTGCGGCGCCCACCCTGCGTAGGCGGTGCCGTCGTATGCGATCTCGAGGAGGACGCCGTGCTCGCTCACCCCGTCATGTAACCATGTAGCGCCCGGCGCGCAGAAGGGGCGCGCCGTCGAGATCGACGTCCGCGAGCGCGCAGGTCATCGGCAGCTGCGCCCGCGTGGACCATGACGCCCCCGTCTGTTCGGGGACGGCGGATCCGAAGACGATGTGCAAACCGGGGAGGTTCTGGTCGGCGACGAGCTCGCCCGTCGGCGCGAGAATGCCCACGTTCGTCCCGATGGACACGCCGCCGACGCGCGAGAGATTGTGCTCGCGTCCCAGGTACGCCTCGACCTCGCGCTGCAGTGCGCGGTCGGAGCACCTGACGCTCTTGCAGGTGCTGTTCTCGATCTCGAGTCGCAGCGGGGTCTTGTCGAGCAGCCCGGCCACCTGGCCGAAATGGCTCCCGATGCTCGCGTCGGCGATGAAGACGCCACGCACGAGCGCCGGACAGGTCGTCAGCATCCCCGAGGGAAGGTTCTCCCATTTCCCAGGACGAATCACGCCGACGTGCTCCGTCCATCGCGACGTCGGATCGAGGCGGACCTCGAGGTCGGAGCCCGCGGGCGTGCGCAAGCGGAGGAGGGAATCGGGACGCAGCCGCGTTCGTACGGCGAGCGTGGTCGACAGGATGCGCGAGTGGTCGACGGAGAAACCGGCGATGAGCGAGCGGCGCGAGACGCCAATCATGTGCGCGTGACGGAGCGACAGGGTGCGAACGAGAACGAGCAGCTCGTGGCGCATGCCGATCTCGCCGTCCTCGAAGCCGATCGACAGGCAACTCGCCTGCGCGCGCGCCATCGCAGCGCGGATCGGCTCGGGGAGCTGTCGAATCGGACGATCGCCGTGTGACTCGATCTCGTGCACGATCGGATCGGCGCCGAGGTCGCGCGCAACCTCGAGCAGGGCCGAGCCGACGTCACGGCGGTCCTTGTCGACGATGAGAACGACACGCTCGCCGCGCACGACGCCGAGCGCCGATTCGATCACGCGGCGCGCGGCGTTCGCCAGGTCGTAGTCGATCGCGGCGAACCGGAGCGATGGGAACGAGACGCGCGAAGGGGGACGCGTCGAGGGGCGCGCGGGTCCGGGAGCTGCGCTCGTCGCCCCCGGTTGCGCCGCGCGCGCGGAGGCGGCACGCGCGCCCGGCGGAGGGGTCGTCCGACGCAAAGGCGGGGGGCTCTCGTGCTGCGGCGCGGGAGGCATCGCGCTCGGACGTGTCGTGGTCGCACGCGACAAGGGAGGCGCAGTGCTCGCTCGTGACGGCGGCGGAAACGAGCTCGAACGGGGCGGGGGAGGGGCCGACGGCGGCCGCTTCGAATCCCCCGAGGTCATGAGATGATCACGCGACGAAGGAGTCGACGAGGGTCTCGCGGGCGCCCGTGGCGCCGTCGGCGGCGTCGTCATCGGATGTGTCGGGCGCGTTCGTGTCGTTCGACGCGTCGATCGCGTCCTGTCCCGCATCGCCCGGCCCGGAATCGGTCGGAGTCACGGTGCTCGTGTCCCCCCCCGAATCGCCGGGAGCGAGAGCGTCGCCGGCCGAGTCGCTGGCCCCATCGACGGCGAGCGCTCCCGCATCCTCGGCCGGATTGGGCGTCGGCTGAGCGCAGTAACCGGCGATGCAGCTGCCGGCCAAGCAGTCCTCGTCCTTGAGGCAAATTTCACCGTTGGCCGACTTGTATTGCGTGCATGCGCCGAACGCCGCACCCAAGCTGGCGACGATCAACACGAAGGCGGATGCTGCGCGGACGTTCGAACGGTTCCCCATGATGCCCTCCACGATAACAAGGCCGCACCCCTCGGGCCGAGAAAACGCCGAACTCCGTTCCGGAGGGCGTTCGGGGCTCCTCACCGCCTAACCCTTGGAGTCGGCGTGTCCGTCCTCGATGCGCGCGTCAGACGCATCCTCGCCACCGTCGCCCACGTGCGCGTCGGCGTCCATTCCGGTGCCGCCGTCGGAGGCATCCGAGGCGTCGAATCCTGGATTCGTGTCGGTCGGCGCGTCTTCGCTCGGCGTCCCCTGATCCTCGAGCGCATCCTCGGACGAATCGGGGAAGATGGGCCCGGCCTCGACCGGCGTACCGCAACCCGCCTCCGGATCCATGGCTCCGTCGGGATAGGTGCACACCGGCGTCACACCGCTCCCGCTGCAGCCGGTGGAGGGGAGAACGGTCCCCGCCGCCGCGCACACGAGCGATGCGGCGATGGCGGCGAGCCGCTGCTTTCTCACGTCACTTACCGCCCGGCACGAAGTTGATCGGAACCTTGGCGTCGATGCAGCCCCCCTTGGGGGCTGGGAACGAGCGCGATTGCCGGAAGACGTTGGCTACGCAGGTCGCGACGGCGTCGCTCCCCATGTCGTTCGCGGCGACGTTCGCCGAGCAGAGCGTGCCGTTCGACGCGACGCGGACCGCGATGGTCACGTGCCCCTTGAGGTCGCTGTCCTGCGCGAGCGCCTGGTCGTAGCAGCGGTGTGCCTGCTTCGCGCGGAACCCGAGCGCGTTCTCCAGCTCGTCGGTCGTCTTGCCCCCAACGCACGACTTGACCGCACAGGGATCCCAGTTGCCGATGGTTCGGGTCTGCTGGCCAGCGTCGGCCATCGGTTCGTCGGGCGGAGGCGGCAGGGGGACGGTGTTGTCGTCGTCGTGCGGCGTCGGCGCGGCGTCGAACTTCGAGATCACCTGCGGAGTCGTGCCCGTACCCTGACCACACGACTTCCAGGCAACGAGAGCGCCGATCGCCGCGATCAGGCCCACGAAGATGACGATGTACTTGCCGTTCCCCGACGGCGGAACTCCAGCAGCGGGAGCCATCGACGGGGTCGGGTTAATGCTCGAGCTCATCTTTCGAAGGACCTCTCGATCACGGAAGAACACATCGACGTCGACGGCCCGTCGTCCGATCGGATCTGTGGCGGGCGAGTATAGGGTGCTCGCATCTCATGTGCCAGCACTTGAATAGAACGACAGCGTCGTATCGCCGTAGGTGCGCGCCCGTTCAAGCGTGACTCCGGCGATCGTCGGCGACGGATCGCGCTGCGCATGCTCGACGATGAGTCGTCCACTCGGCGCGAGCAGGGGCACGAAGGTCGCGATCGCGCGTGTGGCCTCGCCGCTCTTCACGTCGACGTATGGAGGATCGGCGAAGACGAGATCGAACCGCTCCCCGCCGAGGGTCCGCGCGACTCGCTCGACGGGGAGCGCGACGATGCGCGTCTTCGGTGCGACACCGAGCGCGCGCACGTTCGCGTTGAGCGCAGCCAGCGCGTCCTTCGAGCGCTCGACGAACACGGCGAAGACCGCACCTCGCGAGATCGCCTCGAGGCCCAGCGCACCCGTGCCGGCGTAGAGGTCGACGACACGTGCCCCCGAGCACTCGTCGCAGAGGATGTTGAAGAGCGCTTCGCGGACGCGGTCCGATGTAGGTCGAGTCGCCGTCCCCTTGGGCGCCTCGAGCCGCCGCGAGCCGAGCTGTCCGCCGGTGATTCGCATGGTGAGCGGGCGATCTTCGCACGCCGCATGGGGGCGGAGGGCCGCGAAGGAGCGCGGGTGCTCCCCCGGTCGGACTCCCCAGCTGTTTGCAGCCTTCGCTTGCATCACGGTACCCTTCCAGGGATGCGTGCGAACTTGCGCGACCTCTTCCGACTCGCCGCCACCGTTTGCGGAGTCGCCGTCCTCGTCCTCGTCTCTCCCGTGCGCCTCGCATGGGCGGAGGCTCCGAGCTCGCGCGCCGTGCCGGTCCACGTGCTGGCGCTCGACTCCGATGACTCCGAGGATCAGGCGGATGCCTTGACGGGTGCCCTCCGATCGCGCGTCCGCAGCGCGCCAGGGTGGTCGTTGCAAGAGACGCAGCACGCCCTCGGCATGCTGACCGCAGCGCTCCGCTGCCCGCAGAAGCCCGACGCCCCGTGCCAGCAGCGCATCGGCGATCAGCTGAGGACCGATCGCTTCGTCTGGGGCGTCGTCTCGAAGGCGCCGGGCAACCAGGTGAGCGCGGAGGTTCACCTGTGGGCGCGCGGCAAACCCGACGCGATGACCAAAGAGACCTACAGCGACAACCTCAAGGACCAGAACGACGAGACGCTGCGCAAGGTCGCCGCGCGCATTCTCGATCGCATCACCGGATCGGTCACGACCGGCACCATCTCGGTCCACGCAGGCGACGCCGAAGGGGGTGTGTGGGTCAACGGCATCCGGAAGCAGTCCCTCGAGCACGGGGCCGCGACGTTCGAGATCGCTCCCGGCACGTACACCGTCGAAGTTCGCTCGAACGGGTTCACCCCTGCGCAGCAGGCGGGGGTGGTCGTCACCGCGGGGCAGGACACCAGCGTGGCGCTGAAGCTGGTCGCCGAGCCGATTGGCGAGTCGGGCCCCATCACCGGAGGCGGGCACACCAACGTGCGGCGAATCGTCGCGTGGTCGCTCATCGGCGTCGGGATCGCGGGCGAAATCGTGACGGGGATCGAAGGGGCGCGATTCCTTTCGCTACGGAGCGATCTGGACACCGACCGAAACGGCATCGACAAGAGCGTCACCGACGTCTGCGCTCCGTCCACCAATGCGACACAGGTCGATGCCTGCTCGAAGTTCAACGACGCGAAGAGCGCGCGAACGGTGGCCGCGCTCGTGGGGAGCGCGGGGGCGGTCGCCATCGCGGCGGGGGTCATTCTGCTCGTGACCGACCATTCGAAGGAAGGCTTCGAGACGAGCACGACGACGCAGGGCCGGCTGCTCGTGCTCCCCTACGTCGCGCCGCGCCCGAGCGATGGGGCGGGCGTGAACGTCTCGCTCACGTTCTGAGCACGTCCACCATCCCGTAGCGACCGGGGGGCTTGCCGACGATCCAGCGCGCGACGCGCAGCGCACCGCTCGCGAAGAGCTCGCGGCTCGAAGCGCGGTGCGTGAGCTCGATGCGCTCGCCGGCGCCCAAGAGAAAGACGGTGTGGTCGCCGACCACGTCACCGCCGCGGACGGCGTGCACGCCTATCTCGCTCGTGGCGCGCGCGCCCGGCTTCCCCTCGCGACCGTGAACGAGACGCGCCCCTCCCCGGGCGTCGCGTGCGATCTCCGCCAGGCGGATCGCGGTTCCGCTCGGGGCATCGACCTTCATCCTGTGGTGCGTCTCCACGACCTCGATGTCGAAGTCGGGCCCCAGCATCGCGATCGCCTGCGCCGCGAGCGCGCCCAAGACGTGGACCCCGACGCTCATGTTCGGCTCCCACGCCACGGCGACTCGTTCGCTCGCGCGCGCCAGGGCGGCATGTGCAGCCTCGTGCAATCCGGTCGTCCCGCTCACGATGGCGATGCCGGCGGCCGAGGCGATGTCCGCCAGCCCAGTCGTCGCTCCTGGCGACGAGAAGTCGACGACCACCTGGGCGCCCGACCCGGCGAGCGACTCCATGCGCTCGCCCGCGTCGAGGGCGACCGCCACTTCGATCCCTTGCTCCTCGGCGAGCCGGACGACGGTGCGCCCCATGCGTCCGCGCGCGCCAACGACCGCGATGCGATTCACCTCGCCTCCGCTTTCTCGTAGGCGGCCAGCGTCGCCGCGAGGGCAGCGCGGGTCTCCGGCGACGCCGCGATGAGCGGTCCGCGCACGACGTCTCGCATCACGCCGCGCATCGCCAGCGCGGCCTTCACCGGCGCCGGGTTCGACTCCAGGAACATCGCCGCGTGCACCGGCAGGAGCGCGAGGTGAGCTCTTCGCGCCCCTTCGACGTCTCCCGCGAGCGCGAGGTGCGTCGCGCGCGATACCGCGCCCGGAAGCAGGTTCGACGTCACGCTGATCACGCCGCGCGCGCCCGTCGCGACCATGGGCAGGGTGAGCGCGTCGTCGCCCGAGAGCACCGTGAGGCGCGACCCGAAGCGCCGAACGAGCTCCTGCGCACGGAGCACGTTCCCGGTCGCCTCTTTCACGGCAACGACGTTCGGCGCGCCGTCGAGGATCTTCCCGAGCGCATCGGGGAGCAGGTCGATGCCCGTGCGTCCGGGGATGTTGTAGACGACGATGGGACAGGTGACCGCGCGCGCGACCGTCACGTAGTGGCGCACGAGCCCGTCCTGGGTGGGCTTGTTGTAGTAGGGGACGACGATCATCACGGCGTCCGCGCCGGCGCGCTCCGCCTCGCGCGCCAGGTGCACCGCCTCGCGCGTCGAGTTCGATCCGGCTCCCGCGCAAACGTGCGCCCGCTTGTTGGCACGCCGGACCGTCCTCGCGATGACGGCCACCTGCTCCTCGTGCGACAGGGCCGGACTCTCCCCGGTCGTTCCGCACGGCACGAGCCCGCTCACGCCCTCCGCGATCTGCACGTCGACGAGCGCGTCGAAAGCGTCCCAGTCGATCGACTCATCCTCGCGAAACGGCGTGACGAGCGCGGTGTACGTTCCTTCGAACCGTGCGGCCATGGTGCTCTCTCGTGTGGCTCGGGGTCTCGCGGTCACTCGCAGAAATGCGTGTGACACCGGTAGCTAGTCGAACGCCCGACGCAGCTCATCACCTTTCATGCGTGCGAGGAAATTGTCCCGCCGCCTCACGTCCTCGACCCACACGGCGTCCTCCCCCTCGACGACGCCGCGCTCGACGAGGTGTCCGAGGTGGCGGAGGCGATGCACGTGCGCGCGGATGCGTGCCTCCGCGTAGCGAGTGCTCGTCCCGGTGTGCAGGATGAAGTTCCAGTCGCTCGATTGAAGGAGGAGTAGCTCACGAATCGCCTGATCGAGCGCCTCGCCGACCGCGCCGTCCGCGCTCCGGTGTGCCCTGACCAGGTGGCTCACGTAGCGGGTCGCGTGGTGCACGTGACGCCACGACCAGGCCGACGCCGGCCCGACCCAGACCTCGCCGTAGCCGCCGGCGCCCCACGTGGACGCGCTGGGCGTCGCGCGCACGTTCACGGGGTTCCGCTCGAGGTACCCGCGGAGCGTCGTCGCGGCGACGTCGCCGTTGGTCTTCGGGATCGCGCGGAAGACGTGCTCCAGAAACTGTGGCCCCTCGAACCACCAGTGCCCGTAGAGCTCGGCGTCGTAAGGGGCGACGACGATGGGCGGGCACGGCATCGATCGCGCGAGGTGCTTCATCTGCGCGGCGCGGTTGAAGACGAAGTTCCCCGCGTGCTCGCGCGCGCGCTCGGCCGCGACGCCCGGTTGGTACGGCAGCTTCTCGCCGTCCTTGCCGGTGATGCGGAAGTACTTGAGCCCCGTCATCAGGCGCGACCCGTCGCCGGCGACCTCCCCCATGAGATCGTCCACCGGCAGGTCGAAGCCGATGTCGCGGTAGAACTCCCGGTAGAACGCGTCACCGGGATACCCCTCGTCGCGGGACCACACCTGCCGGCTCGACTCCGCGTCGCGCCCGAAGAACGCGACACCGTTGGGCGACACGATGGGCGCGTGGACGCCGAACGGCGGTCGCGGGCGGGCATTGGCGATCCCGTGCGTGTCGACGAGTGTGTAGTGGATCCCCGCCGCTGCGATCTCGGCGTCGAAGCTCGGGTCGTAGGCGCACTCCGGCAGCCACATCCCGAGCGGTGTTCGGCCGACGACCTTCTCGAAACCGCGCACCCCCAGCTCGAGCTGAGGCCGGATCCCCTCGCGCGCGGGGATCATCCCCGGGAGGTAGCAGTGCGTCGCCGAGCAGGTCATCAGGTCGAGATTCCCGGCGTCCGCGTGCTTCACGAACCCCGCGAGCACGTCGCGCTCGTGCCGCTCCCACACGGCGCGCACCCGCCGCGCCTCGTCGCGATAGAACGTCGCCACCGGGGCGAGCTTCTCGTCACCCCAGAGCCGCTTCATCTCCTGCTCGGCGAGCTGCTCCAGCGTCGCCAGATGGCGCTCGAAGCGCTCCTGGAGAAGCGCGTCCTTCATCATCGACGCCAAGGGGGGCGTCACGCTCATCGTCAGCGCGAACGGAACGTCGTCGGCCGCGAGCCGATCGAAGACGTCGAGCAGCGGGAGGTAGCACTCGAGAAGCGCCTCGTAGAGCCACCGCTCCTCGAGGTGCCGCTGGTGCTCGGGGTGCCGCACGAACGGCAGGTGCGCGTGGAGGACGAGCGCGAGATAACCGGTTGCCATGCCCGTTCGTGCTTCGCGCCCGAACGGCGTCGCGTCAAGCTCCGCGCCGTCTAGCCGGAGTTTCTACGGGCTGTGGATGGGGTTCGCGCCGTGGCAGGACGACGACTGGCAGTCGTAGGTCGTCTGCGTGGTCGGCATGTCGGTCTCTTGCGTCGCGCTGCGAACTCCGCCGCAGAAGGTCCCCGTGGCACCGCCGTTCGGTGGGTTGATCCAGAAGAAGCCGTTCGCGTCCGTGCTCGCGATGTACGAAGTGGCGAGCGTCGCGTTGTAGACGCCGACCTGCACGTTGGCGGCGCCGGTCGTGCCGTTCGCGGCCGTGGCGACGAAGCCCGCGGCGAGGAAGGGGACCGCCGCGCCACCGGTGACGTGGCACGTGAGACAGTCGGTCGTCGGCGTCTGGGCGGGCTGGCCGGCGTTCGCGTGGCTCGTCTGCGCAGAGGTCGCGGGTTGATTGCTCGCGTACGCTCCGGCCGTCTTGAAGGGCTGAAGGGCCGACGTGGCGCCCCCGTCATTGCTTCCTCCACCACCGTCAGCAGCCGCCGTCGTCCCCGCGTCTGTGCCAGGCGTCGTCGTCGTCCCGCCGGCGTCGTCGCCCGTCGGGTTCGTGTTGTTCCCTCCCCCGCCACCTCCATCGTCGCCGGTGGCGGCCGGTCCCCCTCCAAGACCCTCCAAGTGTCGGGGTCCCAGGTACTCCACCCCTGGATCAGCCGCGCTGCACCCTGCGACGGCCGCCGCAGTTGCCGTGAACACAACAAGTGCGAATGAAATGATGGGCTTGGTCATGGATTGCTCCAACCGCGAGAGTGCGACAGCGATGTCACCGAGCAAGCGGCGCGCCGCCCCCCCGGCTCGGGATGGCCCCCCTTTCGCGAACTTCCTTCGCCCGCGCTCCGCGCGCCTCCAGGGGCCCGAGCCACCAATCGGCGCCAAAGCGCTTTACAAGAGACCTCTCGCCCGTATACTCCCGCGTCCCGTTTCGGCCCGCGTGCATCGCGCACGTTTGCCACCGGGATTCCCCGCCGCGCGAAGCGTTTTGCTCTTCTCCAGGGGAGCGGCGCGCGGCCAACGAAGAGGGTCAGCCATGTATGCGGTGATGACGACGGGCGGCAAGCAGTACAAGGTCGCGCAGGGCGACAGGCTCCGGATCGAAAAGATCGGAGCGGCCGTTGGTGAGACGGTGACGTTCGACCAGGTTCTCCTCGTCGGCGGCGACGCGCTGAAGATCGGCACCCCGCTGGTCGCGGGCGCCAAGGTCACGGCGAAGGTCGTCGCGCAGGCGCGCGAGAAGAAGATCATCGTCTTCAAGTTCCGCCGTCGTAAGAACTACCGTCGCAAGAACGGGCACCGCCAGCCCTTCACCGCGCTCGAGATCACCGGCATCACGGCCTGAGGCCGCGCCCCTTACTCACGAAGAGAAGACCATGGCTCACAAAAAAGGCGCAGGCAGCACCCGGAACGGGCGCGACTCGAACTCTCAGCGACGCGGGACGAAGGTCTATGCGGGCACGGCCGTACGCGCGGGGAACATCCTCGTTCGTCAGGTCGGCTCGTCGATCCACCCCGGCAAGAACGTCGGTCTCGGCAAGGACTTCACGCTGTTCGCGCTCATCGACGGCGTCGTGAAGTACGAGTGGCGCACGAAGGACCAGCGCAAGTGCTCGGTCGTTCCCGCCGCCGAGTGATTCCTGGAGTACGCTGACGTTACGCGCGAGCCTCTCGCGTGCAGCTTCGTCGTGCCCAAATCGCACCGCTACAAAGTCATCGCCGTCGATCTCGACGGCACCCTGCTCGACGTGCGCGGAGCTCCGCACGAGCGCGACGTACGTGCGCTCCGTGCAGCGGCCCGAGCGGGCGTGCACGTGAGCATCCTCACGGGGCGCCTCTACTCCGGGACGCGCGCGTCGGCCGAGGCGATCGGTGTCAGCGGTCCGGTCGGGTGCGCCGACGGAAGCCACCTCGTGCGCGCGTCGGACCACGCGACGCTGCTGCACAACGGACTCCGCGGTGATTTCGCGCGCGCCGTCCGGGACGCGCTCGCACGAACGGGGCCGGCGACGTTCATCTTCGCCCAGGACGCCATCGTGCACGACGAGATGGGCGAGAACTTTCTCGGCTACGTGAGGACCTGGTCGTCGGACGTGCGGAAGACCGAGTCGACGGTCGCTCACGACTGGTGGACGAGCGAACAAGGCGTCACGGCAGTCGTCGCCGTGGGGACCGCGAACCAGATTCACGGCGCGCACGACGAGATCACGCGGACGGCGGGCGCGGGCGCACAAGTGGCGACGTTCCCGATTCGGCGACTCCCCGATGCGTGGGGGATGATCGCGCGCGCGGCCGGAGGGACGAAAGGGTCGGCGCTCGCGTTCGTCGCCGAGCACTACGGCTGCACGCCCGAGGAGACGGTCTGCGTGGGAGACTGGCTCAACGACGTGTCGATGTTCGCGGTCGCTGGGCGCTCCTACGCGATGGGGCAAGCACCTGACGACGTGAAGCGCGCCGCGAGCGTGGTGCTCGACGAGACGGCGCACAGCGGTGGCGGCATCGCGCGCGCCATCGAGGACGCGTTCGGGATCCGCGCCGAGGGAGAGGGCTGAGTGCGCGCGCCGGGCGTGGCCGTGGCCGCCGTGCTGCTCGCGGCGGCCGTCGGGTGTGGGGCACCGAGCGGCGAGCCTTCATCGCCGCCGAGCCCGATCGCGCGTATCCACAAGGCGAAGTGCGGCGCATGCCACGTGCGGGTGGAGCCCGGCGAGCGGACGCGCGCGAAGCTGGAGGCCGCGTTTCCGAGGCACCGGAAGCGCGTTCGCCTGACGGAAGAGCAGTGGGGCGAGATGGTCGACTACCTGGCGGCTCCGCAAGACGCGACCGCCGACGCCTCGCCGTGAAGGTGACGGTCCTGTCCGGGGCGCGGTAGCGTTGTCCTCGCCTTGACCGAATCGCGCGCGCCTGGTCTCCGCGTGCAGATCCTCCTCGCGCTGGCGGGGTTGATGCTGCTGGCGTTCGTCCCGCTGTTCTTCGCGGTGGCGAGCGTGACGCGCGCGACGCTCCTCGGCGCGCGCGAGACGGGCGCACGCGCCCTCGGGCGAGCGGTCGCGGCCGACGTCGGCGAGGTGCGCTCGCGGGGGGATCGCGCGGAGATCGCGCGCGTGCTCGAGAGCCACGCGGGGCTCGGCGCCGTGGAAGCGGCGTGCGTCTGGAGCGCGACCGGCGAGCGTGAAGCGTGCGCGGGAGCCCCGGACGACCTGGCCGCGATGACCGCCCCTCCCCGCCCCTATCGCGAGTCGGACACGCGCCTCCGTGGGGCCAGCGGGCGCGTGCTCGACGTGACCGTTCCGCTCGACGACGGGGTCGTCTTGCTTCGCCTGCGGACCGACGACGACGCTGACCGCGCGTCACCGCTCGTGCGGCTCGTCGCCCTCTACATGCTCACCTTCGCGCTCGCGCTGCTCACGTTCGCGTACTTCGCGCTCACGAGGCTCATCGTGCAGCCCGTGGAGGCGCTGGTGCACGCGGCCGATCGTGTCGCGAGCGGCTCGCGGTTCCTCGTCGTACCGCGAACCGGCGCGCGCGAGCTGGCGGAGCTGTCGATCAGCATGCAGACCATGACCGAGCGGCTCGTGCACGAGGAGGACGCGTTGCGCGCCAAGGTCGTCGAGCTCACGAAGACGACCGCCACGCTCGGCGAAGCGCGAAGGCAGCTCGTCCGCAGCGAACAGCTCGCGAGCGTGGGGCGACTCTCGGCGGGGCTCGCGCACGAGATCGGCAACCCGATCGCAGCGATCCTCGGCATGGAGGACCTGCTCCTCGACGGGGGGCTCTCGCCCGAGGAGCAGCGTGACTTCCTGGTTCGGATGAAGCGCGAGACGGAGCGGATCAGCGGAGTGCTCCACGATCTGCTCGACTTCGCGCGACCCGAGGGGGGGGCCGAGTCCGCCCAGATGCCCGCCGCGCCGGCCGACGTGGAGCGCGTCGCCGAGGACGTCTTCGCGCTCGTGCGGACGCAGAAGCCGTTCAAGACGGTGCGCCTCGTCTTCGACGGAGAGCGCGCGCCCACGCGCGTCGCGCTCTCGTCGCCGCGGCTCACGCAGGTGCTGCTCAACGTCGTCATCAACGCTGGAGCCGCCCTCACCTCTCGCGACGGGGGGGCGCGCGACGAGGACGTCGTCACCGTGCGTACACGGCGGGCCGGAGAGCGCGTCACGATCGAGGTCGAGGACACGGGGCCCGGGATTCCGACGGCGATCCGCGCGAGCCTGTTCGAGCCGTTCGTGACGACGAAGGACGTGGGGGAAGGGACCGGCCTCGGGCTCGCGGTGTGCCGCGGTGTCGTCGAGGCGGCCGGCGGGACGATCGGCGTCGACGAGGGGTACCGCGACGGCGCCCGCTTCGTCATCGAGCTCCCCGCGGCCGACTGAGCCGCGCGCTACTCCCCGACCCACGACGCGAGCGGCACGACGTCCATCCGCGCCTCGCGGGCCGCCGCCACGATGCGCGCGATCGCATCCGGGGCCACGGGCGCGTGCGTCCCGCGCTCGCTCGCGTCGTGCATGAGCACGATCGCTCCGTCGTGGAGGCGCGACGAGACCCGCGCAACGACGCGGTCCACGCTGGCGCCCGAGGTTCCGTCGAGCGCGCTCACGCTCCATCCGACGATCGACAGGCCGAGCTCCTCCGAGACGCGCGCGATGATCGGGTTCGTGTGGCCGATGGGGGGGCGGAAGAGCGCCGGGCGCTTGCCGGTGATCGACTCGAGGACGGCGAGACCGCGCGCGAGGTCGGAATGCACGTAGCGCGATGACCGCATGGAGAAGAGGCGGTCGTGCGCGTACGAGTGGAGGCCGATCGCGTGGCCGCGCGCGACGATCTCATTCACCAGCTCCGGGTGGGCCTCGGCCTTCCGGGCGATGACGAAGAAGGTGGCCTTGGCGCCGGCGGAGTCGAGCGCGTCGAGCACGCGCGGCGTGGACGCGGGATCCGGGCCGTCGTCGAACGTGAGCACGAACCCGCGGGCCTCGCGCGGACCTGTCGTGATCACGTCGGCGAACATCTCGAGCCGGAGGAACAGGACCCCCGCCAGGATGAACGCCAGGTACGCGAGGCACGCGAACGCGGCCACCGGCAGCGGCGGCGGGACGACCACGACCGCGCGCGCGGCGAGCACGAGGACCGCGAGCGTCGCCGCGTAGAGGAGCGCGCGCGCAGGGGGCATCGTTCAGCGCGTACGCTTCTTGGCCGCGGCGGGCGCCTCGTCCTCGTCTTCGGCCGCGTCCTCGGCCACGCGCACGTCGTTCGCGACGCGCGTGCGGGAGCCGCCGTCTTTGGTCTCAGGCGTGTTGTCGAGCTCGTAGAAGCCGCCGAGCACCGCGGCGATGATCGGCAGGGTCGCCCCCGGAAGATCGCCGAGCGCGCCGCTCCCCGCGTGGAGCATGGCCAGATCGACGTCCACCTTCGCCCACGTCCGGAGGGCGAACATGCCGCCGGCGGCGAGGAGCGCGCCGAAGAAGGCCTTCAAGGCGGCCTCGATCTGCCCCCCCTTCGCCCAGATCGGCTTTCCGGCGACGAGCCCGACCACGACGCCCGTTCCGGCCGCGAGCGCGTAGGCCAGCGTCGTCCCGAGCGCCCCGGCCTCGGCGAACGTGAGCCAGTGCAGCCCGCCGATCACCCCGGCGGCCACGGCCCCCCCGACGATGAGCCCGGTGATGATCCCCAGAAGCAGCCGCTTCAACATGCGACCCCCAGCGTGGACACGCGCGCCCGCCGCGTCAACGAGTCAAGCACGGCGCCTCCTGGATTCGGGTGGCGAGGCGGGTTCGGCGCTCGTCGCGACGATCCTCGGCGAGGGCGATGGTGACCGCGCGCGGGTCGCACACGAGCACCACGAGCCGCTTTCCGCGCGTGACCGCCGTGTAAAGAAGGTTGCGCGACAGCATGACGAAGTGCGTGGTGAGCAGCGGAACTACGACGGCGGGGTACTCGCTCCCCTGCGATTTGTGCACACTGCATGCGTACGCCAGCGACAGCTCGTCGAACGAGCTCCTCTCGTAGACCACGTCCCTGTCTGCGTCGTAACGGACGGTGAGCGTGTCGTCTTCCGCTTCGATGCTCGCAATCAGCCCGACGTCGCCGTTCCACACGTTGCGGTCGTAGTCGTTGCGGAGCTGCATCACCTTGTCGCCCACGCGGAAGACGCGCGGCCCGTGCGTGATCTCCGCTCGTGCGCCGACGCCGGCGCGGCTCGGATTGAGAGCGGCCTGGAGCGCTTCGTTGAGCGCGATGGAGCCACACGGCCCGCGGTGCATCGGCGTGAGCACCTGCACGTCACGGACGGGGTCGAGGCCGAAGCGCTTCGGAATGCGCGCGGTGACGAGCTCGACGATTGTCTTCTTCGCGGCTTCGGGGTCGCGCCGGTCGACGACGTAGAAGTCCGCCCGCTCGTCGCCCGGCTCGGGCACGAGCGGGGGCTCGCCGTCGTGGATGCGGTGCGCGTTGACGACGATGAGGCTCTCCTTCTCCTGCCGGAAGATCCGCGTGAGGCGCGTGCACGCGACGCGCTTCGACGCGATCACGTCGCGGAGCACGGCGCCCGGTCCGACGCTCGGCAGCTGATCGACGTCCCCCACGAACACGAGGCGCGTCCCGGGCGTCGTCGCCTGGGTCAGGGCGTCGGCCATCTCGAGGTCGATCATCGACGCTTCGTCCACGACGAGCGCCCCGGCCTCGATCGGGTTCTTCTTGCTGCGCTTGAAGCCCCCCGTCTTCGGGTCGATCTCGAGCAGGCGATGCAAGGTGCTCGCTTCGCGCCCGGTGGCCTCCGTCATCCGCTTCGCAGCCCGGCCGGTCGGCGCCGCCAGCTTCACGGTGAGCCCGGCGCGATCGAACACCGAGAGGATCGCCCGCACGATCGTCGTCTTGCCGACGCCGGGACCGCCCGTCACCACGAGCACCGACGCGCGCGCGGCCGACGTCACGGCTTCCCGCTGCTCGGGCGCGAGCGTCACGTCTGCGTGCTTCTCGAACTCGGCGATGGCCCGCTCCGCGCCGTCGATCGGCGCGACCACGGTCTCGGTCAGCTCGACCAGGCGCGCGGCCAGGCGCGTCTCCGCCGCATGCATCTCGCTCGCGTACACGATGCGCCCGAGGCGCGCCGCCTCCGGCACCACGTATCCCCCGAAGGCCAGGGCGTCGATCGCTCGCTCCAGCGAGGCGCGCACGACCGCGTCGTTCCCGTCGACCTCCAGCAAGAGGGCCGCGCGCGTCCCCAGCTCCTCCCCTGCGACGTACACGTGCCCCGAGTCGCGGGCGTCGCGCAGCGCCTGCAGGATCCCCGCTTCGATCCGCTGCGGTGAGTCGCGCGCGATCCCGAGCGACGCCGCGATGCGATCGGCCGTCTTGAACCCCACCCCCCACACGTCCATCGCCAGCCGGTACGGCTCGCGCGACACGACGTTCGCCGCGTTCGCCCCGTAGCGCTTCCAGATGCGCATCGCGAGCGCCCCCGACGCGCCGTGCGCCTGCAGGAACACCATGATGTCGCGGAGCGCGCGCTGCTCCTTCCACGCCGCCGCGATGGACGCGATGCGCTTGTGGCCGAGCCCCTCGACCTCCGAGAGCCGCTCGGGGGTCTCGTCGAGCACGCGCAGCGTGTCCATGCCGAAGGCGGCGACGATGCGCTTGGCGTACGCCTCGCCGATCCCTTTGACGATCCCGCTCCCCAGGTACTTCTCGACGCCGACGAGCGTGCTCTGCCCCAGCTCGGTCACGCTCGTCGTCTGGAGCTGTTCGCCGTGCTTCGCGTCGTTCACGAGTCGGCCGCGAGCGCGCACGCGAGCGCCCACGGCGAGCGGCGGGAACTGCCCCACGAGCGCGAGCCGCTCGCGCCGACCGTCGACCGCGATCTTCACCACGCGAAAGCTCGAGGTGGCGCTCTCGAACGTGACCCGCTCGACCTCCCCTTCGACGACGACCTCGTCGCCTTCGCGCGTGCTCAGGCCGGCGAGGGGCTTCTGGTGCATCGCGGTCCCCCCGTTCGTACCGAGCTATGCCCCGCCCCGCAAGCCGAACACCCTTCCTTTTTCGGCCCTGCGCCCCTACGAATGAGCGAGCTCGCACGCATGCCCGGAATCGCCGCCCACGCGCTCGTCTGCTTCGGATCGCTCTTCTCGATCATCGATCCGTTCGCCGCGCTGCCGATCTTCCTGGGGCTCACCGGCGGCCAGGACGCCCGGGCACGGAAGCGCACCGCGCTCCGCGCCTCGCTCACCTGCTTCTTCGTGCTCACGACGTTCGCCCTCGGGGGCGGGTTCATCTTCAGCTACTTCAGCATCACGATCCCGGCGTTCAAGGTGGCCGGTGGCATCCTGCTCTTCGGCGTCGCGCTCGAGATGATGCGCGCCGAGCAGTCGAACACGCGCAGCACGAGCGAGGAGCAGGCCGAGGCCGGCGCGAAGGCCGACGTCGGAATCATCCCGATGGGGCTGCCGCTCCTGTCCGGCCCCGGCGCCATCGCGACGGTGATGGTGCTGGTCGGCAAGACGGAGAGCATGCCGGAGCGCCTCGGCGTGTACATCGCCATCTTCGGCGTGAGCCTGTCCACGCTCGTCATCCTCCGCTCGGCGGACATCGTCGCCCGCGTCCTCGGGCAGACCGGGATCAACGTCATCGGGCGTATCATGGGCCTCATCCTCGCGGCGCTGGCGACGCAGTTCGTCTTCGACGGCGTGCACGAGGCCTTCCCCAAGCTGTTCGGCTGAGAGGAGCCGTCGGACGCATGAGCGAGGATGAAGCGACGCTTCGCGAGGACGAGATCGCGAAGGCGGTGGCACTGACGTCGTGGGGGTTCGCGTTCCCGCTCGGCGACGGTGAGCCGTGGTTGCGGCGCGCGGGGCTCGAGAACGTGCACGTCGTCCGGCGCGGCGGCGCGATCGACGCCACGGTGATCACGATCCCGATGGGGCAGTACTTCGGCGGCAAGAGCGTGCCGATGGCGGGGGTCGCAGGCGTCGCGACGTCGGCGGAAGCGGCACCGGGGCTGCGGTCACGCTGATGACGCGCGTGCTACGGGAGAAGCGCGCGGAGGGGTTCGCGGTCTCCACGCTCTACCCGGCGACGCTCGGCCTCTACCGCAAGCTCGGCTACGAGCGCGCCGGCGCGCACTACACGACGAAGGTGCCGCTCGCGTCGATCACGCTACGCGACCGTGAGCTCCCGCTCCGCGACATGACCGAGGGGGACGCTGGGCGAATGAGCCCGTCCACGGGCTCCGCGACCTCGTCCACGGGCGCACTTAGCCCGTCCATGGGCTCCGCGACCTCGTCCACGGGCGCACTTAGCCCGTCCACGGGCTCCGCGACCTCGTCCACGGGCTAACTTGGCCCGTCCACGGGCTCCGCGACCTCGTCCACGGGCTAACTTAGCCCGTCCACCGGCTCCGCGATCTCGTCCACGGGCTAACGTAGCCCGTCCACGGGCTCCGCGACCTCGTCCACGGGCTAACTTAGCCCGTCCACCGGCTCCGCGACCTCGTTGTGAGCGACCGGGCTCTCCCTTGACGATTCGAACCGGGTGCGTGGTTGATGGATCTGCCTGTCGACAAACCACGCTCCGAGCTACGGCGCCACCCCATCCGGGCCTCCGGTTGACACGAACCGGGTCCGGGCTCGGCGACCCCGTCCACGGCTTGCTTTCGCCAGGTGAGCACGACCGACAAAACACGAAGGCCCCGGACGCTTTCGCATCCGAGGCCCTCGCACTTCTTATCCGTTAGGGATCAGAAGTCGCCGTGGCCGTGGCCGGCGTGACCGCCGCCCGCCGAGCCCTTCTCGTCCTTCGGGCGCTCGGCGACGAGGCACTCCGTCGTGAGCATGAGGCTCGCGACGCTGGCCGCGTTCTGCAGCGCGGTGCGAACGACCTTCACCGGGTCGATGACGCCCTGCGAGAGGAGCTGCCCGTACTGGTCGGTGGCCGCGTTGTAGCCGAAGTCGTCCTTGCCCTCGCGGACCTTGTTGACGACGATCGAGCCCTCGAGGCCCGCGTTCGCCACGATCTGGCGGAGCGGCTCCTCGATGGCGCGCTTGATGATCGCGACGCCGAACTTCTGCTCGTCCGGAATCTTGAGCCCCTCGAGCGACTGCTGCGCGCGGATGAGCGCGACGCCGCCGCCGGCGACGATGCCCTCTTCCACGGCCGCACGCGTCGCGTGCAGCGCGTCTTCCACGCGAGCCTTCTTCTCCTTCATCTCGGTCTCGGTCGCCGCGCCGACCTTGACGACCGCGACGCCGCCGACGAGCTTCGCAAGACGCTCCTGGAGCTTCTCGCGATCGTAGTCGCTCGTGGTGTTCTCGATCTGGCCGCGAATCTCGGAGATGCGCGCCTTGATCGCTTCCTTCGAGCCCGCACCATCGACGATCGTGGTGTTGTCCTTGTCGAGCGAGACGCGCTTGGCGCGGCCCAGATCGCTGATCGTGACGTTCTCGAGCTTGAGCCCGAGCTCCTCGGCAATCACCTGACCGCCGGTGAGCGTCGCGATGTCCTTGAGCATCTCCTTGCGGCGATCGCCGAAGCCCGGGGCTTTGACGGCGGCGCAGTGGAGCGTGCCACGGAGCTTGTTGACGACGAGCGTGGCGAGCGCCTCACCCTCGATGTCCTCGGCGATGATCACGAGCGGCTTCTGGCTGCGCGCGATCGCCTCGAGCACCGGGAGGAGATCCTTCATGTTCGAGATCTTCTTCTCGCTGATGAGGATGTACGCGTCCTCGAGGACCGAGACCATGCGCTCGGGGTCCGTGACGAAGTACGGCGAGAGGTAGCCGCGGTCGAACTGCATGCCCTCGACGACTTCGAGCGTCGTCTCTGCCGTCTTCGACTCTTCGACGGTGATGACCCCTTCCTTGCCGACCTTCTCCATCGCGTCGGCGAGGATCTTCCCGATTTGCGCGTCGCCGTTGGCACTGATGGTGCCGACCTGGGCGATCTCCTTCGGGTCCTTCGTCGTCTTCGCCATCTTCTTGAGGGCCTCGACGATCGCCGTCACCGCGTGGTCGATGCCGCGCTTGATCTCCATCGGGTTGTGGCCGGCCGCGACGAGCTTGGAGCCCTCGCGGTAGATCGCCTGCGCGAGGACCGTCGCCGTCGTGGTGCCGTCACCGGCCACGTCCGACGTCTTCGAGGCGACTTCGCGCACCATCTGGGCGCCCATGTTCTCGAAGCGGTTCTCGAGCTCGATCTCCTTGGCGACGGTGACGCCGTCCTTGGTGACCGTCGGCGAGCCGAAGCTCTTCTCGATGACCACGTTGCGACCCTTGGG
>Ga0302283_1000632_pt1 | contig 29129 bp, 19 predicted proteins | sample III_Fen_E1_4_FD_198770 | JGI IMG/M metagenome (GOLD analysis project Ga0302283, IMG submission 198770) | Peat permafrost microbial communities from Stordalen Mire near Abisko, Sweden - III_Fen_E1_4 | ecosystem: Environmental > Terrestrial > Soil > Wetlands > Permafrost | place: Sweden: Abisko... | reverse complement strand
GTCTCGACGGCGAGGACGAGCTCGCTCTCGTAGACGGTCTCCCCGCTCGCATCGACCGTCTCCGCGGGCTGGGGCAGCGCCCCGCGGGGGGCCAGCACGCGGTGGATGCCCAGGGAATCACCGGGTAGGCTCTTCACGCGGCACCCTTATCACGGTAGGCGGGGAGGCTCACCAGGCTCTGTGCTCGCCCCCTCCGGGAACGAGCCAAGGCCGACCGCCCCAGCGTGTTTCGACGGCGCAGGGCATCGATCCCACCTGCGCCGGTTGACCCCGAAGGATCCGAGCGTGCATGATTGAAACCCGCTCGCCGATGGAAAGCCCCGCCCCCAAGGCCGTCTCGCCGCAAAAGCTCGCGCTGCGCTTCATTTCGGGGAAGTACCAGGGCGGCGAGTACCCGCTCGGGCTCCAGGCGGAGATCGTGGTGGGCCGCTCGAGCGACCTCGACATGGTGCTGGTGGAGGACATGGTCTCGCGCCGCCACGCGCGCCTGTCCTGCAGCGAGTCCCAGATATTCATCGAGGACCTCGGCTCCACCAACGGCACCTTCGTCAACGGCGAGAAGATCGCGCGCGCCTCCCTCAAGGAGGGCGACCGCGTCCTGATCGGCACCAGCATCCTCAAGGTGGTCTCGGTCGACCCCACCGCGCCCATGCCCCGCCGCGCCGAGATGCCGAGCGCCGCCCGCGCCGCGCAGACGCGGACGATGACGGGCTCCATCGACGAGATCCCCCTCCCCGACCTGCTCCAGCTCCTCGGCTCGTCCAAGAAGAGCGGTCAGCTCGTGGTGCGCTCCGACGATGACGTCGGCCGGATCAACCTGCGCAAGGGCGTGGTCGTCTTCGCCTCGATCAACGACCTGAGCGAGGTGCCGCCCCTCAAGAGCATCTTCCGCATCCTCACCTGGGCCCACGGGTCGTTCGACCTCGACCCCCTCGACGAGCGCCCCCTCCCCGGCGAGATCAGCGCCAGCGTCCAGGAGCTGCTGATGGAGGGCCTCCGTCAGATCGACGAGCTCAACGCCATCCGCGATCGGCTCCCGGACCTGGGCGCGTCGCTCTACGTGCCGCGCCCCCTCGAGCCCAAGCTCGGCAAGCTCTCCCCCATCGAGCTCGAGGTGTTCCAGCTCGCCTACAACCACGACCAGCTCGCGACCGTGCTCAACCACAGCCAGAGCACCGACCTGGAGACCGCCAAGGCCGTGCTCCAGCTCCTCGACGCGGGCTTCCTGGGGCTCGTGGCAGAGTAGGTTCTGGACCGGTAGCCGCCCCCCGGATCGTCCTCTATAGCCTCCCGGCCCGCATGGACGACCCCTCGAGCAGCCCCGGAAGCGAGCCGGTCTTCCAGGCCCAGGCCGATCTCGACGTGCCCGGGGAGACGGGGCGGCAGGCGCGCATCTTCGCGGTCTGGTTCCTCTGCCTGGCGCTCGCCGTGGTGGTGGGCTCGGCGGTCGGCGCCCACGTCGCCCTCGAGGACGAGGGATCGTTCCGCGCCGAGCAGGAGCTCTCGCGCTCGCGCGGCGCCAAGGCCCGGGTGGCGCTCCTCTTCGGGCTGGCCTTGCCCGCGCTGCTCACCCTCGCGCTCAACGGGCGCTACCGGCGCGGCGGCGCCCACGCCCGCGGCATCGCCGTCGACCTCACCGCGGGCGGCGAGCTCCGCGTGTGGGGCCGCGGCTACGGCACCCGCGTCCTGGTCCCCGGCGCCGAGGTCAGGGAGCGCCTCGTCGACGTCTACGCGGGCCGCCTCGGTGCCTGGCGCCAGCGGCGCCTCCGCGTGCGCAGCAGCGGGCGCGGCGGCGGGCGAGAGATCGAGCTGGCGACCACGGCGCGCGCCTCCGACACGGGCGAGGGGCTCGGGGTCGAGGGCGGCGAGGGCGACTGCATCGAGCTCGAGCGCGAGGCGTTCGACGCGCTGCGAGCCCTGGTCTTCGAGCACTTGACCCCCGCCCCGGGCGCCCGGACGCTCGACTCGAACCCACCCCCCGGATGAGGAATCACCCCCCATGACCGAGCGCATCGGCCTGCTGGCCTTCTGGAAGAACTACGACCGCAAGCTCTACGTCCGCGCCGCGCAGCTCGCCGACGAGCTCGGCTACGACTCGTTCTGGGTCCCCGAGGCGTGGGGCTACGACATCTTCCAGCTCCTCACCGAGATGGCGCTCGTCACCAAGCGGATCAAGCTCGGGACCGCCATCGTCAACGTCTTCAGCCGCTCGCCGGCGCTCATCGCGATGAGCTCGGCCACCATCGACGAGATCAGCGAGGGGCGCTTCATCCTCGGCATCGGCACCAGCGCGCCGCGCGTCGTCGAGGGCTTCCACGGCCGCAGCTTCGCCAAGCCGCTGACGCAGACCCGCGACGTCATCCGGGTGGTGCGCACGCTGCTCGCGGGCGGCAAGCTCAGCGACGCCGGCGCCGAGAACGCCGCCTACCGGCCCTTCACCCTGGAGATGAAGCCGGTGCGCCGCACCCTCCCCATCTACGTGGCGGCCCTCAAGCAGAAGGCCATCGAGTCCATCGGGGAGCTGGCCGACGGCTGGATCCCCACCTTCTGGCCGTACGATCACCTCGCCCAGGGGCGCGCCTGGATCGCCACCGGCGCGGCGCGCATCGGGCGCGACCCGAGCACCATCGTGACGGCGCCGTTCACCACCGCGCTGCCCCTCGGGCTGGAGGCGGGGGGGATGATGGCGAAGAAGATCATCTCCTTCTACATCGGCGGGATGGGCGACTTCTACAGCGAGCTCCTCAGCGGCTTCGGCTTCGCGGACGACTGCAAGAAGATCGCCGACCTCTACCAGGACAAGGCCACCCGCGGTCAGGCGGCCGCCGCCGTGCCCGACCGCATGATCGAGGCGCTCACCATCTCCGGCGATCCCGCCCACTGCATCGAGGAGCTCCGCCGCCGCCGCAGCTTCGGCATCGACCTGCCCATCCTCAACCTGCCCAACGACATGCCGTGGGAGATGGTGGAGATGTTCATCCGGGGGATGGCGCCTCAGGGGTGAGGGGCGCGGGGGGCGCCTCTCCTCCGTTGGACGCGAACCGGAAGCCCAGCTCCAGGGCGCGGGCGTGGTCCTGGTCCGCGCCCGCGAGATCGCCGCGGCTCCGGCGCATGCCCTCGCGGAAGACGTGGAGCAGCGGAAGATCGGGCAGGGCCTCGATGCCGCGGTCGAGCGCCTGGAGCGCCTCGGCCTGGGCGTCGGGGATCTGGCCGTAGGCGCTCCACAGCTCGCTGTAGAGGTCCTCGGTGCAGAGCCCCAGCTCGATGGCCCGCTCGAGGTCGACGACGGCCGAGAGGCAGCGGGCGCGGGTCTCCGCGTCGTCCTCCTCGTAGTCGGGGTCCAGGTCGTAGCGCTCCTCGTCGAGCCGGCTCTTGCAGTAGCCCCGGCCGAAGTGGAGCGGGGCGAGCTGCGGCGCGATGGCGAGGGCCCGCTCGAAGTCCGAGAGCGCCGCCGCCACGGAGCCGTACTCCCGCTGGTACTCGGCGCGATGACGGAGGAAGGCGAGGTTGTGCGGCTCGAGCTCCACGGCGCGGTCCAGGTCGGCCATGATCGCCTCGCGCGCCTCGTCCGCCACGGCGAGGTGCCCGCGGTAGACGGCCCGCATCACGTGGGCCAGGGCGTGATCGGGCGCGAGCTCGATGGCGCGCGAGGTGCTCGCGAGGGCGACCTCCACGTGGTCCACGGTGGCGGCGGCGCGGGCGTGGAGCAGGTAGATCTCGGGCTCGTCCTGCTTGAGGGCGACGGCCCGGTCCAGGTCCGCGAAGGCGCTGGCGTGGTCGCCCAGCTCGGTGTGGGCGCGGCCGCGGTGCACCAGGGTCAGCGGCTCGTCCGGGGTGATCTCCAGCGCGCGGGTGAGCGACGCCACGGCCAGCGCGTGGTGCCCGGCCTCCAGGCGCATCTTGCCGAGGATGCGGTGGTTGTGGTGGTCGTCCCCCTCGATCTCCACGAAGCGGGTCATGTCGTCGACGGCGCGCTCCAGGTGCCCGCCCCGGTGCGCGGCGATGACGCGGTAGAAGCGGGCGTCGTTGCGGGAGGGGTCGAGCTCGAGGATGCGGCTGTAGTCGCGGGCGGCCCCGTCGAAGTCCTCGAGCTGCTCGAGCGACTGGGCCCGGCCGAGGTGAAAGTCCACGTAGCGGGGCGCAAGGTGGATGGCGCGGTCGTAGGCCTGGACCGCGTCGGCGTGCTCGCCGCGGGCGGCGGCGATCTTGGCGATGGAGTGGAACGCGTCGAAGAGCGACGGATCGAGGGCCACCGCCCGGCGGTAGTTGGCGAGCGCGCGGTCCTGGTCGCCGAGCGCGAGGTGACAGTCGGCCCGCCGCCAGTACGCCGTGGCGTTGCGTGGCTCGGCCGCGACGGCGCGGTCGTAGTCCGCCAGGGCGGCGGCGGGGTCCGACTGCATCAGCCAGCGGGCGCGGACCAGGTAGGTGTGCGCCAGGCCGGGGACCTCGGCGACGATCTCCGCCCACTCCGCCAGGCCGGCGTCGGGATCGCCGCGCAGGCAGCGCTGCAGCGCCCGCGTCGCGCGGATCGCCGCCTGCTGGAGCCGGGCCTCGGAGGCGTCCCCCTCCCGGGTCAGCGCGCCGAGCCGCTCGATCTCGGCGTCGAGCTGCAGATCTTTGAGCGCCGCGGTGTGATCGATGAGCTCGAGGTTCGCCTCCAGCTCCCGCAGGTGCATGGACGAGGCCCGCTCGCGGTCGCGCGCTTTGCGGCGGCGCTCGAGCTCGTCCACGATGGAGATCACCTTGCTCCCGTCCCCCGGTCGACCCGGGGGCCCCGCCTTCGGACCGCGCATCAGGCGATCATAGCTCCGGGCGCACCGCGAGCCATCACCGCGGGGGAGCGCCGCCCCCCGGCCCGCCCACCCCCCGCCCCATGATCCCGAGCCGGATCGACGCCAGCGCGGCGGCGTCATCGTAGACGACGCGCCCTCCCTGCAGCGACACTCCCAGGCGCCGCCACACGGCGTCGAGGTCGACCCGCACCGCGGCGCTCCCCAGCCTCTTGCGCAGCGGCACCAGCACCGGGACGCCGGCGCCCGCGTCGCCCATCGCCAGCACCCGGTCGGCATCCCAGCGCTTGCCGACGTTGCCGCCGCCGCGGTTGACGGCGCGGAGCGCGTCGTCGAGCGACCGAGCGCCGCCGGTGCGGGTGCGGATCTCGACGTCGGCGAGGAACCAGAACAGCGCGCCCCCCCAGTAGCGGCGGCCCCAGGTGTCGGTGACGTCCAGGCCCCCGTCGCCCCCCTCGGGCTGCCCCTTGGGCAGGCCCTCGAGGAGCGAGCGCCACAGCTCGTCGGCGTCGCAGAGCCCCGATCGGATGCGGATCACCGGCTCAAGGTAGGTGGCCAGCCCCTCCTCGAGCCACGGCCTCGCGACGTCGGGGAAGCTGACGTGGACCAGCTCGTGCACCAGGATCCAGTCGTCCGCGAGCACCGCGGCGCTGCTCCCCTCCCCCACCGAGATCAGCACCGATCCGCCGCCGTTGCCCATGGTGTGCCCGCCGTCGACGCCGCTCCCGGGCGACACCCGCACCACCAGCGCCGCGTGCTCGATGGGGAAGCGCCCGTAATAGGCGGCCAGCGCGCCGAGCGCGCTGTCCACCCAGCGCTCGATCGCCGGCGTGGGCGCGCCGCCGAGGAAGGCGACGTCGATGTCTCCTCCCTCGACCCGGTGGCGCGCCACGGTGAACCGGCCGAACGCCGCGTACGGCGTGTCGTCGAGCGCCCCCACGTCCCCGCGATAGGTGCGGCCCCCCGGCTCCGCGAGCGCCAGGCCGGAGACGAAGCTCTCGCCGGGCGACGCGGTGACCGCGAGCGCGAAGGGCGCGTGGACCAGCTCGGGCCTGAGCAACCACGCCGACGGCGGCGCCAGCATCCCCCCGGGCTGCGCCAGCGCGCCGTTGAAGTCGTGAAGGGCCCGCGCGGCCTCCCCGAGCAGGACGCGGTAGCGGAGCTGGCAGGGAGCGCCCGCGCACGCAGGGACGGCCCAGCCCTTGGCCGACGCCGGGACCGCGCGCAGGGCGCCGGCGGATCCGGCCACGAGATCGTGCACGAAGGGCTGGAGCGTGGGATCGGCGACCCAGGTCTGCGCCACCGCCCCGCCGGGCGGCAGCTCGACCTCGACGGAGAGCTCGGCGGCGCCGGCGGTGGCGGCGACGCGGTAGCGGTACTCGACCGGCGCCGGGGAGGCGGCGGGCACGGGCAAGGACGGGGGCGCGTGCCCGCAGCCGAGGACGGCGAGGAGGGAGGCGAGCGCCGCGCGGCGGGGTGGCATCGGCGCGAGCGTAGCAGCCGGGGGCGCGATCGCTTCAGGACACCTCGACGCGGATCGCCGGGTCGAGGAGGTAGCCGTCGTCGCGCGTCAGCAGGACGTCGCGCAGACCGAGCTTGCGCAGGGTGGCGATGGCGACCCGGACCCGGGTGGACGCGGCCTCGACGAGGATGCGCTCGTCGGGCCAGCCCCGCGCGGTGAGGGCCGCGATGGGCATGCTCCGACCCGGGTGGGCGCGGCGCTCCTCGCACAGCGCGGCGAGCAGGCGGCGCAGCGCGCCCCGGCGCGCCAGATCGACGGGAGCCGAGCCTTCGAGCGCGAACCCCATGGCGTCGCTGGGCAGGCGCAGGACGACGCCGGCGGCGGGGTCCGGGCCGGAGATCGCGAGCGCGCGCTCGAGCATTCGCCGCGCGAAGCGGACGTCGATGTTGGACCTCACCAGCGTGGCCTCGGGCGAGTCGCCGCCGGCGAGCTCCGCCAGGCGGCGCCGCCAGGGGCGCGCGGAGACCGCGGGGGCGCGGGAGACCTCGACGGTCCCCTCGTGCAGCAGGACCAGGAGCCGGGCCACGGCGCTCGGCGAGCGCGCGGCGTGGCGGCGGCACAGCTCGAGGTGAGCCGCCGCCTCGGCCCCGCGCGAGGTGAGGGCCTCGAGCGCCGCCCGCCCGCCGTGGAGGAGCACGCGCGTGAACGGCTGCGTCAGCGCCGCGAGGGTGCCCTCGCCCCTGGCGAACCACTCCCGGGCCGTCTCGTGCTTGCCCCACTCGAGGTAGAGGCCACCGCCGATCGCGGCGTAGACCGCCTCGTAGTGGGGCTCCCCCGTCTCCCGGAAGCGGGTGACGGCGCGGGTGAGGAGATCCTCGGCGCGCTCGAAGTTGCCCTCCTCCTGCTCGAGCTGCGCGTGGTTGGCGAGGCCGAGCCCGGCCAGCCAGCGGTCCCCCAGCCGGTCGCACAGCTCGGTGGCCCGCGTGTTCAGCGCGCGCGCCTGCTCGGGGTGGGAGAGGTCCCCCTGGAGCCGGCCCATGCAGGCGGTGTTGACGCCGACGAGCCGGGGAAACGCGGTGCCACCGTCGAGGATCCGCGCGGCCCGCTCGTGGTAGCTCCACGCCGCCTCCATCTCGCCGCGGACGCGCTCGAGCACGCCCGCGATGACCCAGGCGAAGCACGCCATGCCCGGCGACACGCCCGGGAGGTCGGTCACCCGCGCGGCCTGGGCGAGCGACTCCTCGAAGCGGCCCACCGTGCTGAGCACGCTCTGCCGCGCGAGGAGGACGGTCGCGATCTCCGCGGTGCCGAGGCTCTCGGCCTCGGCGAGCACGGCGGTGAGCGCGCCGTCGATCCCGTCGGGGGGCATGGCGCCGAGGAAGGCCACCGCGGCGGCGAGCTCGGCGCGGAGCGCGGCGTGCGAGGGCGGCAGGGTCGACGCGTGCGCGAGCGCCGCGAGGAGATCGGCCGTCTCCCGCCGCACCGCCGGGTGCAGCGAGGCGTCCGGCGTCCGGTCGAGGAGCATCCGCGAGGTGTTGAAGGCGTGGGCCAGGGCGGCGAGCGATCGGGTGTGGGCGAGCCGGATCACCGCCGCGAGGGGGTGCTCGCCGAGCCGGTGGGCGGCGAACTCGCGGATGCTCCGGTAGAGGGCGAGGCGATCGTCCTGGGTGGTGTGGACCAGCGACTTCTCCCGGAGCGCGGCGAGGAGATCGACCGCGGACGACCGCGGCCTCCCGGGGGCGGGCGCGGAGCCGGGCGGCGCCGCCTCGAGCGCGGCGTTCACCAGGGCCTCGGCAGAGGCGACGCCGAAGCTCGCCGGGAAGACGGCGCAGCAGGCGAGCGCGGTCTGCTCGTCCTCGGTGAGCAGCCCCCAGGACCAGGCGATGGCGTGTCCGAGCGTGCGGTGCCTCTCCCGGGATCGCCGCGGCGCGGCGCCCAGCGCGTCCTCTCCGCGGCCGAGGCGCGCCGCGAGATCCGCGGGCGAGAGCACCCGCGTGCGGGCCGCGGCCAGCTCGATGGCGAGGGGGATCCCGTCGAGCTGCCGCACCAGCGCGGCGATGGCTTCGAGGTCCGGGGACGGCCGCGCCCCCGCGTCCGCGGCGCGCGCCTGGAAGAGCTGCACGGCCTCCGACGCCCGCACCTCCTCCGGCGTCGCCCCCGGGGCCGGGCAGCCGAGCGGCATCAGCTCCACGACGTGCTCGCCCTCGACACCGAGGCGCTCGCGCGAGGTGACCAGCACCAGGAGCTCGGGCGCGCGCCGCCACCAGTCCTGGACGCGACCGGCAGCCGAGATGAGCTGCTCCAGGTTGTCGAGGACCAGGAGCGTGCGGCCGCGCTCTTCGAGGAGCAGCGCCACCGTCTCCGGCGTGGCCGCCGGCAGGTCGCGCGCGCCCCCCGAGAGGGCCGAGATCACCGCGAAGCAGAGGTCGGTCTCGGTCGCGGCGCTGGAGAGGTCGACGAAGCACGCGCCGTCGCCCCCGGCGAGCTCCGCGCCGAGCACCTCCGCCGCGTGCATGGCGAGGCTGGTCTTGCCGATCCCCGGCGGCCCGAGCACCGTCAGCAGGCGCTCGCCGGCCGCGACGGCGGAGACGACGCGCGCCAGGTCCGCCTCCCGGCCCACGAGCGCCCGGTGGCGCGGCAATCGGGCCGGTCGAGGGGGAACGTGGGGTGCGAGGCTCACCTGAACGGACACTTCACGCTCCGACCCGGGGACCGGCGCGGGACTTTAACAGATTTTAATTGGGCGGGCGCTCGCCCCCGAAACAAGCATGCGCGCATGGATTCGACCCCTGCTCTCTCCTCGTCTTGCCCGGGCTCCACCGGGCGCGCCGTGCTCTTCGTCTCCTCGGTAGCCGCCGGCCTGGTCTCGCTGGCGAGCTGCGGGTCGCCCGGGGCCGCCCGCGGGACCGGGGGCAGCACCTCCGCCGGCACCGGCGGCACCGGCACCACCACCAGCACCAGCAGCAGCGCCTCGGGCACCGGAGGCGCCGCGCCCGATCCGTACATCGCGGCGGTGAAGGCGACGAGCTGGGTGAAGCTCGCCAACGGGCCCACGGTCGGAGGCGGCGCCAAGCAGGACGACATCTTCTTCCTCGACGCCAACCACGGCTTCGTCGCGAGCGGCCCCGGCTCCGCCATCCTCGTCACCACGGACGGCGGCAACACCTGGAGCAGCGCGTTCACCCACCCGGGCACGTACTTCCGAGCGCTCCTGTTCACCGACGCCCTGCACGGCTTCGCCGGGAACATCGGCGCCGGGCTCTCGGCGTCGATCACCGACGCCACGCTCCTCTACCAGACGTCGGACGGGGGCGGGACGTGGGCTCCGGTGACCACCGTCACCGGCTCGGCGGCGCAGGGCGTCTGCAACTTCTCGGCGATCGACGCGACGCACCTGGTCGGCGTCGGACGCGCCAACGGCCCCGCTCACCTGCTCCGGTCGAGCGACGGCGGCGGGAGCTGGGTCGCCACGGATCTCGGCCAGTACTTCAGCATGGTCATCGACGCACACTTCACCTCGATCACGGAGGGCGTGGTCGCCGGGATGAACGCGGCCGCGACGGCCTGCGCCATCCTCCGCACTACCGACGGCGGAGCGACCTACAACCCCGTCTTCACGTCGAAGACCCAGGGGAGCCTGTGCTGGAAGCTCAGCTTCCCCTCGACCCAGGTCGGCTACGCCGCGGTCCAGGACACCGCGGGCGGGCCCGGGACGTTCGCCAAGACCACGGACGGCGGCGCGACCTGGCAGGAGCTGCCGCTCCCCGCGCTCCCCACGGCGGGCGCGGGCTACTCGGCGATCGGCGTCGGCTTCATCAGCGACGACGTCGGGTGGATGGCCGCCGAGGACCCGACGCTGCCCGTCTACCGCACCTTCGACGGAGGGATGACCTGGGACGTCGACCCGGCCCTGAAGTCTCCCCTCAATCGCTTTCGCTTCGTCGACGCGCACACGGCCTACGCGGTCGGCGCCGCCGTGTGGAAGCTCGTCCTGCCCGGCACCTGAGGCGGGTGGTGAGCGCGCGCTTCGCCAGCCTCGCCCGCGTCGCCCTGACAGCGCTCGCCGTCGCCGCGGCCGCGTGTCGCCCGGCGTCCGCCTACCCGGAGGGCCCGTATGGCGTCGTCCGCGGCGGGGTCCTCCCCGACCTCGCCTTCGAGGGGGCGCTCCCCTCGGGCGCGCGCGGCGCCGTTCACCTCCACGACTACCTGGCGCCGCCGGGAGGGCCGGCTTCCCTCCTCGTCGTCGAGGTGAGCGGTGGCCTGTGGTGCGGCACCTGCCGGTGGTACGCGTCCCACGAGGGGGAGATCACCGCGGGCCGCGGACCGGACCGGCTGGAGCGGCTCTCGGTGATCCTCGGCGACCGCGACAACGCGCCGGCGCGCCCCGAGGACGCGCAGGCCTGGCAGCAGGCCTTCGCGCTCCGCGGAACGGCCGTGGCCGCCGATCCCGGCGTCTCGCTCGGTGCGCTGCTCGAGGGCCGCGGCGCGCCGTTGCCCCTCTTCGTGCTCGTCGATCGCCGGTCGATGCGCGTCGCCGAGGTGCTCTCGAACCCTGCGCCCGAGCACCTCACCGGGCGCATCGAGGCGGCGCTCGCCACGCTCGACGGAGAGCCCGCCCCTCCGCCTCCGGAGGAGGTCCTGGTCGCCGGCGCGTTCCGTCGCAACGAGTGGGACCTCCTCACCGAGACCACGCTCCCCGCCGCGCCCCCGCCCGATCCCACCAACGCGGTGGCCGATGCTCCCGCGGCCCGCGCGCTCGGCCGTGCTCTCTTCTTCGACCTCGGCCTCTCCCCTTCGCAGGGCGTCGCGTGCGCGAGCTGCCACGATCCGGCGAAGGGCCTGTCCGACGGACGCGCCGTCGCCCGGGGCGCTGGCATCGGCGACCGGCGCACCCCGGCGATCGGCCTCGCGGCGCACGCGCGCTGGCAGTTCTGGGACGGGCGGGCCGACACGCTGTGGGCGCAGGCGCTCGGCCCCCTCGAGGATGCCCGGGAGATGGGCGGCTCGCGCGTCCTGGTGGCGCAGCGCATCGCCTCCGCGCACAGCGCCGGGTACGCCCGCGCCTTCCCCGACCCGCCGCTGCCGGAGACGAGCGGGTGGCCCGCGCAGGGCAAGCCGGGTGAGCCCGCGTTCGAGGCGATGAGCGCCGGGGACCGGGACGCGGCGACGCAGGTCTTCGTCAACGCGGGCAAGGCCATCGCGGCCTACGAGCGGACCTTCACGGTGAAGCCCAACCGGCTCGATGCCTACCTCCGGGGAGACCGGGACGCCCTCGATCCGCTCGAGCGCTACGGCCTCCTCCAGTTCGCCCGCGCGGGCTGCCTGCAGTGCCACTGGGGTCCGCGGCTCACCGACGACGCCTTCCACGACACCCGCACCGCGACCGGCCGGCGCGATGGCACGGCCGATCGCGGGCGCCTCGCGGGCGTCGCGGCCTGGCGAGCGAGCCCCTTCCGCGCCGACGGGCCGTGGAGCGACGATCCGGACGCGAGGCCCGCGCCGCGCAACGACGCACCGGACGCGCTGCTCGGGCAGCTCCGGACCCCGCCGCTGCGGGGCGTCGCGGACCTCTCGCACTGGGGACACGGCGGCGCCGAGGGCTCGCTCGCCGCGGTGACCGAGGCCTACGGGAAGGGCGGCGTGCCCGCGGGCGACCCCTCCAGCGCCGGCCCGCGCGAGCCCTGGCTCCCGCTCTTCGGCGAGACGGTCCAGTGGGCGCTCGTCCCGTTCCTGAAGACCTTGACCGCCGAGCCGAGCGCGCCGTGACGCAGCTCAAGGCCCGAAGAAGTAGTAGTCCGCGGTGTAGGCCACGTTCGACGTCGTCCCCACCGTCGTCGCGTCACAGCCGGTGCTCGGCGCGAGGCCGCCCGCGGTGCGCACCCGCTGGACGTAGTCGACCAGGCTGAGCGGCCCGGTGCCGCCCCCGTGCTCGGTCGCCTCGAGGAGCAGCCAGGGGATCGCGCTCCCGCCCCCGTCCGGCGTGTCGGCCGCGAGCTTCTTGCCGATGACGTAGGTGCCGTCGTGCAGCGTCATCCACTCGGGCGCCCCGGGGCCGCCGTCACTGGCGAAGTGCTTGCCGATGGTGTTCATCGCGCAGTCGGCCAGGTCGGCCTCGGGGCCGGTGAACACCCAGCTGTAGCTCGTGCCGCCGTCGACGGTCACCGCGGTGCAAGCGTAGTCCTGAGTGCCGGTGCCGATCGCGTGGATGAGCACGCCGCCCCCTCCATCGGGCAGGGCGATGGGGGGGTCGACGACCGGGGCCACGAGCCACCCGGCCGGGCAGCCGGCGTCGGTGTCGCTCGGCGCATCGCTCGGCGCATCCGTCGGTGGGGTCGCGTCGGTGACTCCGGTGTCGGGCATGCCCGTGTCCGGCACGCCGGTGTCAGGCGTGCCCCCGTCAGGGCCGGGGGTCGAGCCCCCGGTGCCGTTGCCGTTACCGCCGCTGCCGCCACCGCTGCCGCCGCACGCCTGCATCGTCCCCACGACGACACCGAAGGTGGCAATCCCCCACAGAGCAAGAACGCGGCGCATGAGATCCTCCTGGGCGGCCGGGTCTGCCGGTTCCCGGAGCGCGTACGCAGCAGGGGCGATCAGGTTTCCAGGAATCGTGTGGATCGTCGGCGCACTCGCCGTTCACGGGCAGCCCCCCATGAACCTCAGCATGTGCGGGTGCAGGGTCGATCAGAACCGCTGCAACGGGACCGGCACCGTCGCCACTGGCACCACGTTCTGAGAGGAGCTTCGCTCCACGCTACGAGGCCCTCAGGGCTGGATCCCGATGCTCGCAAACGGGACCGTCTGCAGCCCGGGCACGGCGGCGACGGCCGCGCTGGTGAGGTTCAGGTTCCCGCCGTCCTCGTCCACGAAGACGTCCCCCGCGTCGGGCAGGTTGTCGACCATCCCGCTGTACGCCGGGAGCGCGAACGCATCTTCGGTCGCGATCCAGGCGCCGTTGCCGGACCCGAGGTTCCGCGAGAACTGGGTCCCTTGCGGCAAGAGCCACCCCGCGTCCGGCGCGATGATCGTGCTCCAGTCGTCCGGGATCGCCGCGCACGCCGGGAACGCGGAGGCCCACGGCTGCGCCTGGTACTTGTCGCTCTCGAGCTCGCCGAGCAGATCCCAGCTATCGCCCGGCGTGTAGTTGGGTCTCCCGGTCGACAGCAACGTGAAGCAGCGGGCGTCCGCGCTCAGGGCGGCGTACCCGCATCCAACCAGCACGTTGTCGGTCATGATGTCGTCGCGCCCGCCGCCGTGGAGCACCCCGTAGGCGCCCACCCCGTCGACGATGTTGCCCTGGACCAGGATCCCGCTCAGGCAATCGTCGAGGTAGATGGCGCTGACCTCACTGCTGAGGAAGCTCGTGATGGCGTGCAGGTAGTTGTTGCGGATGACGTTGCCGCGCGCCCCCCAGTCCCGGCCGGAGTAGATGGCGCCGGCGTCCGCCGTGTACTGGCAGACGTTGTAGATGTCGTTCAGCTCGATCGTCTGGTTGTTCCCCCCGTAGAGGATGGCCGCGTGGGGAGCGTCGTGGATCTTGTTGTTGCTCGCGCGGCTGCCGACGTCGTTCAGCAAGATGCCCGGCCGGTACGTCCATTCCCAGCGGCTGAAGTCGTGGATGTGGGAGTTTTCCACGTAGTTGTCGCCCGCCGTCAGGCTCGGCCGGTCGCCGCCCGAGAGCACGATGCCGATCCCCCCCGTCCCGTACACGTGCGCGTAGGAGACACCGATGTTGGTTCCGTTGATCGTCGCGCCCCCCGTGCCCGCGTTGCGCAGCGTGACCCCGAGGAGCTGGACGGCGCTGCTGCCCGACCCGACGTCGACGAGCTGAGCCCGGCCGGACTCGAGCGTGAGCTGGCGCAGGGCCAGGTTCGAGGCGCCCTGGATCGAGACCAGCGGCGTGGAGAGCGTCGAGGCGACGATGCTCGCGCCCGCGAGGCTCCCCGGCGGCCACAGGTACAGGCTCCCGTCGGTGCGATCGAGGTACCACTCCCCGGGCTGGGTGATCTCCTCGACCAGGTTCTCGGCGTACCAGAGCCCCTGCGCCGCGATCCCGTACTCCGGCGCCGCCGCGAGGGTCATCGTCTGCCCCGCGGCGTCCACCGCCGTCACGGCCTCGTGGCAGTCGGCCCAGTCGTACTCGAACAGCCCGTGGACCCAGAGGTCCTTGGCCTGCGACCATCGCGACGGCCGCGTGCTCACGAACCCGAACTGGGTGCTCGACAGCGCGCTGCTCACCGACGCGAAGCCGTGGATCACGGCAGCCGGGTCGACGAAGCCCGGAGAGCCCGTGGCGCCGTTGTTGGGGGTCATGTTGCCGAAATCGGGAGTATAGAGATACCACCAGGGATCGGTGTTGCTGGGGTACGCCGCGCCCGTGGTCGTGCTCAGGAACCACGCGGTGGTCGTCCCCTCGGTCCATCGGTAGAGGTTGTACTGCTTGCCTCCGACGAGCCCGGTGCGCGCGAACTGCGAGACGCCGTCGGCCGTGCCCGTCTTCACGTAGGCGCCGGTGACGTCGGGCGTGACGCCAGTGCCGTAGAGGGTGACGGTGCTGCCGATGTCCGACTGCGGCGACACGCCATCGCTCGGATCGGGCCAGCGCGCCAGAGGCATCGCCGCGCCGTTGATCGAGAGCTCGAGCGCGGCCGTGTTGCCAGAGTTGCAGAGGCCGCGCTCCTGGAGCGTGCCGTAGTCGGTGACCCCGAGCGCAGGCAGGCTGGCCACCATCACCTGCCCTTGGGCCGAGGGATCGAGCCGGCCCCAGATCGGTGAGGAGCTCGTGAGCAGCGAGAACCCCGAGGGGTCCAGCGCCTTGCCGCCGATCAAGCTGGCGCTCTCGCCGGGATAGCCACTCCAGACGATCGGCGCCGTGGCGCTGCCCGAGTCGCTCGCGGTGAGCGTGAAGGTCTGGTCGATCTCGTAGGCCCCGCCGCGGAGCCAGACGACCACGCCCTGGCTCGGCAGGCCGGCCGTGATCAGCGCGCGCACGGCGGTCTGCGCCCGACCGAGGGTCCGGAAGGGCGCGGCGAGGGTGCCGGCCGCGCTGTCGTCGCCGGTGGGGCTCACGGCGATCTGCGCGCCGTAGGTCGCGCAGGCACAGGCGCGCCACCCGCTGCCGTCGGGGAGGCACTGCGCGATCCCCACGGCGCCAGGATCGGCGCAGGTACACGAAGCCGTCGCGTTGGACACGCACGCGATCGAGCCGCCATCGGAGGCGCCGGCATCCCCGGTGCTGCCGCCGCCACCGCCGCCGCCGCCGAAGCTCGCGTCCGGGCCGCCGTCGGTCCCGGCGTCGGCACCGACGACGCTCGCGTGCGGGCTCTTGGAGCAGGCCGTCGGCACGACCGTCGAGAGGAGCAATGCAGCGGCGAGCGCTGCGGCCAGCGCGGGAGACCGTCGGAGACGCATCATGCCGCCACGGTATCACCACGCGAGCGGAGCCCGGCTGTTCTACGCGAGCATGTCCGAGCCGGAGAAGAGGCACATCGTCACGGCGGGCCGCTACGCGCTCCGGTCCCCGCCGGCGGAAGCCGCCCGCTCAGCCCCCCAGGGCCGGCGGCAGCCGCGCCAGCAGCTCGTTGACCGCGCTCGGATCCGCCGGCTTGGTCAGGTGGTGATCGAACCCGGCGTCGTACGACCGCTGGCGCGCCTCCTCGTTCCCCCAGCCGGTCAGGGCGACCAGCACCGCGCCCTCCAGGTGGGGATCGGCGCGGAGCCGGCGGGCTATTTCGTAGCCGTCCATGCCCGGGAGACCGATGTCGAGGAGCACCACCTCGGGGGGCCGCCCGCGCACCGCCGCAAAGGCCGCGGTGCCGTCGTGGACCGCGAGCGCCTCGTGGCCGAACAAGCGCAGCATCTCGACGAGGGTGTCGGCCGCGTCGACGTTGTCGTCGATCACCAGGACGCGCCGCATCCGGCCCGAGGGAGTCGGGCGGGACGAGGGGGGCTCGGCGGTGGCGGACGCGTCGGTCGCGAGCGAGGGCGCGAGCGAGGGCGGGAGCGCGAGCGGGAGGCGGAGGGTGAAGGTGCTGCCCAGCCCGGGGCCGGGGCTCTCGGCGGTGACCTGCCCGCCGTGCATCTCGACCAGCTGGCGCACCAGGGAGAGGCCGATGCCGAGGCCGCCCTGGGTCCGGGTGAGCGTCCGGTCGACCTGGGTGAACATGTCGAACACCCGGAACAGCATCGCCCGCGGGATGCCGCAGCCGTTGTCCGCCACGCGGAGCCGCACCTCGTCACCGCATGCGTCGACCGTGATCTCGATGCGGCCGCCGGGCGGCGTGTACCTGGCGGCATTGTTGACGAGGTTGCTCAACGCCTGCGCGAGCCGCGTGGGGTCGCCGTGGACCACCAGGGGCGCTTCGGGCAGGGAGACCGTGAGGGTGTGGCCGGCCGCGTCGACGAGGGGGCGGCTGATCTCGAGGGCCGCCTCGACCACCGCGCGCACCTCGGTGCGCTCGCGCGCGAGCTCCATCTTGCCGCTGCGGATGCGCGAGACGTCGAGGAGATCGTCGATGAGCCGGACGAGGTGCCCGAGCTGTCGCTCCATCATCACGCGGAGCCGGGTGAAGTCTTGCCCGGAGGGGATGCGCGCCAGGAGCCCCAGGCCCATGCGCAGCGGAGCCAGCGGGTTGCGCAGCTCGTGGGCGAGGGTCGCGAGGAACTCGTCCTTGCGCCGGTCGGCGTCGAGGAGCGCCTCCTCTGCGCGCTTGCGCCGGGAGATGTCGGTGACGGTGCCGAGCCGGCTGATCGGGCGCCCGTCCGCGGCGTAGGTGGCCCGGCCCCGGCTCGCCACCCAGACGACCTCCCCGCTCGGGCGAACGACGCGGAACTCGGATTCGTAGGGCCCCCGCTCGGCAGTCGCGGTGCGAGCCGCCGCGAGGATTCCCGCGCGGTCGTCCTCGTGGACCATCTGCAGGTAGGCCTCCCAGCTCTCCGCGAGGTCACCCTCCGCCCTCCCGTAGATGCGGTAGCACTCCGGCGACCAGGACACGGCGCCGGTCGCGAGATCGTGTGTCCACAGGCCGGTGTCCGAGGCCTCGAGCGCGAGCCGGAGCCGCTCGTCGCTCCGGCGCAGCGCCGCCTCGCGCTCCTGGGCGAGCCGCGCCATCCGGTGCCGCTCGACCGCGTTGTCCACCGCGCGCGCGAGGATCTCCGGGTTCAGCCACGCCTTGTTCAGGTAGTCCTGAGCACCCGCGCGGAGCATGTCGGGCCCACACTGCCGCTCGGCGGAGCCGGTGAGGACGAGGACCGGGCAGACGGTGAGCGGCCCGCCGGCGTGGAGCGCCGCGAGCACCTCCGGCGCGTTCATGTCGGGCAGGTAGTAGTCGAGGATGACGCAGTCCGGCAGCCCGTCCGTCCCCCCGAGGCAGGCGGCGATCCCGGCCGCGCCGGTCGCGGCCGCGGTGAAGGTGAAGCGACGAAGCGAAGAGCCCAGGAGCAGCAGGCGTCGGACCTCGGCCAGGTCCTCCGGGCTGTCCTCGACAATGACGACGGCGAACGGGGCTTCGCTCATGACGTTCGGCGGCTTCACCAGGAGATTGGGAGGGTCTGCGTCGCGCGGAGCACCGAGGGTTATCATCGACGGGGAATCAAAGGCAGATCGGGAATTTTCCGTATCCCCTGGCAGGCACCGATCTGCCACATGCCGGCCGGCCTCCTGTGGCGACCTTGCGATACGGGAGCGTCGCGCGCTCCGAAAGAGCCCCGGAACGCGCGACGGTTGCCGGTCGACGCACCGCGGCGTGGCCCTTGCACTCGGGCGGGCATGTCACTCACCATCCAGGGCACCTCGCTCGATCCTCTCTTGTTCTGGAAGCCCGACCACTCGATCGCGGAGGCCGTGGACTTCGCGTCCTCGACCGCGGCCACGCTGGCGCGGCTCGGCAGCGGCGCGTTCGTCGGCCACCTCGGCAAGCGTCCACCCAAGGTCCTCGAGCTGTACGAGCGGGAAGGCTGCCCGTTCTCCCGCAAGGTCCGCGAGGCGCTGTCGATCCTCGATCTGGACGCCGTCATCCACCCCTGCCCCGAAGGCGGGACCCGCTTCCGCGCCAGCGTCGAGGAGCGCCTCGGCCGGTTCGCCATCCCGCTCCTGATCGACCCCAACGCCGGGGTCGAGCTCACCGAGTCGGACGCGATCGTGCGCCACCTCTTCGCCAGCTATGGCGATGACAAGGTCCCTCTCGCGCTCCGCGTGACCACGGTGACCGACCTCACCTCCCGGCTCGCCTCGCGCCTGCGCGGGGGCAAGGGTACCCGCGTCGAGCCGTCCAGGCGCCCGGAGGAGCTGCTGGAGCTCTACGGCTACGAGGCGTCGCCCTACTGCCGCATCGTCCGCGAGGTCCTCTCCACGCTGGAGCTGCCCTACCGGCTCCACAACGTCGCCCGGGAGAGCCCCCGGCGGCCCTCCTACATCGAGCTCGCGGGCAAGATGCAGGTCCCCCTGCTCGTCGACCGCACCCACGGCGTGAAGATGCTCGAGTCCCGCGCCATCGTGCGCTACCTGGAGGATCGCTACGGCGCCCGCGGGGCCGCCGCCGGACAGCCCCACGCTTCCTGACGCCCCACGCCACCAGGTCCTCAAGGCTGGATCCCGATGCTCGCGAACGGGACCGTCTGCAGCCCGGGCACGGCGGCGACGGCAGCGCTGGTGAGGTTCAGGTTCCCCCCGTCCTCGTCCACGAACACGTCCCCGGCGTCGGGCACGTTGGCGGTCATCCCGCTGTACGCCGGGAGCGCGAACGCATCTCCCGCCGCGACCCAGGCGCCGTTGCCGGACCCGAGGTTCCGCGAGAACTCGCTCCCCTGCGGCAGGAGCCACCCCGCGTCCGGCGCGATGATGGTGCTCCAGTCGTCCGGGATCGCCGCGCACGCCGGGAACGCCGCGGCCCACGGCTGCGCCTGGTACTTGTCGCTCTCGAGCTTGCCGAGCAGATCCCAGCTATCGCCCGGCGTGTGGTTGGGGGTCCCGTTCGGCAGCGACGTGAAGCACCGGGCGTCCGCGCTCAGGGCGCCCTGCCCGCAGCGCACCAGCACGTTGTCGGTCATGATGTCGTCGCGCCCGCCGCCGTGGAGCACCCCGTAGGCGCCCACCCCGTCGACGATGTTGCCCTGGACCAGGATCCCGCTCAGGCAATCGTCGAGGTAGATGGCGTTGACGTCGTCGCTGAGGAAGCTGGTGATGGCGTGGAGGTAGTTGTTGCGGATGACGTTGCCGCGCGCCCCCCAGTCCCTCCCGGAGTAGATGGCGCCGGCGTCCGCCGTGTACTGGCAGGCGTTGTAGATGTCGTTCAGCTCGATCGTCTGGTTGTTCCCCCCGTAGAGGATGGCTGCGTGGGGAGCGTCGTGGATCTTGTTGTTGCTGGCGCGGTTGCCCACGTCGTTGAGCGCGATGGCCGGCCGATACATCCATTCCCAGCGGCTGAAGTCGTGGAGGTGGGAGTCTTCCACGTAGTTGCCGCCCGCCGTCAGGCTCGGCCGGTCGCCGCCCGAGAGCGAGATGCCGAGCCCCCCCGTTCCGTACACGTGCGCGTAGGAGACGCCGATGTTCTGCCCGTCGAGCGTCGCGCCCGCCGTGCCCGCGTTGCGCAGCGTGACCCCGAGGAGCTGGACGGCGCTGCTGCCCGACCCGACGTCGACGAGCTGAGCCCGGCCGGACTCCAGCGTGAGCTGGCGCAGGGCCAGGTTGGAGGCGCCCTGGATCGAGACCAGCGGCGTGGAGAGCGTCGAGACGACGATGCTCGCGCCCGCGAGGCTCGCCGGCGGCCACAGGTACAGGCTCCCATCGGTGCGATCGAGGTACCACTCCCCGGGCTGGGTGATCTCCTCGACCAGGTTCTCGGCGTACCAGAGCCCCTGCGCCAGGATCCCGTACCCCGGCACCCCCGCGAGGGTGATCGTCTGCCCGGCGGCGTCCACCGCCGTCACCGCCTCGTGGCAGTCGGCCCAGTCGTACTCGAACATCCCGTGGACCCAGATGTCCTTGGCCTGCGCCCACCGCGACGGCCGCGTGCTCACGAACCCGAACTGGGTGTCCGACACCGCGTTGCTCACCGACGCAAAGCCGTGGTTCAGCGCCGCCGGGTCGACGAAGCCCGGCGAGCCCGCGGCGCCGTTGTTGGCGGTCATGTTGCCGAGATCGGGGGAATAGAGATACCACCAGGGGTCGGTGTTGCCGGGATACGCCGCGCCCGTGGTCGTGCTCAGGAACCACGCGGTGTTCGACCCCTGGGACCACCGGTAGAGGTTGTACTGCTTGCCTCCGACGAGCCCGGTGCGCGCGTACTGCGACACGCCGTCGGCCGTGCCCGTCTTCACGTAGGCGCCGGTGACGTCGGGGGTGACGCCCGTGCCGTAGACCGTGAGGGTGCTGCCGGTGTCCGACTGCGGCGCCACGTTCTCGCTCGGATCGGGCCAGCGCGCCAGCGGCATCGCGGCGCCGTTGATCGAGAGCTCGAGGGCGGCGTTGTTGCCGGAGTTGCAGAAGCCGCGCTCCTGGAGCGTGCCGTAGTCGGTGACCCCGAGCGCGGGCAGACTGGCCACCATCACCTGCCCCTGCGCCGACGGATCGAGCCGGGCCCAGATCGGTGAGGAGCTCGTCAGCAGCGAGAACCCCGAGGGGTCCAGCGCCTTGCCGCCGATCAAGCTGGCGCTCTCGCCGGGGTAGCCGCTCCAGACGATCGGCGCCGCGGCGCTGCCCGAGTCGCTCGCGGTGAGCGTGAAGGTCTGGTCGATCTCGTAGCTCCCGCCGCGGAGCCAGACGACCACGCCCTGGCTCGGCAGGCCGGTCGTGATCAGCGCGCGCACGGCGGTCTGCGCCCGACCGAGGGTCCGGAAGGGCGCGGCGAGGGTGCCGGCCGCGCTGTCGTCGCCGGTGGGGCTGACGGCGATCTGCGCGCCGTAGGTCGCGCAGGCACAGGCGCGCCAGCCGGTGCCGTCGGGGAGGCACTGGGCGATCCCCACGGCGGCGGGATCGGTGCAGGTACACGAAGCGGTCGCGTTGGACGCGCACGCGCCCGCGCCGCCATCGGAGGCGCCGGCATCCCCGGGGCTGCTGCCACCGCCGCCGCCGCTGCCCGCATCTGCGCCCGCGTCGGTCCCCGCGTCGACCACGGCAATGTTCACGGGCGGGCTCTTCGAGCAGGCCGTCGGCAGGGCTGTCGAGAGGAGCAGCGCAGAGGCGAGCGCTGCGGCCAGCGCGGGGGACCGCGGGAGGGGCGTCATGGCGCCACCGTATCACCGTGCGCGGGCTCGCCGAGGGACGACCCTCGCCTCGGCGCCGAGGAGGCACTACTGCGCCGGCTCGATCACGAGAAATCGTTCACGACCCGGACTGGCGCTCAGCCGCAGACGCCGGGCTGCTGGGCGCCGCACGTCTGGCCCCCGGGGCAGGTGCCACAGACGATGAGGTTGCCGCAGCCGTCGTTGATCGCACCGCAGTTCACTCCCTGGTCGGCGCAGTCCTTGGGGCAGCAGCCGTAGAGGCAGGTCTGTCCCCCCGGGCAGGTGCCGCAGTTGAGGGCGTTGCCGCAGCCGTCATTGGCCATACCGCACTCGAGGGCCTGGTCCGCGCAGGTCTTGGGCGAGGGGCAACTGGAGGCGAGGCACACGTTGGGGATGCCGCCGCCGCCGCAGACCCCGTTCGAGGCGCAGGTGCCGCAGTCGAGGAGGCCGCCGCAGCCGTCGGCGGCCATGCCGCAGGTGAAGCCCAGCTGGGCGCAGGTCTTGGCCAGGCACCCGGTGCCGCAGACGTTGGGGCTGACCACTCCACAGGTCTCGCCCGCGGGGCAGGTGCCACACTGGATGGTGTCGGCGCCGCAGCCATCGTCGGCCACGCCGCAGTTGAAGCCCAGCTGGGCGCAGGTCTTCCCCGTGCAGCAGTAGCCGCAGACGTTGGGGAAGCCGCAGCCGCCGCAGGTCGAGCCGGTCGGACAGCCGCCGCAGTCGAGGCTGCTGCCGCAGCCGTCCGCGACCGTTCCGCAGGCGATGCCGCCGTCGCCCGCGGTGGCGCAGTCGACGGGGGAGCAGATGCCGGCGCCGGTGGAGACGGTGGTCGAGGTGGCACCGCCGCCGCCTTCGCTGGTGGTACCGCCGGTGCCCCCGGCGCCGCCCGCGCTGCTGGAGCTGCTGGAGCTGGTGGAGCTGGCGGTGGCGCCGTTGCCGACGACGACGGTCGATCCACAGCCAAGGATGGTGGCGAAGGCAATCGAGCAAGCAAGGATAAGTCTCATGGTGAGGCGCAGCCTACGCCCGGTGGCGGTGAGGCTCCAGGGGTCGAGGCGGCCCTCCAGATCCTCCGCGCCCGGTAGGCCTCCCCCGCGGGGGCCGAGAGCGCGCGAAATGTCCGTTCCTTCCTATCGCCCGGCCGGGGCCGAGAGCAGAAATGGGGCATGACCCACCTGCAACATCCCCTCGAAACCGGCTTCACCGCGGCCTCGACCGCCGGCGAGGTCCTGCGCGGCGTCGACCTGACCGGCAAGAACGTCATCGTCACCGGCGGTCACGGGCGCCTGGGCCTCGAGACGACGCGAGCCCTGGCCGAGGCCGGAGCGTCCGTCACGGTGGCCGCGCGCGACCCGGAGCGGGCCGGCCGCGTGATCGCCGGCATCCCGCGCGCGGAGGTGAGCCAGCTCGACCTCGTCGATCCGCGCTCCATCGACGACTTCGCCGCCCGCTGGCTCGCGTCCGACCGTCCGCTCCACATCCTCGTCAACAGCGCCACCCCGAAGCCTCCCCCCGAGCTCACCCTGGACGCGCGCGGCTACGAGATCCAGCTCGCGACCAGCCACCTCGGTCATTTCCAGCTCACCCTCGGCCTCCTGCCCGCGCTCCGCGCGGCGCACGGCGCGCGCGTGGTCAACGTGTCGTCGGGCGCCCAGCGCTTCGGCGCCATCCGCTGGGAGGATCTGCACTTCGCCAACGGCGGCTACGGCCCGCAGGTCGCCTACGCGCAGGCCAAGAGGGCCAACGTGCTCTTCACCGTCGAGCTGGATCGCCGCTTCGCGCAGGAAGGGATCCGGGCCTTCGCCGTCCACCCCGGCGTCGTCGTCGACGCCCAGGTCCCGGGCACGCCGCGCTTCGCGGCGCTGCGCGCCATGGGGCTGCTGGACGAAGCCGGCCAGCCCATCATCGACCCCGCGCGCGGCAAGAAGACGGTGCAGCAAGGCGCCAGCACCATCGTGCTCGCGGCCGCGAGCCCGCTGCTCGCCGGCCTCGGCGGCGTCTACCTGAAGGACAACGACGTCTCCCGGATCGACGACGAGCCGAGGCCCCTCACCGCGGACAGCATCCCGTCCGAGGTCGCGTCGCACTCCATCGATCCCGAGGCCGCACGACGCCTCTGGGAGCTGAGCGAGGCGCTCCTCAAGCGGTGACCGCGCCGCGGCTCCGCTGCCCCACCGGCCGTCAGCCGGAGATGCAGCCCGCGAGCGCGCCGGCGGGATTCACCCCGCGGAGCGGCGCGTCAGGCGATGTCCGGTAGGTGAGCAGACCATCCGCGCCAGGTTGAATTCGCCTTCCCCGCCGCCGTGCCCAAAGCCGCCGACCGGGATGGTGCTGCTGGTCGCCGTCGGGGCACCGCCCGCGCCTGTCGTCCCGCTGGTCGGCGCGCGCTTCGCGGAGCTCGAAGGGGCGGCGACCGGTCGCCCACGCACGCGAGCGCGACGGCCTCCCGCCGTTCGCCGGCGCGGGTCGGGAGCAGCCCGTGAGAGCCTGCCCAGGCTTGCGAGCGCCGGCGCCGACGACCATGTTTGGCCCCGTCGATACCGCACCTCGAGCGCGCCGCGGCCCTGATTCTTCTTGCGCGGGGAGCGTGTCAGCCGGTCGGCCCGGTGGGCTTGTGAGCCGCGTCGCTCGGGTTATGGAATCCTTCGACACTGCCACCGGGTCAGGGCGCTGAGGCCCGTTCGCCGGAGGTGACCCTGGGCTCACGCAGACCCCGAGGTGCTGGAGGAGAGCGATGCATACCCCGTCCGTCCGCCGCCGCGGCCGCGCAGCAGGTCTCGTCGCGTGCCTGGTGCTCGCAGCCTGCGCGGGCCACCGGGGCCCCTCCGCCAGCGTCGCGGCGCCACGGGCCGCCGACGATTCGTGTCCCTACCGAACGCCGGAGGAATGGCAAGTCTTCCTGGAGCGCTCGGCCCGCGAGGTAAAATGGGAGGAGACCTGCGAGAACGGGCCGTGTGACGCCGACCGCTACCACCTCGTCGAGGCGGGCATCCAGAGCGTCTTCGAGCGGTGCGCGGGCTTTCTCACCCGCCATGCGACGATCGCCAGCTGCGCCGAGAACCTCCGTAATTTCACGCCGGCGTGGATGGAGCAGCACAGCCCGGACAGCTACGGCTTCACCGTCGACAACGAGACGTACCTCGCCGCCCAGGAGACGGCCGACAAGCCGGAGGGCATGATGCGCCCGCCGGCGGCGCTGGTGGCCGCGCTCCCGCGGCGCTCCCGGGTCGAGGCCGCGGCGCGGGCGAACGGGTGGCAGTACCTCACCCACGACTCGGCGCTCGGCGGGGTCCGCACGTTCGTCCTCATCCCCGATCGCGAGGGCCGGTTCGACCAGTGGCTGCTGCTCAACTTCACCGGCAAGGCCGAGCCCGCGATCGACCCCGACACGCCGATGTCGTTCCTGGCGGTCCAGAAGAAGGACCGCGACGGGCGGGTGCTGCCCAGGGTCCGGCTGCACTTTCGCGATTATACACCTCTGCGGGCCGGCGGCGATTACCGCCTGAGTCTCAAGGAGACCAACAACGGCAAGTGCTACGCGTGCCACGTGAGCGGGACACGGCAGCTCATCCCCCGCCGCACGCCCACTCTGGAGGCGCGGCCGGTCAAGGGTGACCGCGACTACCATGGAGGCGAGGGGGGCGGCCCCCGGGACTTCGCCTATGGCCGCCTGGTGGAGCTCAACGCGCGGATCCGCTCCTACGGGCTGCCGGACTGGGACGGCCGGGTGGTGCCCGGCCACCACGGGCCACCGCTCGGTGAGGCACAGGGCTGCACCACCTGCCACGACGGTCAGGATCGGGGGGTGCTCACCGTCTCGACGAGCACGAGCCAGCTGGAGCGCAAGCTCTCCGAGGAGGCGTCGATGCCGCCCGAACGCGGGCTCCGGGAGCTGGTCGAGCGGGACGAGATGAGGGACCCGGCGCTCTCTCCCTCGGAGCAGGCGATCCTCGACGAAGCGCTCGCCGCGCACGAAGATCTGGAGCGAGAGCTCCTGGCCTCCCGCGCGCCGACGCTCCGACGCTGGCTGCTCGCGGTCACCTGCCGGTGAGCATCGACCCCGGAGAGCCGCGCTCGCGAGGGCTTGCAGATGTCTTCGAACCTGAACCTGCGGGAGAGCAAGGATGATGTGCAAGTTGATGTCGATCCTCGTGGTCGCGACCCTCTACTTCCTCGGGGCGCCGCTCGCCCACGCCGGCGAAGCGGTGGCCGCCGGGGAGGGCGTGGTCGCGGCCGCGCCGGCAGAAGACGCAGACGCCCTTCACCACCACCACGGCCATCACCACCATCACGGCCATCATCACCATCACCATCATCACGGCCACCACGGCCATCATCACCACCACCATCATCACGGCCACCACGGCCATCACCACCACCACGGCCACCACGGCCATCACGGCCATCCCCGCCCCCGTCACAACAACGGTTGAGCCGGCCTCGTACTGCCAGCCGCGACGGAGAGGGTGGTCCGCGCGGTCCAGGTGACGCCGGGGGACTATGCCTGGCCGGGCAACCTTCGCGAGCCACGGAGCTGGACCGAGCGGCAGCTCCTCACCGGGGGGCCGCCGTCGAGTCGGGAGGGGAGCGGGCCGGTGCCCGTGAGCCCGCTCCCCCTGATGGGACGGCGGCCGCGCCGGCGAGCCCCTGCGTGCCGAGCAGCGGGATCCTGGGGCGGAGGGCCAAGGCGGGAGAGGTCTCGCTGGAGGAGGTCAACCGGGCGCTCGTGACGCGGGTGTATGTGGCGACCAATCTGAACAAGGCGGAGACGGCGCGACGGCTGGGCGACGTTCGTCGTCGGCGCCTACGGCCACCTCGGCCTGCTCAGCCGACCTGCCCGTCGGAGAGGTCCTCGTTCCACGCGAAGGTGGCCGACACCTCGAGCTTCATCGCCGGCTTGGAGCCGTCGTAGAAGTTTGCGTCGAGGGTCTGGCCGGTGAGCTTCGCCCGGACCTTCTTCCCCGTGACGGACACGATCTCGACGGTGTTCTTGTCGCTCGGCTCGTCATCCGCGTAGTGGAAGAGGGTGAGGTACTCGTCGTCGTCGCTGTAGCCCTTGGGCACCCGGAGGACGGCGCCCGCGGCGAGCACCTGAGCGAGCTTCTTCTTGCCGGACCACTCGAGGACCCAGGTGGGCTTCGCCTTTCGGTTGCACGTGTCGGGGAGCGTCGCGACCGCGGCCTTGCCCTTGAGCTCGAACACAGCGCGCGTGAGGTCCGCGTCGTCGTCGCGCCAGATGCGGCAGCTCGCCGACTCGAGCGTGAACGTCTCGACGCCATTGAAGCGCGTGATCTTGAGGAGGTCCCCGTCTTTCGCCATCCCTCGAGCCTCGCACGCGGGCAGCGCGCCCTACAAGCCTCCTCAGCCGAGGCGAGGAGGTTGGCCCCGCAGTGAGGTGCGGCGGCGATCCGCCGCGGCTCCGCTTCGATCCGCCGCGACGACGCGAATGAGGCGGTGCCCCTCATCGACGCCGTCCCACCCTCACCGACCCACATCCCCTCACCGCGAAATCGTGCTCCCCGCCCCTCCCCGCCCGCCTTCCGGGAACCTCGCGTCACCCTCCGGTGTCGAGGCCCCACCATGCCCAGCGCCCCTTCCCCCGGTCCCTTGATCCGCCCCGAAGACCTGGCCTTCCTCGAGCCGATCGCCCGCCTCCACACCGTCTGCCCCTTCGATCCCCTCTGGGACGACCTCGTCGACGCCGCCCTCCGCCTCCGCCCCGCCCGCCGCGACGTCCCCGTGGCCACCCGCGACGGCGCCCTCAGCGACGACCTCGCCCGCCTCTCGGCCCCGCTCGCGACGCTGATCACCACGATCGCCGCCGACCTCGCCCACGGCAAGGAGGGCACCCCGCGCGAGCTCGCCTTCTACCAGGGCGCCGCGCTCTACGTCCTCTGGGAGCAATACGGCCGAGAGCTCCAGGTCCTCATAGACCAGGACGAGGTCGGGGCGCCCTTCTACCGCGCGTTCGAGGAGAGCCACCGCTTCCTCTTCGCCGCGGCCCAGCTCCCCGTCCCCGAGCCGGCGCACCTCCTTGCCCTCTACTACCAGGCTCGCCGCACCTGGCACTTCGCGGCCACCCGGATCCTCGGGCGATCCAGGAGCGCCGCGGCCGCGCGGGTCGGGCTCTGGCGGGCCAACATGGGTCGCGACGTCTGCGCCTACGCGGACGGCCTCTATCACCGCATGGACGAGACCCCCGTGCTCATCACCGGCGAGACGGGCACGGGGAAGGATCTCGCGGCCCAGTGCGTCGGGTGGTCGCGCTACATCCCCTTCGATCCCGTGGCGCGCCGCTTCGCCCGCCGGGCCACCGAGGATTTCCACGCCAGGAACCTCTGCGAGGTCCCCGGCGAGCTGCTGGCCTCCGCGCTCTTCGGGCACCGGCGGGGCAGCTTCACCGGGGCGACCACCGACGCGACGGGCTATCTCGCGCTCGCCGCGGAGTACGGGACGCTGTTCCTCGACGAGGTCGGCGAGATCCCCGAGCACGTCCAGGCCCAGCTCCTGCGCCCCTTCCAGAACCGCGAGTACGTGCCCGTCGGGGAGACCCGGCCGCGCAGGATGCTGGGACGGCTGGTCTTCGCCACCCACCGGGATCTGAAGGAGCGGTGCGGTGAGGGGAAGTTTCGCCCCGATCTTTACCAGCGGATCAAGGGCCTCCCCATCCACATGCCGCCGCTGCGGGAGATGCTCGCCGAGGCGCCGGGGGAGATGGAGCATTACGTGCGGGCGTTCGTTGCCGAGAAGATCGACAGTCCGGAGCGGGTGGAGCAGTGGACCGAGAGGGTGGTGCGCGCGGTCCAGGCGACGCAGGGGGAGTATGCCTGGCCTGGCAACCTGCGCGAGCTGAGGAGCTGGACCGAGCGGCAGCTCCTCACCGGGGGGCCTCCGTCGGGTCGGGAGGGGGGCGTGCCGGTGCCGATGAGCCCGCTTCCGGAGGGGACCGGCGCAGCGCCGGCGAGCACCTGCGTGCCGAGCAGCGGGATCCTGGGGCGGAGGGCCAAGGCGGGGGAGGTGACGCTGGAGGAGGTCAACCGGGCGTTCGTGACGCGGGTGTATGTGGCGACCAATCTGAACAAGGCGGAGACGGCGCGACGGCTCGGGCTCGATACGCGGACGGTGCAGCGGTTGCTGGATCCGGGCCTCTTGGCGCGGTTGTTGGGGGAGAGGAAGAAGTAGGGCGTTCGCGTCATTCATCGGTGCGCGTTTCGCGGCACTCGAAGCCGTCGGCGACTACTTGCCCGACAGCGGCTGCTCCATCACGGATGGCCACCACTCTTGCGCCGATGGCGGCTGGCCTTCCGCGTACAGCGAAGGGTCGTCCACCTACGGCACCGGCTCGTCCACCTACTGCCGCCGATCGTTCACCCATTGCGGCGGCTCATCCACCTACTGCAGCTGCTCGTCCACGCACGACGAGTGCTCGTCCACGCACGGCGGCTGGTCGTCCATGTACCGCGGCTGCTCGTCGACGTACCGCGACGGCTCGTCCACGCACGGCGGCTGCTCGTCCACGCACGGCGGCTGCTCATCCACGTAGGGCGGCTGCTCGTCCACGCACGGCGGCTGCTCATCCACGTAGGGCGGCTGCTCGTCCACGTAGGGCAGCTGCTCGTCGACGTACCGCGGCTGCTCATCCACGCACGGCGGCTGCT
>Ga0302283_1000627_pt1 | contig 29239 bp, 24 predicted proteins | sample III_Fen_E1_4_FD_198770 | JGI IMG/M metagenome (GOLD analysis project Ga0302283, IMG submission 198770) | Peat permafrost microbial communities from Stordalen Mire near Abisko, Sweden - III_Fen_E1_4 | ecosystem: Environmental > Terrestrial > Soil > Wetlands > Permafrost | place: Sweden: Abisko... | reverse complement strand
CTTCGTCGTCCGACTCCTCGTCGTCGGACTCTTCGTCATCCGACTCCTCGTCGTCGTCATCCTCGTCGTCGGCGGCTTCCGCCAGCTCGGTCAGCTTGGCGATGGTGTCGGGGCCCGCGATCCCGTCCACCGAGAGGCCCGCCGCCGCCTGGAGCGCCCGCACGGCCGCCTCGGTCTTGGGCCCGTAGATCCCGTCGTCGTCGACCTCCGAGCCGATCGCGTCGAGGGCCTCCTGCAGCTCTTTCACCTGCGGCCCGACGGATCCTCGCTTCAGCACAGTCATCACGCAGCTCCTTGTGTTGCCCCGCGCGCTCGACGCGCACGAGGGCCGCGGAGACTAACGCAAGCGAGGCGGCTCCGATCCAGGGATCGGTGAGCGCCGCGTCACAGCCTCGCGTCAGCGGCCATCCTGCGGAAACTCGACGATCGTGCCCGCCGGTGGGTGCTCCGTCGGCAGGAAGACGGGTGTGGGCAGGCGACCGCCGCGCACCACCGGGCGCCCGGCAGGGCCCAGGCCGCGCGCGAGCGCCACCGTGAACTGGACGGCCTCGAGCCACGCGAGGTGATAGCCGAGGCAGAAGTGGGGACCGGCGCCGAACTGGGAGAGCTCGAGCGGCGCGGGGGGCGCGGTCCGGCCGAGCCAGCGCGCGGGGCGGAGCTCGTCAGGGGCCTCGAAGACGGCGGGGTCGCGGGAGGCGCCCCACAGGTCGACGCCCACCACGGCGCCCGGCGGGATGGTCTTGCCGTGGAGCACGAAGGGCTCCTCGCAGCGCCGCGTGATCAGGCCGAAGGGCGGGTGGAGGCGGACGATCTCGCGGAACAGCGCCTCGGCGAAGGGAAAGGCGCGCGCGGCCTGCGGGCTCCCGGGCACCTCGGTCCCGGGGCCGGCCTCGGCGCGGAGCGCGCTCCAGAGATCGGGGCGGCAGCCGAGCGTGATGGCGATCCAGGCCATGGTGGCCGAGATGGTCTCGTGCCCGCCGAGCACCAGCAGGCGGAGGTTGTCGACGAGCTCCTTGTCCGAGAGGGGGCGGCCCTCGTCGTCGCGGCTCGCGGCGAGGAGCGAGAGCAAGCTGCCGTCCGCGGGGGCGCCGCGGACCCGGGCCACGTTCTCGAGGAGGCGCGCGTCGATCCAGGTCTTCGCGCGGGCGGCGCGCCAGGCGGGCGAGCCGGGGAAGCTCGGCTTCGTCCCCAGGTTGGCGAGCAGGAGCGTCCGGTAGCGCGATCGCCACTCGTCCAGCAGGGTCGGGTCGACGCCGATGGTGCGGAAGATGATCTCGAGGGCGGCCTCCTGGATCGCCGGCACCACGCGCACCTTGCCCCCCCTCGCCCACCCGGCGACGAGGGCGGTGAGCCGCTCCGCCATCATCGGACCCACCGTGCTCGCCCCCAGGCCGCGCGGCAGGAAGGGGCCGTTCATCGCGGCGCGCACGTGCCGGTGGGCGTCGCCGTCCCGCCCGAGGAGCGACTCGCCGGCGACGAGCGGAGCCAGCGTGGCGAGGTGCCCGCTGCTGAAGCTCTTGCTGCGGAGGATCTCGACGGCCTCAGAGCCGGTGCAGACGAGGACGTACTGATCGAAGCCGAGGGAGATCCAGTAGACCGGGCCGACCGCCCCCCCCGCGCGGCGCAGGATGAAGGGGAGCAGCCGGTACGCATAGGGCAGGTGCCCGAGGAAGGGCAGCGCGCCGGGGGCGACGGGCAGGCCGTCGCGGAGGCGAGACGTCGGCATCCGCAGCTACAGGCAGCAGCGGAAGCCGACGTCGTTGCCGGCATAGTCACGAGGCTGGGTGAGCGGCCCCGTGGTCTGGTCGCTGTCGCAGCGCAGGTTGTCCGAGGAGTCCAGGTAGGAGCCACCGCGGACGGCGCACTCGTCGCCGCTGCCGCTGTTCGCGGCGCACGAGTCTTCCCACTCGGCGACGTTGCCGCTCATGTTGAGCAGGCCCGGCTCGCCGCCCTGGCAATTGACCAGGTTGGTATAGGGGGCGGGCCCGGAGGACCCGTCGCCGTTGCACAGGTTGGCGTTGAACGACGTCCCGTAGGGGTAGCAGCCGGTGCCGGTGCAGTTGGCGCCCTGCGCGGTGCAGGCGTTGAACCACTGATCCTTGAAGTAATCGTTGAAATTCGCCTGGGGAGACGAGCCGCCGCCGATCTGGCCACAGAGGCGACGCCCGTTGTACTTGCAGTAGGCCTCGGCCTGGCACCAGTTCACGTAGCGGACGGGCTCGTACTCGTTGGCCTGCGGGTACGGCCAGGCGCCGGTCGGCGTCCAGCCCACGTTCCAGGAGCACCAGGGGTCCTGGTTCGCGGTGGTCGGGTTGGCGCTGTAGAAGGAGTTGTAGGCGAGGTAGGTGACCTCGACGGAGTCGATGCAGTAGATGCCGCCCCCCTGGATGGGCACGACCAGCATGCCCGCCGGGCACTGGCAGGTGGTCGCGCAGATGCCCCCGCTGCAGTCGGTGGGGACGCTGCACTTCTCCCCGGGGTTGCAGGGCCCGCACATCCCGCCGCCGCAGTCGATGTCGGTCTCCGCGCCGTTCTGCACCCCGTCGGTGCAGGTCGGCACCTGACAGAAGCCGTTCGCGCAGACCTTGCTCAGGCAGTTGGCCCCGCTGGTCCCACACTTCTTGCCGTTCGCGCAGGCAACGCAGCTCGCTCCCCCGCAGTCGACGTCGGTCTCGGTGCCGTTCTGCACCCCGTCGGAGCAGCTGGCCGGTGCGCACGCGTTGCTGCTGCAGCTCATCGAGGCGCAGTCGCTGTTCTTGGCGCACTTCTCGTAGTTGGCGCAGGCCGCGCAGGCCGCGGCGCCCATGTAGCCGGTGCCGCCGCAGTCGACGTCGGTCTCGTTGCCGTTCTGCACCCCGTCGGCGCACGTGGGCGTCTGGCAGGTCGACGTCGCGGCGCTGCACACCTTGTCGGTGCAGTCGGTGCCGACCTTGCACGTGTCACCGTCCGGGCAGGGGGCGCAGGTGCCGCCGCCGCAGTCGACGTCGGTCTCGTTGCCGTTCTGCACCCCGTCGGCGCACGAGATGGCGACGCACGTGCCGCTGCCGTTGCACAGCGTCCCGCCGCTGTCGGCGCAGGCCATCCCCTTCGCCGCGAAGGTGCTGGTGCAGGCGTTGGCCGTACAGGTCGCGGTCGCGCACGTCGTCGTGCTCGCGGGGCACTGGGTGGCGGACACGCAGGCCTTGCAGGCACCCTGGCCGTCGCAGTACTTGCCCCCGTCGTCGGTGCAGGTGGTGTTCACGGCGGCGTCGGTGGTGCCGCAACAGCCGCCGGTGCACACGTTGATCTGGCAGAGCGTGGACTGGGCCGGGCACTCGCTCACCGTGGTGCAGGTGTGGCCGCCCATGCAGGCGCCGCCGTCGGTCGTGCCACCGGAGCTGGTCGTGCTCGTGCTCGTGGTGACCGTCCCGCCCGTGCCGGTCCCGCCCGTGCCGGCGGAGGAGCTGGTGCTCGCCGTCCCACCTCCGGCTCCCGAGAGGATGGGCGGATAGTCGACGGCGCCGCTGCTGCACGAGGCGCCGAGGCCCAGCGCGGAGGTTACCAGGAGGGCGGGGACGGCGGTGCGGACGATACGGAAAGCCATGCTGGCTCCAGTCTCTCCGACCTCTCTCCGCTCCGCAAGCCACGAAGGAGCTCGAGGCGAGGTCCCCATGAGGCGTTCGTGGGCTTCGAGCGCCCTGGAGCCCACCGCGACCCGCTCGGCCATCGCGGTCCGGCGGGACCCGGGCTAAGGTGCCCCCGATGAGCACCGCCGAGGCGGACCCTTTCGGGTGGGCGGGCGCCACCATCGACGCGAAGTTCCGCGTCGACGACGTCGTCGGGGAGGGCGGGTTCGGGGTGGTCTACCGCGGCCAGCACCTCGGCTTCGACGAGCCGGTCGCCATCAAGGTCCTCAAGGTGCCGGCCACGCTCCAGGGCGCCGAGCGCGAGCGCTTCCTCGAGAACTTCCTCGTCGAGGGCAAGGTCCTCCACCGGCTCTCGCGGGGCACGGTCGGCATCGTGCAGGCCCTCGACGTGGGGGCGGCGACCTCGCCGAACGGGACGTGGACGCCCTATCTGATCCTGGAGTGGCTCGACGGCTCCACGCTGGAGCGGGATCTCAAGGACCGCTGCACCGGCGGCGCGGCCCCTCGCACCCTGGCGGAGGCGATCGCCCTGCTCGATCCGGCGGCCCGCGCGCTGGGAGCGGCGCACGCGCAGGGCATCGCCCACCGGGACGTCAAGCCGGCCAACCTGTTCCTGGCCCAGATCGCGGGCCGCACCACGCTCAAGATCCTCGACTTCGGGATCGCCAAGGTGCTCACCGACGTGGCCAACGTCACCCAGGCCATGGCCGAGACGGGCGGCTCGGTCCGCTCGTTCACGCCGCAGTACGGCGCGCCGGAGCAGTTCCACCGGCAGTTCGGCGCCACGGGGCCGTGGACCGACGTCTTCGCCCTCGCGCTGGTCCTGGTCGAGATGGTCTCCGGGAAGATGGCGCTCGACGGCTCCGACACGACCCAGCTCTACATCCTGTCGACGGACCCCTCGCGCCGGCCGACGCTCCGCGCCGCCGGCGTGGTGGTCAACGACGCGGTCGAGGGCGTCCTCGCGAGGGCGCTCACGGTCGACCCCCGCGCCCGCTACCGGGACGCGGGCGCCTTCTGGGACGCGCTCGTCGCCGCCGCCGGCGCGAGCACCGCCTCCGGTCACGCGGAGCCGCGCCCCTCGGTGCCCAGCGTCCCGCGCGAGATCCTGGCGAGCATGGCGACGGGGGAGTTCCTCGACGTCGTCGCCACCGGCCCGGTGACGGCGCCGCGCGCCGCGACCGGGGACACGGTCTCTCACGAAGGTCCCCGGACCGGCTCCCATCCCCGGCCTGCGGCGGCCACCCTCGCCCATGCCTCCACGGTCGCTGCGCCTCGGACCGTCGACACCTCCCCGAGGCCGAGCACCACCGCCGCTCCGGTGACCGCTTCGCCCGACCGCTTCCCCGCCGCGACGTGGGCGCCGCAGGAGGCACCGCAGCCCCCCGCGAACCCGTGGTGGCGCCAGCTGTTCATGGCCAGCGCTGCATTCTCCATGGGCTGCATCGTCCTCCCCATCATCGCCGTCATCGCCGTCATCGTCGTCGCCGTTTCGGTGTTCAAGGATGGTGACGACGATCACGACCTGTCCAAAGCAGGTCCCTTGCTCCGCCAGGCCGCGTCCGCCCTCGCCGCCCTGTCCTCGGATCCCCTGGTCTCGCCCTCGGCTGCCGCCCCCGAACCCTCGGCCGCCCCGCCCACGATGACCCTGGTGCCGGCGGGCAAGCTCATGATGGGCACCCTGCTGGGCGGGAAGACCGAGCGCCCCGTCCACGAGGTGACCCTGACGCACGCCTTCGAGCTCGACCTCACCGAGGTCACCGCCGGTGATTTCCAGAGGTGCGTCGACGCCGGCAAATGCACCCCCGGCCGCATCCACGGCGCTCACGTGGACGATGCCCAGATCGCCAAGCTCGCGCCCGCGTGCACCGGTGGTGATCCGGCGCGGGTCCATCACCCCATCAACTGCGTCGATCAGGGGCAGGCCGCCGCCTACTGCGCCTTCGTCGGCAAGCGCCTGCCGACGGAGGCCGAGTGGGAGTACGCCGCCCGCGGCACGGATGGCCGCGACTATCCCTGGGGCAATGCCCCGCCCTCGTGCGAGCGCGGCAACTTCGCCCGTCCGCCGGGAGAGTCGTGCGGCGGGCGCCTGCGGGGCACCCTCGAGGTGGGCTCGCTCCCCATCGGCAAGAGCCCGTTCGGGGCCCTCGACATGGCCGGGAACGTCTGGGAGTGGGTCGCCGACGGCTGGGATCCGCAGGCGTACCAGCGCGGTCCCCGCACCGACCCGGTGGCGCCCTTCTCCAGCGACAAGGGGGTGCTGCGGGGCGGCTCGTGGGACTTCGACGCGGGCACGGCGCGATCGACCTTCCGGCTCGCGTTCGAGAGCACGGCGGGCAGCGTGAGCACCGGGTTTCGCTGCGCGAGGACGGCGAAATAGTCGGGCGGGACCGAGCGGGCCGGGCTCGCGCTACCGCCGCGCGCCGAACGGTCGCAGCACCGCGGCATACCGCTCCGCGACACCAGCCCGAACCAGCTTCCCCGACGACGTGAGCGGTAGCGTCTCCACCAGGCATACCAGCCGCGGCCGCTTGTGCGGCGCCAGCGTCTCCGCCACCTGCTCGGCGAGGGCGACCTCCGGTGCCCCCGGATCGAGCTCCAGCGCCGCGGCCACGATCTGCCCCCAGCGCGCGTCCTCCACGCCGAAGACGAGGGCCCGGCGCACCCCGGGGAGCGTCTCGAGGCGCTGCTCGACCTCCACCGGGTAGACGTTCTCGCCCCCGGTGACGATGAGGTCGCTGCGGCGCGCATGGACCTTGAGCGCGCCGCGCGCGTCCAGCTCTCCGAGGTCTCCGGTCTCGAACCAGCCATTCTCCTCCCGCGCCGGATCGACCGCGCCCCCCGCGCCGCGGCGATACCCGTCCATGAGAGTCTGCCCGCGGACACGCAGCCGGCCGACCTCGCCGGCGGGGGCGCTCGAACCATCGGGGCGAGCGACGGACACCTCCAGCCCGGGCAGCGCCTCGCCCGATCCCCTCTCGGCGCGATACGGCGTGCGGAGGCGCTGCACGGTGACCTGAGAGCAAGCCTCCGTGAGGCCGTAGGTGGTGAGCGCCTGCACGCCCCGGCGCTCGCACTCCTCGAGCAGCGCGAACGGGGCGCCCGCCCCGCCGAGGAGCACCGCGCGGAGGCCCGCCAGCACGTTGTCCGCGTCGCGCTCCAGGAGGGCCTGGAGCATGGTCGGGACCACCGAGAGCAGCGTGGCCCGATCGCGGGCGACCGAGGCGAGCACGGCGTCGGGATCGAACCGTGGCTGGAGGAGCACGGTGCGCCGCGCGGCCAGGCAGCGGGTGACGATGGAGAGGCCACCGACGTGGCAGAGCGGCATGGCGAGGAGCCAGCGGTCGTCCTCGGTCCACCCCAGGTTGCCCGCGCTCGCCGCGGCGGCGGCGAGGAAGGCGCGGCGCGAGAGAACGGCCCCCTTGGGGCGGCCGGTGGTGCCGGAGGTGTAGAGGAGCGCGAGCGGGAGATCGGGCGACACGGGAGCCGGCGCCGGCCCGGGATCGGGGGAGAAGAGAGCCTCGAGATCGGCTTCCCGGAGCGTGAGCGCGGGGGCGGCGTCGGCGAGGAGCACCGCCGCTTCGGACGGCGTGAGGCGAGGGTGGATGGGGACGAGCGTGGCGCCGGCGTCGAGGAGGGCGAGGATGGCGACCACGGTGTCGACGCCGTTGGCGGCGAGGAGGGCGACGCGCGACCCGGTCGTGACGCCCAGGCGCGCCAGCGCCGAGCGCGCCCGCGCGGCGCGATCGGCGAGGTCCGCGAACGAGCAGGTCGCGCCGGCGGCGAGCAGGGCAGGGCGCGCCGTGGTGGCGGGATCGAGCGCAGCCGCGGAGATCGAGAGCTCAGTCATGGCCTGCACTTGCCCAGGTGGAGGTGACGCGGAGGCCGGGGCCGCCGCTCGATTGGACGGCGCCCGTGCGCGCGAGCTGAGGGACGTCGAGCCCGCCGAACGCGGCGGCGAAGGCCGCGAGATCCTCGTGCGGGGCGAGCCCGCACGCGAGCGGAGGGAGCGGGAGCGACAGCGCCAGCTCAGCGGCGGCGGCCATGGCGAAGGGGCCGTCACAGAGATGGGTGATGACGACGGCGATGCCGCGGGCCTGGGCCCGGAGGGCCAGCTCGCGGGCGCGGAGGAGGCCACCGAGGATGGCCGGCTTGAGCACGAACGCGGCGCACCCCGGGGAGGAGAGGAGCGCTTCCACCCGCTCGGGATCGGCCAGCGACTCGTCGGCGGCCCAGGGCACCGCGCACGCGCCGAGGCGGTGGAGGCTCGCGGCGTCGACCGGCTGCTCGACGTAGCTGGGCGCGACCGGGACGAGCGCGGCGAGGCGGCGCCGGGCGAGGTCCGGGGCCCAGGCGGCGTTGGGGTCGAGGCGGAGCTCGAAGGGGAGGGGGAGCCGCTCGCGCACCGCCCGGAGGGCCGCCAGCTCGCGCGCGAAGCCGGCCTCGTCGCGGGCGCGCAGCTTGATCTTGATGACACCGAAGCCGCTCGCGGCGAGCGCCGCGGCGCGATCGGCGAGCGTGGTGAGCGGGTCGGGCAGGAGGAGCGCGTTCACCGGCACGCTCCGGTAGCCGCCGGGGCCGAGGCAGGCGGCGACGGAGAGCCCGCGGCGCCGGCCGATCAGATCGAAGAGCGCGGTCTCCAGCGCGAAGCGGGCGGCGGGGACGGCAGAGAGCGAGCGGCCCAGGCGCTGGAGCGCGGCGGCGACGGCACCGGCCGCGGGCGCATCGTCGTCGATCTCCCCGAGGCGTACGGCGACATGGGCGAGCGCGCGGTCGCACGCGGCGACGTCCTCGCGGGAGAACGGAGCGAGCGGCGACGCTTCGCCGATGGCGTGGCGACCCTCCTCGTCGGTGAGGTGCAGGTAGCGGTGGGGGCGCGGGCGCTCGAAGGCGGTGACCCGGGACGCGGTGACGCGCATCTCCCGCCTCTAGTGGAGGAGCCCGGGACCGGCCAGCCCCGCCGCGAACAGCACCCCGTAGAGCAGCAGCAGCTTCGCCGTCCCCGTCAGGCACGCGTTGAGCGGCTTGCCCTCGGTGGTCGCGAGCGTGCGCGCGAGGCGCACGGCGACAGGGATCGAGGCGAGGGGTAGCAGCACCCAGGGCGAGCGCCCCAGCAGCGCGATGGCGACGGCGGGCGCCGCGTACGCGAGGGCCAGCAGCGCCACGTACTCGCCGACGCCGGCGCGGCGGCCGAAGCGGACCGCGAGCGTGCGCTTGCCCGCCTTCACGTCGGTCTCGCGGTCGCGGACGTTGTTGACGACCAGCACCGCGGTCGCGATCGCCCCGACCGGCACCGAGGCCAGCCAGGCGAGCGGAGGCACGGCGCCGGACTGCACGAACACGGTGCCGCAGACGGCGACGAAGCCGAAGAAGATCATCACGAACACGTCGCCGAGCCCGTGGTACCCGAGCGGGAACGGCCCGCCGGTGTAGGCGACCGCCGAGAGGATCGAGCAGACCCCGATCACCACCACCGGCCACCCGGCGACGGCGGTCAGATAGAGCCCCGCGAGCATCGCCAGCGCGATGGTGATCGAGAGGCCCACGCGCACCTCGCGCGGCGTGAGCAGGCCGGACTGCACGGCGCGCGTGGGGCCGAGCCGCTCGTGCGTGTCGGCGCCCTTCTCGGCGTCGAAGACGTCGTTGGCGAAGTTGGAGGTGATCTGGAGCATGAAGGCGCCGAAGAGGGCCGCCGCCGCGGGCCCGCCCCGGAACCCCCCCGACGCCAGCGCGACCGCGGTGCCCACCAGCACCGGCACCAGCGCCGCCGTCAGCGTGGCCGGGCGCGCGGCGAGCACCCAGGCGCGGGGCGATCCCGGGGTGATGGTCGTGGTCGCTTCCATGATTGACTCCGGGGGGTTTGGGGGGGGCTCGGCCCCCCCATCGTGATCAGGGCAGGCGGCGGAACTTCTTGAAGTTGGGCTTCCGCTTCTCGAGGAAGGCGTTCTTCCCCTCCTTGCCCTCCTCGGTCAGGTAGAAGAGCAGCGTCGCGTCGCCGGCGAGCTGCTGGAGGCCGGCCTGCCCGTCGCAGTCGGCGTTGAGCGCGGCCTTGAGCAGGCGGATCGCGGTGGGGCTGTGCTGGAGGATCTCGCGGCACCACTGCACCGTCTCCTTCTCCAGATCGGCGAGGGGGACGACGTGGTTGACCATGCCCATGTCGAGGGCCTGCTGCGCCGTGTACTGGCGGCAGAGGAACCAGATCTCGCGCGCCTTCTTCTGCCCGACCATGCGCGCCAGGTAGCTCGACCCGTAGCCGCCGTCGAAGCTCCCCACCTTGGGGCCGGTCTGGCCGAAGCGGGCGTTGTCGGCGGCGATGGTGAGGTCGCAGACGACGTGGAGCACGTGCCCGCCCCCGATGGCGTAGCCGGCCACCATGGCGATGACGGGCTTGGGGAGCGTGCGGATCTGGCGCTGCAGATCGAGCACGTTGAGGCGGGGGATGCCGTCGTCGCCGACGTAGCCACCCTCGCCGCGGACGCGCTGATCGCCGCCCGAGCAGAAGGCGTCGGGGCCCTCGCCGGTGAGGATGACCACGCCCACGCCGGCGTCGTCGCGGGCCTCGGCGAAGGCGGCGAGGAGCTCCTTGACGGTCTTGGGCCGGAAGGCGTTGCGCACCTCGGGCCGGTTGATGGTGATCTTGGCGATGCCCTCCTCGCTCGTCTCGTAGCGGATGTCCTCGAACCCAGGGGCGGCCTTCCAGACGATGTCGTTCATGATCGTTCCTCTCCGTCGTGGCCGGGCTCGGCGGCGAGCTCGGCCCAGATCTGCGCCATGGTGCGCGCCCCCCCTCCCGGGGTCGCGACCGCCTCGACGAGCGTGGGCCCAGAGCGGGCCCAGGCGGCGGCGAGCGCCTCGTCGAGCGCGGCGCGCGTGGCGGCGCGCGCGTAGGGGACACCGAACGCCGCGGCGGCGTGGCTGAAGCTGACCGCCTGCGGCGTGGTGAAGCAGCGCTCGAAGACGTCGGCGTCGGTGCTGCGGGCGACCGGGAGCTGATCGAAGATGCGCCCGCCCCCGTTCTGCACGACCACCACGACGAGCGGACCCCGAGCCCTGGCGGCCAGCACCAGGGCGCCGAGGTCATGGAGCAAGCTGACGTCGCCGAGCAGGAGCGCCGTGGGGCCGCCGACGCTCCCGGCGCCCGCGGCGCCCGCGACGAGGCCGTCGATGCCGCTCGCGCCGCGCTGGTGGGCGACCCGGAGAGCTCGCCCCGAGGGTGCGCAGAAGACGTCGAGATCCCGCACCGGCGTGCTGTTGCCGACGACCAGGAGGGCGCCCTCCGGGCAAGAGCTCACCAGGGTGTGGGCGATGGCGCCCTCGGTGAGGGCGGAGCCCTCCGTGGCGCGGTCGGCGAGCGCCTGGGCGCGGGCGCCAGCGCGGGCGAAGGCGAAGGACCAGGGCGAGGGGGTCCGCGCCGGAAGCGTCTCGAGGAGCGCGAGCGCGAGCGCGCCGGGCTCGGCGAGGACGATGGAGGCGTCGCCCTGGGGATCGTTCCAGCCGTGAGGCGCGATCACCAGACGGGCAGGACCGGCGGCGCAGAGCTCCGCATACGACGACGAGGTGGGCGGAGCGCCAATCTGGAGGATGAGGTCGGGCGCGTGGGCGGCGCGGAACGAGGGGGAGCGAAGGACGGCGTCGAAGGGCGCGCACTCGATCACGCCGGCGCGGTCGCCGCCGAAGCGGATCTGGCTGGTGCTCTCGGCGAGGAGGGGGAAGCCGGTGCGGCGCGCCAGCGCCAGGATGGCGTCTCGCGCGCCGGCCTGCGCGAGAGGCGCGGGGCCGCAGACGATGAGGCCGCGCTCGGCGCGGGCGATGCGCTCGGCGAGCGAGGCGACCGAGGCTGCATCGAGCGCGGGCGAGCCGGCCATCACGGCGGGCGCGCCGCGCGTCAGCAGGGCGGAGACGAGCGGCTCCCAGGGCTCAGGCCCGGCGACCGCGACGCGCTCGAGGGGCTTGCGGAAGCGCGCGTTGAGGTGGACGGGGCCGGGGATCGGCCCCAGCGATCGCGCCACCGCCTGCGCGGCGATGCGCGGCACCGCGCGGAGGGCGGAGGGCGCCGGGTCGGGGAGCCCGAGCTCGGCGTGATGGCGCACGAAATCGCCGAAGAGCTTGACCTGGTCGATGGTCTGCGGCGCGGCGGCGTCCTGCAGCTCCCAGGGGCGATCGGCGGTGACCACCAGCATCGGGACGAAGCTCTGCGCCGCCTCGATGACGGCGGGCAGGTAGTGGGCGCCCGCTGTCCCCGAGGTGCACACCAGCATGGTGGGCCGCCCCGTCACCCGCGCCTGGCCGAGCGCGAAGAACGCCGCGGCGCGCTCGTCGACGACGACGTGGAGGCGCACCCGCGGCTCGCCGGGGATCGGGGGGGACCCCCCGGCGAGATCGGCCAGAGCGATCGCCAGGGGCGTGGAGCGCGATCCCGGCGAGAGCACCACCTCCGTCACGCCGGAGGTGGCCGCGGCGCGGACGAAGAGCCGGGCCCAGGCGAGGTGCAGGTTGGACGCGGTGGTCATGGGACGAGACCGAGCGCCGCCAGCATGGGCGCCTGCTTGACCCGGGTCTCGGCGTACTCGAGCGCGGCGTCGGAGCCCTCGACGATGCCGGCGCCGGCGTAGAGCCAGGCCTCCCTGCGGGTGAGCACGCCGGAGCGGATGGCCACGTTGAAGGCGCCGTCGCCCTCCGCGTCGAACCAGCCCACCGCGCCGGCGTACCAGCCGCGCGTGGCCGGTTCGTGGGCAGCGATCCAGCGGATGGCCGCCTCGCGCGGGGTGCCGCAGACGGCGGGCGTGGGGTGGAGCGCGCGCACCAGATCGAGGATGTGGGTGGGGCGCGCCAGCGTCGCGGAGATGGGCGTCCACAGGTGGTGGACGTTGCGCAGGGTGCGCACCACCGGCGCCGCGGGGACGCGGAGCTTGCTGGCCAGCGGCTCGAGGACGGCGCGGACCGCGTCGACGACGACGTGGTGCTCGCGGCGATCCTTGTCGCTCTCCAGCAAGGCGGAGGCGGCGCGGGCGTCGCCCTCGTCGCGGCGCGGGGCCGAGCCGGCGAGCGCGTCGGACTCGACCGCGAGGCCGCGCTTGTCGACGAGGCGCTCCGGCGAGGCGCCCAGGAAGACGGCCTCGCCGCGCTGGAAGGCGAAGCGAGCGCACTCGGGGTAGAGCGCTCCGAGCCGGCGCAGCGCGCCCGCGGCGTCGAGCGCCGAGGTCGCGAGGACCCGGCAGAGCGCCATGGGGACCACCTTCTCCATCTCGCCGGCGCGGATGCGGGCGAGGGCGTCGCCGATCATCGCGCCCCAGACCTCGGGGCTGGTGCGCGAGAGCTCGGCGCGCGCCGCCCCCCGATCCTCGGGGCCGGGGGCTGCCGCAGCGGAGAACGAGGCCACGGCGGCGGCGATGGCGTCGTCGTCGAGGCGCTCGCCGGCGCGGAGGGCGACGCGGAGGAAGGCGCGATCTCCCGAGGTGCCGTAGAGCCAGCGCGGCAGCACGAAGCTGGCGTCGCGGAAACCCGCCCAGGGCGCCGCGCGGGAGGGCTCCGGGCGGAAGGCGATGCCGCCGTGGAGGCGGGGCGGGGGCGCGAAGTCGGCGTCGGGGTGGACGCGCGAGGCGAGCTTGGCGAAGAGATCGTCGGCCTGGCCACGGATCTCGTCGAAGCGGCCCTCGCCGGTGCCCTCGAGGCGGGCGGCCTCGCCGAAGCCGGCGAAGGACCAGACGCGGCCGTCACGATCGGGGGCCGGGCTCTCCCAGCGGAGGAGGGGCGCGTCCGCATCGGGGCTGGTGACGTGATCGATGGGCACCGGCGGAGCGGGCACCGTGACGGTGAGCAGCGAAGCGCCTGCCGAGACGGGCTCGCGCAGGGCGCGGAGGATGAGCTCTTCCACGGCTCACCCTCTCTGCGGCGTCGCCACGAAGAGGCACACCGCGCCGAACGACATGGGCGCCACCTCGAGCACGCGCAGGCCCGAGGCGGACATGGTCTCCGCGAAGACGTCGGGCGCGGGGAACGCCGCGATGGAGCGCTGGAGGTAGGCGTACTCCGCCGAGCCGGAGAGCGCGCCGCCGATGAGCGGCACCACCTGGTGGATGTGGAAGCGCGCCAGCCCTGCGAGCACGCCGCGCTTGGGCTCGGAGAGCTCGAGGATGGAGATGCGGCCGCCGTCCCGGGTGACGCGGGCCATCTCGCGGAGGGCGCGGGGGCGGTCCTCCACGTTGCGGATGCCGAAGGCCATGCTGACGGCGTCGACGCTCTGGTCGGGCAGATCGATGGCCTGGGCGTCGCCCACCACGAAGCGGAGGCGCTCGCCGAGGGGGCGCCCCTTCTCGACCGCCACGTCGAGCATCCCGCGCGAGGGATCGGTGGCGATGACCGTCGCCTCGGGGTGGGTCCGCGCGATCATCAGCGCCAGGTCGCCGGTGCCGGTGGCGAGATCGAGGGCGGTCTTGCCTGGACCGAGAGAGAGGGCAGCGACGGTGCGGCGGCGCCAGCCCTGATCGAGGCCGAGCGAGATGAGCCGGTTGAGCAGGTCGTAGCGAGGCGCGATGCTGTCGAACATCTCGCCGCTGCCGGGGCGTACGCCGGTGGGCTCGGCGCTCATGACGCGCCTCCGGTCAGCGCGCGCACCATCGCGCCCAGCTCGCCGAGCGGGATGGCCTGGGGGCCGTCGCTGAGCGCGCGCCCGGGCTCGTCGTGGCTCTCGATCATCAGGCCGGCGGCGCCGGCGGCGAGGGCGGCGCGGCCGAGCGGGAGCACCAGATCGCGCCGGCCCGCGCCGTGCGAGGGGTCCACGATCACCGGGAGGTGATGCACGTGGGCGAGGAGCGCGACCGCGCCGATGTCGAGGAGGTTGCGCGTCGAGTCGTCGAAGCTGCGGATACCGCGCTCGCAGAAGACGACCCCCGAGGCGCCCCCGGCGAGGAGGTACTCCCCGGCGTGGAGCCACTCCTCGATCGTGGCGGCCATGCCGCGCTTGAGCAGCACCGGGCGGCCGGTGCGGCCGATGGCCTTGAGCAGCGCGTAGTTGTGCATGTTGCGCGAGCCCACCTGGACGAGATCGGCGTGCTCGGCGACCTGGGTGACGTCCGCCTCGCCGAGGGCCTCGGTGACCACCTTCATCCCGTTGGCGTCGGCGGCGCGGCGCATCCAGCCGAGGGCGGGCTCGCCGTGGCCCTGGAACGCGTAGGGCGAGGTGCGCGGCTTGAAGGCGCCGCCGCGGAGGAAGGCCACGCCGAGCGACGCCAGGGTGGCGGCGACGGTGAAGACGTGGTGCTCGGACTCGATGGCGCAGGGGCCGCACATGAGCACCGGGCGCGCCGCGCAGGCGGTGATCGCGACCCCGGAGACGTTGACCGTCGGGCCCTGCTTCTCGACCAGCGGGAAGGGCGACCTGGCGGTGGTGACGCCGGAGACGCCCTCGATGGCGGCGATGTCCGCCGAGCTCGCCGCGGCGGAGTGCGGCGCGATCACGTAGTGCGCGGGCCCGCCCGAGGCGGTGCGCTCGACCTGGCTCACCCAGAGGCCGCGGGTGGCGAGCGCGCGGAGCACGGCGGCGGAGTCGGCGCCTTCTTTGAGAGAGACGATCATGGTTACTTCCTCCTGCGGGGCGTGGCGAGGGCGACGCTCTCGAGCGCCGACCGCGCCCGCGACGGCGGCAGCACGGCCAGGGTCTGGACGGCCTCGCGGCAGAGGCGGGTGGCCAGGGCGAGGCAGTCCTCGGTGACGCCCGCGCTCGACATGGTGCGGGCGATGCGCGAGGCGAGATCGGGATCGACCGCGGCGTCCTCGGCCGCGCAGAAGTGTTCGAGCAGCGGGACCAGAGAGGGATCGCGCTCCATGGCGAGGATGAGCGGGTAGGTCATCTTGCCCTCGCGCAGGTCGGCGAGGAGCGACTTGCCGGTGGCGGTGGGGTCGCCGGCGACGTCGAGCAGATCGTCGACGAGCTGGAAGGCGACGCCGAGCTTCTGGCCGTAGGCCTCGAGCGCGGCGGCCGCGGCCGGGTCGACGCCGCCCGCCCGCGCACCCGCGAACATCGCCCACCGGAACAGCGACGCCGTCTTCCCGTCGATGATGCGGAAGTACTCGCTCTGGCTCCCTCGCACCTTGCCGCGGCGCGCGAGCTGGAGGCTCTCGGCGACGACCATCTCCTTGACGACCTCGAGCATGCGGGCGAGCACCTCGGGCTGGTCCGCGGTCTGGATGCGGCAGAGAGCGTCGATGAGCAGCCAGTCGCCGCCGAAGATGGAGGCGGCGTTGCCGTAGATGACGCGCGCGGCCGGCGAGCCGCGGCGGACGTCGCCGACGTCGACCACGTCGTCGTGGAGCAGCGTGGCGTTGTGCACCAGCTCGACCGCGACCGCGTAGGTGCGGGCGGCGGCGTTGAACCCCGACCCGGTCCGCGCCGCGAGCGCCACGCAGATGGGGCGCAGCCGCTTGCCGTCCTGATCGAGGAGGTGGCGAACCGACTGGTGGGCGAGCGAGTCGCCGCTGCCGGCGCCGCGGAGCGCCCGCTCGACCTCGGCGAGATCGCCCTCGAGCCAGGTGCGCAGCTCGATGAGGCGGCCGGCGAGCGAGTCGAGGCCGCGCGCCGAGCAGACGCCCTCGAGGTTGACGAAGACTTCCTCGTGCGTGGGGGGAGCTGCTTGGGGGAGCGTCGTGGTCATGGTGGAGTCCTCTGGGGCGCGCCGGGCGCGGCCGTGCCGAGCCCATCGGCCGGCTCCGATGCCGGCAAAACTCGTGTCGTCGGTCCGGCGAGGCTGCGGCCTCGCTCGGCAAGGTCACCGGGTGGGGGTCGCCCCCCGTCGTCGAGAGCGCTCAGTCGGCCTTGTGGCGACGCCCGAGCGAACGGAGGGGAAAGCGGAGCAGGTCGCCGAAGCGGGTGAAATCGACCTGCCTCGACTTGATGAAGCCGTCGAGCGCGGTCTCGGCGACGATGACGAAGGAGAGGAGCCGCTGGACGCGGTCGATGCTGGTGCGGGTGGTCTCGGTCTGGGGGGCCCGCTCGAGGAGCGCGACCGCCCGCTCGAGGCGTCCGCGGATCGACTGGGCGAGGAGCCGCTCGCGCTCGTCGAAGACCTTGGAGATCATCCGCCAGAAGTCGGTCTCGGCCGCGAAGAACTCCCGGCGCTCGCCCGGTCGCCACACCCGGTGGACGACGCCCCAGCGCTGCAGCTCGGTGAGGGCCATGCTGACCGCCCCCGAGGACATCGAGAGCCGCTCGCCGATGGCCGCGGCGGGGAGGGGCTCGGCGGCGATGAAGAGCACGGTCCAGACGCGGCCGAGGCCCTTGCGGAAGCCCCAGTGCTCGATGACGTCGCCGATGGCGTCAGCGGCGAGGAGCTCTGCCTCGTGGGCGGCGTGCAGCTTTTCGGTCTCGGCGGGGCTCATGAACTTTCAGTTTCTATTGAACGAATTGATGGGTCACGACGAAACGAAAGTCAACGGGCAACGCACGCGTCCGGGGTGGAAAGGACGCGCGCCAGGGCAATGAGGGGCGCGCCGCCGCGCCGGGTCGCGGGGGGGGCGGGTCGCGGGACGCTGCCGGGCGTCCCGCAGGGTGACCGCCGGAGCAAATGCGCAGACCGTTTGGCATCTCCGGCCGGGTTTCGGCTATGGTCACCGGCCGTGCGTCGCGTCCTCCAGCTCCCCGATCGGGGACGGCTCCTCGTTGCCACTGATGTCCAGGGCAACGTTGCCGATTTCGATCGCGTCACCGACGCCTTCGAGGAGGCGGCGAAGAGCCGCGACGGCGCCTACCTGGTCGTCACCGGCGACCTCGTCCACGGCCCCGAGCTCAGCGAGGCCGACTGGCCCGACTACCTCGGCAGTTATTACCATGGCGACTCCAGGACCGTGCTCGAGCACGCCCGCGAGCTCTCGCTGCGCCACCCGGGCCGCGTCCACTACCTGCTCGGCAACCACGAGCACGCCCACGTCGGCGGCCCGGTGGTGTCCAAGTTCTTCCCGGACGAGGCCCAGCGGCTCGAGGACCTGCTCGGCGACCAGGCGACCCGCGCCATGCGCGACTGGCTCCGCACCTGGCCCTTCGTCGCCGTCGCCAGCCACGCCCGCCTGGTGATGCTGCACGCCGCGCCCCACGCGCGCATCCGCAACCCCGAGGACCTGGAGCGGCTGCCCCTCGACGGCTTCGACACCATCCCCCTCGAGGACATGGCCACCCGCGGCATCCTCGGCGCCCTGCTCTGGGCGCGGACCACCACCACCGATCGCGGCTTCGAGTTCATCCGCGCCCTCGACCCCGAGGCCCGCGTCGCGGTCTACGGCCACGACGTGGCGCGCGCCGGCTTCGCCGTGGAGCGCGAGCCGCTGCTCTGCGTGTCGACCAGCTTCGGCTGCTTCGACGGCGACAAGCTCTACCTCGAGTGGGACCTGGCCGAGCCCGCGGAGAGCGCGCGGCAGACGGCCAAGCGGGGGCTGAAAGTGCTCCACCCCGACTCGCCCCCGGTTCACCGCGACGTCTACATGCACCTGTAGTCGGTCATCCTCCGGAACGCCCGAGAGCGTTCCGGGACGGGGCATCCTGTGGGGTGGCCGAGAGCGCTCGGCGACGGGTCACCCGCGGCGCTTCCTGCTGCTCGCAGGGGCGTCGGCGGTCCGCAGCACCTCGCGCAGGTGCTCGTATACCCGGTGGGCGCGGAGCTTCAGCGCCGTCACGGTGATGCCCATCACCTCGGCCGCCTCGGCGACCGAGAGGCCCTCCTCGCGCACGAGCACGTAGGCGGTCCGCTGCGCCTCGGGCAAGGCATCGAGGCTCGCCTGGACGCGGGCCGCGATCTGCCGGGTCGATGCGACCTCCTCCGGGATCGAGTCGCGCGACACGCGGCCGTCGAGCGCCGCCCCCGCGTCCTCCGCGGTGTCGAAGAGGACCTCGTTCTTGCGGCGCCGGTGACCGTCGATGAGCAGCCGCCGGCCAATCGCGAACGCCCACGGGACCACGTCCGAGCCTCGCACGTACGACTGCCGCGCGCAGTGCATCTGGAGCAGGGTCTGCTGCACGAGATCCTCGGCCGTCGCTCGGTCGCGCGTCCTGCGGAGGAAGAAGCCGAAGAGGCGATTGCCGAGGAGATCGTAGACCTCGCCGAACGCAGCGGGGTCGCCCTCCGCGTGGCGGTTCATGGCTCGCGTCAGCGCGGCGCGGTCGTCGGATGCCGGCGCCTCTTCTTCCTCGGAGGTCGCGACCGCCGCGACCGCCGCGACGGCCCCGGCCAGCCACGGCACGCCGCCGTGCGGGCGAGGTCGCGGGACTGACCGGAGCCCGGTCGGCTCCGGGGGTGTCGCGGCATCCGGTTGCGGCACCATCGTGCCAGGCCGACAAGCTCCCCAGGTCGCGACCGGCTCCGGCGCGGTGAGGCTCGCTTCCGGGAGCGTCGCTGCCGATGATGCGCGGGTCAGCGCCATCACCATCGCTGCACCGAGCACGAGCGCGCCGCGCCAGACGCGCACGGTGCGCGGCTCCGTCCTTCCCCCCATCTCCATCATGTGCCTCTCCCCGGATGGGGAATCTCTTGGTCCCTGCGACGAACGGTCAGCGGGGGGAAAGGGAGCCGGCGGACCCCGAGCACCCCTCGTCCGAGCAGCGTGCCCAGGGCAACCAGGATGACGATGGGCAGCACGTGACCGACGAGCACGTGGCGCGCGTTGGTCAGAGGGCACCACAGGTCGACGAGGACGCCGGTCGAGGCTCCGCAGCTCGCCCCGATCGCCGCGCCCAGCGCCCATGGCCCGCGCGGCTCGATTCCCCGGCGCAGGGCCAGGAACGAACCCAGGGGGAGCGCCGACATCGCCAGCGTGTAGGCGAGGCAGCGCCAGCCCTCGCGGGCATAGGGCTCCGTGTACGTGCCCTCGAAGAGGTGCATCCAGACGATCAGCGCGACCGGGAATGCAAATGCGCCGAGCGCCAGCAGGGCCGGCGGTCGCCCCAGCGTCGACCCCCGCCGCCACAGGATCGCCCCCGAGAGCAGCGCGGTGAACAGCGCCCAGCCTCCCGAGATGGCGAGGGTGAGGGACATCGGGCGAGCCGTGGAGTTGTGGATCCCGCCCACCGCCTGGAAGATGCCCACCGCCACCACGATCGAGGCGGTGCCGAGCACCGCGGCGCGGCGTCGCCCCGCTCGGCGCGTCGGCGCCGGCGTCTCCGCGATGGCGGCCAGCAAGCGCGCCTTGGCCCGCGCCGGGTCGTCGCGCGCACCGTCCGCTCCGGTGGAGGGAGGGTTCAGTGGGCTCATTGGAGCAGATTGCCTGGGACGCTCAGGGAACGCGAGCGAAGCTCGCGGCGGAGGCGCCCATCGTCGCCACGGAGCCGATTCCCCAGCTCGAGCGTGCGCTGGTCGCGGGTACCATCTCCAGGGGGCCCTGCGCTCTGTGGTCGGCGTCGACCGCGCCGCGCCAGGTCAGCCCCCCCTGCACGAAGGTGATCTCGTGGCCGCCCTCGGTGCGCCGGATGGAGAGCTGCTCGATCTGTCCCCGCGCGGGCTTGTCCCAGGTGCGCCGGGTCTCCGACCACGCGTGCGCGCCGACCCAGAGGCTGCCCGCGTCCGTTCGGACCGCGAGCGGCCGGTCGCCGTCGATGGCCACGGGCGTCGCCACCTGAGGGAACGTGGTCGCGCTGGCGCAGCCGACGGAAGAAACGCACAGGACCGCGGCTGCCACGAACCGAAGAGCACTCATCAGACTTCTCCCCACGCGGGCCAGTCCGGCCCGCGTTCCGGGAGCGCGTACGCAGCACCCTCTGGGTGGTTTCAGGAAATGATCGGAGGCTGTTCGAATCCTGGGGAGGCCAGCGTTGTCCCCTTCCGGGGCGCTCCGGTGCCGTCGCCCGTGTCGATCAGGGCGACGCGGTCTCGTTGATCTCGCGGACCGCCGGGCTCCCGGTCCCCTGCCGCGGCGGCTCGGGCACGCGGCGCCCGAGCACGAAGGCCACCAGCGCCAGGAGCAGCAACGTGCCCTGCGCGGCGCAGGTCTCGACGGTGGGGTGAAGCCCGATCGCCGGCACGCTCGGCACCCGGAGCGCGTGGATGGGCATCACGCCGGTGAGCTGGAGGGCGGCCACGCCCTGCCCGGCGAAGACCACGGCGAGCGCATAGAGCAGGTAGCTCGAGACCTTGAAGAAGACCTGCGGCGGCGCGAAGCGGCCCGCGCGCGAGTAGGCGACCACCAGCGCGACGAGGACGACCGCGCCCCCGAGCATCCCGGTCAGCACGGCGGCGGTCGAGGAGTGCGAGGCGAGCAGCGTCTGGTAGAAGAGCACGGTCTCGAAGGCCTCCCGGTAGGCGGCGAGGAACGAGACGCCGAAGAGCGACGCCGCCGCGCGGCGAGGGGTCACCTGGGCCCGGAGGAAGCTCATCCAGCGGGCGACCTGCTTCTTGGCGACCAGCGAGTAGCTCACGTAGAAGAGCACCGCCGTCGCCAGCAGCGCGGTCACCCCCTCGATGAGCTCGCGGCTGGCGCCGGAGATGGCGATGAGCCGCGCCGAGAGAATCCAGGTGATCACGCCGAGGACGAGCGCCGAGGCCCAGCCAGCGTGGACCCAGCGCTTGCGATCGTCGAGGCCGGCCTTGCCGGCGATGCCGAGGAGCGCGGCGATGAGCAGCGCCGCCTCGACGCCTTCGCGGAGGAGGATGCCTCCGGAGGCGACCGCGGTGGAGGCGAAGCTCTGCCGCGCGGCGGCGGGGCCGACCAGGCGCTCGGCGCGGTTGACGTCGCCGAGGAGCGCGGTCACCGCGGCGTCGATGTCGGCGGGCGGGGCCCCCGCGTCGAGCCCGGCGCGGAGGGCGAGGAAGCGCTCCTCCATCGAGGCGACCAGGGCCGGGTCGGCCGCGCGGAGCGATCCCTCGGCGGGCTCGATGCCCTCCAGGTAGGCGTCGATCACCGCGGCCCGCGCCGCGGCGCGATCGCCGCGCGACGCCAGGAGGCGAGCGCGATCGAGCCGCGCGCGCGCCAGGGCGAGGGGGCTCTTGCCTGCGCGATCCTCGTAGGGAGCGCGCCGGCGCAGGTCGGCGAGGAGCCCGTCGAGCCGCCCCTCGGCGAAGCCGGCGGCGGTGAGCTCGCGGCGCAGCTCGTCGTCGGATCGCACCGAGAGCTCGGCCAGGGTGTAGGTCGGCGCGTCGTCCGCCGGCGGCGCAGTGTGGCGCAGCCCGGTGACGTGGAAGGCGAGCGCCCAGCGATCCGCAGGGGAGAGGAAGCTGAACGGCACCATCGCGGTGCCGTTGAGGCCGAAGAGGACCGTGCCGTTGACGCGCAGAGGCGAGAGGGGCCCGCTGATGCGCGGATCGTGGAAGTCCGCGGGGTGAGGCTCGAGCGAGCGGGCGCGGTCGGTGTCCGCGCGGCCCTCGGCGCCGTGGCAGGTCGCGCAGTGCTCGGCAAAGAGCGCTCGGCCACGGTCCGCGTCGGGCGGCGCCGCGGGCGCCTCGGCGAGCTGGAACGCCGTGGTGATCGACGCGCGGACGGCTGCCACGGTGGCGGTGACCTCCGCCTCCGGCGCCTTGCGATCGACGAGGGCGCGCACCCGCGCGACCTGCTCTCCGAAGTCGGCGACCGAGCCGGACTGCGGAGGCGCATGGAGCCCCGCGGCGATCTTGCCCGCGTCGGTGAGCAGAGCGATCTGCTCGGCATACTCGGTCGCGCTGATCACCGCGCCGTTGGCGACCGCCCCGCTGTAGTCGCCGGCCGTGTATCCGAGGATGTGGACGAGACGCTGCGCCTCCACCTCCGGCGGATCACCGGCGTCGGCGCGGGCGCTGCGGGGCACGAAGGCCAGCGCGGCAAGGAGGATCACGAGCGGCGGGAGGCGCGCGAAGTTGACAATCATGTTCAGCAACGCTGATGATAGCGGTGAAGACAGAGGAATCAAGCGCCACACCGCGCCGGGCGCACACCGCGGACGAGGGTCTCGCCGAGGGCGCTCGTGTTCCTTCTGCCTGGGCTGGAAGGGCGGACGCCCGGGGGGCGCTCGCGGGTCTGGACGGGCGTCGTCGCGGCTTCGCCCTCCCTCAGAGCACCTCTTCCCCCAGCGCCGGGAACACCTTCGCCACCTTGCCCAGCAGGTAGTCCCCGTAGGTGCCCTGGAACGCGTGCACGCTCGCGCCATCCCAGCGCTCCGCGGCGTCGTCGGCGAGGGGCGCCGTGCCGGGGAGCGGGATGGGCCGCACCTCGGCGTCGAAGCTCGGATCGAAGAAGAACGGGAAGCTCATCCGATCGCGGGGCGCCCGGTTGCGGACGCGGTGCGGGGAGGAGCGGTAGAGCCCCCCGGTCATCCGATCGAGCATGTCGCCGAGGTTGCACACGAACGATCCGGCGATGGGCGGCGCCTCGACCCAGCCGTCGCGCGTGCGGACCTCGAGGCCGCCCGCGTCGTCCTGGAGGAGCAGCGTGAGCAGGCCATAGTCGGTGTGCTCGCCGACGCCCCAGGTGCCCTCGCCGCTCGCCGCGGGCGGGTAGTTGAAGATGCGAAAGAGGGTGAACGGATCGCCCGTGTAGAGGTCGGCGAAATAGGACGCGGGGAGCCCGAGGCTCATCGCGATCCCGGACATCACCGTGTGTCCGAGCAGCGTCAGCGCGTCCATGTAGGCGAGGACGGCGCGGCGGAGCGCGGGGATCTCGTCGGGGAAGAGGTTCGGCCCGAAGAGCGGTGTCCCGGCGCGCACGCGGGGATGGTCGGGGCCGAGCTCGGCGCCGTAGTAGAGGCCTTCCTTGAGATCGGGGCGCCCCGCGGTGAGCTCGCCGCCGACCGGGAAGTACCCGCGCCAGGCGCGGCCGCCGCGCGCCATGCGGATCCGCAGCTTGGCCTCGGCGCTCAGCGCGAAGAACTCCCGGCTCAGCGACACGAGCTCCTGGATCAGGCACTCGTCCACGCCGTGGCCCACGACGTAGAAGAAGCCGGCACCGCGGCAGGCCGCGCCGATCTGGGCGGCGACCGCGTCTCGCCCGCTGGCCTCGCCGGCGAGGAGCGGGCCGAGGTCGACGAGGGGCAGCGGGGCGCTCGCGTCGGTGGAGCTCATCGAGGACGGTCGCGATGAGTAGCATGACGGATGAACGTCCGCTATCCTGACGGCCGGATGAAGGACACGTCGGCGCGCACCGCCCGGGAGTGGAGCTGTTGATGCCCCCGCGCGCCGCGCCGGCGTGCTGGGTATCGCGGTGCTCCTCATGTCCATCCCTGACCCCGACGTCTTTCTCGTGAGCGGAATCACCCCCTGCGTCTCCGCGCCCCGCAAGCACCGGTGAGCTGAGCCATGGACCTCGGCGAGAGCGTGGCGGTGATCGTGGAGGATCTCGGGGCGCCCCCCGAATGCATCGCCGCGGCGCGCGCCCTCGATGCCGGCGCGGATGCGCTGGCGGTGGCGGCGCGGCGCGCGCTCGCGGTGCGCTGGTTTCCCGGCGGCCGCGTGCCGGCCGCGCACGCGATCGAGGCCATCGTCGCGATCGCCGGCGACGGGCGCGCGATCATGCTCGCGGCGGCGTCCGTCCTCGCGCGGCTCCGCGTCGCGGACGGCGCCGACGCCGCCGAGGTGCGTGCGGCCCTGTCGGTGTGGGCGCCGCTCGCGGCGCGCTTCGGCCTCGGACCGCTCCAGCGCGAGCTCGAGGACCGCGCCTTCAAGATCGTGGACCGCCCCGCCTACGACGCCGTGGCGCGCTTCGTCGCCGAGCGGCGCGAGCCGCGCGATGGCGCCGTCGCCGCGGCGCGGAGCGCGCTCCTCGCCGCGCTCGAGGAGGCCGGCCTCGACGCCGAGGTGACCGGCCGCGCCAAGCACCTCTTCTCGATCCACCAGAAGCTCCGCGCGCGCGGCGAGCACGGGCCCGTGCTCCACGATCTCTTCGGGCTGCGGGTGATCGTCGACGGCGAGGCCGAGTGCTACGCGGTGCTCGGCGTGATCCACGCGGCGTTCATCGCCCTGCCGGAGCGCTTCAAGGACTACGTCACGCGACCCAAGCCGAGCGGTTATCGCTCGCTCCACACCTGCGTGCACATGGCGGGCGCCCTCGATCGCAGCGTGGAGATCCAGATCCGCAGCCGCGCGATGCACGCGTCGGCCGAGCACGGCGCCGCCTCGCACCGGCGCTACAAGAACCAGGACTGGCTGGAGCCGGACGCGGGCCGCTGGCTGTACGCGCTCACGCCGCGGGGCGAGGTGCGGCGCTTGCCGGTGGGCGCGACCCCGCTCGACTTCGCCTATGCGATCCACACCGAGATCGGGCGCCGTTACATGGGCGCGAAGGTCAAGGGCCGCATGGTCTCCGCCGACACCGAGCTGCATACCGGGGACGTGGTGGAGATCCTCCGCTCGGCCCGAGCGCGGCCCTCGGTCGGGCAGCTCGGACGGGTACGCACCGCACGTGCCCGCAATCGAATCCGCGCGGCGCTCCCGACTCGGACCGCGTGATGACCCGCCTGTCGGCACCGCGGGTCAGGTCCAAAGTGTACGTCTCGGAGGAGGAATTTGCGGCGCTCCAGCGGCAGCTCGAGGGTGGGTGAGCCCCGCCCGCGCGGAGCCGAGGGATGCTCCTCCAACCGGATCGCTACGCCGACCTCTTCAGTGGTGCTCGGCCGGGCGCGGAACCGGGTGCTCGCCGGGTCGCACCTCGCCGGGGTGCGCCTCGCCGGGGTGCACCTCGCCGGGTCGCACCTCGCCGGGTCGCACTTCGCCGGGTCGCACTTCGCCGGGTCGCACCTCGACCGGGTGACCCCCGCTGCTGACCCAGCGGCCGGGGTGGCGCACCCACTTGCCGCCCTCGCTGACCCAGCGGGCCTGGGTGAGCGAGTAGCCCGCGCGCGGTGCTTCCCAGCGGCCCCTGCCCCAGACGTAGCGACCGCCCTGGTAGCGCCACACGCCCTGGACCCAGATGTTGCCGGGAGCGGGCGGGGGGCCGGGGTTCTCGGCCTGCGGGGCCGGAGGCGCCGCCGTCGCGCTCTCGTCGGTGGTGTCGGTGTCGCTGACGACGGGCGCTGCCGCGGAGTTGTCGGCGCTGTCGGCCGTGGCGTCGCTCTTGTCGCACGCGGCTGTCGCCGTTGCGCCGAGCACCATCGCGACCAGAAGTAGACCTTGGTTGAGCTTCATCGATATTCCTCGTGTTTCCCGGAGACCTTGAAGGTGAGCTCGGGCGGAGAGCGCCGAGCTTCCACGAGCCGCCCGGCGCGCCGAGGAGCCAGGCAAGGCTGTGGCGTCCCTGCATTCTGTGGCGTCCCTGCGCGCCCTCCCGCGTCCGTCACGGCACGCGGCGAGCGTGATCTTCTTCAGGTCGAGCCATTGGTCCGTCTCGATGGCAATCTTGGTGCCATCGGCCGCGGACCGGCCGCTCGTCGACGAGCTCGGCTTCGACGGGATCGACCCCGAGCCGAGGGATCCCTCCTACGGCAGCGCGCCGAACCGCTGCGCCACCCAGATTGCCAGCCGGTCCGGCGCTTCGCATGGCCCCGGGCGAGGAGCGGAGATCGTCGCGGCGTCCGCCGGCAGGGCGCCCGCCCAGCTTCCGACGGAGCTGGAGATGTCGAAGGGGCGGGTGCTGAGGGCGGGGCTCCCGGGCTTGCACGGCGACATGGAGACCAGATCGTTCCAGAGCCGGACGTAGGCGATGCGCTGCTCCGGGCTCAGCGTCACCTGACTCGTGGCCTTGCAGATCCCGATGACGTTGGCGACGCAGCCCTCGATGGTCCAGTCCGGACCGCTACCGAGGTCGATGGTGACGTTGAGGTGCTGGTTCGCGTCCGCCCCCGGGAGGTGCACGTGCACCGTCGTCAGGGCGGGCATGGCGGCGGGAGCGGAGGGGCGGCTGTTCGCCACGAGCGCCTCGACGCACCCGGCCATGATGACGGCCTGGACGAGCGACAGGATCCGCATCGAGGCGACGGTAGCCGAGGCGATGATGTGCCACAAGCAGGCCGGCGCCACGAGGCGCCGGCCCATCACCCCCATCACCAGCTCAGGTGCTTCTTGATGACCGCCTCGACGGTCTGGGCCATGGCCTGGTGGGTGGCCACGGTGGGGTGGTAGTCCTCCCCGACCGGCGAGGCCTGGGACGGGATGGCGACCACGTCGATGTTGGTGTCGTTGTGAGCGCTCGAGTACGTGCTGATGACGGTCTGCAGATCGTGATCCTCACTCGTCCAGCAGCTCTCGCCCGAGGGGTAACCGTCGGTCAACATGGGCGTGGAGGCGAGGAGGAGCAGCGCGCTCGGGTACTTGCTCCGGAGGTGCTGGAGGAACGTGACGTAGGTGCTCTGATAGGTCGCCTGGTCGAGGGTCCCCGAGGGGAACGTCGTGCAGCCGCCGCAACCGGTGGGCGACATGTTGGACCAGTCGTTGGTGCCGAGGTTGATCACCACCACCTCGGGCTGCCACTGGAAGCTCCATTGCGCGCCCGACGGGGCGTCCGGGAGGATGCTGTCGTACCGAGCGGGAAGGGTGGGCGTGCCGGCGGGGTCGAAGCAGTTGTTGAGGGCCATCCCGAGGCCCGAGTACGACACCTGCATGAGCTCCGCGTTCAGGTCCCGCGCGGTCACCGCGCCGTAGGCCTCGTCGGCGTTCGACTTGAAGGTCGTGTACCCCGTGGGGGTGGCGCTCGCCGTGTTGAAGCTATCCATGTCCCCGTACCCGCAGGTGATGGAGTCGCCGATGAACTCGATGGTGTGAGCGCGGGTGGCCGGGGCGCTCACCGTCCCGCCCGTCGGGATGCGGTAGCCCAGGAACGTGGCCTCGCCGATGGAGTTGCCGTTGGGCGAGCTCTCGATGCGCTTGAAGACCTCGACGGTGTGACTGCCGGCGGCGAGCCCGCGGGCGAGCTGGTAGGTCTGCGTGGCGGCCGTCGTCATCAGCGGCGCGGGGTTCTCGGTGATGGTGCAGGTGGTGTCCGAGTTGGGGCTGACGGGGCAGGTCGCGGCGGCCGACGCCGTTCGCGTCGCGGGAAAGTCGACGAGGCTACCGTCGATGCGCACGTCGTAGAAGTTCGGAACCTCGGCGGTACCCTGGTCCTTGAGGACCATGTCGACGCCGGTGCCGGTGAAGGCCATGCGGATGGTCACGCCGGGGTAGGCGAAGGTCGGCCCCGCGCTGTTCGTGCAGTCCACCCGACCGAAGTAGTAGATGGCCGGATCGTTCGGAGGAACCGTGACGTAGCCGTCGGCTCCCGCCGCCGGGAGGGTCACCGGCGTGGAGAAGTTGCACACGCTGCCGACCGTGCCGGGTCCGGTCCCCGAGCTGGAGCTGGTGCTGGTCGAGGTGGACGTGCCCGGCGTCGTTCCCCCCGTGCCGGTCGTGGCCCCGGGCTCGGTGCCGCCGGTGCCGGCGCTGCTGCTCGTCCCCCCGCCCGCGCCGGTCTTCGCGGAGGTCTGGCCGGCGTCACAGGAGCACGCCAGCGCCACCGCGACCAACCCCACACCCGCCAACCCGCCCACGTACCCGTTGACACAAACGCGCCATGCCTGGTCCATCGACTCCTCCTCCGGTCCAATTCGTCGGGAGCCGCTCTCGAGCGGTTCCCAGGGTGAAATCCCATCGAGGTCCGGATACGCCCACGTCCCCAGGCCATGGTTCCGGAGCAGAGCGGCGGATGCTTCTCGAATCCCCAGCAACATACGCCGGGGTCGAGGCGCTTGCCCATGGCGCGGCCGAGTAGGGTTGTATACTTTCCGAACTTGGCCGGGAGCGGGGCGCGACCGGCGAGATCAGCGGCGCGGGTCGTCCGCTACCCCCCGGCGAGCGCCCTCGCCACCGCGGCCACCCCGCGGTCGATCTCGTCGTCCGTGAGGTAGGGCGCCGGCCCGAGCCGCAGCGTCTCGTTGCGCGCGTCGATGAACACGCCCTCCGCCCGCAGCCGCGCGACGATGGCATCCGCCGGGTGCCCCCCAGCCTGACCGGCGCGGACGGCCACGAAGCCACCGCGCCGCGCGTCGTCGCGCGACGACACCACCGCGCCCCCGTGCCCGCTCGCGTCGAGCCCCTCGATGATGCGGCGGGTCTGCCGCGTGGAGACGGCGCGCAAGGCTGCGGGGCCGAGGCCGAAGCGTTCCCAGTGCCCGAGCACGGCCTCGGCGCGGTAGATCGGCGAGGCGTCGAACGTCGCCCCGGCGAAGCGCGCGCCCCCGGGGCCGTAGGCGACGCGGCCGTCCTGCGCGCCGGACAGCGCGCCGAAGTCGGCGAACCAGCCGGTGTAGACCGGGCGCAGCGTCGAGCCGGCGGGGATGCGCAGCCAGCAGATCCCGTCGCCGAAGCCGGCGTACTTGTACCCGCCCGCGGTCACGTAGAGGTGCTCGCGCGCGGGGCCCCACGCCAGGGGCACCACGTTGAAGGCGTGGTACGCGTCGACGAGGACCACCGCCCCGACCGCGACGGCCTGCGCCAGGATCTCGCCGAGCCGGGGCACCACGTAGGAGTCCTCGAAGAGCACCGCCGAGAGCGCCACCATCGCGGTGCCGGGGACGATCGCGGCGAGCAGGGCGTCGACGAGCTGCGGTCGCGGGCGCGAGGCGACCCACTCCACCTGGGCGCCCTCCTCGGCGAGGCGGGTGAGCTGGCGGCGCAGGGAGTGGAACTCGCTCTGGGTGGTGACGATGCGCGGCCGCTCCTGGAGCGGGAGGCACGAGAGCAGGCGGTACACCAGCTCGTGGGTGCTCT
>Ga0302283_1000626_pt1 | contig 29244 bp, 18 predicted proteins | sample III_Fen_E1_4_FD_198770 | JGI IMG/M metagenome (GOLD analysis project Ga0302283, IMG submission 198770) | Peat permafrost microbial communities from Stordalen Mire near Abisko, Sweden - III_Fen_E1_4 | ecosystem: Environmental > Terrestrial > Soil > Wetlands > Permafrost | place: Sweden: Abisko... | reverse complement strand
CGGAAGCGACGCCGCTGGACGCGAAGATTGCGCGGCGCAACTTGTATGCGCGGGCCAAGGCGGAGTCGGAGGCGATTTTGTTGCGGATGTACCGCGAGCAGGGGTTGCCGCTGGTGATTGTGCGGCCGGGCATCGTGATCGGGCGCGGTGGAAGCCCGTTCCACTGGGGCGTGGGCATGTGGTGGAACGATGCGGTCTGCCAGATCTGGGGCGAGGGCACAAACAAACTGGGGCTGGTGCTGGCGGAGGACGTGGCCGCGGGTTTGGTTGCGGCGATGCAGACGGAGGGGATCGAGGGACGGTCGTTCAACCTGGTGGGTCCGCCGCTGTTGACGGCCGCGGAATATCTGGATTCGCTGGATGCGGCGGGCGGAATCAAGATTCAGCGCCACGCGACGCCGATTGTGAAGTTCTATCTGCTGGACATGGCCAAGTGGGCGGTGAAGGTTGCGGTGCGGCATCCGGAGCGGCGGCTGCCGTCGTATCGCGATTGGGAGAGCCGCACAGGGCATGCCGTGTTTGATTGCACGGCGGCAAGGTCGGTGCTGGGATGGAAGCCGGAGAGCGATCGCGCGGAGCTGGTGCGGCGGGGGATTCGCGAGCCGTTCTGGGAGTGGATGCGGTGAGTTCACCGCGCCCCGCTGGGGCGCGCATTTTTTGCGCTGCTTACGCAGGGTTTCGTCCGCTGCGGCGGACTTTACCCTGGGCTATTCTCACTCGGCCCCTCCGGGGCCAAGGGTGCGGGGGGCTCTGACCTGGGCTGCGGCAGGTGCGGGGCTTTCTTACCAGGGCTGGGGCGGGCTGATGCGGCCGCCTTCTGTTTCCTGCCAGGCCTGACGCATCAACGATAAAAGCAATCTTGCTTCCGCGGCGCGCTGGCGGCGGGCGGGGTCGCTGCTGCTGCGATTGCGCACGACGCGCAGCGCGTGCATGGCATCCTCAAGCCGGCGAATGCTCCACGCGCCCAGGAAGCCGTGATGTTTGCGGAAGTAAAGCAGCGTGGCGCGCATGCGCCACAGCACCACCTGCGCCTCGGAGTCAGAGAACTTGAGGGTGGTGAGCTGGCGGCCGGATTCTCCGCCGATATGGGTGACGACGACGTCGGGCCAGTACAAGACGCGGAAGCCGGCAGCCTTGATGCGGCGGCAGAGGTCGACCTCTTCGCAATAGAGAAAGAAGCGGGGATCGAAGAGGCCCGTCTGCGCCAGGGCTTCGCGCCGCATGATGGAGAACGCACCGGGAACCCAGTCGACTGCGGCTTTGCGGTCGGGGCTGGCCCAGGTGCGGTCGAAGGCGCCGAAGAGGCGCGATTTTGGAAAGCGATAGGCGAGGCCGGAGAGCACCACGAAGACGAGCCACAGCGTGGGGAAGGCACGGGCCGAGGGCTGCCACTCGCCCGCCGGGCCAACCAGGCGCGCGCCGCCGACGCCGACGGTCGGGTCCGCATCCATGTGTTCGATGGCGAGGCGGAGCGCGCCTGGATGAAAGAATGCGTCGGAGTTGAGCAGGACCAGGTAGCGTCCACGGGCTTGCTCCATGGCGAGATTGTTGGCCGAGGCGAAACCGAGATTCACGTTGCTGCGGATGAGGCGGACGGGCGCAGCGGCGGCGGCGAACTCGCGCTCAACCATCTCCGGCGAGCCGTCGCCTGAAGCGTTGTCGACGATGAGGATTTCGGCGGTCAGGCCGGCGGGGAGGCGGGCTGCTTCGGCAAGGATGGACTCGATGCAGGAGCGGAGCAGATCGCGGGTGTTGAAGCTGACGACGATGACGGAGACGGCGTAGTCGCAGGCGGCGAGCACGGCCGCCGCGTTCGACTGGATTGTTGGGGACGCAGGGGTCATCGATCTACGAACAAGTATAGTGCGCGGTTGACGCGGCAAAACTTAATCGCAGACCCGGAGCGGGTGAGCGGCCTTACACCCTTTGTGCCACGCGCGATGCGGCAAAGGGTGAGCCAGTGAGGGCGGGATGCGGACTATGCTGGAGGCAGGCTCGCCGCGTGTCTGTTGCCATGCGCGAGCCGGGAGATGCGACCCAGAAGATGGAGAGAAGCGGACAGACTCGGAGCGTAGCGCTCGCAGCAATGTGGTATGGCGCGGTGATCGCGGCGGTGCTGGTGCTGATGGCTGCACTGAGCAACGCACCGCGCGCAGCGATGCACGCCGCGGCCGGCGCCGGCGATGGAGTGACGCACCTGCGCGTGACCAACGAGGTGATTCTGCCCAACGTGACGCGGCTGGGCATCAACCTGGGCGAGCAGAATTACTACGACTCCGGGCAGATGATGCGCAACCTGCTCTATCGCAATCCCGGCTTCGAGGGGATGGCGTACCGCAGCATTCTGCACTGCCTGGAGGGCGGGGCTGAGAGCTGCACGGACACGCGGCACTCGTTTGCGTGGGGAGCGGGGTTCTGGGATGGAGCGAGTTATGAGGTTCTCGACGGCGCGGCGGTGGGGCGCAAGGGAACGGTTCAATCGAGCGCGCCGAAGGACGGCGGCTACGGGCTGCTCCTCAGCGGCAGCGGCGCAGCCATTGGCGCGGGCGACTGGCTGGCGGTGAGCAAGCAGATGCCTGGCGATCCGGCGTCGGGGTGGTGGCCGTCGGTCACGGGCGGCGCGCGGCTTGAGGCGGAGCGGAAGGACCTTTCGCCAGAGATGCGCGGCAGCCAGGCGCTGAGGATTGAGGCGGCGGGCGCGGGGCAGTCAGCGGAGCTGAAGTCGTATTTCGATACGCTTGATGGCTACTCGTTTGTGCGGCTGCGGGGGCGCTATCGGCTGAGCTTTCGTGCCAAGGCACTGAGCGGGGCGCGGACGGTGCATGTGCATGTGCGGCGGATTGCGAACGGCAGATTCGATTATCTCGAACAGGATTTTGAGCTCACTCCACGGTGGGCGGATTACTATGCCGAGTTTGAGGCAAGTGAGGGCCCGCTGCCGGTAGGGCCGGTGGAGACGGGTTTCAGCGTGGCCGGTGGCTCGCTGCTGCTGGACGATGTGAACCTGGAGCAAACCGGCGGCGACACGACGAATCACACTGCTTTTCGCGATGAGGTGGTGCAGACGTTGCGCGAGCTGCATCCGGGCGTGTTGCGGCTGATGTCTGCGCATGCGGAACAGGGCAGCACGATCGACAACCTGCTGCTTCCGCCGATGGCGCGGCAGCGGCCAGGGTTTTCAACCTGGCTGACCACGATGGAAGACATTCCGGTGGGGATTCCGGAGTTTCTGGAGCTTTGCCGGGAGGTGGGCGCGGAGCCGTGGATTGTGGCGCCGACGGCAATGAGCGAGGACGAGGCGCGGACGCTGGCCGAGTACCTCAGCGGCACAGTGCAATCGGCGGGTGGAAAGCTGCGCGCGGCGGCGGGGCGTCGCGAGCCGTGGACCGAGGCCTTCCCGACCATCCACATCGAGCTGGGCAATGAGACATGGAACGCGATCTTTCAGGGCGAGACGATGGAGGGTCCGGCGGCCTATGGGCGGCGCGCGAACCGGGTGTTCCGGGCCTTTCGCGCGGCGGCGGGCGCAGATACGGGCAAGTTCGACCTGGTGGTGGGCGGGCAGGCGGTGAATCCGGGGCGGAGCGGGGAGGTGCTGGCAGCAGCGCCGGCGGCCAACTCGCTGGCCATTGCGCCGTATCTCATGCACAGCGTAACGCAATGGGGCAATGACGATGAGCTCTACGGGCCGCTGCTGGCGCAGCCGGAGCAGATGGCGCGCGAAGGGATTGTGGCGCAGACCCAGGCTGCCGCGCATGGACGGCAACTGGCTGTCTACGAAGTGAACTTGCATACGACCGAGGGCTCGGCGCCCAAGGATGTGCTGGACCGGCTGACGCCCTCGGCCGCGGCGGGTGTGGCCGTTGCCGGGCACATGCTGCGGATGATGCGCGACCACGGGGTGCGCGACCAGATGCTGTTCAGCCTGCCGCAGTTTGAGTTCAAGCGCGGCGACGGAACCCCGGTGCGGCTGTGGGGCAGCGTGGTGACCATGGGCGTCGAGGGCCGGGCGCGTCCGCAACTGCTGGCCGAGAGCCTGGCCAACCGGGCCATTCGCGGCAACCTGGTGAAGGTGGAAGTGAGCGGCGCAGACCCGACGCACGACCAACCCGCAGGCAATGACGGCGTGCGCCTGAGCGGCGTTCACGAGATGGATGCGTATGCGTTTCAGGATGGCAAGAGCCACAGCCTGGTCGTCTTCAACTATGGATTGCACCAGGCGCGCACGATCAGCGTGGAGGGCGATGGATTGAGCGCCGCTTCCAACGGCAAGCTGTGGCGGCTGGTGAGCGCGGGGCCGGGGGCGAGCAATGAGACTGGCGTCGGGGTCACGATCAAAGAGGAGAAGTTGACGGGGACGGAGCTGGAACTGGCGCCCTGCTCTATGGCTGTTCTTGAATGGACCCAATAGCCGTTCAGGGGTGGGGCAGAAGCCACCTGCGGTTGGGGCCGTCGCGGCGGACGCTCGCTGGGCGCTCGCAGCAGGTCTGAGGAATTCTCAATACGACGGAGTGACAGTCGCGAGACGCGGGCCAGGCACATTCAAAAGTAACCGAGTTACATTACCTAATAGCTCAAATAGATAGCCGGGTAACTCGTCGTGGTTACTGATTTGCGGTGTAACATCTAACTGAAAGGGCAGTGTTTCTGCGCTGGTGTTCCACTTTTGCGCCATTGCTCTTCAAGGTACTAGCAGATAGGTTCAAAGCATCTGTTCGCCGGGCCGGTGGAACGCCGCACGAGGCTGCAAGGCCCATCTCTCAACGGCAGCTGTAAGCGATACACGATGAGCCCGGAGCGAGGCCGACCAGGCCTTTCAGCAGAGATGCGCGAAAGCCGGGGCGAGCCGGCCGCGCGGGAACTTGAGAGTTGAATCTGCACGGCAGCAAGCCTTGCGCATCGCCCGGGGGGGCGTCGCGTGCGGGCAGGGGATGGAAACTGGGGATGAAGAGGAATTTGCAGCACCCGATCGCCGTGTTGGGGCTCCCTCTGGACAGTCTCTCGGCGCGTGAAGCCGTGGAGGCTCTTGAAGGCCTGATCCTTTCCGGCGGGACCCACCAGATTGCGACCGCGAATCTTGACTTCTGGCTGAACTCGCTGAACGACCGCCATTTGCACCGCATCATTGCCGGCTGCAGCCTGGTGTTGCCGGACGGCATGCCGCTGGTATGGGTGTCGAAGCTGCTGGGCTGCCCGTTGGCCGACCGCGTGACGGGCGTGGACCTGGTGCCGCGGCTGGCGGAACTGTCGGCACGCAAGGGCTACGGAATTTATTTGCTCGGCGGCAAAGGCAACGTGGCCGAGCGCGCCAAAAAGTGGCTGGAAGACAAGTATCCCGGCGTAAGGATTGTGGGCACGCACTCTCCCAGCGAGGAGAGCATGGCGCAACTGGATCACAGCGAGATTCTGGAGCGCATTCATCGCGTCAAGCCGGAGATTCTGCTGGTTGCGCTGGGCAATCCCAAACAGGAAAAGTGGATATGGATGAACCGCCGGCGGCTGGGCGTGCCGGTGGCCATGGGTGTTGGCGGCAGCTTTGAGATTATCGTGGGCGACCTGCAACGGGCGCCGCGCTGGGTGCAGGCCAGCGGCCTGGAGTGGGCGATGCGCTTGCTGCAGGAGCCGGGACGGCTGGGCCCGCGTTATCTGCGCGACTTTGTTGGCCTGGGACGGCGGTTGCCGCTCACGCTGCTGGCCGGCTGGATGCAGCGGCCGTACCTGGGCGACTCGCATGTGACCACGGTGAGCACGCCGCAGGTGATGCATGTGTATGTGCATGGCAAGCTGGGCGCGGGCGTTGAGCCGGAGCTGGCGGAGGCGGCCACGGCGAGTGTGGCCAACAGCGTGGTGATGGTTGTGCACGTGCAAGGTGTGCGGCAGATTACCGCAGCAGGGCTGGGAGCGCTGATGGGCGTGCGCCGGCGGCTGCTGGAAGCCGGACTGACGCTCTCGCTTGCCGGGCTGAGCGTGAAGAACCGTTTTCTGCTGCATGCATGGTGCGCGCAGCCCTTGTTCGATGAGTGGGAGTCGAGCCACACGCGCGGTCGGGCCGGCGGTATGGAGGCAGAGACGACGGCGCTGGTAAACCTGAACGGCGAGCAGGAAGTGGTTTCCGCGCAGACACGCGCTCGTGGTTAGGTTCGGGCGGCGCAACGAAGGCAGGGGGGCGGAATGGAGCTGATCATCCTTTTGCCGGCGGTGGCCTGCTGGATCGCGCTGGCCCGGTGGCCCATCCGCAAAGTGCTGCTCAATGTCTACCTGCCCGCGGCGCTGCTGCTGCCGCAGTATTACACCATCCGCTTTCCGCATCTTCCGCCGCTCACCTTTGCGGATGCAGCTGTGCTTCCGCTGGGCGCGGCGTTGGCCGTGAAGGAGATCCGCAACTGGCGATTTGCGTGGATGGATGTGTGGGTGCTGCTGTTCGCCGTCAGCGTGGGATTGTCGGAAGGTTTGAGCACGGTGCTGGCCAATGGGACGTGGAGGCAGGTGTTCTCGACCGACGGGCCGCCGCTCAACACCAACATCGGCAATGGCGGGGAAGAGCTTTTTGCCTGTATCTGCACCATGGTGCTGCCCTACGTGCTGGGCAAGCTGCTGATTGAGCAGCAGGGCGACGAAGGCCAGGCGGCGCGCAAGCGGGTGGTGCGCCGCATTGCCCAACTGCTGGCCGTGGTGGCGGGCATCAGCGTGTTTGATTTTGTGAGGCGGAGAAGCCTGTGGCAGATCGTGGGGCGGCACTTGTTTCCCGATCAGCCGGTGGAGTGGCCGGTGCAGGTGCGCTGGGGTTTTGGCCGCATCGCCGGACCGTACGCGCACGCGATCATTGCGGGGATGATTTTTTTGACCGGGCTGATCTACTGCCTGTGGCTGTGGCGCTTTGCGCCCAACTGGGGACGGCGCAGGATGGTTGCCGGCGTGCCGGTGACGGTGCGGGGGCTGATTCTGGGCGCGATTGTGGCCGGGCTGCTGATGACGCAGTCGCGCGGGCCGTGGGTGGGCGTGGGCCTGGCGCTGGTTCTGGCCGCGCTGATGCGGGCGTTTCCGATGGGCAGGGCGGTGCTGATCTTCGCCTTGTTTCTTGGGGTGTTCACGGCTGGGGCGTATTACTACGGCAAGCGTTACACGGATGTGGACCTGGAGCATGCGCGGACCGAGGCGCAGCGGGATGTGGTGTACCGCCGTCTGCTGGTGCGGACCTACATGCCGTTGGTGCGGGCGCGCAAGGCATTTGGATGGGGCTATGGCACGCTACCGATTTTGAACGGGCAGAAGTCGATCGACAACCAGTATCTGCTGGTTGCAGCGGCGCAGGGGCTGACCGGGTTGGGGTTGTTTCTGCTGATCCTGGCCGGCAGCGCGGTGCGGCTGTTCCGGCTGGCGCTGCGGCCGCTCGGAGCGGAGGACCGCGCCCTGGTGTTTGCGCACATGACGGTGCTGCTGGGACTGGTGACGGCGCTGACAACGGTCTACCTGGGCGAGCAGGCAGTGCTCTTGTTTTTCCTGATTGTGGGTTGGATTCACGGCATGGCCCGGAGCGGAGCGATGCTGGGCAGGCGGATTGCACCGGAGTTCCATTTTCAGAAGGTGCTGGCATGAGGGCGGCTGCTGCCCGGTGCGCCGCCGCGCGCTGGAGATTGGGCAGGGCCGAGCGAAGTGTGCGGCGGGTGAAACGAACAATCGGGCAATCGGACGTTCAACGTGGCTGGGTAATTGAGAATAGTTAAAGAAAGCAGAGCTATAGATGGAGCAGGGACTGGTAACCGGGCTGGCGGTGGCGATGGCAGTGTTTATCGCGCCGCTGTTTGTTGACCTGGCGTTGTGCGTGGCGGGCAATCTGTTGCGGCCGCGCAGGCCGGGCGGAGAGGCACGCCGGGAGATTCGGCTGGCGGTGGTGGTGCCGGCGCACGACGAGGAGACGATGATTGCGCGGACGGTGCTGTCACTGCGCGAAGCAGGCGCGGGGCTGGACCTTTTTGTGGTGGCGCACAACTGTTCCGACAATACGGCGACAGCTGCCGCTGCCGCCGGTGCGCAGGTGGTGGAGTTGAATCATCCCAAACTGCGCGGCAAGGGCGCGGCGCTGCGCGCGGGCTTTGCCGCGGCGGTTGCGGCGGGCGCGAACGCAGTTCTGGTAATCGACGCCGACTCGGTGGTGAGCGGCAATGTGATTGATGCCACCCGCTCCATGCTGGAGCAGGGCGCAGAGGCTACGCAGTGCCGCTACGAGCTGGAGCTGCCCGGGCAGGGCGCAGGCGTGCATCCGCTGGCGCGGCTCAGGGCATTGGCCTTTCGCGGCATGAACGTGCTGCGGGCGCGGGGACGCGCGGGGCTGGGCTTCTCGACGGGCCTGTTCGGCAATGGCTTCGCGTTGACGGCTGCGGTGTTGGAGCGGGTTCCGTTCAGCGTGAACAGCATCGCCGAGGACGTGGAGTATCACACGCGTCTGGTTGCAGCAGCCGTGCCGGTGTACTGGGTTGAGAATGCGTTCGTGCATGCGCACAGCCCGGCGTCGAGCGCGGCGCAGGCGACGCAGGAGGCGCGCTGGGAGGGCGGCCGGCTGCATGTCGCCAGCAGGGCAACGCGGCGCTTGCTCACCGCGGCGCTGGGCGGACGCTGGCGGGCTGTGGAGACGCTGGCCGATGTGTGGAGCTTGCCGCTGTCGCGCGGCCTGCTGGCGCTGCTGTTGACGGCGGCGCTTGATGTGCACTGGCTGCACGTGTTTGCGCTGGGGTGCGCGGCGGTGTGCGGAGTGTATGTGGCGGAGTCGGTGTTGCTGGGCACGGAGCCGATGCGCGATCTGACAGCGCTGTGCGGCGCGCCGCTCTACATGCTGTGGAAGGCATTGATCACGCCGCTGGTGCTGCGCCAGTCGCGCAGCCGCGCGGCCTGGGCGCGCACCAAGCGCGAGGCGCCGCAGCCATGAGCGAGACGCCGCTGATGGACGACGTGCGGAGCGATGCGCTCAGACAGGGCGAAGGCGCGGAGCCCGGCGCCGCGATCGAATGGGCCATGGACCCTGAGGCTGCCGTTGCCCTGGGCAGTCCCGACGCCGCGCGCGAGCCGCTGGTCGAGGTGAACAAGCAGTTCGGACGCAACGTGGTGGCCACCATTCTGGCGCGCATGGTGAACATGGCGCGGGGCGTGTGCCTGGTGCCGTTTCTGCTCACGCATATCGGTCTTGAAGCGTACGGCATCTGGACGACGATCTTCCTCCTGGTGACGTATGTGGGCTTGACGACGATGGGCGTCTCCAATGTCTACATCAAATACGTGGCGGAGTTCCACGCCAAACGCGAGTACGACAAGGCCAACGCGCTGCTGTCGACGGGGCTGGCCGTGACCATTCCGCTGTGCGCTGCGACCTTCGCCTGCATTGTGCTGGGATGGAACTGGCTTGCGCCCTGGCTGCATCTGCCGCCCGCGCACGCAAGCGATGGCAAGGAAGCGGTGCTGATCGTGCTGGGCGTGTTTTTGTCGAGCATCGCGTTCAATGCGTTCGGCGACATGCTGACCGGCACGCAGCAGATTGCTTCAACGCAGGTGTTTTTGACGATCAGCATTGTGGTCGAATTTGTTTTGATTGTGTGGCTGGTGAATGCGGGGCGGGGCATTCGCGGGCTGGCCGAGGCGTACCTGGTGCGAACCGTCGTCAACGACGGGCTAACCTGGTGGTGGGCGCACCGCACCATCAAGTGGCTCGATCTTTCGCCGCGCCGGGTCGAGCGCGGCTCGCTGCGCTACGTGGTGCACTTCGGCGGCCTGGTGCAGTTGCAGAGCCTGCTGGCGATTGTGCAGGTATCCATGGACAGGCTGGCGGGGCTTACGCTGATCGGTGCATCGGCTGCGGGTTTGCTGGACGTGGCCAAAAAGTGGCCCACGGCGCTGTCGTCGATTCCGACGGCATTTTTTGCGGCGCTGCTTCCGGCTGCCTCGCATGTGGATGCGGCGTCCGATCGGTCAACGTGGCTGGGCAACCTGCAGCAGCTTTATCTTGACGGGGCGCGCTACTCGAATCTTTGCACGGCTGCGTTTTCATCGGCAATGGCCTTTTGGGCACTCCCCATTCTGCACGTTTGGCTGGGTCCGGCGTTACCGATGAGGGATTCTCTCGTGCCCCTGTTTGTGGTATTCAGTATTGCGATGCAGTTCCATATGTTGACGGGCCCGGGGACATCGATATTTCGCGGCATGGGAAGGGTTTACGAGGAGTTCAACTACTCGATTCCCAACCTGCTGCTGGTGGCGGCGCTGTTGCCGCTGTCGCGGTGGTACGAGGGCGCGTGGACGCCGTTCGGGATCGGCGTGGCGGTGTCGGTGGCGACGGCTGTTTCAGCCTGCGTGCTGATGGGGCGGGTGTTGTTTGTGCTGGATTTGAAGCTGACGCGCTTCTTGCGCGTGGTGGTGGCGCCGGGCTTTTCGTGCTACGCGGTGGCGGGGTTGCTGGCGTGGCCGGCGGCGCACTTTGTCGCCGTGCTGAGCCGCTGGCAGGGCGCGGCCGTTCTGCTGGCGACTGGGCTGCTCTATGCGGTTGGGTTGACGATGGTGCTCTATGGCTGGGTGCTGACGGGCGACGAGAAGCAAAAGGGAATCAGGCTTGCACAGCGCGGGTTGAGCCTGTTCCAAGGCCGGGAGGCAACGGCGTGAGAAAGCGAAATCGAATGGCGCGTGCGGCGGTCCTGCTTGCCGGAGTGGTTGCGGCCACGATGATCCCGGCGCGCGCGCAGGTGGCTGAGCCGCAACTGAAGGCCAATCCGCTGGACACGCTGCGCAGATTTGAGCCGGCGGCCGATGAAGAGTATCGCCTGGGCAAAGGCGACGAGATCTCCGTGGACTTTCCGGGGCGTGCCGACCTTTCCGCGAAGCTGGTGGTCGGACCCGACGGGCGCATTACGCTGCCTCTGGCCGGCGATGTGGTGATGGCCGGGCGCACGCGCGGCGAAGCAGCGAAAGCCATCGACGATGCGCTTGCGAATTACTACACGAATCTGGCGGCGCAGGTGACGGTGACCAAGTACACGTCGAACAAGGTGCTGGTGCTGGGCGCGGTAGAGAAGCCAGGCGAGATCACGTTTGACGGCACGCCGACGCTGCTTGAGGCGCTGTCGCGCGGAGGCCTGGAGACGGGACCGAACAAGGCGGCGCGGATTCCCGAGCGCTGCGCGATTTATCGCGGCCAGAATGAAGTGGTGTGGGTGGACTTGAAGAAGCTGATCGACTCCGGCAACGCCATGGCCGATCTGCGCCTGCGCCGCGACGATGTGGTGTATGTGCCGAACGGCGGCGAGCGGTTTGTCTCCGTGCTGGGGCAGGTGCAGCATGCGGGAGCGATCGAGCTGACCAGCACTTCAACGCTGGCCAGTGTGCTGGCCGAGGCGGGCGGCTTTACCGAGCCCGCGGGGAACAAGCCGCATATCCAGATTGTCGATCCGGAGACGGGAACGTCGCAGATCGTCAGCATGAAGGACGTGCTGAATCCGGAAAAATCGCTGGAAATTACGCTCAAGCCGGGCGAGATTATCTTTGTGCCGCAGAGTGGGCTCTATCGCGCTACGTATGCGGTGGAGCGGCTGAGCCCGGTGATCACTGCGGCGGCGTTGATCGGGGTGGGACTGCCATGAAGCAACTGCTGGGTCAATCCGCTGTGCCCGATCCGGAACGCACCGGGGAGTTTGCGCCGTGGGCTGCGCGCGGCTCGTCTTCAGCGGGCCCGGAGCAGGCGTTCTTCCATGTGGATGTGCGGCGCAGCCTGGAACTGCACGGGCGGCTGGCGCGCACGGTGGCCATGGGCGGCGCGGTGCTGGCGATGCTTTACGTGCTGGTGCAGGTGTTCGTTTTCAAGTCGTGGCCGGTGTACCAGGCCAACAGCATTGTGTATGTAAATCCGACGCCGGCCAAGGTGCTGGAGCCGTCGCAGGGCGGGCAACCGCGCTGGCCGTTCGACAGCAACACGTATGAGAGCTACATCCAGCAGCAGATGATGGATGTGAGCCGCGACGATGTGCTGGTGGACGCGGTGCATCACATTCCGGGATTTGCGAAGCCGGGCGAGAAAGATCAGGCGGCGGCGCAGCGGCTGGTGCGCAGGCTGGTGGTGAGCAGGGAGCCGTCGGCGTACCAGTTCTCCATTGGCGCGCGGGCCGGCGATGGGAACACGGCTGCGGTGATTGCCAATGCCATCACCGCCAGCTACATGGAGAGCGCGCGGCGCGATGAGCGGACCGGCGACGCCGAGCGGCTGGGGATGCTGCGCGAGGAGCGCGACCGGATTCAGAAGGCGCTGGACGCAGACCGCGCCGAGCAGGATGCGTTGAACAAGCAGCTGGGCGTGGCCTCAGTGAACGGAACGGCGCCCGACCACTTCGACCAGGACATCACGGCAGTCCACGAGGAGCTGGTGAAGGCGCGCACCGAGCACGACGAAGCGGAGTCGAAGTTTGCCTCGCTTGAGGCCGGGCGCGGGCCGACGTCGGCGGCGATTGACGCCGAGGCAGACGGGATGATCGCAAGCGATGCGGGCCTGGTGAGCATGAAGCAGTCACTCAACGCGCGGCGCGCGGCACTGATCTCGCAGATGGCGAATTTGACGCCGGCGAATCCGCAGTACAAGCAGGACGAGCTGGAGCTGACCAGGATTAACTCGACGCTGGAGGCGATGCTGAAGGACCTGCGCACCAAGGCGGCGGCACGCATCCAGCTTGAACTGCGCTCTGACCTGCAGCGCACCGCGGGCGTGGAGTCGCAGTTGAACGGGCAGTTGCGGCAGCTGGTGGGCGCGGCCGGCGGCGCGACACCGAAGATGCAGCGGGAAAGCGATCTGGCCGCGGACCTGACGCGGCTGCAGGGGCGCTTTGCGACCGTGGACGAGCAGCTGCACAACCTGATGCTGGAAGACGGCGCTCCGGCGGCGGCCTACCAGGTGACACCGGCGGTTGCGCCGCTGACGCGGACCAAGTCGGGCGTGCTGCGCAACGCGCTGATGATTGTTTTTGCCGGGCTGGTGTTTGGCGTGCTGGCTGCGATTGTGGCGCACCGCATGGACCCGCGCGTCTATACCGGCGCGGAGGTGGAGCGGGTGCTGGGCTACAGGGCGATGGCGGTGCTGCCGGACTTCAACGAGGTTTCGAGCGGCGTGGCGGAGGAGTACTTGCTGCGGCTCGCCTCGGCTCTCGAGCACGCGCGCAAGCAGGGCGCTCTGAAGAGCTGTGTGTTTACCGGTACCGGGCCGGGCACGGGCGTAACCACGCTGGTGAACCGGGTGCGCGTCCTGCTGGAGGCGATGGGCAGGCCGACGGTGCTGGTGGATGCAACGGGCGTTCCCGCGCCGGCCGCGTCAACTCCCAGCAGCGCAGCAAGCGGCGCAGGCGAGCATGGATTGGTGCCTGTGGAGCGGGTGAGCCGGCCGACGGCGCTGTTGCAGCAGATGGCGGAAGAGACCGGGAGCGGCGAGAAGAGCCTGGTGCTGACCGACACCGCGCCGCTGGCCGTCTCCGCGGAGACCGAGTACCTGGCGCGGTTTGTGGACTGCGCGATCGTGGTGATCGACTCGGGCACGACCACGCGCGCGGAACTGCGCGAGGCGGCGCGGACGCTGGAACGGCTGGATGTGGGCGCGGTTGGCTTTGTACTGAACCGCGTGGGGTTGGCCAAGGCCGACGCGGCATTTCGCAACTCAGTGGAAGCGGTGGAGAGGCATCTGCTGGCGCAGGGCAACAGCGCGGCGCGGCGCAGGGAGATGCGTCCCGAACCGCAGGCGGCGCAGGCGGACAGGGTTGCAGACAGGCGTTCGGCGGATCGGGACCGGCGGGCATCCAATGTGCGCGGCGCTGGCGGGGATGCGAAGCAGGCGGAGCCGGTGAAGGATGTGAAGCGCGAGTTTCCCCGTTCGCAGTTTGAGCCGGAGGTCGCGGCGGCGGCGGCGGCGGTGGCGCGGTTTGCGGCGCATCCCTCTCCCGATGCGGCAGTGTGCCAAACGGCGCCGGTCCTGTCCGCACCCGGAGCGGACGCGGTGCGGCGGTTCACGGTACCGCTCGATACGCCGATCGTAGCTGTACCGGCGGCTGCTGTGGCGAGCGCTGCGGAGCCGGCGATTGCGGCAGGGAAGAGCGAGGTTGCAAAGATTGAGCCGGTGGAGAGCAAGCCCGCGCCGGTTGAAGCGGCTGCGCCCGCTGCTGTGGTGGTTGATGAAGCCTTGGCTGCAAGCGTCGAGCCTGTTTTGCCGGAAGAGCCGGCCGCGGCAGCGGTTGCGGCACCTCCGGTTGCGGAGCCCGCCGCGGCGGCCGACCTGCCTTGGTGGCTGAGCGAGGCGCCGCATCTGCCTCCGCAGACGCAGCGGCCGGCGGTGCTCTGGGAGCCGGCGCGCAGTATGACCGTGCGCGGACCGGAACCTGCGCAGCCTGCGCCAGCGGCCGCCGACACGCATGCAGCGCCCGTGGCTCCAACGCCGGCGTGGGTGCCTGCGCCATCGGCGAGCCGGCCAGCCGAGCGGGGCGCGGCGAGCACGATCGAAGAGCCGGAGGAGAACCTGACCTCGCGTCTGAGCGGTCTGAGGAGCCTGCTATTCGTGCTGGGCGTGAAGGAATCGAACGACGACAACGAGGCGCGGGTGCAGACTGGCCGAGAGCGGCCGGGGTCCGGCGAGCCCGGGTATCCGCGGACCGCCTCAACGGATGTGCCGGCAGCCGGCGGTGCATCGCCGCGGCTGGTGACGGCATCGCCGGAGGTGCTTCCGCCTCGGCCGATTGTGATCGACGTCGATAAGCTGGATAAGACCAAGGGCCAGCCGGCGTCCCGGCAGGACCGGCGGGCTTCATTTGACGGGATCGAGATTCTGCCGTCGAAGCACGGCCAGTACAAGAAGCTCTGAGCGCTTCCTGGCCGGGGATTATTTTGGCCGGATGAGCTCGATGCGGTCGCGGGTGCGCGCCCAGGTGTTGCCGGCCATGCGGCCCACGGCGTCCAGGCCGTCGGGATCGACGCGGAAGTCCTCGACCAGGCTCTGGCGGATGTGAAAGCGCACAATCTCTCCCAGCACAATGACGCCGGCGCCGGGCGCGCGGCTGGTGTAGATGACCTGGAGCAGTTTGCACTCCATCTGCGCGGGCGACTCGGCCACGCGCGCCGGGCGCACCAGGTCGCTGGCCTGCGGGGTCAGGCCGGAGAGCAGAAACTCGTCCACCTCGGGGCCGACCTCGGCGGCGGTGGCGTTGGTGGCTGCGGCAATGGCGTCACTGACCACGTTGATGACAAACTCGCCCGTCTCTTCCACGTTGCGCAGCGTGTCTTTGCGGAGCTCGGGTTCACCGTTTGCGCCGGGGCGGGCCTGGGAGCGCACGACGGGGCAAAACAGCACCGTGGGCGGGTTGGAGCCGACGCCCGAGAAGAAGCTGAAGGGGGCCAGATTGTGTGCGCCGTTGCGATCGATGGTGGAGACCAGGGCGACGGGGCGGGGAACGATGATGCCGGTCATCAGCTTGTAAACCTGGCGGGGTTCACAATCGGCTGGGTTGAGGGAGAGTGTTTCCGAGGCGGTGCCGGGTGCAGGGGCCATCTCTCAAGCGTAAAACATGGGCCGGCTGCGGCGCGTGCTGCGGGTGGGGACGGAAGCGGGAAGAGCGGCTCCGAAGCGGTGACCGATCTGGTGCTGATGCTGAAATTCGTCGTGCGTTAACATGCAATGATGCACAATCGATAGATAAGGGAGAATCCGCAGTGCCGCGTATCCATTTTCAACTGCAACTGGCCGAATTGAAAGACAAGCTGCTGGCCATGGCGGCGCTCTCGCAGCTGGCGGTCGAGTCGGCCGTGGACGCGTATCTGCAGCGGGACAAGGGCCTGTGCCAGTATGTGAAGCAGAATGAGACGGCCATCAACTCCGCGCAGCACGAGCTGGACGAGATGGCGTATGAGCTGCTGGCGAAGGAACAGCCGATGGCCATCGACCTGCGCTTCATTCTGGCGGTGATCAAGATCAACGGCGACCTGGAGCGGATCGGCGACCAGTCGATGGGGATTGCGCGGCGGACCAAGGAGATTCTCAAGCACGGGGAGATCGACCTGCCGGTCGATTTTGCGGCCATGGGCGACTTTGCCGGGCGGATGATCCGGTCGGCGGTGCAGTCGCTGCTGGAGGGCGATGCCCGGCTGGCCGACACTGTACGCGAGATGGACGACGAGATCGACCGGATGAACCGGCGGGCGCATCTTGACCTGCTGGCACTCATCCAGGAGCAGCCGCAGTTTACGCAGCAGGCCATGAATGGCATTCTGGTCTCGCGCAACCTGGAGCGGATCGCGGACCACGCGTCGAATATCGCCACGGATGTGATCTTCTGGATTCGCGGCGCGGATGTGCGGCACCAGCTGAGCCTGTCGATGGACTGATGCGCAGCAGGTCGGCAAGTCAGCAAGCCGGCTGGCGATCGAGGCTGGCCAGCTCGCTGTTCCCAAAGCCAAATCAAGCAGATAAGATGGAGGGACCCCACGTCCCGAGGCGCTGATGACCTCCCGATTTCTCTCCCTGCTTGTTGTTCTGAGTCTTGGCCCGATGCTACGCGCCCAGCCGGAGACGCCGCCCAAGTACCAGATCTACGGCGGGTACAGCTTCTTTACCAACTCGCTCAACGGCGTGCCCGGTTCGCACCACGCGCTCAATGGGTGGGACGCGGCAGTTGGATTCCCCTCCTGGCACAACCTGCGCTTCAAGATCGACGTCTCCGGTTACTCCGGCACCAACCTGGGCGGGCCGCAGAAGCCTTATTTCATTCAAGGCGGAGGCGAGTTCAGCCATCGGCTGGGCCGGGAGACGGTCTTTGTCCAGGGCCTGGGCGGGGTGGGCGGCGCCAACAACAACTGGGGCGCAAATGGGTCTCAGGGCGAGACAGCATCGTTTACCGGAATGATGGGTGGCGGGCTGGATAGCCGGCTCACGCGGCATATGGCCTTCCGCGTGGAAGGGGATTTTCAGTACGCGTATTATGCCCTGGCGCAGGGAAAGAATCGGACACCCTACCGGATTGCGGGGCTACCGACCGACTTCGGCCGGGTGACCAGCGGGGTGGTTTTCAACTTCTAGAGCAACCCAATTTGCGGAGGGAAGCAATGCGGATCCGGAAGGCAATGGACTTTTTTCTGGGTGCGTCGCTCGCCCTCTGCGCAGGCGCCCTGCCGATGGGGGGGCAAACCGATGCGGTGGGCCCGTCGGGGTATAACCAGCCGCCCAGCAACATCCTCGATGTGATGCACGCGCCGCTGCCGCCGGTGCCGGTGATGAGTCCGGCAGGGGACGAGATGCTGCTGGTCTCGTGGCAGGAGTTTCCGTCGATTGCGCGGGTGGCGACGCCGTTTCTGCGTCTGGCGGGGGTGCGCGTGGAGCCGCGCAACCACAGCAAGCACGACACGCCGGGCGGCTATGGGATTACCCGCTGCGCCAGCGGCTACGAGCTGGCGCAGGTTGCCGGCGGGGCAACGGTTCCCGTTGCGCTGCCCCCAGGCGCATGCTCTGGCCAGCCGGTCTGGTCGGCGGATGGAAAGCTGTTTGCGTTTGCCAACATTGCGACCGATTCTGTGGAACTGTGGATTGGCGACGGGACGACCGGCGCTCTGCACCCGGTGCCGGGCGTGCGGCTCAACCCCATGTTTGGCGATGAGCTGCAATGGATGCCGGACCAGAAGACGCTGCTTGTGAAGCTGGTTCCCGCAGGCATGGGCGCGCCGCCGCCGGAGCCGGTTGTGCCCATCGGCCCCAGTATTCAGGAGACCAACGGCCAGACCGGGCAGAGCAGCACCTATGAGAATCGCGACACGCTGGGCAACAAGCACGACGAGGACCTGTTCGACTACTACGCGGCGAGCCAGATTGCGCTGGTGGACGCAGCGACAGCGGCGATTATGCCCGTCGGCAAGCCGGCGAACTTCGACTCGCTCGAACCGGCGCCGGATGGAAAGCACATTCTGGTTGCGGCCATCCACAAGCCTTACTCCTATGTGACCACGTACGACCGGTTTCCCAGGGACGTTGCGGTGTGGGACGTGAGCAACCCGGACGCGGTGGCGGCGCATACGGTTGTCTGGCTGCCGCTGGAGGACCGCGTGCCGGTGCAAGGCGTGCCGATTGGGCCGCGGGATTTCTCCTGGCGTGCCACAGACGCGGCCACGCTGGTGTGGGCCGAGGCGCTGGATGGGGGCGACTGGAACGTGAACGCGCCCAGTCGCGACAAGGTGATGATGCAGAAGGCTCCGTTTGACGCGCCGGCGGTGGAGATTGCGCGGACCGCGGAGCGCTATGCGGGATTTTTCTGGGGTGAAAAGCCGGGTACCGCGCTTTTGAACGAGTTAGACGAAAACCGGCGCTGGCGACAGACCTACATCGTCAACGTGGATGACCCGGCCGCGAAGCCGCGGCTGCTTTGGGATCTGTCAATGGACGAGAACTATGCGGACCCTGGCGAGCCGGTGTTGCGCCAGCTTGGCAACGGCGCCCGCGTGATCCGCCAGGAGGGGAACGCGATCTACCTGTCGGGCTTTGGCGCGTCGCCCGATGGAGACCGGCCGTTCCTTGACCGGCTTGACCTGAGCACGCTCAAATCGGCGCGGCTGTTCCGCAGCGACAAGAGTGCCTATGATCGTTTTGTCTCCTTTGCGGGACCGGGGCAGGACAGGTTTGTGACCTGGCACCAGACGCCTGCCGATCCGCCCAATGCGTTTTTGCGCAGCCTGGGCAAGCGGGCGGACGCCGCGGCGGGCGAGGCGGAGTTTGCTTCGACGAGCGTCGCCATCACCCACATTCCCGATCCCACGCCGGAGGTGCGCGCGATCAAGAAGCGGCTGGTGAAGTACAAGCGCGCCGACGGGCTCGACCTCTCGTTCACGCTCTACACGCCGCCCGGTTACAAGGAAGGCACGCGCGTACCGGCGATTCTGTACGCCTATCCACTGGACTATGCGGACGCATCGAAGGCGGGCCAGGTGGTTGGTTCCGAGGAAACATTCACCCGGCTCCGCCAATACCGGCTGCTCCTGCTGGCCGGCTACGCCATCATCGATGACGCGTCGTTCCCGATCATCGGCGACCCGAAGAAAGCGTACGACACGTATCTGGAGCAGTTGGTGGCCGATGCCAAGGCAGCTGTGGACGAAGCGGTGCGGCTGGGCGTGGTGGACCCCGATCGGATTGGCGTGACCGGGCACAGTCACGGCGCGTTGATGACGGTGAACCTGGTGGCGCACTCCAACCTGTTCCGCGCCGGCGCGGCAACCAGCGGCTCGTACAACAAGACGCTCACGCCGTTCGGATTCCAGAGCGAGCGGCGCTCGGTGTGGGAAGCGCCGGATGTCTATCTGAAGGTTTCGCCGTTTTTCTCTGCGAATACTCTGAAGACGCCGCTGTTGATTGTGCATGGCGGCGAGGATGCGAATCCGGGCACAACGCCGCTCCAGTCGCAGAAGCTGTATGAGGCGATTCGCGGCACCGGCGGCACGGCGCGACTGGTGGTGCTGCCGCATGAGCCGCACTGGTACTCGGCCATGGAGTCGAACGAGCAGTTGGTCTACGAGATGCTGCGCTGGTTTGACAAGTATGTGAAGAACGCACCGCCGCGCAAGACTGACTGACTCCGCATTATGGTTTGCAACTCTCAGCTGACGGCGGAGGTGACATCGCGCGCGGCCGGCAGCCACTGCTGCTCGAAGCGGTCCAGCGGCTCGGGGCGGCCGAACAGGTATCCCTGGAAAGCGTGGCAGCCGAGCCGGGCGAGGAACTCGCGCTGCTCCTCGGTCTCGACGCCTTCGGCGATGACCGGCAGCGCCATGGCGCGGCTGAGCGAGATAACGGTCTGGGCGATGGCTGCGCTGCTCTCCTCCGTCAAAATATCGCGGATGAAAGAGCGATCGATCTTGAGCTGATCGAGGGGCATGCGCTTGAGATAGGCGAGCGACGAGTAGCCGGTGCCGAAGTCATCGAGAGAAAAGCGGATGCCGTGCGAGCGCAGCGCGGTCATCTTGCCGATGACGTCTTCAATGTTTTCAACCAGCATGCTTTCGGTGAGTTCGAGTTTGAGATTCCGCGGGTCGGCGCCGCTGGTCTCAAGCACGGAGAGAACCTGGTTGACAAAATCGGGCTGGTGAAACTGGCGGGCGCTGATGTTGACGGAGATGGAGAGGCGGGCGGACTGGCGGCGCGCAGACCATGCGGCGATCTGCGCGCACGCCGCCTGAAGCACCCACTTGCCGAGGGGCAGAATGAGCCCCGTCTCCTCCGCCAGGGGGATGAACTCGCCCGGGGGGAGGATGTTGCGCCAGGGATGCCGCCAGCGGATGAGGGCCTCGGCGCCAGAGAGGCGGTTGCGATCGATTTGCGGCTGGTAGTAGAGCACAAACTGTCCGGTCTGGATACCCTGGCGGAGATCCTCTTCCATGGCGGCGCGGGCATTGACGGCAGCCTGCAGCTCGGGGGCGAAGAAGCGCAGGGTATTGCGACCGGCGGCTTTGGCCTGGTACATGGCAATGTCTGCGTGCTGCAGCAGGTCGCTGGCGCTGTCCTGTTTTTGGCCAAAAACGGAGATGCCGATGCTGGCGCTGGAGCGGCACTCGCGGCCGTGCAGCAGGTAAGGCAGGGCGATGCTGGCCAGAATCTTCTCACCGACCGCCTTGGCCTGCGCGGCGGCGGCTTCAGGCGTCTCGCTCAGGTCAGAAAGCAGGAGGACAAACTCATCGCCGCCCAGGCGGCCCACGGTGTCGGCTTCGCGGACGCAGCCGGCCAGCCGGTGCGCGGCTTCCTGCAACATGAGGTCGCCGGTCTGGTGGCCGAGGGTATCGTTGAGGGTCTTGAAGTCGTCCAGATCGACGAACAGCAGCGCGCACATGCGGCTGGCGCGGCGGCTGGCGGTGACGGCCTGGTGCAGCCGCTCCAGCAGCAGGCGGCGATTGGGCAGGCCGGTGAGCGTGTCATAGAAGGCCAGGTTGCGGATCTCGTCGTCAGCGGCTTTGGCGCGGGTGATGTCGCGGGTGATGGTGAGCGTGCAGGTAACGCCCTCGATCTCAATCCGTGAAGCCGACATCAGGCCCCACACCGTTTCGCCGCTCTTGCGCTTGAACTCGACCTCGAGGTCGCGGCACTCTCCACTGGCGGTCAGGCGCGCGGACAATTCTTCCAAATCGCTGGCATGGGTCCAGATGCCGAGATCGGAGGGAACCTTGCCGATGACTTCGTCGCGGGTGAAGCCCATGGCGTTGAGGAAGGCCTCGTTGACGTCGAGGTACTGGGCGGTGTCGATACGATTGATGGTGATGGGATCGAGGCTGGTGTGGAAGACCTTGCGATAGCGCTCTTCGCTGAGGCGAAGCGACTCGGCGGCCGCGGCCAGGCGCTCCTCGGTGGCTTTGGCTTCGGTGATGTCGCGGGTGATGGAGAGGGCGCAGGCGACCTCGTCGATTTCAATCAACGAGACCGACATCAGGCCCCAGCGGAGCACGCCGTTGCGGGTGCGGAACTGCGCCTGGAGGTTCTGGCAACTGCCATCGCGAAGGACGGTAGCGACCATCCTCTCGCGGTCTTGCCGGTTGCCCCAGATGTCGAGAGTGAGCGAGGTCTTGCCGATGACCTCGTCCCGTGTGTAGCCAATCATGCTCAGGAAGGCGTGGTTGCAATCGACGTAGCTTCCGTCGTCAAGGCGGTTGATGTTGATGGCGTCCAGGCTGGTCTGGAAGGCGGTGCGGTAGCGCTCCTCGCTGAGGCGCAGCTCCTCCTGCGCGGCCAGCAGCATCTTCTCGCTGGCCTTGGCGATCGAGATGTCGCGCACCACGCTGAGAATGCACTTGATGCCGCTCACTTCAATGTGTGACGACGAGATCTGCAGCCAGATGCGCCTGCCGTCGCGGCGCCGGAACTCGGTCTCCCGATTGCGCAGGCTGAGGTTGCGCTCCAGGTCGTCGAGCATTCTGCGGCGGTCACCCAGATCGGTCCAGAAGTTGAGGTCGAGCGAGGTGCTGCAAATCAGGCTCTCCCATTCATGGCCGACCATGTCGAGGAAGGCCTTGTTGGCATCGATATAACGGCCGTCTTCCAGCCGGCAGATGCAGATGCCGTCGAGGCTGGTCTGGAAGACGGTGCGGTAGTGGGCCTCGCTGGTGCGCAGCGCGCTCTGCACGCTGGCCAGCTGCTGCTCGGCCGATTTGAGCGAATCAATGTTCTCAACCAGGGCGATGTGGTGCACCAGATTTCCCCGGTCGTCCCTTTGCGCGGAGGCGGTCACTCTTACCCAGACGAGCGATCCGTTCTTGCGCGCGTAGCGCTTTTCCCAGGTTAAGCTCTTGCCGGCGCCGGACACCCGGGACAAGGTCTCGAGGCTTTCCGGTAGATCTTCCGGCGTGGTGACCTGCTGGATTCTCATCCCCGGCACTTCGTCTTGCGGGTAGCCGATGATCTCTGCGAAGCGCGCGTTGCAGCGCAGGAAGACGCCCTCCGGTGAGGTATGCACAATGCCCACCGGCGCCTGCTCAAAGGTGCAGCGATAGCGCTCTTCGCTCAGGCTCAGCCGGTCGGCCGTCTGGCGCAGCAGGGCCTCGCCCTGCTTCATGGCGGTAATGTTGATGTGCTCAACGACCGCTCGCACCGGGCCGCTGGCATCAAAGCGCGTGACCCGCCCGACGAACCAGCGCATCTCGTCGGGAGAGTGGCAGGCGTACTCCAGGGAGAAGTGCTTGGCGCTGCCATCGAGCACGGAGCGAATGCCGGCGGCAAAGGCGGAAGCCTCAGCAGCGTCAGTGCCGGAGGCCGCGTCGCAAGCGTCCAGGTAGTTGACGCCCTCGCCAAACAGCGGGAACGCAGTTGGCGCGGAGTCGCTGCGCTGCTGCCGGTTCTCTTGGGCAAAGGCCCTCCAGGTGCGGTTCACGGCGATGATGACGCCCTTCTCATTGAGTACGCAGATGGTGGTGGACAGGGCATCGATGGTGGACTGGGTGAACTCGCGGGAGTCGAGGATGGCCTGTTCGGCAAGCCTGCGGGCGGTAATGTCCTTGATGACACCGCGCATCTTCAGGGGCTTCCCGCCGGCGTCAAACTCGAGCCGGCCGATGCCGTGGACCCAGCGGACGGCCTGGTCACGAGGCCGGACGATGCGGTACTCCTTGTCAAAGTCCTGCCGTTTGCCGACGACTTCCGTGGCGAAGTAGTCGGACATCATGGCGCGGTCATCGAGATGGACGAGCGCAACCCAACCCGCGTCAGAGCGGTCGTAGCTGGCGTCGATTCCGAAGATCTCGTCGAGAACCTCGGAGCTTGCAAAGCGGCCGGAGGGAAACTCGAAGACGTAGGAGCCGAGCGCGCCGACTCTTTGCGTCTCCTCCAGGAAGGCGGCGGTTTCGCGCAGCTCGCGCTCCACGCCGCTGCGCGCGGTGACGTCTCTGCCGAAGAGCGCGATGCCGGTGATTTCGCCGGCGGTTGCGATGGGGCTGAGGGAGACGTCAAGAATCGGGTCGCCGGTGGGCGGGAACTCCACACGGAAGGGACCCGACCCGAACGCGCGCTCGAACAAGGGCGGCCACAGGGCGGCCAAATCGGGCGGGAACAGATCGTCAGGGCCCTTGCCGGCCTGCGCTCGAGCGCCGAAGAGCGTGGCCATGCGGTGCGCGAAGGCGGTGTTGAACGTCACGAGGCGGTAGTTGCGATCCACTGACCAGATCAGGTCCGGGCTGCTTTCGATCAGGGCGCGCAGATTCGCTGCGTCCTGGGAATCGGGAGTAAACCTGTCACCGTTCTGGGTGGAGTGGGTCAGCATTCCGAAATCTCAATGTCTGTGTGGTGATCCGGGGAGCCGTGCCGGGCTGGATTGGCGCCGCTCTCCGGGTTTGAACGCAAGTAGCCTTTCAGGAACGCTTGATCCCGTCACGTCAGCATTCTTTCTACATCGGAACAAAATGAGAGAGCTTGAAGCAAAGTGCCCGAATTCAGGAAGAAGAGGTCTTGAGTGTACGCCCGACGGGTTGAGAATGCAGCAGGTTCGCTGCAAGATGGTATTGACCGCACAAGAACGACACGGCCCCATGGAGGAGAGACCGTGGCGTTGGCAAGGCGTGGGGTGATCTCAGTTGTTGCCGGCCCAGGCACGCCTCAGGGGGCGCACCAGCAGCGCGGGCCGGGCAGGCCGGCGGCGATTACCGGGTGGCTTCAAACAGGAACCAGGCGCGGCGCTCGGCCTCGTCGATCCAGACCTCGATCAGGCTGGTGGTGGCATATTCGCTGGCCTTGTCGGTCACCTCGTGGGCGGCGCGCAGGCTGTCGACAAACGCCTTGTTGTCGCCGTGCAGCTCCAGCAGCATATCCCGCGCCGGCACAAACTCCTGATCGTTGTCGGCAATGCGCTGCAAACGGGCGATATGGCCGATGGAGTGGATGGTGGTGCCGCCGACCTTGCGCACCCGCTCGGCAATGTCGTCCGTGATGGCGAAGATCTGGGCGGCTTGCTCATCCAGCAGGAGGTGGTAGTCGCGGAAGTGCTGGCCGCTCATGTGCCAGTGGAAGTTCTTGGTCTTGAGGTAAAGAACAAAAGCATCAGCCAGCAGAGCGTTCAGGACGCTGGAAAGATCCTTTACCTGCTCGGGGTTGAAGCCGTCTGGAACGTTGATCTTGGCCGCTTTTGAATCTTCATGGGTATGGGTAGACATTGAGGAGTGCTCCTTGGCCGGAAAAGGTCGCAGGACTGCGTCCGGAAAGGGCGCCGCTGTGCCTGTCACCGTGCAAAGGGTTGGATGCGAGCCGTGCGCGAGGGTTTCCCATGCGGCAACCTGGATGCGCGCGCCGAGGCTCAGGAGCGTCGAGTCTTCAGGCTGGAAGTGCGCCGGGAATGCAGCCGGTGGCGCACGCGAGCGGATGGGACGATACGAGAGCGAGCACTGCGGCGGGAGTGGCAGCAACCGCATCCGCCTGGGCACACTCCTCGGCCGGGCCGTAACCCCACCCGGCTGCCAGGCTGCGAACGTGGTTGGCGCGCGCTGCCTCGATGTCGAAGATGCGGTCGCCGATCATCCAGGCCGCGGCCGGATCGGGGCCCTGCTCGGCGAGCAGGCGCGCCAGCAGATCGGCCTTGGCGTGGCTGGCATACTCGGCCTTGTCGCCGTAGACGGCGGTGAAGAAGCCGGAGAGCTCAAACAGGTCGAGAATGCGGAGGGCAAAATGGTGCTGCTTGGAGGTGCAGACGAAGAGCGGGAAGCCCTGGCTGACGAGATCGGCGAGCATGGCGGGGATGCCGGCGTAGACGGAGTTGTTGCTCCAGCCCTCGCGGTCGTAGCAGGCGCGGTAGTCGCGGGCCAGCTCGATGCGGGCTTCTTCGGATGCATGGGGAAGCAGCTCGGCGGTCCACTCTTCGACGGGCGGGCCGACGAAGCGCTCAAGCGGGCCGGCGTCGACGATGGCCCATGCGTCGAGGACCTTGCGCAGGCAACCGACGATGCCCGGCATGGAGTCGGTCAGAGTGCCGTCGAGATCGAAGATGAGCGCGGGTTTGGAGTGAGCCACGAATCCAGTTTCGCAGAAAGGCGAGCGAGGCAGCGGGTGCTGCGTGGCTGCCTCGCCGACTTGCCAGGGCAGGACAGCTCGAATTGGCTTTCGATTCCCTCGGGGGCTAAAGCCCGCTGCTGAAAAGGCAGAACTTGATGTACGGGCTGAAGCCCGTACCCTTCAAAGGCGGGGCACCCAGGACTATTTCAACAAGCTCCCTAGACCTTCACCTGCGGATGCGTGGCGTAGTGCAGCAGCACGGCCACGGCGCAACTGGTGAGGCGCGTCTCCGCTGAATCGGCCCGGCTGGTAAGGATGGTAGGCACGCGGGCGCCGAGAACGATGCCGGCCAGCTGCGCGCCGCCCAGGTACTCCAGCTGCTTGGCCAGCATGTTGCCGCTTTCCAGATCGGGGACAACCAGGATGTCGGCCTGGCCGGTGACCGGCGAGACCAGGCCCTTGATCTTGGCGGCTTTGACGCTGACGGCGGTGTCAAAGGCCAGCGGCCCGTCGAGGATGCCGCCGGTGATCTGCCCGCGATCGGCCATCTTGCACAGGGCCGCGGCGTCGAGCGTGGACTTGATCTTGGGATTTACGGTCTCGACAGCCGACAGCAGCGCTACCTTGGGCTCGGGAATGCCCAGGGCGTGGGCCAGGTCGATGGCGTTCTGCACAATGTGGACCTTGTCTTCAAGCTCGGGGGTGATGTTGATGGCTGCGTCGGTGATGAGCAGGGTGCGCGCGTAGGCCGGCGTATCCATGATGAACACGTGGGAGATGCGCTTGGCGGTGCGCAGGCCGGTGTCGGCCTTCATGGCGGCCTTCATCAGCTCGTCGGTGTGCAGGCTGCCCTTCATCATGGCCAGCGCGTTGCCGGAGCGGCACATGGCCACGCCCAGATCGGCGGCCTTGCGCTCGGAGTCGCAATCGAGGATGGGGTAGGCGCTGATGTCGAGGTTGAGCTTGGCGGCCAGGGCCTTTAACTGCGCTTCGTCGCCGATGAGCGTGGGCTCGATGAGTCCCTCGCGGGCGGCTTCAACTGTGCCTTTGAGGGCCACATCGGACAGCGGCCACACAACGGCGGTGGAAAGCGCGGGCAGATGCTTGCAGCGCTCGATGAACTTGTGAAAGACGTGGTAATCGGCGGGATGCCCGACGAGTGGATCAACGGCAACGGCTTCAGCCAGTGGGGCCAGGTCGCTCATGGGTGGTGTTCTCCTCGGGGCCAGCCGGAGGGAGGGGCTGACCTTACGAAACTATTCTCGCCCGGATTGGGGTGCGGGCCTGTGCTTTAGATCACAGTTCGGGCCATCGTCTCACATTGAAGGATGAGTGCTGCCGATTGGGGCCTGAATGCAGAACGGGAGGGATTTGCCCGGGCGCAGGTGCGATTGGCAGTCCGCTATGATCGCAGCAAAGTGAGGAGCGGAGCTTGATCGGCAACTGCCTGGTCTTGAATCCAGAGCTCAACTTGATCGACCGGGGTTGCGATGAATGAACCGGAAGTTCGTATTACGATTCTGCCCGACACCGGCGACCGGCGCGGCGCAAGCTTTCAGACCGGGACGGGGTGGCTCAGGTTTCTCTCCGGCATTGACGATGCGCACATTGCAGTGATTCTGCCCGGATGCGTGCGCGGCAACCACTTTCATGCGCGGCGGCGCGAGGTGATTGCGGTGCTGCACGCCGGCGCATGGCGGGCGGCATGGGATCGCGGCGCGGAGACGGCGGTGACGGTGCGTGATTTTTCGGGCGCAGGGGCGGTGCTGCTGGAGGTGGAGCCGGGAGCGGCGCACGCCATTGCCAACACAGGCCACGCGCAGCTGTGGATCGTCGGCCTGTCGCATGGCGCATGGGACCCGGATGCGCCCGACTCGTTTCCGCGGGTGCTGCTGCCGCGACAGGCCGGGTAAGCCGCGGCTACTTCACCAACTCCGCGATGACGGCAACTTCCTGCTTGTGGCCACTGGCGGGCGTCTCAATTGAGCCCAGCACCTGCGGCTTGTCGAGCGCCAGGTTCGACGTGGCGTCAAGCACGGTCTGATTGACGACCGGGTCCTGTGGACTGAGAGCTGCTTTCTGGTCGGCGACGCTGGTCTGCTCAACCTTGGAAGACAGGTGCAGGCCGTCGGCGTAGGCGTTGGGAGTTGCCTGGATGGACAGGCCCACGTCCTGATACGGATGGTCTGCGCGAGTTATCGGCTGTGTGGATTCAGCCGCCTCCCGGTTGCCGACGCCGAGATGCGGCAGGGCGCGGATGACTGTCTTCTGAGCCGGTGGTGATGATATGCTCACAGCGCCGGGAAAAGCGATTTACGTGGATGGGAGAGAACGCGCATGTTGTTTCTTGGAATGGATGTGGGCACGGGCGGCACGCGGGCGGTGGTGGTGAATGGTGACGGCAAACTGATTGCCGGCGCATCGAGCGAGCACGCGCCTTTCAAGACCGCGCATCCGGGCTGGGCCGAGCAGGACCCCGAGGACTGGTGGCGCGCCGCGCAGGAGGCGATTCGCGGCGCGCTGGCCGCGGCGCCGGAGCACCGCCAGCAGATTGAGGCCATCGGGTTGACCGGGCAGATGCACGGCGCGGTGATGCTGGACGAGAACGGCGCAGTCTTGCGGCCAGCGCTGATCTGGTGCGACACGCGCACGCAGCCCCAGTGCGACTGGCTCACGAATAAGATCGGCTACGAGCGGCTGATCGAGCTGACCTGCAATCCGGCGCTGCCCAACTTTACGCTGACCAAACTGCTGTGGGTCAAAGAACATGAGCCGCATATCTTCGCGAAGATCCGCCACATCCTGTGCCCCAAGGATTATGTCCGCTACCGGCTGACGGGCGAGTTCGCCATTGATGTGCAGGAAGCCAGCGGCACGCTGCTACTGGACGTGACGCACCGGCGCTGGTCGCGCGAGGTGGCCGAGGCGGCCGGGATTCCGGAGAGCTGGCTGCCGCGGGTGTTTGAGTCGCCGGAGGTGTGCGCGCGCATCAGCGAGACGGCAGCAGGGCTGACGGGATTGAATGCCGGCACGCCGGTGGTTGCCGGCGCGGGCGACCAGGGCGCGGGCGCGGTGGGCATGGGGATTCTTGAGCCGGGGTCGGTCTCGGCGACGATCGGCACGTCCGGCGTGGTGTTTGCGGCAACGGCTACCCCAACCAAAGACCCGAAGGGTCGGCTGCATACTTTCTGCCACGCGGTTCCGGGGCTGTGGCATGTGATGGGCGTGACGCAGTCGGCGGGACTGAGCCTGCGCTGGCTCAAGGAGACGTTTTTTGCCGGGAGCAACTACGACGAGCTGTCAGCTTTGGCCGAAAAGATTCCCGCCGGCAGCGAGGGCCTGGAGTGGGCGCCGTATCTGCTCGGCGAGCGGACACCGCATCTCGACCCCCAGGTCCGAGCGGCGTTTGCCGGCATATCGAGCGTGCACACGGCGCCGCATTTTGTGCGCGCGGTGCTGGAGGGTGTGGCCTACTCGCTCAAGGACACGTTCACGCTGTTTGCCGAGTTGGGGATTCCGGTGAGCGCCATTCGGCTCGGTGGCGGAGGAGCGCGCGGCCCGCTGTGGCGGCGAATTCAGGCAGGCATCTACGGGCAGCCGGTCGAGGTGCTGGTGGCTGAAGAGGGAGGCGCGTTTGGTTGCGCGCTGATGGCCGGCGTGGGCGCGGGGCACTGGAAGGATCTGAACGAGGCCTGCGGGCAGGGAATCGAAGTGGCCCAGCGGATTGAGCCGGAAGCGGCGGAAGTGCAGGCGTC
>Ga0302283_1000625_pt1 | contig 29299 bp, 25 predicted proteins | sample III_Fen_E1_4_FD_198770 | JGI IMG/M metagenome (GOLD analysis project Ga0302283, IMG submission 198770) | Peat permafrost microbial communities from Stordalen Mire near Abisko, Sweden - III_Fen_E1_4 | ecosystem: Environmental > Terrestrial > Soil > Wetlands > Permafrost | place: Sweden: Abisko... | reverse complement strand
TGATTCGTGCGTCGCTGAAGGAGACATTGCCCATGCACCGCCGCGATCTGCTCGCCGCCCTCGCCGCCACCGCCCCGCTCACTGCCTTCGGCAAGGTCTGGGCCGCGCCTACGGGCGGCGCGCGCCTGCTGGTGGTGTTCCTGCGAGGCGGCTACGACGCCGCCAATGTGGTGATCCCGGTCTCCTCGGATTTCTACTACGCCTCGCGGCCGACCATCGCGGTCGCCAAACCCGATCCCGCCAATCCCAACGCCGCCCTCAGCCTCGACGCCGACTGGGGCCTGCATCCGGCCCTCGCCGACAGCCTCTATCCGCTGTGGAAGCAGAACCAGCTGGCTTTCGTGCCCTTCGCCGGGACCGACGACCTCACCCGCAGCCACTTCGAGACCCAGGACACCATCGAGCTGGGCCAGCCGGTCGGCGGCAGCCGCAACTATGGCTCGGGCTTCATGAGCCGGCTGGCCGGCGCGCTCACCGGTGTGCAGCCGATCGCCTTCACCGACCAGCTGCCGCTGACCTTCCGCGGCGGCGCGGCGATCCCCAACATCGGCATCGCCCAGGTCGGCAAACCCGGGGTCGACGCTCGCCAGGCGGCGCTGATCGAGGACATGTATCGCGGCACCCCGCTGGACGCCTCGGTCAAGGAGGGCTTCACCGTCCGCGACGAGGTCTACCAGTCGATTTCCACCGAGATGCAGGCGGCCAACCGCGGCGCGGTTTCGCCCAAGGGCTTTGAGCTCTCCGCCCGCCGGATCGGACGGCTGATGAGCGACCGCTTCAACCTCGGCTTCGTCGATGTCGGCGGCTGGGACACGCATGTGAACGAGGGCGGCGCCACCGGCTATCTGGCCGGCCGGCTGGGCGAACTGGGCCGCGGCCTGGCCGGTTTCGCCGACGAGATCGGACCGGCCGCCTGGCACGACACCGTGGTGGTGGTGATCTCCGAGTTCGGCCGCACCTTCCGGGAGAACGGCGACAAGGGCGCCGACCACGGCCACGGCAGCGTCTATTGGGTGATGGGCGGGTCGATCAAGGGCGGCCGCCTGGCCGGCGATCAGGTCAAGGTCGAGCGCGCGAGCCTCAACCAGGACCGCGACTATCCGGTGCTGACCGACTACCGGGCCCTGTTCGGGGGCCTGTTCCAGCGCGTCTATGGCCTGGGACCCGACCGCCTCGCTCAGGTGTTCCCCGCCGCCTCGCCGCGGGACCTGCAACTGGTCTGAATCGGCTTCAGTCGCGCTTTTGCGACCTTTGCGACGCACCGGCGACGATTGTCACGTGCGCGTCATCGCGGGGCTTGATAGGAGGCGCCAGGACCACCGCGGGGAGACCAGCCGATGAGAGCGCCAGTGCTCCGCCGCGCCTACCCTTCCCTGCGCGCGCCCTTCAACATCTGGGACTTCGCCGCCCTGGCGCTGATCCTGGGCGTGTTCATCGTCGTCTCCCACGGCGCCCACGAAACCTTCGCGCCGCTGAAGAGCCTGGCCCATACGCCGATCAGCCTCGATCCCTGGCGGCTGCCCGAATACGCCCTGCGCACCAGCCTGCGGATGATCGCCGGCATGATCGCCTCGCTGGTGTTCACCTTCGGCTACGCCACCTTGGCCGCCAAGAGCCGGCACGCCGAGATGGTGCTGATCCCGCTCTTGGACATCCTGCAGTCGGTGCCGGTGCTGGCCTTCCTGTCGATCACCCTGGTCTGGCTGATGGGCCTGGCCCCGGGCAGCGTGCTGGGCGCCGAGTTCGCCTCGATCTTCACCGTGTTCACCGCCCAGGCGTGGAACATGACCTTCAGCTTCTACCAGTCGCTGAAAACCATTCCGAAGGACCTGGACGAGGTCGCCGCCGCCTTCGGCCTGACCCCCTGGCAGAAGTTCTGGCGGCTGGAAGCGCCCTACGGCGCGCCGGCGCTGATCTGGAACATGATGATGTCGATGGCCGGCGGCTGGTTCTTCGTCACCGCCTCCGAGGCCTTCACCGTCGGCGCCACCAACATCAACCTGCCGGGCGTGGGCGCCTACATCGCCGCCGCCAACGACAAGCAGGACTACGCCGCGATCCTCTGGGCGGTGGCGACCATGGCCGCCACCATCCTGATCTTCGACCAGCTGGTGTTCCGGCCGCTGGTCGCCTGGGCGGAGAAGTTCCACGTCGAGCTGACCGCCTCCTCCGATCCGCCAACATCCTGGGTGCTGGACCTGATGCGCCGCACCCGGCTGATGGCGCGGGTGGGACGTCCGATCGGGGCGGCGCTGCGCTGGGTCGCCTCGTACCGTCCCGCCGTGGCCCTGCCCCGCGCGCCGTCGCTGACCGGCGCGGCGGGGCGCACTTTCGACGCCATCTGGTTCGCCGTGGTGCTGATCCTGGTCGGCTTCGCGGGCAAGGAGATCGTCGGCTTCGTCTCGCGCGAACTCAACTGGCGTGAAGTCGGCCACGTTGTGCTGCTGGGATTCTACACTCTGATCCGAGTGGCCGTGCTGATCGCCCTGGCGTCGCTGATCTGGACGCCGGTGGGCGTGTGGATCGGCCTGAGGCCCAAGATCGCCGAGCGGGTGCAGCCGGTCGCCCAGTTCCTCGCCGCCTTCCCGGTCAATCTGCTCTATGGCGTAGTGGTCTCGGTGATCATCGCCGGTGGGCTGAACGCCAACGTCTTTCTCAGCCCGCTGATGATCCTCGGCACCCAGTGGTACATCCTGTTCAACGTCATCGCCGGCGCCGCCGCCTTCCCCACCGACCTGAAGCAGGCGGCGGAGTCGTTCGGCGTAAAGGGCTGGCTCTGGTGGCGCACCGTGATCGGCCCGGGCATCCTGCCCTATTTCGTCACCGGCGCGCTCACCGCCAGCGGCGGCGCCTGGAACGCGGCGATCGTTTCCGAAGTGGTGTCCTGGGGCCCGCACCACCTGCGCGCGGCGGGGCTGGGCGCCTATATAGCCGACGCCTCGACCGCCGGAGACGTGCCCCGGGTGGTGCTGGGCGTGGCGGTGATGTCGGCGTTCGTCGTCGCCCTCAACCGCTCGGTCTGGAAGCCCCTCTACGCCCTGGCCGAGCGCAAATACCGGTTCGACTGAAGGAGAGCGGATCATGCCCAAGACTCCCGACGCCCAGCGGCTGCTGCAGGTCGAAGAAGTGCGCATGGCCTACGGCGCCGACGGCAAGGGGCCGCTGGTGCTGGACGGCGTCGACGTGGCCATCGACGAGGGCGAGATCGTCTCCCTGCTTGGCCGCTCCGGCTGCGGGAAGTCGTCGCTGCTGCGGATCATCGCCGGCCTTTTGAAGCCCACCAACGGCCGCGCCCTGTGGCAGGGCGTGCCCGTCAACGGCCCCAACCCCGGCGTCTCGATGGTGTTTCAGAGCTTCGCCCTGTTTCCCTGGCTGACCGTCGATGAGAACGTCGAACTGGGGCTGGAGGCGCATCGGGTGCCGGCGGCCGAATGCGCCAAGCGGGCGTCGGAAGCCATCGACCTGATCGGCCTCGGCGGCTTCGAGTCTGCCTACCCCAAGGAACTCTCAGGCGGCATGCGCCAGCGGGTCGGCTTCGCCCGCGCCCTGGTCGTCCATCCGGACCTGCTGCTGATGGACGAGCCGTTCTCGGCCCTGGACGTGCTCACCGCCGAGACCATGCGCACCGACATCATCGACCTGTGGATCGAGGGCCGGCTGCCGATCCGCTCGATCCTGATGGTCACCCACAACATCGAGGAAGCGGTGCTGATGAGCGACCGCATCCTGATCCTGTCGTCCAATCCCGGCCGGATCATCGCCGAGATCAAGATCACCCTGCCGCACCCGCGCAACCGCGACGATCCGCGCTTCCGCCAGCAGGTGGACGACATCTACGGCCGCATGACCGCCCGCGCGCCCGGCGACAAGGCCGGCGAGCGCGGCGGCGGCGGCTTCCCGGGGATCGGCGTCGGCATGTCGCTGCCGGACGTCTCCACCAACGAACTGGCGGGCCTGATGGAAACCCTGTCGGCCTATCCCAACGGCCGGGCCGACCTGCCGGCGCTGGCCGAGGAGCTGAACTTCGAGGTCGACGACCTCTTCCCCATCGCCGAGACGCTGCAGCTGCTGCGGTTCGCCGAACTGGCCGAGGGCGACATCCAGCTGACCCCCGCCGGTCGGCGGTTCGCCGACGCCGATCTGGAGGAGCGCAAGCAGGTGTTCGCCGAGCACCTGATCGCCTATGTGCCCCTGGCCGCGCTGATCAAGCGGGTGCTGGACGAACGGCCCAATCACCGCGCCCGCGCCGCCCGCTTCTCCGAGGAGCTGGAGGACTTCATGAGCGAGGACTACGCCGAGGAGACCTTGAAGGCCGTGGTCGCCTGGTGCCGCTTCGCCGAACTGTTCGTCTACGACGAGGCCGAGCAGACCTTCAGCCTCGAGGCGGCCTAGACCTTTACCCGCGCCGGCGAGAGCGCCAGGCCGGGCGTGTCGACCCGGACGCGGAAGATCGTGCCGCAGTTTTCCTTCGGTCCGTGGTCGGAGCCGGTGACCACATAAAGGTCGCGCAGGTCGCCGCCGCCGAAGCAGAGGCTGGTGACCATCGGCAGCGGGACCTGCAGGTCCATCCGGTGCGTTCCGTCCGGCTCGAACACCGCCACCCGGCCGCCGCGGGCGTCGGCGACCCAGACCGAGCCATCGCTGGCCACCTTCAGGCCGTCCGGGGTCGAGCGATCGCCCAGGCTGGCGAACAGCCGCCACGGCCCCACGCCGCCGTCCGACGCCACATCGTAGACGCGGACCCCCGGCGCACGGGAGTCCGAGTGGTAGAGCCGCGTCCCATCCGGCGAGAAACCCAGGCCATTGGTCAGCATCACGCCATCTGACATCGCCTCGACCGATCCATCGAGATTGATCCGCCACAGCTTGCCGGGCTTGGGCTCGTCGCCGCCGAACACCCGGAACGCCAGCGAGCCCACATAGATGCGGCCGGCGCGATCGGTGGTCAGGTCGTTGAAGCCGACCGCGTCGTCCGCCGCCGCGGGGGTCAGCAGGATCGACCCCTCGCCGGCCGGTCCGGCGTAGCTGATGTCGCGGCCGCTCATCACCAGCCCGCCGGCCGCGTGCAGCGCCATGCCGCCGACCCCGCGGCGCTTGGGCACCACCGGCGTCGTCGCGCCGTCCAGGCCCAACCGCCAGACACCGCCGTTCAGCACGTCGCTGAAGATCAGGCCCCGGTCGTCGTCCCAGACCGGCGCCTCGATCAGGCCGTAGCCCGTACTGATCTCCTGCATCGGTCGCCTCATTGGCTAGGGGTCGCTTGAAACCAGCCTGCGCCGCGCCGCCGATGCCATCAACGGCTTTGATCCGCTTTGCCTCTGGACATCCCGGGCCCGGAACCCGATCTTTGCTGGGCGGGGGACGCCTGTCAGGAGGTCGTCTTGTTCAAAGCCACCCATCTTCTTCGTCCGGCCGCGGCCCTGGCCGCGCTCACGTGCCTGGCCGCCACCGCGGCCCTGGCCAATCCGGCCCCACCGCCCACCACCAGCTGCTTCTCGGCCAGTGACTGGGCCGGCTGGAAGTCGCCCGGTCCGAACGTCATCTACATTCGCGTCAGGATGCACGACGTCTATCGGCTGGACCTGTCCGCCGGCGCCGACGACCTGGATTGGCCGGACGTGCATCTGGTCAGCAAGTTCGAAGGCAGCGACTACGTCTGCTCGCCGCTGGATCTGCAGCTCTACGCCTCGGACGGCGGCGGCATTCGCGAGCCGCTGATCGTCAAGGCGATCACCAAGCTGACGCCGGATGAAGTCGCGGCGATCCCGCCGAAGTTCCGGCCCTGACACGGGATTAGGCCGGACGCCCTAGCGCTTGGCCCGCCGCGCCGCCTGCATCACGCTGTCGGTCAGCACCGCCAGCGCGCCTACCAGCAGTAGTCCGGCGCTGACCAGCGGCGGCGCGTTGAGCGCACGCGCCGCCAGCGCCGTCGCCGCCACCACCGCCAGGGCCAGCAGCGTCAGCCGCCGGTCGCCGACGAACATGCTCCAGAGCTCTTCCAGCACTTCCAGAATGACGCTCATGCCGCAGCCTCCGCCGCCGGCGGCCTGACCAGCCGCGCCAACGCCAGAGCCGCCAGCAGGAAAATCACCACCAGACCCACGAGGGAGAGGTCGTCGCCCGGCCAGGCCAGGCCCAGTCCTTCGCCCGTCCAGTAGACGCCGAACGACGAGAGCATCACGCCGACGCCGAACTTCAGGGTGTTCTCCGGCACCTTGGACAACGGCCCGCGGATCAGCAGCCCCGCCACCATCACCACAGCGAACGCCGCCAGGGCGCCGATCGACGCCGGGATCAGCAGTTCGCCCTTCACCCCGCCGACCGCCAGGACGATGAACACCACTTCCAGTCCCTCCAGCAGCACCGCCTTGAAGGACGCCAGCCCTGCGATCCAGTCGGCCGCTGTGGTCGTCTCGCACTCGGCCCCGATCTGAGCCTTCTCGCGTTCGAAGATGGCCGTCTCATCATGCAGCGCCATCAGCCCGGCCGCCCGGAGCACCGCCTTGCGCAGCCAGCCCAGGCCGAACAGCAGCAACAGGATGCCGATCGCCAGTTCCAGCAGGTGCGGATCGACGAGGCCGAGCAACGGCCCAAGCGCCAACACCGCCGCCGCCAGCAGCGCCAGCGCCGCGCCGGCCCCGGCCAACGCCGGCCGCCAGCCGCGCAACGTGGCCACTGCCAGGACGATGGTGAAGGCCTCGACGACTTCCACGGCCGAGGCGGTGAAAGCCGCGGCGACGGCCGGCGCGGCGGTGGTCCAGGCGATCATGCGCCCGTCTTAGCGAGCCGCCGATATCCTCGCCAGCGAGACCTTCGCCTCGCTCCGGCGGAATCCGACTTGCCCAGCCTGCCCGCCGTGTGCGTTCACACCTTCGCGGATGGAACGACAGTCGAGGGCGGCAGTTGGCGAACACCCCGGGTTCCGATCGGCCGATCTCCTGGGCGGCGTTGAGCGCCCTCGGCGTCGTGTTCGGCGATCTGGCCACCAGCCCGCTCTACACCCTGCAGACCGTCGTCCAGGCGGCCGGCGGACACCTCACCGCCGAGACGGCGCTGGGCGTGCTGTCGCTGATCGTCTGGACCCTGATCCTCACCATCTCGGTCAAGTACTGCCTTTTCGTAATGCGCGCCGACAACCACGGCGAGGGTGGGATTCTGGCGCTGATGTCGCTGATCGGCGCCGACACTCTGCGCGGCAAGACCGCGATCCTGACCCTGATGGGGCTGATGGGCGCGGCGCTGATCTACGGCGATGGGGTGATCACCCCCGCGATCTCGGTGCTTAGCGCCCTCGAGGGGGTGAACGTGGCCACCGAGGGGCTGAAGCCGCTGATCATGCCGATCGCGGTGGGCATTCTGCTCGGCCTGTTCGCGGCCCAGCACTTCGGCACGGCGAAGATCGGCGGCGCGTTCGGGCCGATCATGCTCGCCTGGTGTGTGGTGATCGCCGTCCTCGGCCTCGGCGGGGTGATCGCCCACCCGGAAGTGCTCGCCGCCATCGATCCGCGACTGGCGCTCGGCTTCCTCGCCCACCATGGCCTCGGCAGCCTGCTGATCCTAGGCGGCGTGTTCCTCTGCATCACCGGCGGCGAGGCGCTCTACGCTGACATGGGACACTTCGGCAAAGCCCCGATCCGGCTGGCCTGGTTCGCCATCGTGCTGCCGGCGCTGCTGCTCAGCTACGCGGGTCAGACGGCGCTGCTGATTCAGAAAGGCGCGGTCCAGGGCAATCCGTTCTTCCAGCTCGCGCCGCCCTGGGCGATCTACCCGCTGGTGGGCCTGGCGACGGTCGCCACCGTCATCGCCAGCCAGGCGATCATCACCGGCTCGTTCTCGATGACCCGCCAGGCGATGCAGCTGGGCTGGCTGCCCGCCGTCAGCATCCGGCAGACCTCCGACAGGATCTACGGGCAGATCTATGTGCCGGCGGTGAACGGCCTGATGATGCTGGCGACGCTCAGCGTCACCATCGCCTTTCGGACCTCCGACCACCTGGCCGGCGCCTATGGCACGGCGGTGTCGACCACCATGCTGCTGACCACCGGCCTTCTCTTCACCGCCATGCGCAAGGTTTGGCGCTGGCCGCTGCTGGCCGCGGCGCCGGTGGCGGCGGTGTTCCTGACCATCGACCTCGGTTACTTCAGCGCCAACCTGCTGAAGATCGCCGACGGAGGCTGGCTGCCGCTCAGCGTCGGGGCGCTGGTGCTGATGGTCATGATCGTCTGGCGCTCGGGCGTCGACGCCATCACCACCGCCGCGGCCCGGCTGTCGCGTTCGCCCGACCGCTTCGTGGCCGATCTGGAAGCCGGCCGCATTCCCCGCGTTCCGGGCACGGCGATCTTCTTGACCCGGCTGGACGAGGCGATCCCGCCGCTGATGCTCGATCACGTTAAGCACATGGGCGCCCTGCAAGAGCACGTGATCGCCCTCAGCGTCATCTTCGAGGAGACGCCCCGGGTGGCGGAGGGCCAGCGGTGCCACGTCGAGCCGTTGGTCGACGGCATCTGGCGGGTGACCATCCGCTTCGGCTTCATCGAAATCCCCGATCTGGCCGCGGCGCTGAGGCGCCTGAAGGGACTGGATCCCTCGATCGACCTCGACAAGGCCGTCTATTTCGCCACCCGCGACATGGCCGTGCCGCGCGAACACACCTCGCGCATCACCCGCACAGCCCTGCCACTGTTCGCGTTCCTCTATCGCAACGCCGTGCGGGTCACCGACCGCTTCAACCTGCCGCCGGAGAACGTGGTCGAGGTGGCGCGGCAGATCGAACTTTGACGGCGGCGGCCCGTCACGCACGCAAACACCGGACCTTCGGTCGGAGACAGGAATCGAGATGCCAGCACAGCCCGCCAACAAATCCAAGCACACCCCGCATCCGCACATCGCCGCGCGCAAAAAGGGCGGCGTCGCCACGGTCGCCGCCGCGCATCAGGGTTTCAACGGCTGGCTGGCGGTCAACATCACCAACGCCGTCGGCACGATGTGGTGCGCCTATGCGTTCTCGATCCTCTGCCTGATCAGCCTGCCCGACGCCATCAAGGCCGGCACCGCCGCGCTGATCGCCTGGATCGCCCAGACGTTTCTGCAGCTCGTTTTGCTGTCGATCATCATGGTCGGCCAGAAGGTCGCCGCGGAGGCGTCCGACAAACAGGCGCTGCAGACCTACAACGACGCCGAGGCGCTGCTCGAAATCACCAACGAACTGCACGCATTGATCAAGATAAACAACGAGTTGACCGAAGATATTCACGCGCTCATGGGCAAGAACGCCGCCGCCCGAGCCTAGAAGCGGTGTGAGATACCCACATAGGCCTGCACGCCCGGGGTCGCCTTGTTGAGTCCCAGGTTCACGCCGCCGTCGAACTGCAGATCGGGCTGCTTGGCCGGAATCCAGGCCGCGCCGAGATCGAAGGACGCCTGGCTCACCGTTCCCGAAGGGTCGAAGTTGGCGTCCCCCCAAAGCTCGGCCGACACGTTCACCGTCTTGCTCACTGGATAGGTGAGGCTGACCAGGCTGATGGTGTTGGCGTGATAGCCGGACCCGGACGCGTCGGCGAGGACATCGATTTCTGGGTCGAACAGCACCTGCAGATTGTTGGACAACGTGAACTGAATGGGCGCGACGACGCCGCCCTCGACCTCTCCGTTGCCGATGCTGTGCGAGGCGGTGGGGACCTTCACGTAAGGCACGAGGGCGAAGGCGAAACTGCCGCCGTCATCGCCGATCGGCGCCCATTTGGCCCGCAGATAGAGATCGCCGACCCCCTCCGCCGTGGTGGTCACCCCGCCGCTGCGGGTGGTGATGCGCTCGTAGGGCGCGATGTTCACCTCCACGTCGAGCGTGTTGGTCACGCCAAGCTTGAGGGTCGGGTTGGTGAACAGCTCGGTGGTGGTGGTCACCCCGCCCAGGCTCTGCTGGGTCCAGTTGTAGATGTCCGACTCCACCTGCCAGTGGCCGGCGTCCACCGTGCACGGCCCGGTCGATTTGGTCGGCCGGTCGGTGCAGAGGCTGCGCAGATCGTCGGTGGGCGTCGGATTGAACAGCGTGAAGCCGCTCTTGTCGGGCGGCGGGGGCGCTGGGGCGTCGTCGGCCCGGGCGGCGCCGGCGGTGAGCAGGACCAGCGCCACCATCAGCGAGAGCAGTTTTCCGAGCATCTTGGCCCCTCCCTGCGGCGACCATGCCGCGATTCACCCCGGGGATCAGGTCAGATACGCGTGAACGACTTCCACCTCGACCGCGGCGTGCAACTTCGTGTCATCTGCGACGTATAGGCATGTCACGAGTCGGGCCGGGCCTGGGGGCGCTATGAAACACCGGATCAAGGCGGCGCTGCTGGCTTGCGTGCTTCCGGCGGCGCCCCTGGCCTGCCTGGCCGATCCGACTTCGCCCGCGTCGGCCGACACCCAGTCGGCGCCGCCGGCCGTCGCCGACGCCAACCCGTTCTGGGCGATCCACGTGCAGGCGACGGACGTGCTGCAGTACAAGCCGGCGTTCCGCTCGCCCTACGAGGGCGCCAACAGCCTCTCCGGCGCGGCGACGCTCAACAACACGGTCGACGCATCGTTCTTCGGCGGCATCCGGCCCTGGAAGGGCGGGCAGGTCTGGGTCGACATCGACATGGACCAGGGGTTCGCCCCCAGCAACACCCTGGGCGTCGCCGGCTATGTGAACGGCGAAGGGGCCAAGGTCGGCCACCACTCGCCGTATTTCCGACCGCAACGATACTTCTTTCGCCAGACCATCGACCTCGGCGGCGGCGACGACAGCGTCGATCCGGACATGTTCGAGTTCGGCGGCAAGACCACCAAGAACCGCGTCGTCATCACCGTGGGCAAGTTCAGCATTGGCGATGTGATGGACGACAACCAGTACGCCCACGACCCGCGAAACGACTTCCTCAACTGGGCCCTGATCGACACCGGCAGCTTCGACTACGCCGCCGACGCCTGGGGCTTTTCGTATGGCGGCACGGCCGAGTGGTATCAGGACGCCTGGACCTTTCGCGGCGGGGTGATGGCGCTGTCCACCGTGCCCAACGGGCCGAACCTGACCCCGAACCTCGGCCAGTTCCAGATCGACAGCGAGATCGAACGGCGACAGAGCTGGTTCGGCCGCGAAGGCAAGATCAAGCTGCTAGGCTTCGCCACCCGCGGGATGATGGGCCGGTTCGACGACGCCATCGCGCTGGCGCAGACCACCAACGCCACCCCCGACACCGGCCTCGTGCGCCACTACCGCACCCGGGTCGGCCTGTCGCTCAACATCGAGCAGCCGATCAGCGACGACGCCGGGTTGTTTCTGCGCGCGGGCTGGGACCAGGGACAGTACGAGACCTACGAATACACCGACATCGACCAGACCGTGGCCGGCGGCGGCTCGCTGACCGGGGCCCGCTGGGGACGCAAGGACGACTCTGTCGCCCTGGCCGTGGTGGTCAACGGCATCTCCAAGCATCACGAAGAGTATCTGGCCGACGGCGGCCTTGGCCCGCTGATCGGCGACGGCCGGCTGCCGCACCCGGGCGCCGAGGCCGTCCTCGAGGCCTACTACAGCCTGGCGGTGATCAAGGGCGTGCACCTGACCCTGGACAGCCAGACGATCCTGAACCCGGCCTACAACACCGACCGCGGGCCGGCCGAGGTGATCGGCTTTCGGCTACACGGCCAGTACTGAGGCCGGGGCCACGGGCGTCAGCGGCGGCAGCCGCAGATCCGGCAGCGCCAGCCGAAGGGCCCCAAGGGCCACGCCGTCGCCGAGGCTGGAGCGCCAGACGGCCTGCGCCGGCCGCAGCGTCGCCAGCGACGCGCCGAACACCTCGTCCCCCGCGAACCGGCCTTCGATCAGGATCGGCCCCTCGGCGGCCACCAGTTTCAGGGCGCGATCGGTTCGCCGGGCCAGCTCCACCGCCGCCCGGGTCGCGCGCAGCGGCCCCGCGGCCGTCCGCCAGTCCGCCAGCGCCGCAGCTTCGCCGATCAGCGCCATGTCCGACTTCGCCCCCAGCGCCTCGCCCATCCAGGCTTCGTAGTCCCTCCCGCCCATGAACCGGGCGGTCGGCGTCGGCCGGCCGGCGACGTCGACATTGGCCAGCATGTCCTCGGCCGGGTCGTACCGCTCCGGCCCGGCGCCGCCGGTGGAAAGGCAGACGAACCAGGTGCCGGTGGAGACCACGCTGAAGGCGCCCGGACCCAGCTCCACGCAGCCGCGGGCCGCGTGCAGCGCCGCGTTGCTGTCGTGCAGGCCGCAGTAGACCAGGCAGCCCGGCGTCAGGCCGGTCGCCGCGGCGATGCTTGGACGAACCGGCCCCAGCGCCTCGCCGGCGCCGCGGATCGGTCCCAGCCGCCCGGCCCAGCCGCGTCGCTCGGCGAGGTCGGAGAACCGACGCTCCAGTGGCCGCCAGAGGTCGCTGTGGCAGCCCAAACTGGTCACCTCGCTCGCCCGCACGCCGCTGAGCGCAAAGACCCAGTACTGCGGCCACAGCAGCGCCTCGCCGCGCTTTGGCCAAAGGTCCGGATAGAGGCGCTCAAGCCTGAACAGCTGGGCGCCGAGGTTAAGGCCGCCCTCCAGGCGGGGCGACAGCGTGGCCTCGAACGGGTCGCGCTCGGCGTCGTAGGCGCTGGCGACCTCCGCCGGGATCGCCGCCTCGTAGTCGAGGGCCGCCACCACCGCCTCGCCGTCGGTCAGCACCGCAGCCGCCCCGTGGCCCACCGGCACGATGGCGACGATGTCAGCCCTCCGCGCCGCGTCGGCCAGCGCCGCCGTCAGCCAGGCGGAAATCCCCGCTACATCCAGCTGCGCCACGTCGCCCACGACCGGCCGGTCGTTGACCCGGTCGGTCTGATGGATCAAGCCACCGTCCAGCGTCCAGAGGCTCAGCTTGCCGCGGGTCTTGCCCAGGTCGATGATCGCGATGGCCTGTTGCACAGCGTCCTGATCGAAATTGAGCGAAAATTACGTATCATGATTGTTTGGGGTGACAAGCGATGTTAGGAGCCGACTAGTCGAATGGAGCTGACCCCCTGATGGACGGCGCCGAGCCTATCACCACCGGCCTGCCCCTGGCGCGGCCCGCGTCGCGTTGGTCCGTAGCCGCCGGCAAGTCGGAGGCGGAGCTGCTGGTCTATCGCTCCAACCTGCTGGGCGCCGATCTGGCGGTGACCAACTTCGGCGGCGGCAACACCTCGGCCAAGTTCACCGAGGCCGATCCGATCACCGGCGCGCCGACCCGGGTGCTCTGGGTCAAGGGCTCCGGCGGCGACCTGGGATCGATCGAAAGCGGCGGCTTTTCCAGGCTCTATCTCGACAAGCTGATCGCCATGGAAGCCCAGTTCGCCGGTCCGGCGGACGAGGACAAGATGGCCGGGCTCTATCCCTTCGCCGCCTTCGAGCCGGGAACGCGGGCGCCCTCCATCGACACGCCGCTGCACGCCCTGCTGCCCTTCGCGCACATCGACCACGTGCATCCCGACGCCCTGATCGCACTGGCGGCGTCCAGCGGCGGCGAGGCGGCGGCCCGGGAAATCTATGGCGAGAACGTCGGCTGGACGCCCTGGCTGCGCCCGGGCTTCGAACTCGCCCAGCGCCTGCGCGACCTCGTCGCCGCCCGCCCGGGCCTGCGCGGGGTGATCATGGCCGGGCACGGGGTGATCAGTTGGGGTGAGACGTCGCAGGCCTGCTACGAGAACACCCTGGATCTGATCCGGCGGGCCGCCGACTACCTCAACGCCCGGCTCGCTCGGGGCCCGGCGTTCGGCGGCCGCAAGATCGCGCCACGCCCGGCGTCGGAGCGCGCCGCCCAGGCCGCCGCGCTCGCTCCGCGGCTCCGCGCCCAGGCCGGCGACGCGCCGCGCAAGATCGTCCACTTCGACGACGGGCCCGAGACCCTGGAATTCGTCGGCGCGGTGGACGCGGGCCGTCTGGCCGCGCTCGGCACCTCCTGCCCGGACCATTTCCTGCGCACCAAGATCAAGCCGCTGCTGCTCGATCCGGCGCGGTTGCAGGCGGACGGCGAGGCCTATCTGGCCGAGGCGTTCGCGGCCTACCGGGCTGACTACGCCGCCTACTATGAGCGCTGCCGGCGCCCGGCGAGCCCACCCCTGCGCGACGCCAATCCCGTGGTGATCCTGGTTCCCGATGTCGGCCTCTTCACCCTGGCCAAGGACAAGGCCACCGCCCGGATCGCCTCGGAATTCTACCGCAACGCCATCAATGTGATGCGCGGCGCCGGCGCCGTCGGCGACTACCTGGGCCTGCCCGAACAGGAGGCCTTCGACATCGAATATTGGGCGCTGGAGGAGGCCAAGCTGCGCCGCCAGCCGCCGCCCAAGCCGCTGGAGGGCCGCATCGCCCTGGTCACCGGCGGCGCCGGCGGCATCGGCCGGGCGATCAGCGAGCGGCTGCTGCTGGACGGGGCCTGCGTGGTATTGGCCGATCGCGATCCGGCGGCCCTGGACGCGGCGACGGCGGCGCTCGCCGGCTGCTTCGACACCGACCGGGTGCGCGGCGCGTTGATGGACGTCACCGACGAAGCCCAGGTCGCCGCCGCCACCGCCTTCTGCGCCCGGGAATACGGCGGCCTCGACATCCTGGTCGCGAACGCCGGCATCGCCTCCTCGGCGCCGATCGAGGAGACCACGCTGGCGCTCTGGCGGCGCAACTACGAGGTCCTCGCCGACGGTTATTTCCTGGCCTCGCGCGAGGCTTTTCCGCTGCTCAAGACCTTCGGCGGCTCGATCGTCTTCGTCGGCTCCAAGAACGCCCTGGCGGCGACCCCCAACGCCTCGGCCTACGCGTCCGCCAAGGCGGCGGCCCTGCATCTGGCCCGCTGCCTGGCCCTCGAAGGCGCGCCCTTCGGCATCCGGGTGAACGTGGTCAATCCCGACGCGGTGATCCGTGGCTCGCACATCTGGGACGGCGCCTGGCGTCAGCAACGGGCCGAGGCCTACGGCATCGACCCCGGCGAGGCCCTGGAGGCCCACTATCGCGAGCGCAGCCTGTTGAAGCGCGAGGTGTTGCCGCAGGACGTGGCCGAGGCGGTGGCTTTCCTGGCCTCGGATCTGGCCTCAAAATCCACCGGCAACATCTTGAATGTAGACGCCGGCAACGCCCAAGCCTTCACTCGCTGAGGGAGGTCCAAATGCCCCGCCTGCCCTTGCCGGACGAGCTGATCGCAGCTGAGAACGCCCAGCGCCTCGCCGCCCTGGAAGACGACTACGCCAGCCTTGGCCGCGCGCTCGCCCGGCGTGGCCGCGACATCGACAAGGTCAAGCAGGCGGTGAAGGCCTTCGCGGTCGCCGTGCCCACCTGGGGCCTCGGCGTCGGCGGGACGCGTTTCGCCAAGTTCCCCATCCCCGGCGAGCCGATCGGCATTCACGAGAAGCTGGAGGACGCCGCGGTGGTCAACCAGCTCTGCCGCATGACCCCCACCGCCTCGCCGCATTTTCCCTGGGACAATGTCGACGACCCGGCCGCCCTGCGAGAAGAGGCCGCCGACCTCGGCCTCGGCTTCGACGCGGTCAATTCCAACACCTTCCAGGACCAGCCCGGCCAGGCGCGCTCCTATAAGTTCGGATCGCTGACCCATACCGACAAGGCCGTCCGCGACCAGGCCATCGCCCACAACATCGACTGCATCGATCTCGGCGTCGCCCTCGGCTCCAGGGCGATCACCGTCTGGATTGGCGACGGGGCCAACTTCCCCGGCCAGCAGAACCAGACCGCCGCCTTCGACCGCTACCTGGACTCCATGGCCCAGATCTACGCCGCCCTGCCCAGCGACTGGCGGATGTTCATGGAGCACAAACTCTACGAGCCGGCGTTCTATTCGACCGTGATCAGCGACTGGGGGACCAACCTGCTGGCCGCCCAGCAGCTCGGCGACAAGGCCCGCTGCCTGGTCGACCTCGGCCACCACGCGCCCAACGTCAACATCGAGCAGATCGTCGCCCGCCTCGCCCGCTTCGGAAAGCTGGGCGGCTTCCACTTCAACGATTCCAAGTACGGCGACGACGACCTGGACACCGGCTCGATCAACCCGCACCAGCTGTTCCTGATCTTCAACGAACTGGTCGAAGCCCAGAACCGCGCCAACGGCGATTTTTCGCCCGCCTACATGATCGACCAGTCGCACAACGTCACCGACCCGATCGAGAGCCTGCTGCTGTCGGCCGCCGCCATCGCCGGCAGCTACGCCCGCGCGCTGATCGTCGACCGCGAAGCGCTGGCCGAACACCAGGACGCCAACGACGTGGTGCTGGCTTTCTCGGACCTGCGCCGCGCCTACGAGACCGACGTCGCCCCGATCCTGGCCATGGCTCGCTACGAACTGGACGGCGCCATCGAGCCGATCGAGACCTACCGTCGCTCGCAATGGCGCCCGCGCAAGGCGCAGGAGCGCGGCCGCGCCTCGGGTTCGGCGGGGATCGTCTGAGCCCGCGTCAGCGCGCCAGCGCCTCGATCAGCTCGACTTCGCGGGACCAGGCGGCTGTCCCCGGCGCGATCAGCTCGGCATGGCCGGTGTCCGGCATCACCACGCTGTCCATCGTGTCGCCCGACCCCCTCACCCGGTCGGCGTAGAGCTTGCCCAGCCAGGGCGGCGCGATCGGGTCCTGCTGGCCGTTGACCATAGCTTGCCGCACGCCCAGCGGCAGCATTTCCGCGGGCGAGGTGTCGGCATAGGGGTCCGGGCGCGCCGCGCTAGGCGGCCCGGCGATCAGGTCGATCACCTTGGGGCCGCAGGCGTTCTCGGTGGCCGCCTTGTCCGCCTTCAGGTCCGGCAGGCCGCCGACATTGAGCACGGCGGCGATCGGCAGCGGGTCGGCGGACCCGAGCGGGCTATTCGCCGGCAGCTTCGGCCGGGCGGCCAGCCAGGCGGCCAGGTGCCCACCGGCCGAATGTCCCACCGCGACCACCTTGCCGATGTCGAGGTGGTGCGTCCTGGCGACACCGCGCAGGGCGTCAGCCGCCGCCGCCACGTCCTGATAGGTTCCCGGATAGCCGCCGCCCGGCTGATCGACGCCGCGGTATTCGATGTTCCAGACCACCATGCCGCGCTGGCGCAGATCCTCGGCCGCGTAGTTCATGATGCTGAGGTTGGCGATGCTGGCTCGCCAACAGCCGCCGTGCACCATCAGCACCACCGGATGCCGGCCGGGCGTGGTCGGCAGCCAGAGCTCGCCGAACTGCTGCGCGCCCGGCCCGTAGGCGATCTTCTCGCTGGCCTTGGGCATCGGCCGGCTGAGCAGGTCCGGCCAGTCCATCAATTTCGGCGACTGGGCCGCGCTCGGCGCGCCGCAGCCGGCGACGCCGACCAGCACCGCCGCGGCCATCGCCAGGGGCCGAAGGATCGTCTCGCCCATCCGGCGCCCCGCGCTAGCCCAGACCGCCCAGCAGCACGTACTTGATCTCCAGATACTCCTCGATCCCGTACTTGGAGCCCTCACGGCCGATCCCCGACTGTTTGACGCCGCCGAAGGGCGCCACCTCGGTGGAGAGAATGCCGTCGTTGACCGCCACCATGCCGTATTCGAGCGCCTCGGCCACCCGGATCACCCGGCCGAGGTCGCGGGCGTAGAAATAGGACGCCAGGCCGTAGTCGGTGTCGTTGGCCAAGCGGATGGCCTCGGCCTCGTCCTTGAACCGGGTCAGCGTCGCCACCGGCCCGAAGATCTCCTCCCGCGAGATGGCCATCTCCGGCCGCACCCCGGTCACCACCGTCGGTTCGAAGAAGGTGCCGCCGAGGGCGTGGCGATGTCCGCCGATCTCGACCTTCGCGCCCTGCGCCACCGCGTCGGCCAGCAGCCGTTCGACCTTGTCCACCGCCTTGGCGTTGATCAGCGGACCCTGGATGACGCCATCGTCGGCGCCGTTCCCGACCTTCATCGCCTTCACCCGCGCCGCCAGCTTGGCCTCGAACGCGTCGTAGACGCTGTCCTGCACCAGGAAACGGTTCGCGCAGACGCAGGTCTGGCCCATGTTGCGGTATTTCGAGGCCAGCGCCCCCTCGACCGCCGCGTCGAGATCGGCGTCGTCGAAGACGATGAACGGCGCATTGCCGCCCAGTTCCAGCGAGACCTTCTTCACCGTGCCGGCGCACTGGGCCATCAGCTGCTTGCCCACCGCGGTCGAGCCGGTGAACGAGAACTTCCGGACCAGCGGGTGCTGGGTCAGCTCGGCGCCGACCGCCTGCGCCTGGGTCGAGGTGACCACGTTGAACACGCCCCTGGGCACGCCCGCCCGCTCGGCCAGCACCGCCAGGGCCAGGGCCGAGAGCGGCGTTTCCTCCGACGGCTTGATGATGAAGCTGCAGCCCGCCGCCAGCGCCGGCGCGGCCTTGCGGGTGATCATGGCGTTGGGAAAGTTCCAAGGCGTGATCGAGGTCACCACCCCCACCGGCTGCTTGAACACCAGGATGCGCTTGCCGGCGGCGTGGGTCGGGATCACGTCGCCGTAGACGCGCTTCCCCTCCTCGGCGAACCATTCGATGAAGCTCGCGCCGTAAGCCACCTCGCCTCGGGTCTCGGCCAGCGGCTTGCCCTGCTCGGCGGTCATCAGCCGGGCCAGGTCTTCCTGGGCGGCCATGATCAGGTCGAACCACCGGCGCAGGATCACCGCCCGGGCCTTGGCGGTCAGCGCGCTCCAGGCCGGCAGCGCCGCCGCGGCGGCCTCGATGGCGGCGCGGGCGTCGGCGGCGTCGAGGTCGGCCACCTCGGCGAGGGTCTCTCCCGTAGCGGGATTACGAACCGCGAACCTGGCGCCGCTGCCGGCCGCGGTCCAGGCGCCGTCGACATAGGCGTCGCGCTGCAGAACCTTCGGGTCGGCGAGCGTCAGCATGGCTAGCCGGCCGCGGCTTTTTCCGCGCGGCGACTCTGCAGCTCCGTCTGAATGCGGGCGTGGTCGGCCTTGGTCAGTTTATAGGTCATGAGGACCAGCAGAGCGACCAAGGTGAAGATCGAGGCGACCGGCCCGTAGGCGATGCCGAGATTGCGGATGGTCTCGGCGGGAATCTTGGCCAGCAACGCCGGGTTGGCGACCCCGTGCGGGAAGCCGATCACGTCGAGGGCGATGCCGCCGATCCAGGCGCCCAGACCGCTGGAAGCCTTGGCGGAAAGGGTGATGCCGGCGAAGTAGAGCCCCTCGCGGCGCGCGCCGAACAGGAATTCGTGCTCGTCGGCGGCGTCGGCCATCATCGATTGGAAGGCGATGGTCGCGATGGCGCCGCCGAGGCCGCCGAGCATGGTCGCCACGGCGAGAGTCGGCACCGCCTGGCTGAGCTGGATCACGCCGGCGAGCTTCAGCATCACCGGCCCGACCTGGGCGACGCCGATCAGCGCCAGGCCGAGGATGGCGGCGAGTTTCTTCTCCATCCGCTTGGCCAGGGCCGCCGCCCCGAAGATCCCCGCGAACACACCGACCAGGGAGAACAGCGAAAGCAGGAAAATCTGACTCGCGCCGAGCTTCCAGAAGAAGGTGTTGGCGTGCAGCGTCAGCGTGCCGGCGACACCGAGCGCGGTGAACAGGATCAGGCAGGGCATGAACAGGCTGATGAAGGAGCGGTTGCGAAGCACCTCCAGCACCTCGCTTATCAGCTGGCCGAAGCCGAAGTTGCCGCCCGTCGGCGCCGCGTGCAGGCGGCCCCGGGCGCGCAAAGTGCCGAGGGTGCTCAGGATCGCTCCGACGGCGACCATGCCGCCGAGAGTCCAGGCCAGCGGCGAATAGGCCGCGCCGACCAAGCGTCCGTTCTTGCCCGGCAGGAACACGAGCCAGGCCAGCACCGCGAAGGCGAGGCCGCCGAGCACGGTGAAGAACACCCGGCCGGCGACGACGTTGGAGCGCTCGGCATAGTCGTCGGTCAGCTCGGCCCCGAGCGCCATGTACGGGACGTAGAAGAACGAAATCGCCACCCGCATCGAGAGCAGCATGACCAGCGCATAGGCGAACAGCGGCAGGCCGGTAAGGCCGCGCGGCACGGAGAACATCAGGCCGAAGGTGATCACGATCGGGATGATGCTGGCGAGCATGAACGGGTGGCGCCGTCCGTGGCGCGAGCGGCTGTTGTCCGAAATCGATCCCACCACCGGGTCGATGAACGAGTCGACCACCAGGGTGAGGCCCAGCGCCGCCCCGGCATAGGAGCCGGAAAGGCCGCAGATGATGGTGAGGTAGAACAGCAGCAGGCCGCCGACCGTCAGGGTGGTGATGTTCTCCACCAGCGCGCCGGAGCCATAGATGCTGAGCGCGCCCAGCCCCATCTTCACCGCCCGGATCCCGTGGTTGGTCTCCGGCGGGGCCATGGCGCCCTCGAGGATCGGGCGTCCTTCGATCTCAGCGTTCACTGGCGTACTGACTGACATGTCTCTTCCTGGGCTTCCCTTGGCTGGGCCCGGTTTCCCCGCGGCCGATCGTTGGCCGCTATTGGTGACAGGCTCGTCCGATCCCGTCGAGTGACCAAACTGTCATGGCGCGCGGGTCTCGCATTTCATGTGGCCTCAGCGACTCGCCGGCACGGTGCGCTCGCCGGTGCGCTGGTTGACGCTCACCTTCCAGGGATAGTGGTCGCCCTCGCCGCCGGCGCCCACCTGCTGCATGTGGTTGGTCACCGCCTTGCGCCAGCCGGCCGAAGTGTTGGCGTTGGTCATGTGCGGCGTCTTCGAGTGGTGAAAGGTGACGTCGCCGCGCCTGATCGGGCAGACGATCCGGCGGCTCTCGTCGACCTCGCAGGTGATCAGATCGCTCTGCATCCCCTCGACCAGATGGTGCGGCAGCACGCCGTCCAGGTGACCGCGGTCGATAAACTGCATGCAGCCGTTCACCGCGTCCACGTCCTGCAGCGGGATCCAGCCGGTGATCCCCTTGTCGTCGAGGTTGCGGCCCCAATAGGCCTCGTCCTGGTGCCAGTAGGTCGGCACGCTCCTGCCCGGCGGCTTGGCCAGGAACTGGTCGTACCAAAAGCTCAGCTCCAGCCCGAGCAGGGCCGAGCCGAACGCCAGCAGCCACTGGCGGTAGGCGGCCTCGCGGATTTCCTTCCACACGAACGACGGCGAGGACTGGATGATCCGGAACGAGCGGTCCTTCAGGTCTTCCTTGTCCGACCAGGCCCAGTCGTTGGCCAGCCGGTCCTTCTCGCGGATGATGATCTCGCAGCGCTCTTCCAGCTCGTCGAGATCGGGCTTCGGGATCGCCCCCTCGACCACCAGCCAGCCATGCTCGCGGAAGAAGCCGATCTGCTCGGGGGACGCCTTGGGATATTGGACCATGGTCAGCTGCGCGTCTGCGCTCCCTCATGTTTGCTCAGTTCGAGTTCAATCGAGCGCCCCACCATCGCCAGGTGCACGCGCATGGCGGCGCCGGCGAGTTCCGGATCGCCGGAGCGGACCGCGTCCACCAGCCGGCGGTGCTCGGCCAGCGTCGCCTCCGCCCGTCCCGGCTCCGGCAGCGCCAGCCGCCGCACCCGGTCCAGCGGGGCCCGGGCGGCGTCCAGCAGGCGCAGCGCCCTCGGGCTTTCCACCGCCGCGAACAGCAGCGCGTGCAGGCTCTCGTCGAGATCGTGGAACCAGGCCAGGTCGCCCTGCGCCAGCGCCGCGCCCTGGTCGTGGAGATTTGCGTCCAGGCGGGCCAGCAGCTCGGCGTCGGCGGTCTGGGCCAGTCGCCGCATCGCCTCGGTCTCCAGCGCCGTGCGGATGAACAGGCTCTCGCGCACCTCGGCCGCCCGGATCGGCGCGACGAAGCTGCCGTGCTGCGGAAACACCTCGGCCAGCCCCTCGTCGGCCAGCCGCCCGATCGCCTCGCTCACCGGCGCCCGGGAGACGCCCAGCTCCAGGGCGATCTCTTCCTTGCGCAGCGGCGCGCCCGGCGGCAGCGCCAGCTCGCGGATCCGGCGACGCAGGTGCGCGTAGACCCGCTCGGTCTTGGAGGCGTCGCGATGGTCGAGGAGCGGGATCATGGGCCTCAGATCACCTCCAGATAGTCCTTGTCCGGCAGCGCCGGGAACGGCGCGGTGGGCAGGGTCTGGTACCAGAAGGCGGTGGAGGCGATGTCGTCCTGCAGCGGCAGGTAGCGGCGGTCCTTGTCGGTGCGCCAGCCCAGAGCCTGGATGGTCACCTTCAAATCGCTTTCGAACCGGATCGGGTCGGGGATGTGCCAGCGATACATGCCGAAGCGCTGCTGCGATTTGTAGAGGCCATCCGGCCGGATCACCTGCGGAAGTCCGGCATAAGGGGTTGTGAACTCGACATAATTCGGCGGGCGCTTAGGATCGCGCTCCATGCTGCCAACATCGAAATTATAGGCGCCGCAGAAATAGTCCTCGGTGCCGGTGCCGCAGAGGGTGGGGAACTTGCCGTCGCCGTCGAGAAAGAACTTGATCTCGCCCTCGCCCCACCAGCCGGCGTTGTTCACGCCCCAGGCCATGTAGGTCCCGACGTACTGGCCGCGGCCCTTCACCCCGTCGAGGATGGTGAAATCCTGGCCGTACGGCAGCGGGTTCTCGCGCCGGAACTGGGCATGGAAATAGGCGACGTCGTCGGGCACCTCGGTGAGCGTGTAGTTGATCTGGTAATAGACGTAGATAGTCTCCGCCGAGAGGTTGGTCAGGGTCCAGCGGGCGCGCTTGCGGAACGGCATCTCCCAGTAGCAGTTGAACGCCCGCCCGGGATTGACGCACACGGCCAGGGACGAGACCTGGGCGAAGCTCTCCCAGCCGCAGGCGAAGAAATCTCCCGCCGGGCACTCGATCGACGGCTCGGTCTGGTCGTCCCAGTAGGCGCGAAGGATGGTGTGGCGCCACTTGCCCCGGGCCAGGGTCATCCAGATTTGCTGGATCGCGCCGGCCCCCTCGATATCGGCCAGGGTGAAGGTCTCGCCGGGCTCGACCAGGATGTAGGGCGAAACCTTCCAGCCCTGCCCGAGGCCCCGGGCCGCATTGGCCGCCGGGCCGTCCTCGGACATGCCGCCCTTGCCCTTCTCGCCGGTGAAGTTCTCGGGCGAGATCGAGCGGGTCTTGGCCGACGACAGCCGGGCGAGATTGCCCATGTTCATGCCCAGGCCGGAGAATTCCGCCATGCTCATTGGCTCCCAGTTGTAGTCAGGCCGCGCTCGGCCAGGGACCGCATCAGCGCCCGGGCCCCGAAGGTCCACGGCGCCGCGCGATCGGAAGTGGTGACGGTGTTGGCGAGGGCGCCCAGCTTATCGGCGCTGATGCGGACCACATCGCCAGTTTCGTGCGTGAACCCCTGCCCCGCGCCCCGCCGATCCTTGGTCGGCACGTACATCGTGCCCAGGAACAGCATGAAGCCGTCGGGATATTGGTGCTCCGGCCCGCAGGTGGCGGCGACCAGATCGAGCGGGTCGCGGCTGATCCTGCTGAGAGCGTTCTCGCCCTCGACGCTGAAGCCGTCGGTTCCGGTGACGCTGAGACGCACGCTCATCCGCCGCACGTCGTCGATCCCGAAGCTGGCGTCGAACAGGCGGATGAACGGGCCGATGGCGCAAGAGGCGTTGTTGTCCTTGGCCTTCGATAGCAACAGCGCGCTGCGGCCTTCGAAGTCGCGCAGATTGACGTCGTTGCCCAGCGCCGCGCCCACCGCCTCGCCCCGGGAGGAACAGGCCAGCACCACCTCCGGCTCGGGGTTGTTCCATTCGGACTTCGGATGCAACCCGATCTGCGCCCCGCAGCCCACCGCCGACATCGGCTGGGCCTTGGTGAATATCTCCGCGTCCGGGCCGATGCCGACTTCCAGATACTGCGACCAGAGCCCACGCTCGATCAGCGCCGCCTTCAGCGTCATCGCCGCCGGCGAGCCCGGCTTCAGGCCGGTGAGGCTGCCGCCCAGCAGACCGGTAAGTTCGGCACGCAGGGCGTTGGCCGCGGCGGCGTCGCCCTTGGCCCGCTCCTCGATCACCCGCTCGATCAGGCTGTCGGCGAAGGTCACCCCGGCCGCCTTGATCGCCGCCAGATCGCAGGGCGCCAGCAGCGCGCCCCGCGCCAACGCTTCGTCCAGTCCGCACAACCGCTCGCCCGCGTGACCGCCCACCGCGCCGGCGGCGTCCGGCAGGTCGACAAGGTCGCTCATGGTCGGCGCCAGTCGCGACAGGTCGAAGAGCCCGTCGTCGCGCACCGCGACCACCCGGGGTCCGTCGGTCCAGATGCGTCCGACCAGCGTCCCGGCGCAGCCGTCGACAGGCAGAATGTCGGCCGCGCGCAACCTCATGGCTCGATCCCGTAGAAGCGCTGCGCCGTCCTGCCGAAGATCCAGTCGCGATCCTCCGGCGAGCAGGCCTCGGTCAGCGCCTCGGCGGCCGCGCGCCAGGCGGCGAACCCGCCGGCCTCGTTGACCACCGGCCAGTCGCTGCCCCACATCAGCCGCTGCGGCCCGAACGCCTGCAGCAGCACGCCGACGTAGGGTTTCAGCGTCTCCTCGGTCCACCCCGGCGCGGCCTCGGTGACCAGCCCCGACAGTTTGCAGTAGGCGCCGGTTTCCTCGCCGATCTGCAGCATGGCGGTGGCCCAGGCGTCGTTGCCGCCAGCGGCGATGTCGGGCTTGGCCCCATGGTCGATCACCACCGGCAGGTCGGGGTGGGCGGCCAGGAACGCGGCCAGGTAAGGCAGATGCCGGGGCATCACCAGGGCGTCGAGGCGCAGGCCCGCGGCGCGCACCGCCTTCAGCGCCGGCGCAAGGGCGGGGCGGACGATCCAACCATCGTCCTCCAGCCCCTGCAGCATCGGCCGAAGTCCCTTGAGCTTAGGGTGGCGCGCAAGAGCCTCGATTTTCTCCGGCGCATCCGGCGCCTCCAGGTCGGTCCAGCCGACCACGCCGGCGACGAAGCCGGTCAGCTCGGCCAGGTCCAGCAGATAGCGGGTTTCGGCGTCGGTCGGCGCGGCCTGGACCAGCACCGTCCGCTCGATCCCCGCGCCGATCAGCAGCAGCGCCAGGTCGTCCGGGCCGAAGTCGCGGCAGATCGCCGGATGGTCCTGCGGCGTCAGCCAGTCGTAGTCACCGCGGCTGATACGCCAGAAATGCTGGTGGGCGTCGACGCGCATCAGCCGGCGGTTGGCGCGAGGGCGCCCTTCTTGAGGATCAGATTGCCCCAGAACCGCCGCTCGCCGGTGGCGACGATGGCGTAGGCGCTGGCGGCCTGCTGGTAGAAGGCGAACCGCTCCACGGCGCCGATCGGCCGCTCGTAGCCGGCGCTCTTGAGGATCGCCGCGAACTCGCCGATCACCGGCGGAACCTCGTCCGGCGCGCCGACCACCGCCATGCGGAAGGCGGCGATATCCTCGAAGTCGTCCAGCGGCAGCAGACTGACCACCGCCTCGACCATCCGCGTGGCGCTGACCCCGTCGGCGCGGATCAGCCGCCGGGCGTTGGCGGTGGCCGGGAAGTTGGCGTCGACGATGGCGATGTCGTCGCCGTGGCCCATGGCGCGCAGGATCGCCAGCAGCTCCGGTCCCAGGATCGGATCGACACCCTTCAACATGACGCAACCGCCTCCGTCCGCGGAACCGGCGCCGCCGGGTCGATCAGCCCCTCGTCCTTCAGCGCCGCCCAAAAGGCCGGATCGATCGCCGCGTCCGCCATGGCGACGTTGGCGGTCACCTCCGCCACGGTCTGGCCGCCGGGGATGACGCTGACCACCGCCGGATGCGCGCCGACGAAATGCAGGGCCGCCGCGCCGAGGGCGACGCCGAACCTGGCGCACACCCGATCCAGCCGCTGCACCCGCGCCAGCACATCCGCCGGCGCGGCGGCATAGTCGTAGGCGCCGTCGGGGCGAACCAGGACGCCGGAGTTGAACGGTCCGCCGACCACCACGCCGACGCCCCGCGCCTGGCAGGCCGGCAACAGGTCGTGCAGCGGCGCCTGCTCCAGCAGCGTGTAGCGGCCGGCCAGCAGGAACAGGTCCGGATCGGCGAGGCCGAGCAGTCGGGTGCAGGCTTCGGCCTGGTTGACGCCGGCGCCGATCGCCGTGACCGCCCCCGAGGCGCGCAGCTCGTCCAGCGCCCGCCACCCGCCGCCGTCGATCAAGGCGCGCAGGTGGGCTTCGTAAGCCTCCCCGCCGCCGTGGGTGCGCGGCTCGATGTCGTGGACGTAGAGGATGTCGACCCGGTCCAGCCCGAGCCGGCGCAGGCTGTCCTCGAACGAGCGGAGCACGCCGGCCCGGCTATAGTCGAAGCGCACCCGCAGGCCCGGGGCGGCGCGGTAGATGCCGCCGGCCTCCTCGCCCACGGCGCACGGCTCCAGCAACCGTCCAACCTTGGTTGAGACCGTGAAATCGCTCCGCGGACGATCCGCCAGACTGCGTCCGATCCGAATCTCGGAGAGGCCGTGGCCGTAGAGGGGCGCGGTGTCGAAGTAGCGAATCCCTAAGTCCCAGGCCGTCGCCACGGTCGCCTCGGCGTCCGCGTCGCTGAGCACCCGATGCATGTTGCCGATCGGTCCGCCGCCGAAGCCCAGGCGCGTGAACGCCAGCGACCGGCCGAGCGGCGTGACGAACGTTCCTGCCTCAGGCCGCGGCGCGCGCATGGCTCCCACTGGAATGTTAGCGTTGGAAAATCCTCGGCGCATCCTAGAAAGGCTCGCGGTTTTCGTCTACGCTGATATTCCAATGAACCGACCAAACGCCCTGCGCCTCAATCCGGCCGACAATGTTGTCGTCGCCATGCGCCGGATCGCCGAGGACGAGGCGCTGTCCGGCGAAGGGGTGTCAGCCGCCGAGCCGATCCAGAGCGGCCACAAGATCGCGACTCGCGCGATCCGCGCCGGCGAGGCCGTGCGCAAATACGGCCAGGTGATCGGCGCGGCGACGGCCGACATCGCCGCCGGCGCCCACGTTCACACGCACAACCTGGCGGTCTCCGCCCTGCGCGAGGGCGCCAGCGTCGGCGCCGCGCCGCAACGCCAGGAACCGCCGCGCACCTTCGAGGGCTATCGCCGGGCCAACGGCAAGGTCGGGGTGCGCAACTACATCGGCGTGCTGACTTCGGTGAACTGTTCGGCCACGGTGGCCCGCCACATCGCCGAGGCGGCCGAAAAGCGCGGCCTGCTGGACGATTATCCGAGCGTCGACGGCATCGTGCCGATCACCCACGCCAGCGGCTGCGGCATGGCCGCTTCCGGCGAGGGGTTCGACATCCTGCGCCGCACCCTCTGGGGCACGGCGGCCAACCCCAACTTCGGGGCGGTGCTGCTGGTCGGCCTCGGCTGCGAGGTCGTCCAGATCGGCCGGTGGAAGGCCGACTATGGGGTCGTCGAGGGAGAGGAATTCCAGTCTTTCACCATCCAGGAGACCGGCGGCACGCGGCGGGCGGTCGAGGAGGGACTGGAGCGACTGCGGCAGATGCTGCCGCGTGTAGGCGCCGCCCGAAGGACGACGGCGCCGGCGAGCGAGATCACGCTCGGATTGCAGTGCGGCGGTTCGGACGCCTGGTCCGGCGTCACCTCGAACCCCGCCTTGGGGGTGGCGTCCGACCGGCTGGTCGGGCTGGGCGGCACGGTGATCCTGTCGGAGACGCCGGAAATCTACGGCGCCGAACACCTGCTGATCGCCCGCTCCATATCGCCGGCGGTCTCGGACAAGCTGCGCGCGCGGCTGGAGTGGTGGGAAGGCTACACCGCCCGCAACGGCGCCCAGATGGACAACAACCCCTCGCCCGGCAACAAGGCCGGCGGGCTGACCACCATCCTGGAGAAGTCGCTGGGCGCGGTGGCAAAGGCCGGCGCCTCGGCGCTGGTGGACGTCGCCGAATACGCCGAGCCGATCACCCAGCGGGGCCTCGTGTTCATGGACAGCCCCGGCTTCGATCCCTGTTCGGCCACCGGCCAGGTGGCCTCCGGGGCCACCATGATCGCTTTCACCACCGGCCGCGGCTCCGCCTACGGCTGCAAGCCGTCACCCTCGATCAAGCTGAGCTCAAACACCGAGATCTACGGCCGGATGAGCGAGGACATCGATATCGATTGCGGCCCGATCGCCATCGGCGACGCGACCATCGAGGAAAAGGGCGGCGAGATTCTCGACTACCTGCTGGAGGTTGCCTCGGGAAAGCCCAGCAAGAGCGAGGCGCTGGGCTACGGCGGGGCGGAGTTCGTGCCCTGGCAGATCGGCGCGGTGATGTGAGCGGGCCGGTGTGGCGTTGAAAGACCGGGACCTCTTTGTGACCCAGAAGCTGCGCGCGCCGTTCGTCTGGACACCGCGGCAGCCCATCGATCCGGCCGGCTCGCGCCTGCACTACCTGGGCGCGGCGGCGCGGCCGAACGAGAAGAACCGCTGGTTTCTGTTCCGCAAGAGCGTCGAACTCGGCGCTTCGCCGACCCGCGCCAACCTCTCGATCACCGTCGATGGCCGCTATGTGCTCTACGTCAACGGCGAGCGGATCGGGCGCGGCCCGGTGCGCTGCAGCCCGCTCTTCCAGCGCTACGACGACTACGATCTGGCGGGCGCCCTGCGGCCGGGGACGAACGTCCTGGCCGTGCTGGTCCATACCTACGGGCGCGACACCGCCTTCTACGAGACCACCAAGGGCATGTGGCAGCCGACCTTCGGTGACGGCGGCCTGTGGACCGAGGGCGACGCCGAGACCCTCGCTGGCCGGGTCTCGCTCTCCACCGCCGCCGGCTGGCGCTGCCTGCAGTCCGACGCCTGGACGCAGGACACCCCGCAGTCCAACCACTCGCTGGGATTCATCGAGGATTTCGACGCCGGGGCCCTGCCGGAGGGCTGGACCCGCGTAGATTTCGACGACCGCGGCTGGGATGACGCCCAGGCGCTGATCGCCGGCGGCGGCGGGCCGGAAGCCGCCTATGGGGGCATGGAGACCCGGCCGTTTCCGACCCTGCTGCCTCGGGGCATTCCGATGCTCGAGGAGCGGATGGCGGCGCCAAAGCGCATCGTCTGGATCCGCGGGCTCCTCCCCGACCCCACCCTGCCCTTCCAGCGCCGTTGCTACGAGGAGCCACTGACCGAGCCGCCGGCGGACGCCGTGTCGCGCCCGGACGACCTGTTAAGGCTGGCCGACGGGCGCGCGATCGTCCGCACCGAACCCGGCCGCGACGTCTCGATCCTGCTGGACTTCGGGCGGATCATGACCGGACGTCCGTGGTTCGAGATCGAGGCGCGGGGCGGCGAGGAGATCGAGATCGCCTGCGTCGAGGCGCTGCCCGGCGAATGGCGGCCGGACGGACCCGCGGCCGATGCGCGGCCGAGGCCGAAGCCGTGGCTTGGGGCCGACACCCATCTCTGCCGCTACCGCGCCAAGGCCGGCGTGCAGCGGTTCGAGCGCTTCGAATGGTGCGCCATCCGCTG
>Ga0302283_1000620_pt1 | contig 29405 bp, 29 predicted proteins | sample III_Fen_E1_4_FD_198770 | JGI IMG/M metagenome (GOLD analysis project Ga0302283, IMG submission 198770) | Peat permafrost microbial communities from Stordalen Mire near Abisko, Sweden - III_Fen_E1_4 | ecosystem: Environmental > Terrestrial > Soil > Wetlands > Permafrost | place: Sweden: Abisko... | reverse complement strand
CAGATCCTGCCGAACAGCCGCTTCGTGAAGATATCCGGCGCCGGCCACAACTTCATCGTCGCCGACACCCCGACCACCACCAAGGCCGTGCTGGAGTTCCTTGCTGAGGCGGATAAGGCGGCCACCTAGGTACGAAGCCCTAGCCCAGCCCCACCGGGCCTGGCAGGGCGGCGATGATCGCGCGCTCCTCCGCGTACGGATCGTTCACCGCGCGGCTGACCACGTTAAAGATCATCGTCGAGCGCGAGCGGGTATCGTACCGGGGCCATGAGGGCAGGCCGGGCGCGTTCGGGCTGCCGGTGCGGGCGAAGGCGATCCAGGCCGGCGACATCTGCTCGGCGACCTTCTGCGCGTCGGCGGCGCCGGTCCCCAGGAACGAGGCCGACTTGTCCACCGTGTCGAACACCAGCGGCAGGTCGAGGCCGTGCGGGCTTCGCAGGCGCTCGACCGGGGTCTCGAACTCCAACCGATACATATAGGCCGCAGCCGCGCCGAGGGCCGACTTGCGCTCGGCCATGGCGATTGAGCCGGCGCCCATGCCCCGGTCGGTGGTGATGATGAAATAGAGGTCGCTGGGGCTGGCGGCGGGCCGCAGGCGCCGCATGTCGGCGATCAGCTTGTCCGGATCGGCGCCGCCCAACGTCGGAGCCAGCTGCGCCTTCAGTCCGTCCCAATCGAGGTCGAAGGCAGCCTTCGGCGCCCCCAGCGCGGTGGTCTCGGTGGCGTTGTAGCCGACGATCAGCGGCACGTCGGCGGTGAGTCGGGGCGCGGCCGGATCGAATGGGTCGCCGGGCAGGTTCTTGCCGTCGACCACCGGGCCGAAGGCCAGCGGCCGGTCCTTGGTTACCTTCTCCACCGCCGCCACCAGCCGGTCCGGGGTGGCGTGCTGCAGGTCGCCGGCGCTCGACTCCGGCACGCCGATGGCGGCCAGGATCTGCTTGGTCGTGGCCGTCGCCGCCTCGGGGGTGATCGCCTTCAGCCAGGGCCCGCTCTGCACCACCGCCCGCTGGAACAGGCCCTTGGCCGCCGGCATGGCCATCAGCGTCGAGACCTTGCCGCCGCCGCCGCTCTCGCCGAAGATGGTCACCCGGCCCGGATCGCCACCGAAGCCCTCGATGTTGTCGCGCACCCACTGCAGGGCGAAGATCAGGTCCAGTTGGCCGATATTGCCGCTGTCGGCGAACTTCGGGCCGGCGAGGTCGGCCAGATAGAGATAGCCGAACAGGTTCAGCCGGTGGTTCAGGGTCACCAGCACCACGTCGCCGCGCTGGCAGAGCTTGACCCCGTCATAGACCGGCGAAGAGCCGTTCAGGGTCGAAAAGCCGCCGCCGTGCAGCCACACCATCACCGGCCGCTTCTTCCCGTCGGCCACCCCAGGCGTCCAGACGTTCAAGGAGAGGCAGTCCTCGCTCTCGCCGGTGTTGGTCGCCCAGCTGGCGTAGAGGCCGTTGGTCGGCTCGGCCACCTGCGGGCATTGGTCGCCGAATTTCTTCGCGTCGCGCACCCCACTCCAACGCCCGGGCGCCTCGGGCGGCATGAACCGGGCGCCGCCGCCGGTGGGCGCGCCATAGGGGACGCCCTTGAACACCGCGACGCCGCCCTGGCTCTCGCCGCGCACCGCGCCATAGGCGGTCTGGGCGACCGGCGCCGGTCCGCCGCCCGATTGGGCCAGGCTTCGCGTCGCCAGCGCCGCGGTCAGCAATACCCCGCCGGCCAGCACCGCCCTGCGATGGGCGCCCCGCGCCATGCCCCACTCATCCATACTCGAACGCTCCCACTGAAGCGGCCAATCTACCCGGTTAGGCGACGCTGAGAAGCGGCCGCGTCGCACCTTCGGTGGCCCGCGCGCCGGTTTGGCGTTATGCCGGACGCTGCGCGGCGAGGGCTCGGAGCGTGGCAGGGCGGAACGGCGAGTATTCTCTGGCCTGCTGGCCATCAACCTCAACAGCCATCGCCAACTGCTCGCCGGCGTGATCGGCCGCTCGGATCCCATGCTGGTCCCCGCTGGCGCGGGCGCCGACCTGAGCGGCTTTCCCGCCGCGCCGATCCGTTGGAGAGTGCCCGTCGTTACTTGGAGGATTCGAGGATGATCGCTTCTGCCCTCGCCAGCCCGCGGGCCGCCGCGTGAGTCTGCCTGCCGCCCCGATGATCCCGCCCGCCGACGCCAAGGCGCACGCCCGGCTGGAGCGCTTCAAGCGCCTGGTGGCGCACCTGCGCGAGATCCTCGGCTTCGACGTCGGCGCGGTGTTCTGGGACGGGTCCAGCCTGCCCGCCGACTTGGCGCCGGACGCTCTCGCCATCGCCATTTCCGACGAAGGCGCGGTGGCGGCGGTGATCCGCCGGCCCAGCCTGCACACGCTGATGAACCTGCTGGTCACTGGCCGGGTCGACATCCGCAACGGCTGGCTGTCGGACCTGATCCTGCGCCGCTCGAAGGTGAAGAACCGCGAGATCATCCGCCGGCTGGACAAGAGCCTGCTGGTTTCAACCGTCGCCAGCTTTCTCACCGTCCCGCGCGGCGGGCCCTGGCCGCTGGAGACCATGCGCGGCGACGGGGCCGGCGCCGACGGCAGCGAGGCCGCCAACAAGGCCAACATCCAGTACCACTACGACATCTCCAACGCCTTCTATGCCCTCTTCCTCGACCCGGAGATGGTCTACTCCTGCGGCTACTTCCGCGACTGGTCGAACGACCTGGCCACCGCCCAGCAGGACAAGCTGGAGATGATCTGCCGCAAGCTGCGGCTGAAGCCCGGCGACACCCTGCTCGACATCGGCTGCGGCTGGGGCGGGCTGATCTGCCACGCGGCCCAGCACTATGGGGTCAAGGCCCACGGCCTCACCCTGGCCCAGCAGCAGCTTACCTTCGCTCAGGACAAGATCGCCCGGCTGGGGCTGACAGACCGGGTCACCGTCGAGCTGCGCGACTATGCGGCGATGGAGGGGACGTTCGACAAAATCGCTTCGGTGGGCATGTTCGAGCACGTCGGCGTGCCCAACCACGGGACCTATTTCAAGACCATCGACCGGCTCCTGAGGCCCGGCGGCCTCTATCTGCACCACGCCATGGCCTACCGGCAGAAGGACTTCGAGCGCACCCGCCGCAACAAGCCGCAGGTGATCGAGATCTTCGACCGCTACGTCTTCCCCGGCGGCGATCTCGACTACATCGGCCTCACCGCCACCAACCTGGAGCGCGCCGGCTTCGAGGTGCACGACATCGAGGGCTGGCGCGAGCATTACCAGCGCACCACCGCGCTCTGGCGCGACAACATCGCCGCCAATTTCGAGGCTGCGTCGCGGGAGGTCGGCCCGGTGCGCGCGCGCCTCTGGATCGCCTTCCTCGACGGCTCCTCGGCCGCCTACAACCACGGCAGCATCGGCATCTTCCAGACCCTGGCGTCGAAGCGTACCCGTGGCCATTCGCAACTGCCGCCGACGAGGGCCGATCTTTATCGGTGAGGACGCATGCGGACTCTGCTCGCGCTGCTGATGACCCTCTCCGCGGGCGCCGCCGCGCCGGACTCGCTGGCGGGGCAACCGCGCCCGTCACCCACGGAGTTTCTGCGCCGGATTTTACGCCTGCCGGACCTGGCCGCCTTCAAGACGGCTGAGGTCGATCTCAAGGGTGACGGGCGGCGCGAGATCATCGCCTATCCCAGCGATCGTCGCCTCTGCGGCAGCGGCGGCTGCACGACGTTCATCCTGGCGCCGAGCGGGGCTAGCTACCGGGTGATGATGCGCGCCACCGTCGTGTGGCTGCCGATCCGACGGCTCGCCTCGTCCAGCCACGGCTGGCGCGACATCGGCGTCATGGTCGGCGGCGGCGGGATCACCCATCCATACGAAGCCGCCCTCCGGTTCGACGGCCGTCGCTACCCGAGCAATCCGACGGTCCCACCGGCAATCCGCCTGCGCCGCGTCGAAGGCGAGGTGCTGCTGGCGCGGTAGCGAGTGACGCTCTCGCCGCCTCCGGCGCCCTGGGTAGAAGCTACCGCTCCTAGGCCTTCGTTGCCGGCAAATGTCTCGGGGGAGATCAACGCGTCACTGCCAGGCTCTATTGCCGACACGGTCGATGCCACGCGACCGCTCCGGCCGAGATTGATGCTCAAACCTGCCCTTCCGCTCCTGCTGGTCTGCCTGTTTGCGGCGAGCGCGGCCGACGCCCAATACGGTGGCGGCGGTGGCGGCGGTGGCGGCGGCGGTGGCGGCGGGCGGGGGCATGGCGGGGGCCGCGGTCAGCCGTCCTCCACCGGGACGACGCCGGCGGCGGCGCCGGCCCGGGTCGTCAAACCCGCCAAACCGACCAACCAGATTGAAATCGTCGGCGTCGTTCAGGCGATCGACCTGGCCGCCAATCGCGTGACCATCGCCTACGACGCGGTCGATGAGCTCGGCTGGCCCCGCGGGGTGATGCCCTTCGGGGTCTACAAATCCGAGCTGCTCAAGACGGTGACCCCCGGCGAGCGGGTTCGCTTCAGGCTCGATGACCAGCAGATCACCGACATCGGGCCGTATGTGACGGCGCCGCCCGGTCCGCGGTGACCTCCCGGACCGCCGATCGCGCCCCGTGCGCGATTGTCGCACGCGTGTCACGGAAGGGGCCACGATTCAGCTTTGGTGTGCTACAAAGAGGCTGATTTGGGCGGACGCGGATGAAATCGCGTCGTTCGAACGACGCCCGCCCTAGCCGCGCTCGCAGCGCGCGCCCAGAAACCTTAGATAAAACAGATTGTTGGAATGATGAGAGACGTGTCCCCGCGTGGAAGCCTGCTTGACCTCAACGACGGGCTCTATCTGATCTGGCTGAATGTCGAACAGCTGCCGCAGCTGAAGCAGGCGCAGCGCGACGGCAAGGTGAAGCTGGCGCGGATCATCGACCGCGACGCCAAATACGCCACCGTCGAGGTTCCTAACGGCCAGAGCCTCGCTGGCCTGAAGCGGATCGCCTCGTCCGCCCGCGTGGCCTGACCGTTCCCGGCGAGGCGCGCCGTCGGCCGCCTCACCAGTTCCACATCGTCCCGTCTTCCAGCCGCGCTACCGGTAGATAGGCGCGCTGGTAGGGGTATTTGGCCGCCAGCGCCTCGTCGATATCGACCCCGTGGCCGACCGCCTCGCCGGGATGCAGATAGCCGTCCTCGAAGTGGTAGGCGTGCGGGAACACCGCGTCGGTCTCCTCAGAGTGGCGCATATATTCCTGGATGCCGAAGTTGGGGACCCAGCTGTCGAAGTGCAGCGCCGCTCCCATGGTCACCGGCGACAGGTCTGTGGCCCCATGGCAGCCGGTGCGCACCCCGTAGAGCGCCGCGAAGTCCGCCACCCGGCGCAGGTGAGTGATCCCGCCGGCCCGGACCACGGTCATGCGGATGTAGTCGATCAGCTGCTCGGCGATCAGGTCCTTGGCGTCCCAGATCGAGTTGAAGATCTCCCCGACCGCAATCGGGGTTGTGGTGTGCTGGCGGATCGGCCGGAACGACTCCTGATTCTCCGCCGGCGTCGGGTCTTCCATCCAGAAAAGGGAATAGGGCTCCAGTGACTTGCCCAGCCGCGCGGCTTCCATCGGCGTCAGGCGGTGGTGGACGTCGTGCAGCAGATGGTGGTCGTCACCGTGGGCCTTGCGCAGGGCCTCGAACAGTTTCGGCGCGAAATTCAGGTATTTGCGGGTGTCCCACACCGTCTCCGGCGGCAAGCCGGTCTCGGCCGGTTCGTAGTAGAGCTTGCCGCGTCCGACCCCGTAGGCCCCGGCCAGACCCGGCACGCCCGATTGCGCCCGGATCGCGCGGTAACCCATGTCGATGTAGCGGCCGACCGCATCGACGGTCTCGGGTATGTCGGCGCCGTTGGCGTGGCCATAGACCAGCACCCCCTCGCGGGAGCGGCCGCCCAGCAGGTCGACCAGCGGCATGCCGGCCATCTTCGCCTTGATGTCCCAGAGCGCCGTGTCCACCGCCGCGATCGCCGACATGGTCACTGGACCCCGCCGCCAATAGGCGCCCCGATAAAGGTACTGCCAGGTATCCTCGATCCGCCGCGGGTCCCGGCCGATCAGGCACGGGATGACGTGCTCCTCGAGATAGGCGACCACCGCCAGCTCGCGCCCGTTCAGCGTGGCGTCGCCGATACCGGTGACGCCCTGGTCGGTGGAAAGCTTCAGGGTGACGAAGTTGCGGCCGGGACAGGTGACGATCACCTTCGCCGCATCGATCTTCATTGGGCCAAGGCCTCGACCTTCGCCTTGGCCTTCGCCGGCCGTTTGCCGTTGATCCCGCCGTAGGGCCTTAGGTCCATACGCGGGTAGCGCAAGGCGACATCCGCCAGCGTCTGGGCGTTCCAGTAGGGATCGCCCGCCGGCGGCCAGCCGAACAGGTCGCGCTGGCGCGGGGTCATGTCGGTCATCGCCCGGGTCCAGTTGTCGCCAGTGGCGTAGTTGGGCCACGCCAGCTTGCCCTGCCAGCGCCAGCCGCGCGGCTTGAAGTCCACCGGCATCACGAACCGCGAGCGGCCCGGTCCCTTGAAATTCGAGCCGCGGTGGAAGACGTCGGTCTTGTAAATCAGCATCGAGCCGGCCGGCCCCACCACCGCCACTTCGTCGTCGAAGAACTCGCCCATTTCGGTGCGCGCCACGCCGATCGGCAGGTGGCGCGTCTTGTCGATCGGCACCGCCTTGGTGGGGCCGTCCAACTCGGTTACGTCCGACAGCAGGATGAAACAGGTCATCTGCGGCATCACCCCGTCGGCCCTTGGCACGACGATGGTGTGGTTGCGGTAGTCCCTATGGTGCGGCTGGTCGTAGTCGATGGCGCCGGAATACTTCGCCCACAGCTCGATCTTGTAGCAGTCGATTTCCTTGGTCTGCAGGAACCGCTCGGCCCCCTCGATCAGGTCCGGATAGACCGGCAGGCGATTGATCGCCTTCGGGCCATAGGGGAACAATCGCAGCCCGGCGAACTGACTGTTCTTGAACTCAGGGAAGGCGTCCGGGTCGGCGAAATAGGCTTCCGGCTTGGGGTAGATCTCCCAGAGGGCCTCCTGGGCGTCGCTCAGGGTCTCGGCGTCGAGAAAGCCCTCGACCACGGTGAAGCCGCGATCCCAAACCTCCGCCAGCTTCGCATCCGGTATCCGCACGTCTCACTCCCTCGTCACGATGTTTCGCCGGAGGCTAGGCCAGGGGCAGTTCCAGCACTAGCCGGTTGCGGCCGGCCCGGCGAGCGTAGCCAGCGATGTGACCAGCGATCAACGCCAGGCCGGCGCCGCCGCCGCGCTCGGGATTCGGTCCGTCGAATACCGCCGTCCGGGGGTCGAACGGCCGGCCGGCGTCGCTGATCGACAGGCGCACCGTCATTCCGTACCGTTGCAAGCGCAGGACGATGCGGGTCCCACCCTGCGGAGCGCCATGCTCGAGCACATTGGCCACCCACTCTTCAACCAACACAGCCAGGTCATTCGCCGCCGCCGGCTCCAGCCTGGCGCGGGCGGCAAAGTCCCTGGCCAGCCGCAGGGCGCCGGAGACCGCGGCCGCGTCGGCCCGCAGCCGCGCGCTGGCCTCGGCATCCCGCTGGAACTGAGCTATGTTTCACCCCTGTCGCTGGGAGAATGGCATGCGAACGATACTGGTTGCAGGATTGCTGATGGCGGCCCTCGTGTCGACCGCCGGCGCGGCCTCGGCCGCCGAGATCGGCCGGATCAAGTCGGTGGCCGGCGACGCCTCGGTGGTCCACGGGAAGGCCATCACGCCTGCCCAGGCCGGCCAGCTGCTGCAGGTGGGCGATGTGCTGCGTACCGGCGCCAACGGCCTGGTCGGGATCACCTTCGTCGACAACAGTCGCTTCGCCATCGGCCCGAACAGCCGGATCGTGCTCAGCGAATACGAGTTCGACGACACCACTCATGCCGGCAAGTCGCTGACCACGGTCAACCGCGGCTCCCTGGCTATCGTCTCCGGCCAGATCGCCCACGAGAACAAGGACGCCGAACGGGTGCGCACGCCGACCTCGGTGCTGGCCGCCCGGGGCACCCGCTTCGTGGTCCAGGTCGGTCCGTGAGGCCCGTCGCGCCGCTCTGGGCGATCCTGGCGCTGTGCCTAGGCCTCGCGGCCTGCGCCAACGACAGAGTGGCGCTGCTGAGCGGCGAGGGCGGCGCGCCGGCGGGCGGCGTGGTGGTGATCGACCCGGCCAGCGGCGCAGAACGCGGTCAGCTCACCGACGCCAACACTCAGGCGCAACTCGACGGCGGCGCCGTGCGGCCCCGACCGCTGACCGAACATTTCGACGCCCTGCTCTCGGCCATGCCCGCGCCGCCGAGGGTGTTCACCCTCTACTTCATTGAGGGGACAACCCAGGTCGCGCCGGAGTCAGTCGCCACCCTCGATGAACTGCGCAAGGTGGTCACCCCCGCCTCGGACGTGCAGATCACCGGCTACACCGACACCACCGGCGACGCCGCCGGCAACGACAAGCTGTCGCTGGACCGCGCCATCGAGATCCGCGCCGCCCTGGTCCAGGAGGGCCTGCCGGTGGCCAACGCCCGGGTCACCGGCCGCGGCCAGCGCGACCTGCGCGTCCAGACCGGCCCGGGTGTCAACGAACCCTTGAACCGCCGCGTCGAAGTGATCCTGCGCTAGGGGTCACCGTCAATACCTGCGCCTAGTCCATTCGTCCGACGCCGCTGAATCCGCGACGCCCTAGGGTGACCGCCATCGACGCAGCGCGCGCCGCATGGGGGTTGAGGATGACGTTCAAGTTTACCGGTCTTCGGTTCACCAGTCTGGGGGTGGCGATGGCGCTGCTCGGGTGCGGCAAGGCGCAGACCAATACCGCTCCGAGTGGGCAACCGGTGTCTGTCACGGCGTCCGGCGGAGCAGCGGCCCCGGCGCTGGGCGGCGGGACGCAGGTGGAGACCATCCCCGACCCCACTCTGAACAACGAGACGGCGTTCAGTGTCACCACCCCGGCCAGCTGGACGTTTCAGGGGGTCTTGCTGCAGGGCGGTCCGGCCACCTGCGACTCCTACTTCCTGGTCTCCTGGCGTTCGGCCAGCCCGGACGGCCAGAGCATGATGGAGCAGATGCCGCAGATGCTGTGGGCCTATGGCGACGGCCCCAAGCCCGCCAACGGCTGCCTGCCGATCGATGCGCCGATGAGCGCCGAGGATTTCCTGAAGAACCACTTGGCGAAGATGATGCAGCTTACCTTCGTGGCCGACGCGCCGCTGTCGGCCGCCCAGGCACAGATGGTCGAGCAGACGCGGGACTCCTACGCGCAAGGCGCCGCGTTCTACGTCAGCCACAACCTCCCGGCGCCCCGCAACACGCTGGACGTCGCCCAGGCGACAGTGACCTCGACCTTCGGCAATCTGGCCATGCAGGGCCGGATGACCGTCTATGTGCATTGCACCGAGACCACCCGCCCGGGGATGCGCTCGATGCTGCCCGGCATGGCCGACCGGCCCGCGCAGACTGTCGGGAAATGCACCGCGGACGTGGTCTATCTGAACGGCCCGGCAAACCAGTACGCGAGCCTGGTGCGGGCCTGGGACGCGTCGGGCATGGGCGCCAAGCAGAACACCGACTGGGGCAACGCCTGGGTGAAGCGCTACGCCCAACAGGGCGATCTGATGACCCGGCAACTGATCGCCAGCCAGGACGCCAAGTTCGCCGCCCAGCGCCAGGAGATCGCCCACACCATGGCGGTGCAGCAGCAGGTGCACGACCAGTTCCTGGCAACCATGCAGCAAAGCACTCAGGACTCGATCGCCAGCGCCAACGCCAACATGAACGCCCGCTCGACCGCGGCCTCGGACATGGTCGACCTGTCCCTGGACCGGCAGACGGTGATGGACACCAGCACCGGCCAGATCAGCCGGCTCCCCGATCAGATGGTTGTGGGCGGTGATTTGCAGCGGGTGCATGGCAACGGCACGCCCTACTGACCGGGCGGCGCCTCGCGGCCTAGCGTAGACGCACCGCCAGCACGGTGAGGTCGTCGCTGGGGTCGGCGCCGGCTTCGAAGGCGCGCACCGAGGCCACCAGTTGATCCAGCATCGCCGCCGCGCCAGGCTCCCGGGCGGCGCGGCCGACGGCGGCGAACAGCTCATCCCGGGGCCAGAGCCGGCCGTCCGGGTCCTGGGCCTCGGTCAGGCCGTCGCTGAATACCAGCAGGGTTTCGCCTGGGGCCAGGATCAGGCTCTCGACCGCATAGGGGAACTCAGGGTCGACGCACAGCGGCGGCCCGCCGCGGAGCGCCAGCTCGCGCACATGGCCGTCGGCGTTGGCCACCAGCGGGTTCTCGTGTCCGGCGCAGATCAGCGCAACGTGGCCGTCGGCGGGGGTCAGCACTCCGACCAGCAGGGTCAGCGCCATGTCCTGGCGGTTGTCCCGCGACAGCTCGGCGTTGAACTGGGCGACGGTGGCGGTCAGGTCGCTGCCGGGGCGGGTCAGCAGGCTGCGGGCCAGCGACTTGCCCAGCGCCATGAACAGCGCCGCCGGCACACCCTTGCCGGTGACGTCGCCGACCATGAAGCACAGTCGCGTCTCGTCCAGCTGGAAGGCGTCGTAGAGGTCGCCGCCGACGTTGCGGGCCGGGTGCAGCACCGCGTCAAGGTCGACGGTCGCCGACAGATGCGCCAGCTCGTCCCGGGGCAGCAGCATGCCCGACTGGATGTCGGCGGCGGCAGCCAGTTCACCGGCCACCCGGGCCGCGCTCAGCCGCTCGTCCTCCAGCGCCCCGCGTAGCCTCGCCTGAAGCGCCCGGCCCTCGACGAACAGCGCCGCCACCGTCGCCGCCGTCGCCGCCGCGGCCGGGGCTAGCACCGGATAGGGGTCGAGCAGCAGGCTCGCCTGGAACCCCCACCAGCTGGCGCCCAAGGCCGCCGCGATGGCGGCTAGCAGCGCCGCGCCGCTGATCGAAAGCATCGAGCGCGGCACCGCCGCCACCGCCGCCAGCGCCAGCAGCACGCCCAGGCCCCATTCGGCCCAGTCCGCGCCAGCCGGCCGGGTCAGGCCGTCGCCGCCCAGGATGGCGTCCACCGCCTCGGCCTGCACGAACACGCCATAGGTCTCGCCGCCGCGCGGCGGATGCACCACATCCGACGAGCCGGCGGCGGTCAGGCCAACCAGCACGATCTGGCCCTTGAACAGGTCGTCGCGCAGGCCCTGGCGGAACAGGTCGGCGGCCGAAATGGTCGGGACCTGGCGCCAGTCGCCGAAGCGCAGGGCTAGCGCGCCGTCCGGCGATGCCGGAACCTTGCGGTCGCCCACCTGCACCGCGCTCAGGCGGCCGTCGGTGGCGACGAGGTCGATCTTGTCGACGCCCTTGGCCACCCGCACCAGTTCCAGGGCGAAACCGGGGGTCGGCGCGCCCGCGACCATCGCCACCAGCGGCACGCGCCGGACCACCCCGTCGTCGTCGGGATCGCCGTTGACCAGGCCATGGCCCAAAGCCGCGCCGTCCAGCAGGGGCAGGTTGGCGATGGCGCGGGGGAACGCCTTGACGCCCTTCGGAACCGACTCAGGGAACTTCGCCTCCGGCGGCAGCGGCGTCGAGGTCTGGTCAGTGGCGTCGAACGACTGCGCCCGGGCGCCGGCCCTGGCCAGCACCACCGGATTTTGGCCGATCACCCGGGCGAACACCGCGTCCATCGAGGGCAGGGCGCGCACCTCGGCGGCGGCGGAGGGCGACAGCTCGCCGTAGAGGTCGGCGAACCGGGGCGGGTCGAGGCGGTCCGGCTCGGGCATCAAGAGGTCGAGGCCGATGGCGCTCGCCCCGCGCTTGGAGATCTCCTGCACCAGCCGGGCCATGTAGAACCGGCTCCACGGCCAGCCGCCGATAGCGCGCAGGCTGTCGGCGTCGATCGCCACCACCTGCACCTGCCTGGAGGGCGCCGGGGCGGGAGAGATGGTTTGCCAGAGATCGTAGAGCGGCCGGCTCAGCCGCTCCCCCAACCCCAGCACCAGCGCCGCCGCCGCCAGCGCCGCCACAAGCCCCGCCAGCCGCACCCGTCGCCGGGCGCCGGCGTCGAGGTCGTTCGCGCCGCCGGCTCCCACCGCCACTAGTCGATCCCCCGATGCAACCCCGACCTAGACCTCGACCTCGAGCCCGTCGTAGGCGCAGACCACCTCCAGCTTCGGCCGTCCCGCGCGCACCAGCCCCTCGTAGCGGAGGGTTTCGTAGAACATCCGCTGGATGTCGTCGTCGGAGTAGCTCGGCTCGTGGTGGAAGAGCGCCAGCCGCTTGGCGCCGGCGGCGTGGCAGAGGTCGACGGCCACCAGGTTGGAGGAATGCCCCCGATCCTGCTTCAGGCTGGCCTCCTCGGCGAGGGAATACATGGTGTCGCAGACCACCAGGTCGGCCTTCTCGAAGAAGGCCTCGAACTGGCCCTCGTCGAAGTCCATGTCGTCCGGCCGGTGCTCGGCGTCGGTGGAATAGACCACCGCCTTGCCGGCCTTTTCGAAGCGATAGCCGAACGAGCCGCGCGCGTGGGTCTGGCGGATCAGGGTCACCTGCATTCCGGCCGCCTCGAAGGGATCCATCGGCAGGTGAGTGACGAATTCGATGCGCGCCTTCAGTTCGTCGAACGGGACCGGAAAGCTGATCGCCTCCTGCTGCCGGCGCAGCGCCTGCTCAGCGTCCGCGTGGCCTGCGTGGATGACGATGCTCGCCCCGGACTCGTAGGCCGGCCGGAAGTACGGGAACCCCATGATGTGGTCCCAGTGCAGGTGCGAGAGGAAGAAGTGATAGACCCGCGGATGGCCCTCGGCGCAGCGGCGCAGGGCGCTGAGGCCGAAGTCCCGCAGGCCCGAGCCCATGTCGCAGATCACGAAGGCCTCCTCGCCGCCCTCGATCTCGACGCAGGACGTGGCACCGCCGAAGGTCGCATAGGTGGCGAACTCCATCTCCGTCCGCGCGAAGGCCGCCGCCTCCGCCTCGTCTGCGAACTCGCGCCCGCGGGCGATGAGCAGGGCGCGGACGACCTTGGTCAGGGCGGTGTCGGCGTGCTGCGCCACCGGCAGGGAGCCTCGGGTGCCCCAGAAACGGACCAGCATGGCTTCGCCCCTCAACGCGCCGAGTCGACGTGGTCTACCACCGGGAACAGCATGTCGTAGCGGCTGATGGACAAAATACGGCGCATCGTCCCGTTCGGCGCCGCCAGGCGGATGGTGACCGCGCCGCGCGCCTCGTTCTTGGCCACGGTCAGCGCCCGAAGGCCCTTGGAGGTCATGTATTCCAGCCCGGAAAGGTCGATCACCAGCACGGGGATCGTCCCGGCCAGCGCCTCTTGAACAGCCGCATTCAGCTGGGTGCTGAAATCCTTCCAGCTCTCCTCGTCGACCCGGCCCGTGGGCGAGGCGACCAGCTGCCCGCCGTCATTCCGAAGCCCCCAGTCCATGTCCGCTCCCAAGGCCCAGGCCCGTGGCGGAGACTGGCGCGCCGAACGACGCCGCGCAACCGCATTCGCGCCGGATCGTCTCGCGCGATTCCTCAGGCCAGGCCCTCGAACGGCGCGCGCCAGGCCTCCAACGCCAGCAGCCGGTCGTGCCAGCGGTCCACATTCGGGAACTCGGCCAGTGGCAGACCGGCGCCGGCCGCGAACGGCAGCGCCGACGCCACCCGGAAGTCGGCGTAGGACAGCTGATCGCCCACCAGCCAGGTCCGCCCGGCCAGCGCCGCGTCGAGCACCGCTGCGTGGGTCCTAAAATCGCCGAGGGCCTCGTCGATCACCGCCGGATCCGGCGTCGCGTCGGAGAAGGTCGGAACGATCACCCGATGCCAATAAAGAACGTTGGCGGCGCTGGTCAGGTGATGGGTTCCCCAGCTGATCCACATGATCATCTCGGGCTCGGCCTCGCCGGTCCGCCAGAAGTCCGAGCCGGCCAGGGCCGACAGTCGGCAGGCGATGGCGTCGGTCTCCCAGAGCGTGCGCCCGTCTTCCACCAGCACCGGCGCCAGGCCGTTGGGATTGATCTGGCGGAACGCCGCTTCGTGCGCCGGGTGCCGCGGACTGGCCCGCACGAACTCTACCGGCGAGCGCAGATGCCGGGCGACAGCCACGGCCACGCGCGGATTGAGGTTCTGCGAATAGTAGAGCTTCACGGCTCGTCCCCTGGCTACCCGTTCGTCCCGAGGACGAATCGATAGGCGCGCGTCCGACAGCTGGCCAGTCGCGCGCTCGTGCTACGCCGCCAGCCGCCGCCAGACCGTTCGGTCGGCCTCCAGCAACGTCAGCTCGCCGACCCACTGACGCTTATAGAGCCAGACCATCGCCTCGAAGGTGATCTCGGCGAACTGGGTGTGCACCGCCTCGATCGGGCAGTTGAACGCCGGGGCGACGAACAGGGCGGCATTGACGTGCGGCGCCTTGGCGCTGATCAGCGCGCAGAGCCGCCGGGCGCGTTCCGGCTCGATCGCCTGCAGCATCGGCTGCTCGGAATAGAGCTCGCAGCCCAGGCGGCGGACGAAGTCCAGGCTCAGCTTTTCGAACCGCTGGGCGGCCATCGGCGGGGTCAGGCCCGTCGTGTCGAGGTTCAGCACCACGTTGTTGAGCAGGAACAGCATGTCGGGGTGCGCGCGCCGCCTTGTGAACAAGGCCTCTTAAGGCGCCGCGCTTTCCCGGCCGTTGAAGAAGGCGGTTAACGCGTCTCGACCGGTTCGATGATGAAGTGTCGGCCCTGCGGATCGTCGATCTCGACTACCCACAGATCCGGATCGATCCGGATCGCCCGCTCGATATAGGCGTCGACGTCGGTCTCGTTGAGCGAGGCCACCGGCTGCATCCAGAACGACTCACCGTCGGCGCGGGTGGCTTCCGCATAGAGCCGGGTCTCGCCGGCCCGGCGGTTGACCGCCTTGACCAGCACCGCGCCGCCCCGGGAGTCACCCCGGCGCCCGACGGTGGCGAAGGCGCCGCCCAGGGAGGCCCGCCGCATCAGCGCATAGACCCAGAGATCGGAGTTCAGCTGCAAGCCGTCGGACCTTTCGCCGCGGCCGTCGCTAACCAAGGAGAAAGCATGACCGGTTACCTGTGGGGCTCGACTTCGCGGGGCGCATCGACACCATGGGGACTTGGGGCAAGGCGGCGCAAGCCCTGGCGGCGCTCGCCGTTCTGGCGTTGGCCGGGCCCGCGTCCGCGGCGACCGCCGCCGCCGATCTCTACTACGAGCGCGCGCTGATGGCCGCCGCCGACGGCGCCTGCCGGCTGTTCGCGCCGCCGGTCTCCTCGGCTCTGGCCGCCGCCAAGGCCCAGGCCCGCAGCGCCGCCCTGCGCTCAGGCATGGACAACGCCGGCCTGCGCGACATCGAATCCCGGGCCGACGCCGCCGCGGCGGCGGCCGGCTGCGCCTCGCCGGATATCGCCATCGCCGCCCAGCGGGTGCGCCAGGCCTTCGACGGCTACGCCCATCTCGACCACATGGTCTATCCTGGCGAGAACGCCGACTGGCTGGCGGCGCGCCCGCCGGAGGACGGCGCTTCGCACTGGCGGCTGTCTCAGCGCGACCGGTTCGGCTGGGACGTGATGCTGTTCGGCGTGGTCGGCCACGGCGACGGCCGGCCGCTGATGGCGGTGGCCAGCTTCGCAGACGACGCCACGCCCTACGGCGCGCGGCTTGTGCTGCGCGACACCGCGATCACCGACGGACCCTATCTGCAGGTGAACCAGGCCGACGTCGCCGGCCGTATCCCGATGGACGGCCGCCTGCCGCCTCGCGCGGCGACCCGGGTGTTCAACGCCGAGGCGATGAGCCCGGCCGGCCGCGACCTGCGCAGCGCCGACATGGCGGACGGCTGGGCGTTCCGTTTCCCGCCCGAGGCCGAAGCCGCCCTGGCCGGCCTGGATCCGCGCGAGACGGTGGCGGTCGAGTTCCTGTTCACCGGCGCGGACGGCGACGCTGAGCGCACGGCTTACGTCGAGGTCGGTGATTTCGCCGCCGGTCAGGCGTTCGAGGAACTGGTTCAGCGCTGAGGATTGAAGGCGATCACATTGTCGCCCCGCGCGGCGGTGGCGACGCGCGGCGAGGCTGTTGGCGCCGGCTGCGGCTCGTTCTCCGGGGCCACGTCCAGCATCACCGGCAGGCGCACGGTCACCGCCGTGCCTTCCCCCAGCCGGCTCTTGATGATCATCGCGCCGCCGTGCAGCTCGGCGAAGGCCCGCACCAGCGATAGCCCAAGCCCGGTGCCCATGGCTCTCTGGTCCGCGCCGCCGGCCTGCTCATAGGGCCGTCCGAGCCGTTCCAGGTCCGTGCGCGAGATGCCGATGCCGGTGTCGGCGACGATGATCTCCAGGTTCGACCCCTGCGCACGCGCCAGCACGTTCACCTGCCCGCCGGCGGGGGTGAACTTCAAGGCGTTGGAAACCAGGTTGAGCACGATCTGCTTCAGCGCCCGGCGGTCGGCGTCCACCTCCAGCGACTGCGGCGGCAGCACGCCGCGCAGGGCCACCTTGGCCTGATCGGCCTGCACCCGGGTCAGCCGCAGCGCCGCCGACACCGCCTCGCGCGCGTCGAAGGGCTCGCGGGTCAGAGTGAACCGCTCGGCCTCGATCTTCGACATGTCGAGCACGTCGTTGATCAGATCCAGCAAATGGCCGCCGCTTTCGTGGATCAGTCCGGCGTATTCGGCGTAGCGGGCGCTCAAGGGCCCGAACAGGCTGGAGCGCATGATGTCGGAGAAGCCGATGATGGCGTTCAGCGGCGTGCGCAGCTCGTGGCTCATGTTGGCCAGGAACCGCGACTTGGCCGCGGCCAGGTTCTCGGCGTCCTGCCGGGCCTGTTCCAGATAGGCCTCATAGGCACGCTCGGGGCTGGCGTCGCGCACCAGCGCCACCGCCTCGCCGTTCGGCAGTCCGCGCAGTTCGGCCACCAGCCAGCGATCCGGCGCCATCGGTGGGGAGAAGCCGACGCTGGCCTCGCCCAGGCGTCCCACGAGAACGACCGCCGCCCGCGCCGCGTCCTTGTCGGTTTCGCCGGCCAGGCTCACGAACGGCTTGCCCAGCAGCGCCTTGTCGGAATCGTCCGGCGCGCCGCAGAACAGCTCGCGGACCACGCCCTCGGCGTCCAGCCGCAGCAGCAGCCGCGGTCCGGCTTCAAGTATTCGCTTCAGCCGGTCGGCTTCCCCGGCCTCGACCGCCTCGCGCTCGCCATTGCGGGCCCGGGTCATCTGCAGGGCGGCGGCGAGGCCAAAGACGGTCACGCCCATCACCAGCAGCGCCAGCCAGGCCGCCGCGGCCGGCGTTGGTCCAACTTCGCCGGCGTTCGCGGCCAGCACCACGGCGGCCAGCACCGCGGCGGTCATTGCCGCGCCCAGCGCGATCAGCCTGCGGCCGTCCACGGCCGCCATCGCCGCCGCCGGGCCCAGCGCCAGCACCGCCAAAGGCCCGACGACGCCGCCGGTCATCGCCATCGCCGCGCCGATCCCGGCCGGCCAGGCCAGGGCGACCAGGCCCTTGACCCACCAGTCCCTTCGCCAGAACAGCAGCAGGCCCACGGCGCCCGGCGCTGCGGCCGCGGCCAGGGCCAGCGAGACCAGCGGCGGGTTGTCGGCATTCGGCCAGGCGAGGGCGGCCAGGCCCAGCACGGCGAACCACGCGCCATGCCAGTTCGCCGCCGCCCGCGCCGCGCGCGCCTCGATCTCCGCCTCCGGCCCCATATGCCTCGTCTTGTCGTCGGTGTTGGTCACGACGCGACCCTAGTCCCTCCGCTCCCCGGCCGCGAGGCGGCTCAATCCTCAGGCGATCCCCGGCCTGTGGACGCCGGGGCGGGATGCTGTGGATGGAAACGGAATCGTAAGCGCGCCGGCGCTAAGCTTTCGCTCCCAATGAGGATTTTGTGAGGCGGGGCATGTCCCAACCGGCCACTCTGTACTCCGTCGACCCGCAGCCTCAGCCCCGGCCCGCGCCGGCGCGGCCGCGCGCGGCGTCGATGGACGAGCAGAAACGGTCGTTCCTGCGCATGGTCAGCCATGAGCTGCGCACGCCGCTGAATTCGATTATCGGCTTTTCCGAGATCATCTCGCGCGAACTGGCCGGGCCGTTAGGCTCGCCCCAGTACAAGGAATACGCCGAGCACGTGCGCCAGAGCGGGTTGAAGCTGCTGCGCCTGGTCAACCAGGTGCTGGAGATCGCCCGGCTGGAAGGCCACGTCACCGACCTGGAACTGGCCCCCGAACTGCTGGACCACGCCATCGACGATGTGCTCGACGCCCTGCGCGAAGACATCGCCGCGCGCCACATCCAGGTGAAGGTGGTCGATCAGGGCGACCTGCCCGCCGTGGTCGCCGATCCGCGCGGCCTGCGCACGGTGCTCACCAACCTGCTGCAGAACGCCGTCACCTATTCGCCCGAGGGGGCTGAGGTGCGCATCGTCGCCCGCCGACTGCTGGGCCGGGTGCAGATCGAGATCCAGGACGACGGCGATGGGGTCGAAGCGCAGGACATCGACCGCCTGCTGCGCCCGTTCGAGCAGGGCCAGAACGCGCTCACCCGCTCCACCGAGGGCGCCGGCCTCGGCCTGCCGATCGTGGCCCTGCTCTGCCAGGCGATGCGCGGCACCCTGCGCCTGATCAGCCTCCCCGGCGACGGCCTCACCGCCCAGGTCAACCTGCCGGCGGGCTAGTCGCGGTCCGCCCAGACTTGCGTTGCGGGGCTGCGCGCCCCTACATCCGGGCCTCCCGAGGCAGAGGCCCAACCCTTGAGTATCGCCGCCGCGCTGGACGACCTGGTCGCTGATTTCGACCTGCTGGGCGACTGGGAGGAGCGCTATGCGCACGTCATCGACCTTGGCCGCGGGCTCGAGCCGCTGTCGAGCGCCGAGCGTTCGGACATCAACAAGGTGCGCGGCTGCGCCAGCCAGGTGTGGCTGGTCACCGAACCGCAGGGCGACGGCGCACTGCGGTTTCGCGGTGACTCCGACGCCCACATCGTCCGCGGCCTGATCGCCATCCTGCTCAGGCTCTACTCCGGCCGCGCGCCGGCCGAGATCCTCGCCTTCGACGCCAAGGCCGCCTTCGAGCGCCTGGGCCTCACCGGGGCGCTCTCATCGCAGCGTTCCAACGGCCTGGCCTCGATGGTCGAGCGCATCCGCCGCGACGCCCAGGCTGCCGCGACCGCGGCCTGAAGCCGAATCGCCGTCGGTCACTCTCGCGACCGTCTGTAAGAGGTTGCGAAACATTTCGCCTGTAAACGGGCGGGGGTCTCGGAGGGGTCGCGTTGAGGATCAATCGCAGGCTGGCCGCATTCTTGGTCGCCTTCATGCTGGGAACAGCCGGTGCGACGTCGCCGGCGCTCGCCCAGTCGCCGCCGGACAACGCCCCGGAACGGCTGGCGCGCGCCATCGAGCAGCGCGCCGACAAGACCAGTTTCGCCGACCTGGAACGCTTCGGCGACGCGGCCAGCCGCGACCCCAGCCCGGAGTCGCTCAGCCGCCTGCAGCATGTCGCCTGGATCCTGCTGAACCAGTCGGAGTTCGACCGCTTCGAGCACTGGAACGGCCTGTTGCGGCAACAAGCCCAGCGGCTCGGCAACCACCGCTACCTGGCGATGGCCAACATCAACGAGCTGAAGGCCCGCTACGACAGCGGCGACATGTCGGTGCACCCGGCCATCTCGCGCATCGCCCAGACCGAACCCGACTGGTTCGCCCGCATCCACGCGGCCAGCGTCGACGCCACCCTGCTGGTCGAGGAAGATCAGACCGGCGCGGCGCTGAAGCTGCTGTCCCAGGCCGAAGACCTGATCCCCGAGGGCGACCCGGCCGCCGCCGCCGCTGAATCCGACATCTGGGAGACCATCGGCCTGGCGCTGATGCAGCTCGACGACCTTGACGGCAGCGCTCAGGCCTTCGAGCGCGCCGACATCGAATTCGCCGACGCCGGCTATCCCCGCCCCGACTTCGACGGCGTCTACAATATGGCCCACATGGCCGTGAAGCTGGGCGACGCCGACCTGGCGCGCAATCTGGCCGCCGTCCACCACCGCCTGGCGATGCGTTCCGACCTGCCGCACCTGGACGTCTGGGACAAGAACCTCTGCGCCCTGGTCGCCGACGCCTTCGGCACGCCGGGCGAGGTGATGGGCTGCCTGCACGGGCTCGACGCCAAGCTGACCGGGGCGGAGTTCCTCGGCCAGGACCTGCTGCCGCTTCGCGCCATAGCCGAGGCCCGTTTGGGGCAGATCCCGGCGGCTCAGGCCGATCTGGCGCGCATCCGCGCCATGCTCGCGAGCCATAGCTTCGAAGCCTCGCCGCTGGAGCGCGAGCCGCAGGTGGCCGCCGAGATCCTGCTGGCCCAGGGCAAGGACCGCGAAGCCTTCGCGGCTTTCAGCACCTATGACGCCCAGCACGCCATCCTGGCCTCCAAACGCTTCAACGTTGGCGTCCGACAGCTGACCAACGAACTGCGCGGCCAGTTGCAGACGGCCCGCAAGGACGCTCTGCTCGAACGCCAGGCCACCCGCTCGCAGGGCTGGCTGGTGGCGTTCCTGGCCCTGTTCGTGGTCTGCGGCGCAGCGGTGCTGCTCTGGCAGCGGCGCGTGGCCCTACACCTGCGCGCCGCCCAGCTTAAGGCCGAGACCGCCAACCGCTCGAAGAGCGAATTCCTCGCCAATATGAGCCACGAGATACGCACGCCGCTGAACGGTGTCGTCGGGGTGGCCGAGATGCTGGTGCAGGCCAACCTGCCCAAGCGCGAGCGCGACATGGCCGAGATCATCCGCAATTCCGGCCAATCGCTCGAGCGCCTGCTTTCCGACGTGCTCGACCTGGCCCGGGTGGAAGCCGGCCAGCTGACCATCGAACACGCGCCGTTCCACGCCGGCGACCTGGTGCGGGCGGTGGCCGGCCTGGCCCGGCTCAGGGCCGACGAGAAGAGCCTGGCGTTGCGCACCCACATCGCCCCGGAACTGGAAGCCTGGTTCGCCGGCGACGCCACCCGGGTGCGGCAGATCCTCACCAACCTTGTCAGCAACGCGGTCAAGTTCACCGACGCCGGCTCCGTGACCATCACCGCCGAGAAGCTGGCCAATGGCGAGCTACGCTTCGGCGTCACCGACACCGGAGTCGGTTTCGACGACGCCCAGAAGGAGCGGCTGTTCGGTCGCTTCCAGCAGGCCGACGGGTCGATCACCCGCCGGTTCGGCGGCAGCGGTCTGGGCCTGGCCATCTCGCGCCAGCTCGCCAGCCTGATGGGCGGCGACATCGACTGTCAGAGCGTCCCGGGGGTCGGCTCCAGGTTCTGGTTCGCCGCGCCGTTCGAGCCCACGGCGGCGCCCGCGGCGGTCGACGAGATCGCTCCGGACTCGGCCTCGCCCGAACGGGCGGTGCGGGTGCTCGTGGCCGACGACCACGCGATCAATCAGACCGTCATCCGCATGATGCTGGAGCAGTTCGGCGTCGACGCGGTATTCGTCGAGAACGGCGCCGAGGCGGTCGAAGCGTGGGAGCGCGAGCCCTTCGACCTGGTGTTCATGGACATGCAGATGCCGGTGATGGACGGCCTGGAGGCCACCCGCACCATCCGCCAGGGCGAACGGGTCAGCGGCAAGCGCCGCACCCCGATCGTCATGCTCAGCGCCAACGCCCTGCCGGAACACCGGGAAGCCGGACGGCTGGCGGGCGCCGACGGCCACGTCTCCAAGCCGGTGACCGCGGCCACCCTGCTGGCGGCCCTGAACGCGGCGCTGGAAAGCGAAGAGGACACCGATCGCGCCGTAGCGTGATCGTCGATTGCGGCGGGTCAGGCCGCGCGAATGCCGCTGAAGGCCGAACCGTGCGGCGCCAGCACGGCGTCGTAGCCCAGGATCAGGTCCACATCGCGCCCGTTGCTGGCCAGCGGCAGACGCAGCCACAGCAAGGTCATGTGCGAGGCGCCGCGCCAGCCCATGTTGTGATGCCCGGCCCGCGGCCGCCGCTCGGCCACCACCTGGTCCAGTTCCCTCCGCCAGTAATCCGCGGCGCTGTTGTTGTAGACGTCGCGCAGCCGCTTGCCGGTGATCTCGCCGCCGTAAACCCCGTAGAGCCCGGTGCCGGCCAGCCGCAGGCGATAGTCCTCGCCGGCCACGTCGATCAGACTGACCGTGGGCAGCAGGCGCTTGAACGCGGCCGGGTCGATGTCGCGTCGGCAGGGCAGCCGACCTTCGTGTCGCAGGCCCGCCCAGTAGGCGAACAGCTCCTCATGAGCTCGCAAGGCGGTCGTCGGCGCTCCGAGTTGCGTGCTCATCTTCGGATTCGTAAACAACCTATTGGAATCACGATGATTCATTATCGCTTAATCACCGAATCGGTGAAAGCCCAAATCTTGGGCGAAAATAAGATTGTCCAAAAGAGTCAAGACTGCCGCAGGCGGACCACGCCAGACGCAGAAACGCCCGCCGTCTCCTTCGAGGCGGCGGGCGTCTGATCGTTCGTAGGCTGGTCGGCTAGCGGCGTTTGCGCGTGGCTTGCCGGCCGCCTTGGCCGAGGCCCATCTGCTTGGCCAGCTCCGAGCGGGCGCGGGCGTAGTTGGGCGCCACCATGGGATAATCCTTCGGCAGGTTCCATTTCGCCCGGTAGTCCTCGGGGCTCATGTTGTATTTGGTGCGCAGGTGCCGCTTCAGCGACTTGAACTTGCGCCCGTCCTCCAGGCAGATCAGGTGATCGGGCGTGATCGAGCGGCGGATCGGCACGGCCGGTTCCTTCGGCGCCACTTCGGCCGGCTCGGCCCCACCGGTGATGTTGGACAGCGCGCGGTGAACGCTTTGAATCAAGGCGGGCAGATCGCCCGTGCCGATGGTGTTGTTGCCGACGTAGGCCGACACGATGTCCGCCGTCATCTCAATGACTTCTGTTTTTTCGTCCATGACTCTCTATCCCATCCACCCCTAATAGAAGGAACTAGACCCGATTCCTCAGATCAGTGCGCCCGTTCTTATAGAAGCCGAAGCAGAGCCACAAGTGCGCTTCGCAATCCTGTTTTCACATTCCACAGCGAAGATGAGTGAAGTGAAATCCGCCTTGCATGGCCAATAGCCGTCGGGCTGGATTGACCAACCTTGCTGCACCTGCGGTGTCATCATCGATGTTCGGAGATTTGGGCGAAGATTTCCGCCCGGCCGGCAAGGCGCGTGGTTAGCGCCGGACGTCGGCGGCGAAGGCCAGCATGGCGGCCCGCTGCGGCACCGAGAAATCGTCCTTGGCATGCTCTTCGTCGCGGATCGCCTGCATCAGCGCCGGCGTCATCGCCGACGACAAGGCCCAGTTCCAGTAGCGCAGCACGGTCTGCGCCCGGTCGACGGCGATCATGTCGAAGATGGCGATCACCCGGGCCAGCGCCGGATCGACCTCGCCGTCCTCGGTGACCTCCGGTCGACGCATCGCCCGCCACAGCGAGCGCAGCGAGGCCCGCCCCAGACCGGTCGCCTTGCACAGGATCGCCAGCGGCTCGCCGCCCGGGTCGGTCATGATCTTCGCCCCGGTCATCGGTTTGATCCCCGACAGGTAGGAGATCTCCTCGGCGACCTCGCGGCTGAGGCCCGCCTCGGCGGCGGTCACCGCCTCCTCCAGGCTGGCGTAGGGGCTTTTGTCGATGGCCGCGCGGTTGCGCTGGCGCCGCTCGATGAACTGCAGCGCCTTGCGGGTCAGCGCGTCCTGCCAGCCCTCGTCGGCGGCCATCGGGAAGACGTCGCCGGTGGCTTCCTGCAGCACTTCGCGCGACACCGCCAGACGCTGCAGGATCAGTCTGCGCGCGTCGGGTCCCGCCCACCAGAACAGCACATAGGCGTGGCTGGGCCGCAGCTCGGCGCGGCGCAGCAGCATCGGCACCAGCTGGTTCTGGTGCTGGGTCATCGCCACCACCGTCTCGATGGCGGCATGGGAGAACCGGGCCTGTTCATTGCGCAGCAGCGCCTCGACCACCAGCGTCTCGCCGCCCTCGACCAGCGCCTCGGCGATCACCTCCGACACCCCACGCCTCTGGGCGATCAGCTTGCGGTGCGGCCCGGTGGCGTGGCGGATGCAGTCCAAGAGGTCGGCGTCGGTCAGCGACACGGACTCGGTGAGCAGCGGCTCGGAAATCTCCAACTCGTCGTGCAGAATCAAGCGAACCAGCGAATTGGGGATCTCGGTCAGGCTGGCCAGGCGCCGGGCCACCCGGGCGCGCTCCTCGAAATCGGCGTCGCGGAGGATCTCCACCAAGAGGTCGGCGGTGACCGCCCGCTCGAAGGCGTTGACCCGGCTGGACGGCAGGCTGACCACGTCGGCCAGCCGCTTCAGCAGCGCCAGCCGCGAGCGGTTCTTCGGCCGCTCGACGGGCGGCGCTTCGACGGTTCCGAGCTGGTGGGTGTCGCTCATCGAATCCTGGCGCGGGCTAGGGTTCGATCAGACCAGAGCGGCGTTAACCGGCCGTTGATATTAGCGGAACGTCGGGGCGCTCCACTGCGGCCAGATGTCCGGCAGGTCCTTGGAGACCTTGTCCGGGAACGCCGGCGGGCGCTTCTCCAGGAACGATGACACACCCTCGCGGGCGTCGCCCTGGGCGCCGCGGAGCTGGATGCCGCGGCTGTCGGCCATGTGCGCCTCCATGGGGTGCGCCGCGCCGGCCATCCGCCAGATCATCTGCCGGGTGATCGCCACCGAGACCGGGGCGGTGTTGTCGATGATCTCCCGCGCCAGCGCCCGGGCCGCCGGCAGCAGCTCGTCCGGTGCGTGCAGCGAGCGCACCAGCCCCTTCTCCTTGGCCTCAGCCGCCGGGAATACCCGGCCGGTGTAGCACCACTCCAGCGCCGTCTGGACGCCCACCAGATGCGGCAGGAACCACGACGACGCTGCCTCGGGATTGAGCCCCCGCCGGGCGAACACGAAGCCGTAGCGGGCCTCGGTGGAGGCCATGCGGATATCCATGGCCAGCTGCATGGTCGCGCCGACCCCCACCGCCGCGCCGTTCACCGCCGCGATCACGGGTTTGAGGCTATCGAAGATGCGCAAGGTCAGCCGCCCGCCGCCGTCGCGGACCACGTCGCCGACCCGGCTCTCGTCGCGGCGGATCTCCTGGCGGGTGTTGCGGTTGAAGGTGTCTGCCCCGCCGCTGAGGTCCGCCCCGGCGCAGAAACCCCGCCCGGCGCCGGTGACGATCACCGCCTTCACCGCATCGTCGGCGTCGGTCAGATCGAAGGCCGCGATAAGGTCGGTCATCATCTGGTTGGTGAAGGCGTTCAGCCGCTCGGGCCGGTTCAGGGTGAAGGTGGCGATGCCGTCCTCCACGTCATAGAGGATGGTCTCGAAGGTGGGCATGGCGCACTCCCTGGGCTTGTCGGGCGCATCGCGGGTGCTTCACGCGGCGGGAGTCAATAGACCACGCGAGAGCTCGGCTGGCGCGAACTGGCGCGTTGTGATCAATACCCAGGTCGCGACGCGGGGGTGGAATGACATCGCAATACCAGCCGGTGCGGGAGCCACGCTTCTCGGTCGAGCAAACGTCTGAAGGCGAACAAATTCGCATCAAGGCGCGACGGCAATGGTTCGCGATGCTTTTCCTGCCGGTCTGGCTGACAGGTTGGACGTTCGGGGGCGCAAGCGCTGTTGGGCAGATACTCAGTCAGTTCGAGTGGTTCCTGGCGATTTGGTTGTGTTTCTGGGCGGCCGGTTGGGTCGTGGCGGCCGGGACGCTGCTATGGATGGCCGTAGGGTCGGAAACCCTACGCGTCGTTGATGGTGACCTTGAGGTTGCGCAAAACGCCCTCGGGCTATCGCGACGCTGGCTCTATGAGGGCCGTCAAATACGCCAATTGCGTGCGGCCGATCAGCCTTTGTGGGCGTCCAGCTTCTACTGGCAGGTTCCGTTTGTGCGCAGCAATCGCTTTGGCGCGGTGAAGTTCGACTACGGTTCACGCACCATTGCAGTCGCGCCGGGTCTCGACGCCGCGGAAGGGCGAATGATCGTCGACCAACTCGGCCGCTGGCTCCCCGCTTCCGCACAGCAAGGGTGACGCGCTCGCCTGACGCGGCGTCGCCCTTTACGGGGCCGCATGGGGCGCGTCATAACCCTGAACAACGATCAGGTCAGAGGGAACGGACCATGGGCGAGCCGATCGAGGCCGACTACATCGTGGTGGGCGCGGGCTCGGCGGGCTGCGTGCTCGCCAACCGCCTGACCGCCGACGGCAAGACCCGGGTGCTGCTGCTGGAAGCCGGCGGCGACGACCGGCCGACCAAGAACCTCGGCCAGTTCATGTCCAACCTGATGATCCACGTGCCGGTGGGCTATTCGCAGACGCTGAAGGACCCGAAGGTCAACTGGCTCTATCCCACCGAGCCGGACCCGGCGACCGGCCGCGAGCACATCTGGCCACGGGGCAAGGTGCTGGGCGGCTCGTCCTCGATCAATGGCCTGCTCTACATCCGAGGCCAGCACGCCGACTACGACGGCTGGCGCCAGCTCGGCTGCGACGGCTGGTCGTGGGACGACGTGCGGCCCTATTTCCTGCGCGCCGAGCATCAGGAACGCGGCGACGCTGACGGCTGGCACGCCACCGGCGGCCCGCTGAACGTCTCCGACGTCACCCAGACCCACGAGGTCTCCGACGCCGTCATCGAGGCCTGCGTCGAGGCGGGCATTCCGCGCAACAACGACGTCAACGGAGCCGAGCAGGAGGGCGCCGGCTACTATCAGCTGACGGTGAAGAACGGCCAGCGCTGCTCGGCGGCGGTCGCCTATCTGCACCCGGTGATGGGGCGGGCGAACCTGCGCGTCGAGACCAACGCGCTCACCACCAAGGTGCTGTTCGAGGGCAAGCGCGCGGTCGGGATCGAATACATCCAGAACGGTGAGACCAAGACCGCCAGGGCCGCTTCCGAGGTGATCCTGGCCGGCGGGGCGATCAACTCCCCGCAATTGCTGCAGCTGTCGGGCGTCGGCCCCGGGGAATTGCTGCGCGAAAAGGGCGTGGCGGTGGCGGCCGACCTGCCCGGCGTCGGCGAGAACCTGCAGGATCACTATGTGCTGGCCAACAGCTACCGGCTGAAGCCCGGCACGATCTCCGTGAACGAGCTGACCCGGGGTACGCGCTTCCTGGGCGAGACGCTGAAATACATCTTCCAGCGCAAGGGCCTCCTGACCCTGTCCGCGGCTCACATAGCGGTCTTCTGCAAGTCGCGTCCCGAGCTATCCAGCCCCGATATCCAGTTCCACATCCTGCCGGCGACCCCCGACGTGCAGAAGATGGCCGAGACCGGCGTCATGGAGCTGGAGACGCTGCCCGGCCTCACCATCGCGCCGTGCCAAGTGCGCCCGGAGAGCCGCGGGACGATCAGGATCAAGTCGTCCAACCCCAGCGAATATCCGTCGATCCAGCCTAACTACCTCTCCGATCCGATCGACCAGCAAGTGGCCGTGGCGTCGCTGAAGTGGGGCCGCAAGATCGCCGCCCAGCCGGCGCTGGCGAAGTGGATCGAGAACGAACTTCTGCCCGGGCCGGACTTCACCAGCGACGAGATGCTGCTCGGCTTCGCGCGGATGGCCGGCTCAACCATCTATCACCCGGTCGGCACCTGCCAGATGGGGACCGGCCCGAACGCCGTGGTCGACCCGCAGCTGCGCGTGCACGGGGTCGAGGGCCTCAGGGTCGTCGACGCCTCGATCATGCCCCGGCTGGTCTCCGGCAACACCAATGCGCCGACCATCATGATCGCCGAGAAGGCCGCCGACATGATCCTGGGCAAGTCGCCCGCCAACGCCATGGCTGCTTAAGACCGATGCACCCGACCCACCACGCCAAAGCCAATCCCGACAAGCCCGCCTACATCATGGCCGGCACCGGCGAGACGGTGACCTATCGCCAGCTCGACGCGCGCTCGAACCAGGGCGCGCATCTGCTGCGCTCGCTGGGCGTCAACACCGGCGATTCCGTCGCCATCTTCATGGACAACAGCCCGCGCTACTACGAAGTGCTGTGGGCGGCGCAGCGGGCGGGCATCCGCTTCACCTGCATCTCCTCGAAGCTGAGCGTCAGCGAGGTCGAGTACATCGTGAAGGACAGCGAGGCGAAGGTGCTGGTCGCCTCCGCCGGAGTGGCCCCGATCGCTCTCGAGGTCGCGCCGCTGATCCCTGGCGTGAAGCTATTCATGGTCGAGGGGGCCGAAGGTCCCTACGCCAGCTGGGAAGCCGCCCGGGCCGAAATGCCGGAGACCCCGATCGCCGATGAGTCGGGGGGCGCGGCGATGCTCTATTCGTCGGGCACCACCGGCCGGCCGAAAGGCGTCAAGCGGGCGATCACCGCGGCCACGCCCATCGACGCGCCCAACGGCTTGGCCATGCTCGGCCAGGCCATGTACGGCTGGACCCCCGACACCATCTACCTGTCGCCCGCGCCGCTCTACCACGCCGCGCCGCTCGGCTGGTCGATGGGCGTGCAGTCGATCGGCGGCACGGTGATCGTGATGGAGCGCTTCGACGCCGAGGAGGCGCTGCGCTACATCGATCAGTACAAGGTCACCTCAGCGCAATGGGTGCCGACCCACTTCGTCCGTATGCTGAAGCTGCCGGCCGAGGTGCGCGAGCGCTACGACATGTCGTCCCTGGTCAGCGTGTTCCACGCCGCCGCGCCCTGCCCGGTGCCGGTGAAGGAACAGATGATGGCCTGGTGGGGACCGATCATCCACGAGTACTACGCCGGCACCGAAGGCAACGGCTTCTGCGCCATCGGCCCGGACGAATGGCTGGCCAAGAAGGGCTCGGTCGGCAAGGGGCTGATGGCCCGGGTGGTGATCTGCGACGAGGACGGCAAGCCGCTCGGCCCGCGCGAGGAAGGCACGGTCTATTTCGCCGGCGGCGGCGAGTTCGAGTACCACAACGACCCGGTGAAGACCGCCGAGAGCCGCCACCGCGAGGGCTGGACCACGCTCGGCGACGTGGGCTGGCTGGACGAGGACGGCTATCTCTACCTCACCGACCGCAAGAGCTTCATGATCATTTCCGGCGGGGTGAACATCTATCCGCAGGAGATCGAGAACCTGCTGATCACCCACCCTAAGGTTGCCGACGTCGCCGTCGTCGGCGCGCCGCACGAGGAGATGGGCGAACAGGTGGTGGCGGTGATCCAGCCCGCCGACTGGGAAGACGCCGGCGACGAACTGGCCGCGGAACTGGCCGCCTTCGCCCGCGCCAACATCTCCCACATCAAGGCCCCGCGCCGGATCGACTTCATGCAGGAGCTCCCCCGCCACGCCACCGGCAAGCTCTACAAACGCCTGATCCGCGACGCCTACTGGGCCAAGGAAGGCCCGAAGATCGGGTAGGGGCGAACGGCGGCGAATGTCCGACAACCCGCTGAATGTAGCGCTACGCGATTGGCTTCCCGAGCTTGATTTCGGCGTGATGAGTCACGGCTTCGCTCGGCATGGGCGAGACTACACCTTCATCGTGGACGTTGGCAGGTCTGGGACCCACGAGCTA
>Ga0302283_1000598_pt1 | contig 29831 bp, 20 predicted proteins | sample III_Fen_E1_4_FD_198770 | JGI IMG/M metagenome (GOLD analysis project Ga0302283, IMG submission 198770) | Peat permafrost microbial communities from Stordalen Mire near Abisko, Sweden - III_Fen_E1_4 | ecosystem: Environmental > Terrestrial > Soil > Wetlands > Permafrost | place: Sweden: Abisko... | reverse complement strand
GTCGGGGCGGCGGGCACCCCGGACTGAAGTCCGGGGCAGCAATAACCCGATGGACCACGAGAAAAGCCCGCTCCGCGGGCTCCCACGCACGACCTATCTGGACGTGACGAGGGAGCCCCCAGAGGGGGCTTGGAGTGAGACCGCCGCCGGCTTTCGTTGCCCCGGACCTCGGTCCGGGGTGCCCGTGACCTACAGCCGCTGCTGCTGCTGATCGTTCTCTGCGGCCTTGTCGGCCTCGGGATGGAGCGGGATCACGCGGGTCGCGACCGGGACGGCGCCATTCGAGGCGCGATCCTCACGATTCAAGACCACGTCCCCGTCGCGAACGCGATCGACACGCCAGTTGAGCGGGTAGTCCGTACCGTTGGCGCCGCCCGTGTGAACGATGTCGGGCCGCCCGAGGTAGTCGCCACGCTTCACGACCCACCCCTTACCCGTGGGGTCGACCAACATCGCGCGCGGGTATTCGCCCCCCGTCACGATCGCGACGAGCTTCAGCTCGTCGATCGAGTACTGAGGCAAGATCACCGCGAGCTGGTTCTTGATGACGTGCGTGTTCTTCTCGATGAAGAGCGTCGCGTACGAGCGGAACGGATCGCGCTCGTGGTCGCTCTCGACGAAGTCATTCTCGGTGAACTCGAGGACCTTCGTCGGTGCAAGCCCCGAATCCGGCGTGCTCGCGGCACGCGTCACCGGAGGGGGCGGGGCTCCCTTGCTCTTTTCAATGGGCGCGTCACCGCACGCGAGGAGGAGCGCGCCTGCGCAGGAGGCGGCGACGGCTACGAAGGCTATCGGGCGGTTCATGGCTTCGCTCCCGGCTTCTTTGCGCCCGGATTGATGGTGTGGAACGTCGTCGCGAGGCACGTGGCCTTGAGGATGACGTCGTCGCCTTGGACGATGGGGTCCCTGAGGTAGACGTTCTCGACGTTGATGATTCGATCGAGCTTGCCCACCTCGTAGACGAACTTCGCGATCTGGTGGAAGCGACCCGAAAGCTCGAGCTTCATCGGCACCTTCGCGAAGAACGCCTGCGTCTGCTCGTCCACCGGCTGCCAGGCGCGGAGGTTCACCCCGCTCACGTTGGAGACCTGCTGAAGAGACGAGAGGAACGCGGCCGCCTCGGTGTCGGCGGGCAATATCTTGTTCAGCTCCCGCTGGCGCTGCTGGCGCATCACGAGGTCGTCGCGATCGAGCAGGTACGTCGCCTGCGACTGCTGGGCCTCCGCGAGCTGCTGCTGGAACGTGCCCGACTGGCGGTTCGCGCTCTCGATCTTCGCCGAGACCTCGGTGAAGAAGACGACCCAGTACACCAAGATGACGAGCACGCCGAAGACGACGCCCACGCCGATCTTCCCGCCCAGCGGGAGCTTGGCCAGCGAGATTCCACCCGGTGCTGCCGCTGCCATGGCTAGTACCTCACCTTTGCGCTCAGCTCGAAGCCGACAAGCTCGAGGTGCGTTACGCTGTCTATGGTCTTGGACGCAGGGCGCAGCTTCACGTCGTAGAAAAAATCGCTCAGCGTTAGCCGACGCAAGAACTCGGACACGTCCTCGCCGTCGCGGGCCAGACCGGTGAGGTCCACCGTGCGGTCCTCTTCCTTGTATTCCTTGAGCCAGAGCCTGCGCGGGTCCCAGTTCATGTTGGGGACGGCGCCTGGGTTCTCGTGTTTCAGTTGCTCGAGCTTGTCCCGGTCCACGGTCGGGCCTCGCCCTGCGGTGAGCACGCGAGACAGCTCGATCATCGTCGACGTCGGCCCGGTGCGCGCGGCCTGAAGCTTTGCGATCGCGTCCTCGCGATCCTTCAGCTCCTTCAGCTGCGCTTTGATGTTGGTGTGGTCGGAGATCTGCTTCTGGATCTCGGTGATCTTCGACTGGATCTCCTGGTTCTTATGGGAGATGCGGTCGAGCTCGTCCTGCTTGGACTTGTGGAGCAGGATGAGCCCCACGATCTCGAGCACGACCACACCCGCGACGACGAGCAGCCATGCCTGGCCGCCGGCTCCGACGCTCAGGCCCAGGCCACCGCCGCCACGCTTGGCGTCGCGCTTCTGGGGGAGCAGGTTGACGCGAATCATGCTGCTACCCTCATGTGCGGCGCTCCCTGTCGGTCCGGAGGCTTAGCCCCAGCGCGACGACCAGCTGTGCCGCCCGCGCACGCAGCTCGGCCTCGTTTACGGTCTTCGTGTCGATCGCCAAGTTGGTCAACGGGTCGAAGAGCTGCACCGGCACCCGGGCACGCTTCTCGATGGCCTTCGCGAGGGGCGCGAGGTAGGCGCTCCCGCCCGAGACGTAGATGCGCGAGATCTCGCTCTCGCCGCTCGTCGCGAGATAGAAGTCGAGCGAGCGCTGAATCTCGCCCGCGAGCGCGTCGCACGCGCTCGTGATGATCTGGTGCACCTCTTGAGGCACGATCTGCGTGGGCCCTCCGCCGCATTTGTAGGCCTCGGCCTGCTCGTAAGACACGTTGCACTGCTTCCGGATTTCCTCGGTGATGGCCGCCCCGGCGTTCGTGATCTCGCGGGTGAAAGCGCTGACGCCTCGCGAGACGATGTTGAGGGAGCTCACCGCGGCGCCGACGTTCAAGAGGGCGATCGTGCCCTCCGCCGGCAAGCCGTTCTGCTGCTCGAAGATGTTCTGGATCGTGAAGGCGTTGATGTCGACAATGAGCGGCCGGAGCTTCGCTTCGCGGAGAATGCCGGCGTAGTCGTTGATCTCGTCCTTCTTCGCGGCAACGAGCAGGAGGTCCATCTGGCCGGCCTCGGGCCGTCGCCGCAGCACCTCGTAGTCGATCGACATGACCTTGATGTCGAAGGGGATGTGCTGCTCGGCTTCCCAGGAGATCTGCTCGTCGAGCTCCGCGGCCGTCATCATGGGAACGGTGATCTTGCGGACGATGACGGACTGGCCGTAGACGCCGATGGCGACATCCTTCTGCGCGATCTTGTTGTCCTGAAATACCCGCGCGAGCGCCTCGGTGACTGCACCGGCGTTCATGACGTGGCCATCGATGATGGTCTGCGGCGGCAAGGTGGCGTAGCCGTACCGGACGACGGTGAGCTTCTTCCGGTTCTCTTTGAGCTGCACCACCTTGATGGAGCTCGCCCCGATGTCGACGCCGACCAGGTTCTTCCCTTCGGCCATGTGCACTCCCTGCAGCGGACGCTCATGCGCGATGCCGCTCTGCGACTACGAAGTGTGGCACCCGGGCGAGGTTGCGGTCAAAAAAGCTCGCGAGTCGCGAAAGCGCTCCCGCCGCCCCCACATTGAAGGTATGAGACCGCGCCATGCTCTTCGCACCCGCGTCCCTCAGGCTTAACAGCGCCTTGCTGGGCCTCGCGCTAGGCTACTTAAGCCTTTCGGGTCCAGCACATGCCGACGTGCAGCACGTCGTCGCGCGGGGGCACACGATCCTCTCCATCGCACACCGTTACCATGTGAGCGCGAAGGCGATCCTGGAGGCAAACCACCTCAAGGACCCGAACCACCTCAAGGTAGGCAGCACGCTCACCATCCCCGGAGCGACGGCGCCGGCGCCGATGAAGGGCAAGACCAGCGGCGAGGCGCGAGGGGCGGAGGCGAGAAGCGAAGCGAAGGGCGAAGGCAAGAAAGGCCTGCCGACCACCTACGCGCAGCGCCCCAAGACGCCGGGGGTTGTGCACGTCACCCGCCTGGCGACGAACGAGGACTTCTCGGTGCGGGTTGCCCATCGCGGGCACGCATCGCCGACCGCGCTCAAGACCTTCGAGAAGATGATGCGGAACGGGGGTGGTCTCACCCACCCCATCGAGCCACGCCTGATCTCGCTCGTGGGCACCGTCTCCGATCACTTCGGCAGCCGCCGCCTCGAGGTCATCAGCGGGTTTCGCCCGTTCACCACGACGCAGTACACCCACCACTCGAACCACAACATCGGCCACGCCATCGACTTTCGCGTCGTGGGCGTGCCTAACGAAGTGCTGCGCGATTACTGCAGGACCTTGCACAACGTCGGTGTGGGTTACTACCCGAACAGCACGTTCGTGCACCTGGACGTACGGACGTCGCCGGCGTTCTGGATCGACTATTCGCACCCTGGGGAGCCGCCCCGCTACAACACTCCGAACGCCGAGGCCGACGAAGGCACGAGCGACGTGTCGGACGAGCCCCACGCCCCCGAGTCGTCCGTGGTGCCCGACGGGCCTATGGCTCCGCCGTCCACGCTGGCGCCGCTCGGCGGCCCTCCGAGCGCCGACGCCCCCAAGCCCGCCGGGTCGTCCCCTGCCCCTCTCCCAGCACCCGACGCACCCGCCGGATCCGCCGCCGCTCCGAGCGCTCCGGCCGCGGCTCCGAGCGCCACGGCTCCCGCTCCTTCCCCGGCCGGGCCAGCCGCAAGCTCGCAGCCGACCCAGCTCTGATCAAAGGCTCCCGGTCATCACTTCTCGCCCGCCCCCGGGGCAAGCGCCGGGACGGCCTCGAAGCGGAACGCACGCGGCTTCATCGGGGACGCGATCGCGTAGAGGGTAGTCACGTCGTAGCGAGCGCGTGGAGGGGTCGGCGTTCCCGCGCGGTGCACGAAGCTCGGCTCGCGCAGCCCACGATCGAGCGCGACCGCGCGCACGCACCCCGCGCGGCGCAGCGCCTCGGCAAGCGCACCGTCGCCGTTCACCCTGCCGCGCGCGATGAGAATGCGCCCCGACTTCGTCATCCCGAGCGCGCCACGATCGGCGAGCGTCCCCGTGGCCCGCGTCGTCTCTTCGACCAGCGCCCCTGCGTCGAGCAGCAAGGGCACCTCGGCGACGTCCTCGTGGGGGGAGATCGACGCGAGCTCGCTCACGCGGACGATGGAGAGCGTACCGTCTGCCTGCGCCACGAGCGCGCCGGCCGAGGCGGGGAGTGTGTCGCCGGGCGAAGCCTCCTTCAGCGCGCGGATCGGCAGCACCATCCGACCGTCCGTGGCGAGCCCGCGCGGCCGTCGGTCCGGCGACGCGCCCACGCCCACCGCGAGGATGACCCGGTGCGCGTCCTCGTCCCCGAGCTCCCAGGCCGGCAGCGCACCCGTTTTCGCGTCGGGCTCCTGCATCCCGGCGCGGATGCGCCACGTCGTGCGCCCCGGCTCCACGTCGAGCACCTCTATCGGCGGATTCGCGGCGCCGCCCGTCCCCGAGACCTCCGCGCTCCACACCGCGGGGCTCCAGATCGGCGCGGGCTGAGCACCGGGATCGGCGCGCCAGGCGATGGGAGGCGCGGCCGGCGCGGCCTTCGAGCTGGGTCGAGGAGGCTCGGGCGTGTCCTGGCCGTCCACGGAGTCGAGGGCAGGCGGCGACGGGTCGCGCTGCATGACGTAGAAGAAGTCCTTCGGCGCGTACTCGATGTAGCGGTCAGGCGACACGTCCATGAGGGGAGTGAGGAGCTCCGACCGGTACTTGTGTCCCTTGATCTCGTCGATCGCTGCGAAGATGAACCCGGTGTGGTGCGGGTTCATGTCGAGGTGCATCCCGTAGACGCAGCCCGCCATCTTCATCGCCTTGGCGAGCACCGTCGCGCTCACGTCGTCGCCCCACGCGTAGACGAGCTGCCCGCCGCCCGTGACGCACAGACCCGATCTCTGCGTCTGCATGCCGCTGCCCGGTAGCGTGTAGCCCCAGAGGGCGCGGCCGTTGGGGTTGACCTTTCCCTGGTCGAGCAGAGGGTCGAGGTTCTGTCGGAACGATGCGATGTCGCCGTCCGGGATCCCCGCGAGCCCCGTCACTTCGCTCGTGTTGCCCCAGGTCCCGAAGCCGACGCGGTTGTCGCGCAGGACGACGACGCTCGCGGCGTTCGGCTGCGGCGGTAGCAGCACGCGCTTGTGCACCATCATCCCGTAGTTGCCGTGCTCGGTCTTGAAGGCTCCGTTGAACGCCGCGGCGACGTGCGTGATCACCCTGGGATCGCGCGGGATGCGGCCTGGACCGTGGCCTCCCGTGAGCGGCTTCGGATCCTCGGTCCCCGCCTCCATGTCGAAGTCGAGCTGCCGCATGTCCATCGCGACGAGCAGCACCTGCGCGTAGGGACGCTCCTCGTCCGGGCGCACGAAGGTGCGAAGGAACGCGGGCGGCGCGCCGTCGGGCCCCTTCTTCATCCAGGAGATCTTCGGATCTCTCCACTCGCCTTCGCCGGGCTCTGCGGTCTTCCACATCGACGGGACCGTGGGCGGCGGCCAGTTGGCGAGATCCATCCCGGCCTGCGAAGCGTCGATCGGCCGGGGCGGAGGAGGAGCCGGGGCAGCCGAGACGTCGGCCAGCGTGTCGGTCGAGTCGGCGCCGTGGAGCTTCCACGCGAGCTGGTTGGCCTCGTCCTTGGCGGCGAAGACCTTCTCCTCGAGCCAGGCGATCGGCGCAGGTCCTATCCACGGCACCGCGCGCACCGTATCGACGGCCCACAGGACGAAGCGCTTGGGCAGGTGGCGCGTCGCCTCGGCGTGCATGCCGGCGGGCTCGGCTGTCGCGCGCGGGGAGACGGCGCCCGAGGTGAGCTCGCCACGCGCGTAATCGAGCTGCGCGTGCCGGCGGCCCGCGCCGTCGGCGAGATCCACAGCGAGGGCGTCCTCCCCCAGGGCGAGCCCAACGGCCAGGGCAGGCTGATCGAGCGTGATGTCGACCCGACCGATGCCGTCCCGGGAGCCGGTCTGCTGGACGTTCGTGAGCCACCCCGTGATTCGCTCCGAAAAGCTCGGATCCTTTGCGCCCGCGGCGGCGGCTTCCCCCTCGAGATCGAGCAACGTGACGCTCTGCTCCTGGCCGTAGGCGAAGGTCGCGAACGCAGCATGCGTCCCGCGGGCCACGAGGGCGTGGTCGTCGCCAAGCGGGGTCTGCGTCAGGTTGTAGGTCTCGGCGACCTGGAGAGGAGCCCCCTCCGGCGTCACGCGCACCCGCGCGCGCCAGACGTCACGCGGCGCGCCTGCGCCGTCGCTTGCGAGAAAGAGCACCCAGCGCCCGAACGCCAGATCCGCAACCGCGCCCGACGAGGGCTCCCAGCGGACATCGGAGGGTGCCACCGTTCCGTGCGCCGCGACCCCGAGCGCGTCCGCCACGCCGCGGATGTCGCGCGGCGGCATGGTCTCGCCCGTCAAGGTTCCCAGCGCCCCGGCGGCGCCGAACGCCACGACGACACGCGCGCTGAGCCACCAGGGTCTTTTCTTGAGAAATGAAGACAGAAACTGCATTTGGCCGAGGTGAGGGAGCCCGAGGCGTCCGCATCTGGAGAACGCTCGAGGTGCGGCTCGGATGCCCTACGCCTCCCGCGTATCGGCGGGGACCTGCGAGGTCAAGTTTCGGTGCTGTCGGGCTCGGCTCGGAGCAGAGCCTCCATGTCGGGAGGCAAGGGAGAGCTCACGTCGAACGCGCCCACGATCCTCTCCCCTTCGAATGCAACGTGCGACGCATGCAGGGCGTGCCTGCCGAGGGCGCGGACCTCCGCCCCGCCGTAGAGGGTGTCGCCGGCGAGCGGGTGCTCGATGGCGGCAAAGTGGGCCCTGATCTGGTGACGCAAGGCGCGGGAGACGCTGGCCCTGACGAGCGCCCAGGGCCCCGACGTTCGCTCGACCACGAAGGTGGTCTTCGCGGGACGCGGCGCGTAACGCGCGACGTCGCGCGGGTGCATGCACGGGTACACGCGGCGCTGATCCTTCGGGTGGCTCGCGATGGGAAACTCGATCGACCCCTCGCTTGGGAGCCCCTCGGCGGCGCAGATGAGGTGGTAGCTCTTCACGATGCGATCGGACTTGAGCGCGGTTTTGAGGATGTCGAACGCTTCGGCCGTTCGCGCCACGACGACGAGGCCCGACGTCTCCGTGTCGAGCCGGTGCAAGAGCCCCGGCTCGCGCGGCGAGTAGCCGATGCTCGCGAGCTCGGGGTAGCGACCGACGAGCGCGTTGGCGAGCGTCCCCGTCTCGCGCGAGCGCAGGGGGGCAGTCGGCTGGCCGGCGGGCTTGTCGACGACGAGCACCGTGGGCGACTCGTAGCGGACGAGGAGGTTCGCCTCGGGCTCGGCGACCGCGGGCTCGTCGCGCTGCGAGAGCTGCGCGCCGTCGATCGTCAGCACCTCGCCCTTGGCCACGAGGGCCCCCTTGGGCCTCCGCCGTCCGTTCACGCGGACCGCCCCCGCGGCGATGGCGCGTTTCATCTCGGCCCGCGAGACATCGTGCGCAAGCGCGAGAGCCGCCTTGTCGAGGCGCGCCCCATCGAGGTTATCGGGCACCACGTACTCTGTCTTCTCGGTCATCAGGGACTCTTGTACCCCGAAGGGTCCCCGCCTGCCGAAGAAGCGCCCCCGGGGGACGCGCTCGTGTCGTCACCCCGGGGACGCCCCCGCCTCGGCGGTCGAGGAGAGCCCCGCCTCGGCGGTCCATGCCGCGACCCCGTCCGCGCCCACGGGCGGAGCCGCATCGTTCATGCCGAACGTGTCACGCCGACACGCACGCAACGGTCTCCTCGCAAGCGGAGGGCCAGGCATCGGGGCCGCGCGACCGACGCTCGCTCGACGTCGTATCCAGCGGTTGCCACGATCCACCCCCGGGCGCGCGCCGCCCATTGCTGGGATTGCTGGTCAGGACGTTCGTGGGGACGGTGGTCCGGCGACCGGGGGGCACGCCCGATTCACCCGAACGGCGTACATACCGCGGCGCTATGCTGACGGGGTGAAGCCGGGCCTCGGTCGCATTGCGTTGCGTGCCCTCGCGGGGCTGTACCTGGCGGGGCTCTGGATGGATGGGATCGGCTGCAACGTGCCCGGGCACGTGCTGCCGAGGTCGTTCAACCTCTTCCTCTCCGTCGCGGCGCTCTTCACCGAAGCCGACCATTACATCCTCGAGTACCGCGCCGAGGCGTGGGTCTGCGACGAGCGGCGCTGGCGAGAGCTCGATCCACGGCCCTACTTCCCGATCGACGTGGACAACAAGGAGAGCCGCTTTCAACGAGCGATGTACATGCACCACAAGGACGCGCGGACCATGCGCGCGCTCGACGCTTTCCTGGTCGACCACCACAACCACCACGCGGGCGCCGACGGCATTGGCAAGGACCTGCCCATCGGCGGCGTGCGCCTGCTCGCGCTGCGCATTCCTTTTCCTGCGGTGGGCGAGCCCGTCCCGCGCTACGGCTGGCGCCCGCTGGAGGAGTACCCGAAGGACGTGCGACACGCCTGGTACCGAACCGGCGACACGGTCATCCAGCAGCGCTGCGGAGGCGGTCCCCCGAAGGACGACGCGACCCCGGCTCCGCGCGAGAACCCAGCGCCCCTCCCCGATGGCGACACCGCCGGCAAGGAGGGAACGTGAGCGAGCCCGCACCGCCCTCGCCAGCGACGATGCGCGAACGCTTCGTCGCCTGGCTCGAGCTGCCGGCGCCCTTGCTGCGGCTCGAGATCGTCCGCATCCTGGCGCCTCTCGCCGTCCTCGGCTTCATGTCGCCTCGGCTCGCGTACGCCGACGAATGGCTCGGGCTCGCTGGGTTTCGGGTTCCGGACCTGGGCGGGGACATGCGGCAACCCATCTACATTCCCGGGCTGCCCTCGGAGGTGGTCTGGACCTTCGCGGCCGTCATGGTGGTCTCGGGGCTCCTCTGCTCGCTCGGGGTGCGGACCCGGCAGAGCGCTCTCGTGTTCGCGGCGACCCTCGTCTTCGTCACGCTCTCGGATCGCCTCGCCGCGTTCACCGTGAGCAAGATCTCCCCGATCGTCATGGTAGCCGTGGCAGCCGCGCCGGCCGGCCAGAGGCTCGGGGTCGACTCGTGGCTCGCTCTTCGCCGCGGCGGCGCGTTGCCGGCGCGCGAGGCGCCGCAGGGCAGCCTGCGGTTCATCCAGCTCTTCGTGCCGATCTTCTACTGCGCGTCCGGCGTGGCCAAGGCGCGGGGTGAGTGGCTCACCAATCGCTTCGTCCTCTACTCCCACCTCCACGACAGCTACCAGACGAGCGTCTCGTGGTTTCTCGCCAACCACACGCCGGCCTGGTCCTGGACCGGGCTGCAGGTGCTCGTCCTCGCCCTCGAGACGCTTGCCCCGCTGTGGTTCGCGCTGCGCGCGACGCGGACGACCGCGTGGGTGCTGGCTATGGGCATGCACGTGATGATCGGGCTGATGTTTGGACCGGTCCTCTGGTTTGCGCTGCTCATGATGACCCTGGGAACGGCCGCATTCATGCCCCCGTGGATGCTTGCCCCGCTGGAGCGGCTCGCCGGGCGGTTCGAAGCGCGCTGGGTGGTGAGGCCCTCGGCCGTCGCTCCTTAGGGCCAACCGGCGACGCCGGCCGCGCAAGTCATCGCGTCGCGCTACGATTCGAGGATGGGCTGGAAGGCACTCGCCAATCGGAGCCGCCCGGCCACGCTCTCGTCGGCGCTCGACGACGAGATCGCCAAGCTCGACCTGCTCGCGCTCCGGGGCTGGCAGGGCGTCGCCTGTCTCGGGCTCATCGTCGGGATCTGCTCGGCCATCGTGCAGCCGAAGTTCGGGCTGGGCCCGACGCTGGGCGTCCTGCCGTTTCTCTTGTTCTACGTCGCGGTCGGCGTGCTCGCGAAGAGGCCGGCGTGGCGGACGCGGGTGCTCTGGATGCAGGTCGTCGTCGAGAGCGCGCTGCCCTGGGCCTTCGTGTGCCTGCTCACGCGGACGCAGGGCGCCGAGTACGCGCTCGGATCGTGGGTCCCGCCCATGCTCTACGGGGGCGTCCTCGCGGTCGGCATCCTGCGGATGCGGCCCCTGATGCCCATCGTCGGGTCGGTGCTGGGCGCCATGCAGTACCAGCTCGTCTACCTCCTCGTCGTGCGCGGCCACCTCTCCGACGCAGCGCTGCACATGGCCCTCTTCGGTCGCAGCATGCAGGCGGTGCGGAGCCTCAGCATCGTCTTCGGCGGCGTCGCGGCGTCCGCGCTGTCGTTCGGCCTGCGACGAGCCATCAGCAAGGCCGCCAAGACCGCGCGCTCGCAGGACCTGTTCGGCAAGTACCGCATCGACCACCGGATCGCGTCAGGCGGCATGGCGACCGTGTACGCGGCCACCTACTGCCCCGAGGGCGGCTTCGCGCGGCCCGTCGCCATCAAGCGGATCCACCCGCACCTCGCCCGCGAGCAGCCGTTCGTCGACGCCTTCCGGAACGAGGCGGAGCTCGGCGCCCGCCTCGTCCACCCCAACATCGTCCAGGTGCTCGACTTCGGCCGGGTCGAGGAGACCTATTTCCTCGCGATGGAGTACGTGGACGGCGTCACGCTCGGGGCGCTCATGCGGTACGGACGCGCGGCCGCCGTCTCCCTGTCCCCGCCGCTCGTCGCGTGGATCGGCCGGCAGGTGCTCGAGGGGCTCGTCTACTCGCACACGACGGCGACCGACGAGCAAGGCCACCTCTTGCGCATCGTCCACCGCGATCTCAGCCCGGCCAACGTCCTCGTCTCGAAGAACGGCCAGGTGAAGATCTCGGACTTCGGGATCGCGCGCGCGCTCCGGGGCGCGGCCGCGTACGCGACCGTGAGCGTGGTCGGGCACATGAGCTACATGGCACCGGAGCAGGCGACGGGCGACGTCACCGACGAGCGCTCGGATCTCTTCGCGATCGGCGCGATCCTGTGGGAGCTCTTGTGCGGAGCGCCGCTGTTCCGACGGGACCACGAGGCGGCCACGCTGCTCGCGATCGTGAACGACCCGATCCCTGCACCGTCCACCGTCCGGCCGGAGCTCGCGCGCTGGGATGCGTTCTTCGTCCGCGCCCTCGAGCGCGTGCCGTCCGCCCGCTACGAGAGCGCGCGGGCGATGTGCGACGCGCTCCTGGCGTTGCAGCTCGATCTCGGGCCGCCGCGCGACGACGAGCTGCCGGGCCTCGTCGCGCACATGCCGGTAGAGGCGCGCCCGCAGGCGGCGGAGCTCGTCACGGTCTCCGAGTCCGCCACGAGCATCCTTTCTTCGACGGAGGCGACGCGCCGCGAGGGTCCGCAGGGAGAGGCGCGCACCGACGAGACGTGAGCGCCCGTACCGCTCTACCGTGCGGAGGCCCAGTCCTTCAGGGCCTCGGCGTCCCGGCCGAGCAGGAACGGGGACACCTCGTCGAGCGCGCCCACGCGAGAGGTGGGGACGCCGAGCTTGTGGGCCGCCACCTTCGCCACCGCCGCGATGATCGGGTGGGGCGACTGGACCAGCGCCACGAGCTCGTCGACCAGCTCCACGGCGTGGAGCTCGGCGGCGACGACGGCTGCGAACGGCCGGGGATCGATCTCGCGCGCCGTCCGGTCGCGGAGCACCGCGCCGAGCACCTCGATGGCCCCCTTGCTCGTCGCGCGCACCGCAGGGCTCCGGTAGCCGGACGCAGGCAAGTCGAGGAGATGCGAGGCCTCCGCGGTCGCGATCCACGTTCGCGCCGTCATGAGGAGCGACTCGCAGTCCGGCTCGGTGGGCCCCTCACCGGCGCTCGTGCCCTCCAGATCGAGGGCGACCCGGTGGGAGGCCTCGTCGGCGTACGCGCCCAGGTAGACCATCAGCCGATCGAGCGAGACTGCGCCAGCGGTGCGCCCCGAGAACCGCTCGTGGAGCGCGTCGACCGTCACGAGGCTCCAGCGCGTCGTCGGCGTGCCGAGGTCGCTTCCGTGGATCATGCGCAGCTGAACGCGCTTGATGGCCGCCCAGCGGAGCACGCGCGTGGCGTGGTCCGACTCGACGAGGATGCCCCAGGGCACGATGGCCATCTCGAAGCCGTCCGGCCCATCCTGCCTGCCGTTGCGCGGAACGCGGGGGCCGCCAAGGCCGGCGAAGACGATGGCGACGGACGCAGCCGCGATGGAGAAGAGTGCGCCACGCCCGACGGGCGCGTGGCACAAGCTGGCGCCGAGCGAGGCGCATGCCCCCAGCGTACCTGCGAGGATCCCGAGCCGGAGGCGGGGCCCCGGATACAGCCCTACGTACCGAAAATCAGGCGGCGGAGCGAGCTGACCCGCGGCGCGCTCTCGCCCCTCGGGCGGCGCGGGCCACAGCGGAGCGAGCCCGACGGCTTCGCTCATGAGGTCGCCTCACGGGTGCTACGCGGGGTCCGTACGGGAAATCGTCTCAATGCACCACCCGTCGCCGTAGCTTACGGCGTCGCGCGGCCTGACGCATCCGCGGCCGTGAAGAAGGGAATCTTTGACAATCACGGCCGTCCGGCGCGAGATGATGGGGGACCGTCGTGCCTGCCTGCATCCAGTGCAAGAACGAGCTCGCCTGGGGGGCGCGGGTGTGCCCGCGCTGCCGGGCACTCCAGCCGCTGACGGCCCAGCAGAGCCCCATCGCGAAGGGGACCACGATCGACCTCGGCTACGGGCGGATCGTCATCGACTCGCGCCTCGGCGACGGAGGGATGGGCGTCGTGTGGCGAGGCTGGGTGTTCCACGCGCCCGGTGGCCCCCGGGCGAACGAGCCCGCGGCGCCGGTCGCCGTGAAGGTGCTCCGGCCGCAAGCAAGCATGCACCCCGAGGTCCGCACGCTCTTCTTCAACGAGGCCGACGCCCTGCGCCGGCTCTCACATCCCCATGTCGTGGGCTTTCAGGACTTCTTCGAGTGGGGCCCCTCCCTCGCGCTCGCCATGGAGTTCGTCGACGGGGAGACGCTCCACAGCGTCATCGCGCGTCACGTGGCACGCGCGCGCCTCGCCGGTGCCGGTGCGCTGCCCGCCATGCCGTTCCGGCGCTCCTGGTACTATTTCCAGCAATTGCTCGGCGCCCTGGCGGCCACCCACGCGCTCGGCTTCGTTCACAGGGACGTGAAGCCGTCCAACGTGCTCGTGCGCAAGGACGGCGTGGTCAAGCTGACCGACTTCGGCATCGCGCGGCTCGACCCGGGCGTCGCACCAACCTCGCACCATAGCCAGGGCATCGCCCCAGGCACGGGCGCGTACATGTCACCGGAGCAGGTGCTCTCGGCTCCGCTCGACGGTCGGAGCGATCTCTACTCCGCGGCCATCGTCTTCTACGAGATGCTCGCCGGCCGCCCTCCCTTCTCGCCCGATGAGAAGAGCGAGTTCATCCTTCGCAAGGACCAGGTGGAGACGGCGCCGCCCGCTGTCCGCACGCTCGTCCCGCAGGCACCGCCGATCCTCGACGCCCTCTTCGCGCGCGCCCTGGCGAAGGACCCTGCCCATCGCTTCGCCACTGCGATCGACATGGGCGAGGCGTTCCGCACGGGCCTCGGTCTGGCCGACACGCCGGAGTGGCAGGCGCAGGCGGAGATTGCGCGCCAGGCCCCGGAGCCGCTACCCGAAGACATGCCTGCGCAGACGATCCGCGAGCAGCGGCTCGCGACGCTGCGGGAGTTCGTCGTGGCCCGCTACCGCACCGTACCTCTGACCGTGCGGCCCTCGTAGGTGGGAACACTCACGACCATGTTCGCCTTCGTCCGCGAGAGCCCCCTCTACCTCATCCTCCTCGCGTACGCGGGCCTCGCGCTCGCGCTCGCGGCGGCTGCATGGAACCTGAGTCGGGCGTGGCTGCGTTCCCTCGCCCGGCGCTCGCCTTCCGACCTGCACGACGTCTTCGCCGCGAGCCTGCCGCGGCCCATTGGCGGCGCGGCATTCCTCCTCGCGATCGATGTCGGGCTCCGCTGGCTCCCGCTCGGGGCCTCCGGAGAAGGCGTCGCCCACCGTTTCTTGCGCTTCGGCCTCGGGATCCTGGTGGTGCTGTCGCTCACCCGCCTCGGCCGCAAGGCGATCGACGGCTACGGTCGCTCGAATCCCGCGCTCCGCTCTTCGTCGGGTATCGGCAAGGCGATCATCTGGGTGATTGGACTGTGCACCACGGCGATCCTCGGCTCCGACGCGCTGGGCATCTCGCTCGCGCCCGCGCTCACGGCGCTCGGCGTCGGATCGCTCGCGGTCGCTCTCGCGCTGCAGGACACGCTCTCGAACTTCTTCTCGGGGATCTACCTGCTGGTCGACAAGCCGGTCCGCCCGGGCGAGTTCGTCCGGCTCGACTCCGGGCAGGAGGGCTACGTGGAGGCCATCGGCTGGAGGGCGACCCTCCTTCGGACGCTCGCGCCGAGCGTCATCATCGTGCCCAACGCGACGATGGCGAAGAGCGTGCTCACGAACTTCCGTTTGAACAACCCGCGTCTGTCGTTCGAGATCCGCGTCGACGTCGCGCTGGACTCCGACCGGGACAAGGTCGAGCGCGCTCTCCTGGCCGAAGCCCTTGGCGCCATCGACATCCAGGGCATAAGGCGCGACCCGGTGCCGACCGTCCGCTTCGTGCCCGGTGTGTCCAGGCGGGCCCTCGGCTTCACCCTTTACTACAGCGTCGAGCCATCGGCCGACGCCGCCCTCGTGCAGGGCGAGCTCCGCAAGCGGCTACTGTCGCGCGTGCACAAGGAGAAGATTGCCCTGCCTTCACCCACCTTCGTCGGCGTCTCCGCAGACAAGGACGGCGCTACTTCTTCTTCTTCTGCATCCTGAGCAGGCGGGCTTCGCTCGCCGCCTCGCTGCTCCGGGGGTTCACGTCGAGCACCGTCTGGAAGTCGCGGAGCGCCTCCGCGGTACGGTTCGCTCGCTTGAGGAGCTTGCCGCGGTAGAGCAGCGCGCGCTCGCAGAGCGCGTCGTCCTTGAGGACCTGACCGAGCTTCTCGATGCCATCCAGGACTGCCTGGCTGCTCCCTCCGAGCGATCCTATCCACGCGAGGAGCGCGACGTATTCGCCGTTCGAAGGCTCCGCCGCGACGGCCTTGCGGGCCAGCCGCTCGGCCTTCTCGACGTCGTTACGCTGGAGCGCCGTCTCGGCAAGTCGGAAGTCGGTCATCGCCTGGAGGGCGATCTCCGCCTCGGACGTGCCGTCATCGTCGCCCGCCGCGGCTGCCGACGGCGGGGGAACGGTGGCGGAGACGTCGATGTCCTCGTCCTGCGGCGGGCCCTGCGGCTGCACCGCCGCAGCGCCCGGAGGGGGCCGCCAGGTGGGGACGGGGCCAGGCGCGGACGGCGGGGGCCGACCGCCTCTCACCGACAGCGGCACCGTGTCCGGCTGGGCGAGCGCAAAGGGCGCGCGGGCAGACACGGGAGCCTGCTGGACGACCGGAGGGGGAGGAGCGACGGGGATCCCCGACTCCGGGGGCGCGCTCGGCGGCATCGGCGGCGGCAAGGACGTGAGCGGCGAGAGCGCGATCGCCCCCATGGGCGCGCCGCGCGACGCCGTGAACGCGAAGCAGCGCGTGACCGCAAGCATGTAGACGAGCGAGCTGACGGTGTCCTCGTCGGCGATCTGCTGCTGGTAGAGCGTCGTGATCGTCGAGCGTGCCGTTCGAATCGCGTCGATCACGGCGCTCTCTTCCGCCGTGAGCCAGACGGGGGAGAGGTCCGCCTGCGGGTGGAGACTGAGGGGCTGCTTCGCGATGCGTCCCAGCGTCGCCCGGATGCGCGCCAGGTCGTGCCAGGCTCGAGAGCTCGCGAGGATGGCGTTGAGCGGGTAGCAGGGCGTCAGCTCGCCGCCGGCCCAGGTCTCGAGCATGTTGAGATCCTGGTAGAAGGCGTAGTCCGTCTCGGGCGGCAGATTCACGAGCGCCGCGACCTTAGAGACCACCTGCATCTGGAGCGCGTTCGTCAGCTGGTCGCGTGAGAGGTGCCCCTCCCCCACCAGGTACTCCCCGAAGAGAGTCCCCAGCTTGCGGGCGGCATCGACGGCCTGAGGCACGATCTCGGGCAGGATGAGCTGCGCTGCGACGAGCTCGCCACCAAGCATCGCGACCGGGCGGCCCGTCCGTACCTTCGCCGGGGCGCCCTCCTGGAAGTAGATGACGTGCTGGGTGCCGTCCGTCTCCCGCAGGAGCACGCTGCCGGACAGCGCGTGGTCGCACATATAGACCAGCGTGTGAACGATGGGAGTCGACGCGAGCGTGCCACGGGCCGTCGGCGCGCGATCCATGGGGACGCGGACGGACTCGGGCATCCACGATCCGTTGATCATCGCGCCACGGTGGCGCCCGGTCTCCCCACGCTTGCGCTCAGCGTCTTCGAGCGGCGATTTGCCCACCACCGTGCGCTGGTGCTGATCGATGGGAGACGGCATCGCGGGCGCGGAGTGCATGACGCGGCCCATCGCTTCGGCGACCATCGAGGGGCTCGTGCCTGTTCCTACCGACGCGTACGACGCTCGACCTACCTCGATCACGCCCGTCGGCCCCGCGTCGTCGTTCCCGACCGGCGGCGCCTTCCGTGAGGCGCTCGAGATGGACTTGATGGAGTCGATGGACGGCACCGAGCCGGACGAGATGTCGCGCCCCTGCGCCTGCGGCTCCGGCTCCGGCTCCGCGAACTCGTCGTCCGCTCCATGCCCATCCTCGCCGTTGCCTTTGCCGCCGAGCGCCAGGCCCTTGCTCCAGCCATCGACGTTGACGACCCGGACGATGCGCCGGGATGGATCCGTCGCGAGATCGAACTCGATCTGCTGCTGGTAGACAGCCCCGTGCGCATCCATGACGAGCCGGAGGAGAGGTCGGTCCGGAGCGCTGCGATCGCCCGGCGCGATGATCTCGCCGACCTCGCCCGTCGACAGCTGCACGGCCGTGCCGAGCGGAAAGAGCCCGAGGGCCGACACGAGCAGACGCAGGACGGTCTTGTCCGCGGGATCGGTCAGTTCTTCGTTGAGCGTCGCGATCGCGAAGTCCGTCGGCGGCGGCATGAGCCCCGGCTCCGGCGTCAAGAGGTCGTTGTAGCGGCGCGCGATGGCGAGGATCTTCGACTGCAGCGTGGGCGGCCGGGCGCCGCGATAGACGGGGCCAATCCACTGCTGGCGGCGGAGCCAGAGAGCTTCGAACGCGATGACCGTCCTGGTGATCGTCGGCTCGTTCACGCGACCGAGCGCGGTGAGAACGGCCGCCGTACCCGGGGCGAGCTTGTCCTCGGCCTCCTCGGAGATGCGGGCGATGACGCCGCTGATTCGTGCACCGCCCGTGCCGCCAAGCGAGGCGGCTCGCGGCCGCCCGACGTCGTGCATCATGGCGGCCATCGCGAGCTGCGCCAGCACGACGCGGTCGTTCGTGAGCTGCCGCGCCATCGCGACGGCGAGGATCGTCGTGTTGGCCGCGCGGCCGGCGTCGTCGTGGTTCTGGTTGCGCACCTCGGTGACGCCGAGGAACGCCGGCGTCGAGCCCTCGGAGAGGTCGACGAGGTTCTGCGCGACGCGCTTGATCCGGCGCGGCAGGATGTAGCGGCTGTTCTGCAGGTCCTCGAAGAAGCGCCGCATGATCACGACCGCGGACGCGTAGTTGCGTACGATCCGTTGCTCCTGCGTGAGGTTCTCGATCTCGAGCCCTCGGAGCCGGGCGGCATCGGCGACGGGGCGCAGACGGATCTTGTCCGACTGGAGGCGCAGCCCCCTGCCCTTCTCTCCCCGCGTGGCCGTGCTCAGCGCTTCGGCGAAGGCGTGCAGCTCGCCCAGGGTGAGATCGCGCTGGATCGAGAGCTCCTGCCCGCCGCACCACTCGAGCATGTCCCCGAGCTCCTGGGCGCTCTCGTAGGTCTTGAAGCTCCCCTTGAGGAGCTGGCCGGCGACGAAGATCGCCCGCTGCGCGAAGAGGATCGTGATGTGCATCCCGGCACGGAGGCCATACTCGGCGATCTGCTGGTGCGTCTGTTCGAGCTGCCGCGTGAACGCCTGGTTCGTGAGATCGTGCATCTGCGCGAGCTTCGCGAGCCGGTAGATGGCGATGACGACGTTTGCGCCGAGGTCGCGCGCGTGCTCGCGGCGAACGAGGTCGCCGGCGTCGTTCGTGACGATGTCGAGGCGCATCGTCATTGAATGGGCGCCCCTTCCTGGAGACGCGCCGTGATGACGTCCGCGGCCTTCGAGGCGGCGGCCCTCGTCTCGTCCGAGGTGCCCCACCGGGACTGGGCGAGCTCACGCACCGCAGCGACCACGGCAGCAGACCTCGAGGACTCGCCCAGAGCCTCGAGCGCCGCCACGCGCGTCGCCTCGCGCGATTCGGAGACGAAGACGCCGCCTTTCTTCGCGAGGTCCAGCGCCTGCGGCTCGCCTCGCTCCGGAACGAGCGTGACGAGGGCACGCAGGAGCTCACGCCGCTCATCGCTGCCCTTTTCGTTGAGATCCTTGCTGTTCACGATGCGGGAGATCTGAGGCCAGGCTGCCTTGATCCCGTAGCGAGTGATCGCGCGCAGCGCGGCGATCCGGACGAGCGGTTGGCCTCCGTCGAGCATGGCGGTGAGATCGGTCGCGGCGGCCTCGATCGAGCCGGCGAGCAGCACCTTCGCCTCCACGCGGACGTTCATGTCCTCGCTCTGTCCGAGCATGGTCAGCGCTTCCTGAGCCTGCTCCGTGCCGGTGTGCGCGACCATCGAGAGCAGCTCGTGCACCGCATCCGGCTCGAGCCCGGCGGAAGCGACCGCGATCTCCATCTCGTTGCCCGGGAGAACGCGGGCGATGAAACCGAGGAGCACGGCTCGCAAGGGCGCCGGCGGCGACGCACGAAGGCCGGCGAGGACGGTGTGCAGCTCGGTCGGGTTGAGGACGGAGAGGATGCCCTCGAACTTCGGCACGTAATCGGGCGCAGTGATGAGAAACTTGATGACGAGCTCGAGCGTCTCGGCGCCGAACATGGCGTTCGTCAGCGCCCCCGAGAGGCGCGCGAGGTTCTGCCCGGAGAGCTTCTGCGCCAGCCTCTGGGTGAGCGCGTCGTGGAGGACGACGATGACGCCGAAGCGCCCCGCGACGACGAGGTCGGCGGACGACCTGCGAAGCGATGCCAGCACGAGCGGCGCATCCCGATTCACCGCCGCGTCGATGTACCCGTCGATGATGGCCTCGACGTAGCGCTCGGCCCACAGCTCTCGCGGCATCTCGAGCTGCTGCGCGAAGACCGAGCGGACGACCTCCTCCACCGCCATGGGTGAGGGATCTTTGCCGGCCTTGAGCGCCGCCTTGTCCGTCGACACGGCCATGGCCTTCGCCTCGAGCCGCGCGGCCTGCGTCGCCTTGTCCGCAGCGAGCCGCTCGAGCTCGTCGGCCTCGCTGTAGAATGACTCGCGCTCCGCGGCGTCTCCGTCGGCGAAGGCATCGACGACCTCGTACTTGACGTGCTCGAGCCCCCGCTCCCACAGCGCCGCCACGATGTCGTCTTCCGGGGGTAGGTCTCGCCCCGGGTCGAGCAGCATGAGCGAGAGCGTCTCCTTGAGCTCCTCCATCGTGAGCCCGGCGGTTATGCGCATCGAGCGCATCCCGCACGCGAAGAGGTTGTACGGGATCGAGTCGAAGGGGGGCGGCGGCTCCCACACCGTCTCGCCTCCCATCAGCATCGAGTACGGACGGATGTTGAAAGCTAGGACGTCCGGGTCCTTCGCGAGAGCCTCCGCGATGCCGTCGAACGTCTGGTGCATCGTGCGCTCGGTTGCCGGATGCTGCCAGCCGAACTGGCGCACGCTCGGGAGCAGCCGATCGAGACGCTTGAAGACGTCGCGCAGCGCCTCGAGTCGCTGCTCGCCCGGCGACGGAGCGGCGACCGGAGGCATCGCCATGTTGGCGGGCGGCAGCGAGGTGCGCGCGCCGAACGGCATCGTCGGCGCCCGCATCGGCCGCCCTCCCGGCCCCTGGGCGGGCGCCGGCTGGTTGGCCTGGGCGTTCTGCGCGGCTGCCCGCGCCGCGGCGACTCCCTGCATCATCCCGGAGCCGGCACCCAGCCCGACCGTCGCGCGCGGAAGGGCAGGGCTGGGCACGTTGGCGATCGATGCGCGGCGGGCAGGCGGCGGAGGCGCGGCGACCGGCGGAGGCGGAGGAGCCTCGCCCTCCATCGGCGGGATTTCGACCTCGGGCATGCTGCGACGCCCGACCGGCGCGCCTTCGGGCGCAGCCGCCGCACCGGTGACGCTCGCGTAGACGTCGCGGACGGCCTGCTGCATCTCCTTCGCGTCGGCGTAGCGGTTGCGGCGGTCCCATGCGAGCGACTTGTCGATGAGGGCGATGAGCTCGACGGGCAGATCGGGCGCGATGCGCGCGACCGACGGAACCGGCGTCGTCGCCGCCATGACGAGCGCCTCGTTCTCCGTGCGGCCCGTGTTGATGCGCTGGCCGGTGGTCAGCGCGTGGATCATGGCCCCGACCGAGAAGAGATCGGCGCGCCCATCGAGCTGATCGACGAGGCCCATCGCCTGCTCGGGCGACATGTACGCGGGCGTGCCCAGCGCGGTTCCCGTGGCGGTGCGCTCGGACGTGGCGCTGCGCATCTGGGCGACGCCGAAGTCGAGCACCTTCGTGATCCCCTCCTTGGTCACGAAGATGTTGGCGGGCTTGAGATCGCGGTGGATGACCCCGATCGCATGGCAAGAGATGAGGCAGTCGAGGATGTCGTCGCAGATCTTGAGCGCCTGCGGAACCGGCATGCGACGCCCGCACTTCTTCCACAGGTCGCGCACCGTGTCGCCGACGAGCAGCTCCATGACCAGGAACGGCGCCTCGTCCTCCGTCCGGTCGTCGTCGAGCACCGCGACCGTGGCCTTGTGCCCAATCTTGTTCGATACGTACGCCTCCCGGAGGAAGCGCTCGCAGATGGTCTTGTCGCGGGCGAAGTCGAGGTGGAGGATCTTGAGGGCGGCGCGTTGACCGTTCCGGTGGTTCGCCGCGTAGACGGTCGCCATGCCGCCCACGCCGAGCAGCGAGTCGATGGTCCACTTCCCCTTGATGACCGACCCTACCCGCCGCTGCGGTCCCTCGTCCTCAGCGGGCATGGCCACGCCTTTCGGCACGAGCCGTACCATCGCGTCTATATGGGCAAAGACGAACCATCCGCCGGGTCAGAATATCGAGCCCAAGCGCGGTTGACGAGTCCTTCCCGCGTTTCGGTCGGCCAGGCACCTGCCCATTCGCAACGAGCTCAGGCTCCACGTGCAAGGACGTTGGCCAGGCACCCGATCGTCCCGTGGTACGGGTACGCGCTCCTGACCCGGATAGGGTGAACCTCCCACCCCAGTCGCACATAGACGCCGCGCGCAGCGTCATCCAGGGCCGGGACGCCGTATTGCGGCACGTACGCGATGCGGCGACCACCGCGGGTCTCGTACACGCCGTTGGTGTAGGCCATGTAGGTCTTGTCGTCGAAGGCGACCGTAGGGATGCGCTCCACGCGGTAACCGGCAGCCGCGAGGTCGCGAGCGACCCTGTCGTGCCGCGCCACCATCACGTCCCCGAAATCGGCCTTGAGCGGGTCGCCCGTGTCCGGGCTCGCCTCCCCCGGCGTCCACGACGGCCCCACGATCGGGAGCGCGAGCCGCGGGTCACCGACGAGCATCACGTGATCGCCGAGCGACGCCATGTACATCGACATGTGATGACGGGGCACGTCCCCGTCGGTCGTTCCGAGGAGAAGCACCTCCCGGCCGAACAACCCTCGAAGGATGGCCGAGAGCGCTTCGGGCGAGGCAAGCCCGCGTCCGCGGTTCTTGGCGAAGAGGTTCGTGTCGACGAGCACGCGGTCCTTCGTCACGGTGAAATCGCCCGCGTCGAACGCGAGGGGCAGCTCGCGCACGAAGTAGTGATCGGGCTCCTTGCTCGCGAGCTGCGCGAGCGTGGCCCAGTCGTTGGTGCGTTCGTGCCAGTGCGGATCCGGGGGCACCGGGATGAGAAGCGTCGTCCGGCCTCGAGCGGGTCCGTCCGGGCCCATGACGAGCGCCCGGTCCTTGGACCATACGGTGATGGGCGCCTTCACCTCGACGATGCGCGTCCGGCGGGCCACGGCGCCGCCTGGGTCGATCTTCGCGAGGAACGCGAGGAGAGCCTGCGATGCGCCCGCGGGCACGACCGCGACGAGCCGGGTCGTCGGGTCCAGGGCCGGCAGAAAGTCGGCGTAGGCGTCGGCCGTGAGCGGCTCGAGCTCCGGGACATACTGAAAAAGGAGCTCGGCGATGGGCCCTTCGTCCTCCGCGAGCAACGTCCCTCCCAGAGCTTCGGGAGCTGCGACCGGGGCCGGCACCGCCACCTTGGGCAACAGCCTCAGCACCACGGCCGTGACGAGCAGGCCCAGACCGATCCCGACGAGAACGGCGACCGGCGACCTTAGGCCTACGCGCTTCCCTCGGGAGTCATGCATGCGCCTTCTGGAAGCCTACCGCGAACGACGTGCGGCTCGTCAGCGACGGGATGCCCTTCGCATTGCGTGCCGCGGCCGAGGTCTCCGCGCGGGCGCTGGCGGCGAGCTGCGTTCCGATCGCCGCGGGGACGTCGTAGCGGCGCGCGACGGACTCGCCCGCGGCGAGCGTGAGGGTCTCGTTCTGCTTCCACACGGCGGTCGGCATGGCACCGGAGCGGGACATCGGGTTTCTCACGGTGCGCTCGAGGTCCGTCTCCAGCTCGAAGGTCTCTGCGTGATCGCCGTCGTTCCTGGCGGTGACCTCGACCACCCAGCCGCTCTTCGACTTCGGGTCCCGCTTCACCTCGCCGGAGACCACCACGTCGTCGATCCTGGTCCCGGGGGCATCGAGCCGGCCCATCAGGCCGCGGCGGCCGTCCGCAAAGGTCGCGTGCGGCCATGCGGTGGCGAGCGAGACGGCGGACGTGAACGCGGCGACACCGAGCACGGTGGACAGGGTACGGAGGGACGTCATCGGTGCGGCTCCGGGACGCGGTCCGAGGTGAGCGAAGGGCGCGGGACCGCCTAGGTACTGACGTACGGGCGCGCAGGCGATTCGATCTGCCGAAAACGAAGAGCGGGCACGGCTCACCAGTTCTGCTCAGGCTGCAATTGAGCCGCAACGCCGCCGTGAGGGCCCTCGGACGTTGGCTTCCGAGCCTCGGACGTCGCCTTCCGACCCTCGGACGTTGGCCTCCGACCCTCGGACGTTGGCCTCCGACCCTCGGACGTTGGCCTCCGACCCTCGGACGTCGCCTTCCGAGCTACCGAAGCCGCCCGCGAAGCCCACAGGCCCCGCGCGCGGAGTCTCGTCAGCGCTTGGCGTGAACGAGCGCGGCGACGGTCGACACGACCGCGGCGAGCGGTGCCACGATGAGGGGCGCCACGCCGAACGCGAGGGCCAGCACGGCCGCCACGCCAGGGGCAGCGCCCAGCACGATGGCGATCTTCACGTTGTCGCGGGTCTCGTGTGCGAGGGAGAGCGCGCGCGCAGCGTCTCGCAGGTCGTCGGACGCGAGCGCCGCGCTCCACTCGCCCGGGGCGCCGCCGGCCGCGCCCATGGCCACCGAGAAGTCCGCAGCGCCGAGCGCGCCGTCGTCGGTAGCCGCATGGCCGATGACGGCGACGACGTGGCCCCCCTCGCCCAGGGCGCGAACCTCGGCGCCGCGATCCGCCGGCAAGACCTCGGGACGCACGTGGTCGATGTCGAGCGCGCGCCCGATCGTGTCGCACGTCTCCCGAGCCTCGCCGCTCAGGAGGACGGGCTCGAGTCGCGCGTCGAGCAGGCGCTGCACGGCCGCCCGCGCGCCCGGACGGAGACCGTCCTGGAGGCCGAGAAGGCCGATGAGCTTACCCGCGAGCGCTATCAAAAGGACGCTCCGGCCCTGGGCCTCGAGCTCGGCGACGCGCGTGTCGGCGATGGCGACGCTGACGCGCTCCTCGAGGAGAAGCCCGCGGCTGCCCACGACGAGCCGCTCGCCGCCCGAGGCGAGCGCCGTGACCCCGAGCCCCGCGTGCACCGACGCGCTCCGCACGCTCGAGGGCTTCTCGCCGCGGGTGCGCGCCGCACGCAAGATGGCGGACGCGAACGGGTGCGTGGATGCGGTCTCCGCCCCCGCGGCGAGGGAGAGGACACGCCCGACCTCGACCGAGCCGAGGGCCTCGAGGGCGACGATCTCGGGCTCGCCCATGAGGACGGTGCCGCGGGAGCAGAGCACGACGACGTCCGTGCGCCCCGCCTCGTCGAACGCGGAGGCGTCCTTGTAGACGATGCCGTGCCCGAGCGCGGCGAGCTGACCTCGCGCGTGATGCAGGGCCGCAACGGCCACGGCGCCGCGCGCTCCGAACGCGATCGCCGCCGCGCACGCGGCCACCACGATCTCCCGGGGACCGGCGTTCGAGGCAAAGGCGGCGAGCGCGACGAGCACGGCGGCCACGGGCGCTCCCCGCTCGACGACGGCCCGCAAGCCGCGGGCGATCGGTGACGCCACGTCGACGCGAAGGGCGGGGGCGAGCGCCAGCCGGACCCACGCCCGGTCCTGCCCTGCCCACGTCGTCGTCGCCCGGAGGCGACCCGAGATGACCCGCGCCCCCGCGACGACGGCGTCGCCGTCTCGCTTCGGCATCTCGGCGAGCGAGTCGAGCCACGGCGATACGATCGCGTCGCCTGCCGAGACGATGGCGTCGACGCCGACGACCTCCCCGGACTCGAACACGACCTCCTCGCCGGGCCTCACCTCCGCGGCAGGGACGAGGGACGTCTCCTCGCCCCGGACGACGCGCACCTTCAGGTCGAGGGCGCGCGCGATCCGCTCCCGTGCGAGGGCAACGGGCGCGCGGGCTCGCTCCACCAGCACGTCGACGACGAGCGCGGAGGCCGCTGCGAGACCGGCGAACGAGGCGAGCGCGAGGGCTCGCGGATCGCCGGCCGTGGTCGCCCAGAGCGCCATCACGAGCGACAGCACGACGGGCACGAGCGAGACCAGGGGGTGGGCATCCGCCGCATCCCGCGGTCCGACGAGCGATCGCGTGAGCAGGACCCCGCTCGCGAGAGCCGCGAGGGGAAGGCGCAGGACGTTCGCGTCGGGACCGGCGAGCGCGACGCTCGGCGCCAGGACGCCAGCGATGACCCCGCCGATCGAGACGAGCTCCAGCACCCGCCGCGCACCCGCGGCACGCTCGCCGGGGCTCGCCGGCAGCGGCACGTGCCGCAGCCCGCTCGCTGGCTCCGCCGGGGAGCGGAGCGTGCTCGGAGGCTGCTGGGCGCTGCCGTCTTCGGGCGGCGGCTCGATGTCCTCGGGGGCGGTCTCCGCGTCGGCCTCGTCCACCGCCGCCGGGGCGACGGGAGCGCGCTCGCTCGGTGGGGACAGGGTTTCGACCGCTTCACGCGTGCGCGCCCGCGAGGTCGGCGCCACCGGCTCCGGTGACGTGGCGACGGGCGGCGGCTCGGCGGTCGCGACGTCGGCCGAGGCGATCGAGCTGATCGAGCGCAGGTGCGTGCGCTTGCACGCGTCGTCGCAGTAGTACTTGAACTCGTCACCGAGGATGGCCACCTGCCCCGCGCGCAGCGGGTCCACCGGCTTGCCGCACGCCGGGCAAACCGTGCCGTCGCCCTTCGGACGGGCGCTGGCTGCGGGGGCGGACATCATCCAGGGCAGCGATCACTCGTGACCGTGCGCGCTGTCAAGCCGGAGCGGCGGAAGTTTTCGAAGCGACCCGAGTGCGATCCCGCCATTCGCGGCCGGCCTAGACGTACGTTCAGACCTTCGAGATAGCCTCGACGACCCTCCGTACCGCGGCGACCCCTTCCTGGATCTGCGCCGAGGTGACGACGAGGGGCGGCGAGAACCGAAGGACGCGCTCGCCTGCGGCCGTGATGAGGACGCCCTGGTCGACCACCTTCGGCAGGACGTCGCGGGCGACCAGGCCCTCGCGGAGCACCAGCCCCCAGAGAAGGCCCTCGCCGCGCGCCTCGGCGCAAACCGAAGGGAACGCGGAGACCAGCTCCTTGAGGAGCGAGCCGAGCTCCTCTCCGCGGACCCGCGCCGCCTCGACGAGCTTCTCCTCGCGGAGGATTCCCAGGACGGCGAGCGCGGCGGCGCTAGCCAGCGCGTTGCCCCCGAAGGTGGCGCCGTGGGTGCCGGGCGGAAGCGCGCCGGCAAACTTCTCCCGGGTCAACATGGCGCCGATCGGAAAGCCGCCGCCGAGGCCCTTCGCGAGCGTGATGACGTCGGGCGCGAAACCTGCGCCCTCGACGGCGAGAAACCGCCCGAGCCGCCCCATGCCGGTCTGGATCTCGTCGACGACGAGCAGAGCTCCGGAGACGTCGCAGATGTCGCGCAAGGACTTCAGGAAGCCCGCGGGCGCGGGGAGCACGCCGCCTTCGCCCTGGAGCGGCTCCACCATGATCCCTGCCACGTCATCGCCCATCGCGCGCTTGACGCCATCGACGTCGCCGTACCGCACGAACGTCACGCCCGAGAGGTCGCCGAAGCCTTCGCGGTACTTCGCCGTACCGGTCATCGAGAGCGACCCGAGCGTCCGCCCGTGGAAGCTGTTCTCGAAGGCGATCATGCGAATTCGGCTCTTTTGCCCGAGCCCGTAGAAGTGGTGCCGCGTGAGCTTGAGGGCCGCCTCGTTCGCCTCCGTCCCGGAGTTGCAGAAGAGGGCCCGGTCCATCTTGGCGAGCGCGCACAGCTCCGCGGCAAGGCGCACGTTGGGCTCGTTCAGGAAGTAGTTGGACACGTGCATCAATGTCCCGGCCTGCTCCGCGATCGCGCGGGCAAGAACGGGATGGCCATGGCCGACGGCGCACACGGCGACGCCCGCGCAGAGATCGAGCCAGCGCTTGCCCTCGACGTCGAAGAGCTCGCACCCTTTGCCCCGCACGAGCGCGATCGGCGCAGGGCGGTAGTTGGGGTAGAGGTGACGCTTGGCGAGGGCGCTGATCTCGTCGTTGTTGGACATGCTCATCCGAATGCCATGCTCGCAGGCCGAACGCCAGCGTGCTCGAGCCGTCCTCCTTACATGGCACGGCACGAACCGATAGACTCTGGATGTGCTGGGCTCCACACCGCTTCCAGCCGGGACCTTGATCGGGGGCGACTACCGGGTCGTGCGCCCGCTGTCGGCGGGGGGCATGGGGGCGGTCTACGTCGCCGAGCAGCTCAGCACCGGAAAGCTCCGCGCGCTGAAGGTGATGCACGCCGGATTGCTCCAGGACAGCGGGCTCCGGGCACGCTTCACGCAGGAGGCGCGTGTCGGCTCGATGCTCGCCAGCGCGCACGTGGTGGAGGTCATCGGCGCAGGGGTGGACGAAGCGACCCACATGCCCTGGCTCGCCATGGAGCTGCTCGATGGGGAGGACCTCGCCTCGTGCGTCGCGCGTCGCGGCTGCCTGCCGCTGGACGAAGCGGTGCCCATCCTCAAGGAGGCGTGCCACGCGCTCGCAGCGGCGCACGCCGGGGGTGTCGTCCACAGGGACGTGAAGCCGGAGAACATCTTCCTCGCCCGTGTCCAGGGGGTCTCCGTCTCGGTGCTGGTGAAGGTGCTCGACTTCGGCATCGCCAAGATCCTCGCCGCGCAATCGCAGACGGTCAGCGGCCTCGGCACCCCCATGTGGATGGCACCCGAGCAGACCCTGGGTGGCGTGGACGTCGGGCCACCGACCGACGTATGGGCCATCGGGCTCGTCACGTTCTGGCTGCTCACGGGCGTCTGCTACTGGCGGACGGCAAACAACCCGTCAGGGTCGATGCCGGAGCTGCTGCGCGAGATCAACATGCTCCCGCTCGTCCCGGCGCAGGCCAGAGCGGCGGAGCTGGGAGCCCAGGACCGACTTCCGCCAGGCTTCGACGGTTGGTTCGCCCGCTGTGTCGTGCGCGATCCCGGGGCTCGCTTCCGCGAGGCCGGGGAGGCCATGGCTGCCCTCGCGACCGTCTCGCTCGCCTTTCCGCCGCGCGCGACAGCGACGAGTCTCCCCGAAGCGAGCCACCCGTCCGACGGCCCGCGGTCTCGGCGTCTCGCCGCCGGGCTCGCCGTGTTCGCGGTCTCCGGTGTTGCCGCGTTCTTCTTCGAGCTGCACCGCGAGAGCATCCCCGGCGCGAGCCCGGTGCCGACCACCATCGTGGCAGTCTCCCCGGCTCCCTCGTCATCCGACGCCACGGCCCCCTTGCCCAGCGGTAAGGGCGCGACCGACGAGCCCACTCCGCCGACCGCCCTGGACGCCTCGCTCACGAGCCTGGGCAGCGGAGGAGGGCCGCCGCCGCCCCGCACCGCTCCCGCGGCCGCGAGCCGCCACGTTCGCCCCGTGGCAAGCGCCGCCCCGAGGCCCTTTGACCACGAGGCTGCGTCGAAATCGATCGCCCTGATCGAGAACCAGGCCACCTTCGTGTGCAGGCTGCGCCCGGGACCGACCAGCATCCGGATGGATCTCACCTACAGTCCGAGCGGTGTCGTCACGCTGGTGAACGTGGACCCGTCGATCGCGGCGACAGGCACCGCGCTGTGCGTCACGTCCCTCATCCACGGCAGCCACATCCCCCCGTTCGACGGGCCCCCGCAGCACGTGACCGCCAGCGTCGGTTGGTGAACGGCCGCTTCGCGGCGCTCCCGGGCCAGGCCCTGGATACGGAGCGCGACCGTCCCGCCCGTCCGACCTCATTCGTGCCACAATCCGGGCGGTGAACTTCGAAGTCCACGCGGATTGCGCGGCTTGCCGCGTGGAGTCCGCGGTAGCCGAGGTATGGGACTCCGACACGGCCTGCGGACGGCTGGGCGTACCGCTCACGTCGCGATGCAGGTTGTGTGGCCACGGCTTCGCGGGACGCGCGAGCTGCGAGTGTCTCTTTCCAGCGGGATGCCCCGCCTGCGGTTCGCCGCTCGAGGACGCGAGCCTCGCCACGCACCGCTGCCCTGCGTGCGGTGCGCACGCGGAGCTCGACGTGGAGACGCCCCCGCGCCCGCTGGCCGACCGCGCCGACCTCCTTCGGGCGCTCGAGTCCTGGGCAGTCGAGGAGGGCATGGGGTCGGCGGCGGACCTCCTCGAGTCCTCCTTCGTTCTGCGATCCGTCGACGATCTCCACGCAGCGATCGCCCGCGGCGAGACCGTCGAGACGACCCTCGACGTGGCCGACCTGCTCTTTGGGTCGAGCGCGACCGGGGGTGGCGGGAGCGCCGTCGTGAGCCGTGAGCCGGCGGCCCCCACCACGCTCCGCCTGCCACCCCCACCGTCGATAAAGCGGTACGGCGGCGCGCGGGACG
>Ga0302283_1000596_pt1 | contig 29836 bp, 27 predicted proteins | sample III_Fen_E1_4_FD_198770 | JGI IMG/M metagenome (GOLD analysis project Ga0302283, IMG submission 198770) | Peat permafrost microbial communities from Stordalen Mire near Abisko, Sweden - III_Fen_E1_4 | ecosystem: Environmental > Terrestrial > Soil > Wetlands > Permafrost | place: Sweden: Abisko... | reverse complement strand
CCTGCCTCTTCGCCATCATCTGGTGGGTGGGCACCCCGGCCCGACGTTCCGGTACGGCGACAGGTCCTTGAGGAAGGCCCAGTCCCCGGGCTGGTCCGGATCGCCGTAATCCTCGATCCAGGAGACGCCCGCTAGCAGCTTGTCGTAACTCACCATTTCCAGTACGTCACCTGGCACACCAGCATGTTGCCCACCGGCAGGCCGCCATTGCTGCCATTCTCAATACCCAGCTGCCGCGCCGAGGTGATCTTGCGAGCCGCCAGGTCATAGGCTACCGTGGCGAAGAAGGCCCGGGGCGGATGCTTGTTATGAATCACGCAAAATGAGAGCGTCCTGCTCACGCTCGGTGAGGGTGGCATGAGGAAGCCCCGGCGGTCCGGGGCTTGGGTGTTTCAGAACGGGGTATCGTCCGGGGGATCAGACGTGGCCGCTGGGGCCCTGTCTTCGCTCCACGCCTCCAGCGGGGGGTGGAGGTCAGGGAAGTCCAGGGCATGCTGGTGGGCCACGATCTGGTCGCCATAGTCCATCCAGATGGCCTCTTGGAGTTCATCAAGGAATTCGGTCAGCCACCATGCCTCTTCTGGGGTCAGGTCGGGGAGCCAGCAGTTTGTCCCAGAGGTGCTGTCGCGGCGGCATCGCAGCAGTGCCTTGGTTGGGTATCTCACAGATCCTCCAGGTCCACGACAGCCTGCTGGACCGCCACGGCATCGATGGCGGCGCTGCCGGCGGCCATGGCCGCGAGGGCGGCCCCCAGGGCGAGGTTCTGGACCAGCCTTGGTACGCCTCTTGTATGCTGAAAAATTGCCGCGATCGCCTGGGTGTCGAACACGGTCTGGTTGGCGCCAGCTGCCTTGAGGTGCCGGGCGATAAACAGCCCGACCTCCGCCTCGGTCAGGGGGCGCAGGCGGGTGCGCACGCCGATCCGCTGGGCGAGAGCCGTGTGCCTGGGTTCCGCGAGCCGCTCCCGCAGGCGCGGCTGGCCGCAGAGGACCATGGCGAAGGGGCTCCTCCGGTCGAACTCGTCCGCCGTCAGCAGGCGAAGGTCCTCCAGCGATTCATCCGGAAGCAGATGCCCCTCGTCGATAACCAGGACAATGCGGCGGGGCAGGCTGCGCAGGTGCCCGAGGAGAGCGGCTGCGGTATCGCCTTTGAACCGCCGGGGCTTCAGCCCGAGGGAAGTGGCGATGTTGGAGATCAGGCTGAAGGGCGCCAGGGTGGTGAGGGAAAGGGTCACGACCTGATGGCTGGAGGCGTCCAAGGATCTGGCGAACAGGGAAAGGGCCGTGGACTTGCCGCAGCCGCTGTCGGCCACGAGCAGGGCGATGGTGTCCCGCTCCAGGGCGAAGTGGAGCCGGGCAATCACCTCCTCCAGGCCCTTGTGGTGGAGGATGGCGTCCCCGGAAGGGACCCTTGGGAAGGGTTGCTGGGTGAAGCCGAACTGCTCCTGGAGGGTCGTCATCGCTGGTCTCCTTTGATGAGATTGGGAGGTTTCAAAGCGGCGCGGGATCGGACGAGGTGGTCCTCCAGAACCTGGAGGTATTCGCTCAGGTGGAGGCCCGGGCCGAGCCTGCGCCGGGCGCCTTCGAGGGCCTGGCGCACCGCATCCGGGTCCAGGGGCTTCATGCGGCGCCTGAACGCGGCCGCGCTGCTGCGCTCCTGGTCCGAAAGGGGGACGCCCCGGCAGACTTCCAGATGGGCGACCAGACCGGGCAGGTCCAGCTCCGGCTGGGGGTGGACCTGCATCCTCAGGGCGGCGAGTTCGGCGCGCTGGTGCTGCTCATGCTCCGCCAGCAGCAGGCCAAGGTAATCGGTGCGGGTGGCCGGAACGGCTGGCCCGGACTGGGCCGAGGTGGGGGCTGGCGGGACTTCGCCGGGCACCTGGGGCAGCGCCCGCTGGAGGATCCCACCCTTGGCGGTGGCAATGAGCACATAGGCCGAGTCGGACGGGTCGTAGAGGACCCGGACCTTGCGGCCCCGCAGTTCGCTGGCAACGAGGTACCGGGTGCCGTTCACCACCACGGTGCTCCATTGCCGGTGAACGGTGCGGGTCTCCTGGACCCGCAGGTATTCCTCCACGATCTCCAGGGGTGGAGCCGAGCCCCCGGCGGCCGGCCTCTGACCGAACCGTTCCGCCGGGCTCTGCCCTGTCTCGGAATGGACGTCGCGGTGGTAGGACTCGGTGAGCCAGGCTTGGAGCCAGGCGTTCAACTCCTCGAGGGTGGGCGTAGTCGGCCTCAGGCTCACCTCGTACTCGAACTGCTCACCCAAGGACCTGTTGAACCGTTCTATGACACCCCGACTCTCCGCCACGTAGGGCGTGGAATGAATCAGGTGGATCCCCAGGGCGGCGCAGCCCGCACTGAGGCGGAGGCTCCGATAGGCCGCGCCGTTATCTAGAAAGAATTTCTGGGGCAAACCGTGGAAACCCAGGAGGCGGCGGAAGCCGAACCGGAGAGCAATGAAGTCCTCCGTAAGGAAATAGCGGCCCTCGAGGATGGCGCGGCTGTAGTGGTCGATGAAGCCGCTGAAATGGGCGCGCTTGATCTGGTCATCGGGCCCATTGCGGACATAGGGCCCATCGTGAAAATCGGTGATGACCAGTTCCATCGGGGCATCAGTCCGGATCCGCCGGAAGGCCTTCTTGGCCAGGGTCCCCTGGCGCTTGCGGGACATGTCCAGCCGGTCGAAGTGCCGGTCCAGGGTGGCCCGGGAGACCTGCTTGGGCTCGATCACTTTCTGGGCGACGAGGATCTTGAGGATGGTCCGGGTGGAACGCCTTGGGCCCTCCTGACGGAGCTTCACGGCCTGGTCGAGGATGGCCTGGGGGAAGGCCCGAAGGGTCCCCCTGTCCTTGCGTGGCCTGGGCTGGAGAGCCAGGAGGCCACCCTTCCGGTAGAGGGCGAGCCAGCGCCAGAGGGTGGCCAGGGAAACCCGGACCTCGCGCCGGTCCGGATCCCAGTGCGGCGTGGCAGCCATTTCCTGGAGCACGGCAACCACGCCTTCGTCCTCCGCCTCCAGGGCGGCGGCGACAATGTGGTGCCGAAAGGCGGCGATGGCGAGGGGACGGTCATCGAAGGTGGGCATGGCCCCAACCTACCCCCCGGACCAGAGCACCTGGGTCTGCATCGGCGGGGAGCGTTTGGTCAGCATGGAGACCAGCCGGTAGCGGTCGAACTGGCGGCGCAAAAGAGCACTCAGGCCGGGCCCCTCCTCCAGTGGAATGCCGTGGTCCCGGTGCAGCCGCGCCAACCACTCGAACAACAGAACCAGGCTCCCGATCAAGGTGGCCCGATCCTTCCAAGTGGGCTTGGTTGTGGCCGTGGGCGGATCGAGGTCCTTCCGCCGAGGCTGAAACACTGGGGGTGGCATCCCGGATGGGTCGTACCGCCAACAGACCTTGAGCAACACGGCCAGTTCTGCCAGCCAGCCGATCCATCCCAGCCAGCGATCCAGCGTCCGGGGATCGCATTGCCACAGCTGCGCGACCGAAACCACGGTGGCCCCTTCGACGGACAGCAGTTCGAGTACCGCCGCAACCGCCACCGCAGGCGCAAACGTGCGATACGGATAAGCCTGGGCCTCGTAAAGGGTCGAGCTCCTGGAGTCACATTCCGGGTTGAAGCAACGGGTCCGGCGCCGCCATGGTCCCTCCACCCAGGTCAACCCATCAGGGGTCAAGGTCGCCTGCCACTTCACGCGGCGCCAGCCATCCCACCAGCGTGGGCCCGAACACAGGCCGCACGGAGGTGGCCGAACTTCCTGCTTGCAACCGGCACGGCCGGGGAGACAATCCATGACGAGCCTCCAGGATGCGTTAAAACGGTTGTTGGCCTGCGAAACCGTTACCGTTTGAACGTGGGAGGCTCCCTTTCTACCGCAAGCTGGGCTGACAGCAAAGAGCTGCCGCGCTATCGCTTGCCTGCCATGGAGTCAGCCAAGGGCCCTGCGGGCCCATGGCTGCCTCCACGGCGTTTCCTCCCTGCCCTCAGGCCGGGCGGGCCTTGCTCTCCTGGGAGCCAGTGCGTGCCTTAAGGTGGGCCTGGAGGGGTACGGATCCAGGCCGACTCTCGCTCAAATTGGGCAGGATGCTCTCAGATAGCGTGCGCCTTAATAGATGCTTCTTCAGGGTCGCCTGGCGCCATCCCGGGCCATATTTCCCGCCGCCGCGGATGTTGGCCACCACGTAACCCCCCCGGCTCAGCCAGGTGCGGCCCAGGATGCCGCTATAGTAAGACTTCAGCGACACCTCGAAGCCGCCGTAGCCGGTGAGCAGGGTGGGGAGGGCGACGTGTCGCTTCAGGCCCTTGGCGGCCACCTAGAAATTTGGGATCCGGGTGCCATCCTGGGAACCGGTGAAGTGCTGGGTCAGTTCGAGGCTGGACTCGTCGAAGAAGGCCCTTGAGCCGCTCCGACGCCCCGGCGGCGCCACTCAGCCAGATGCTGTCCGGCGTCTGGAGCGCGCGGTGAAGCGGGGCTTGGGGAGCCTGCCTGCAGCCTGCGGCGGCCAGGACACCGGTTTTCCTTGCCGGGAGCAAACTCGCTCTATTCTCCGCTTCGCGGATGGTAGATCCGCGCTAACGCGCGTGTAGGTCCCCGTATTCTTTACGGTATCTACCTGCGGCGCTATTGATTCGGCCCCAAGGGCCCGTAATATAGCAAGGATCGTGTCTATCCCCATTGCCTTGGTGCACAAAGGACATCCAGACCGGCCGCCGGCCCTTGGGGTGGCTGATGCCATCGGTTCATGGGAATTGTGGACCCAATGCCTCGGAGGAAGGGCAGATCAACGCTCATGCGACCAGGTGACATGTCCAAGGTGGCCCGTCTGGGCTTTTCAGCGAACCGGTATGCCAGATGGCGCGCTTCCGCGAGTCCTAGGGCACAAATAGAATATTTTAATTATTTTATTCCTTCGAGGTAATGCCCTGGCTTGCCGCCTCGCCTACGTCAGGAAGGATTGCAAGAAGCGGTTCACGCCGGACCAGATCACCTTGGCCTGGAACACCCTATGCTTGAAGGGCTGGATGCGGAACATGGCGCAGGCCTGAGCACCGGTGTCAGCGGAAGGGCCACCAGGGGTGGGGTGTGGCGTATGTGTGGGAACGCATCACTCGATGCCTCTGGAACCCGCATCGGATATAGCCCCCTGGGGTTCGATACCTTTCTTGTGATTCCAGACGTCGCGGGTTCGAGTCCCGTCATCCGCCCCAAATTCCTGGCCCCGCTTGCGGGGCCAGGTTCTTATCAGGCGCGGATGGCGGGACTCGAATCACTGAAAGGCTGGCAGGCTGACTCGGCCCTCCGGGCGGCAATGGCCCTTGCGGGCCATTCCGTCCTATTCGCCTTCGGCGAATGGTGGGCCAGCGCAGGACGCACCGCGTCCGGAGCGGTTCCGCGCAGCGGAAAGCCCGTGCCAGCCTTTCGTGCGCCCCGAAGGGGAGTCCCGTCATCCGCCCCAAATTAAGCCAACACGCCGATGACGGAAGGCCGGGTCGAATTCAAGCCTGCCAACCGGCGGGACACGCTCAATCCAGCTCCATGTGAGAAGATGCCGATATGGATCACATTGGCGATGGGGTTTCGGGCAGCCTCGATGCCACCTGGCGAGTCAGGGAAGGAGGAGGTGGAGCCATGAGCACACCGCCAAACGAGCCAAAGATTTATCACATCACCCACGTGGATAACCTGGCAGCCATGGCCGCGGAAGGTTGGCTGCTGTCGGATGCGCGGATGATCGAACGTGGCGGACCCAGGGCTCCGATCGGCATGTCCAGGATCAAACAGCGGCGGCTAGCATTGCCCGTCGCCTGCCATCCCGGTACCTGCGTAGGCGACTACGTGCCCTTTTACTTCTGCCCCCGTTCGGTGATGCTCTATGTGCTGCACAGGAGCAACGCCCCTGACTTGGCCTACCAGGGTGGGGAATGGCCGATCGTCCACTTGGAGGCCGACCTTCATGCGGTTGTTGATTGGGCCAAGGGTCAGGGGTTCCGCTGGGCCTTCAGCCTTTCCAATGCTGGGGCCTTCTATGCTGGCTTTCGGGCCAGTCTTGATCAGTTGTCTGACCTGAACTGGGAGGCGATCCGGGAGATGGACTTCAGGGACCCAGATGTTAAAGAGGGCAAACAGGCAGAGTTCCTGCTCCATGGCGCCTTCCCGTGGCACATGGTGTCCCGGATTGGAGTCATTTCGCCAATTATCCAGGCGACCGTGCGGGAAACCCTTGGTTTGGCGCCCCAAATTCCCCCAGTGGTCGTCCTTCCGGGATGGTATTTTTGATGGGGGGTCGTGCCATGGTCAAACTGGAGACGGGCGACATCCTGGGAATGGACGCGGAAGCGCTCGTAAACACGGTCAACTGCATCGGGTTCATGGGCCGCGGTTTGGCCCTGCAGTTCAGCAAGGCCTACCCGGCCAACCTGAAGGCCTATCAGGTTGCCTGCAAACATGGGGAAGTCGTGCCCGGCCGGATGTTCATCCATGCCACCGGGCAGATGACGAACCCCAAGTTCATCATCAACTTCCCCACCAAGCGCCACTGGAAGGGCAAGAGTCGCATGGAGGACATCGAAGCGGGCCTGGTGGACCTGGTGGCCAAGATCCAGGACCTGGGCATCCATTCCATTGCCATCCCCCCGTTGGGCTGCGGTCTAGGCGGTCTGGATTGGGGTCAGGTTAGACTGCGCATCGAGAAGGCCCTGGTGGGGCTCCCCAACATCGAGGTTTACCTGTTCCCTCCAGAGGGTGCCCCCGAGGCCAAGGACATGGTCCAGTCCCGCGAGGTGCCCGGGATGACCCAGGGAAGGGCGGCCCTGGTGACCTTGATGGACCGCTACCTTCGGGGATTGATGGACCCCTTCGTCACCCTCCTCGAAGTCCATAAGCTGATGTATTTTCTGCAGGCCGCCGATGAACCGCTCCGGCTGCGCTACGTCAAGGCCCTCTACGGGCCCTATGCTGAGAATCTGCGCAACGTCCTGGCACGTATCGAGGGTCATCTGGTGTCGGGGTACTCGGATGGAGGGGATTCCCCGATGAAGCAGCTCGAACTTGTGCCGGGTGCAGTAGAGGCTGCGGAGCGTCATCTGGCGGCCCACCAGGATACGAAGGCTCGCCTGGCGCGGGTGGAGGACCTGGTGGAAGGGTTCGAGACGCCCTTCGGACTGGAACTGCTGGCGACCGTTCACTGGCTCGCCACCCATGAGGATGCCCGCTCGCCGGAGGAGGCTCGCCGCCTCGCCTACGCCTGGAATGATCGCAAGAAGCGGTTCACGCCGGACCAGATCACCTTGGCCTGGAACACCCTGGGCTCGAAGGGCTGGGTGGGGAGCATGGCGCAGGCCTGAGCACCAACCCAGGGGCGGGGAGTGGCGTAATTGTGGGGACGCCTCACCCGATGCCTTGGGAACCCGCACCGGATCAGGCTCTCTGAGGACCGGTAGCTTTCTTGTGATTGCAGACGTCGTGGGCCCCGGAGGTGAGTCCCGTCATCTGCCCCAGGTCTTTATCAGCTCCGGGCGCGCAGGGGGATGACCAGCACGCTGGCCCGGGTGTGGTGGCGCAGGGCCTCCACGGTGGTGCCGTAGATCATGTCCGACAGGCCCCGGTGGCCGTGGCCGCCCAGGATCACCAGCTCCGCCCCGGCCGCGTCGGCCATGCGCGCCAGTTCCGGGGCCGGGTCGCCGGCGCCCAGGGCGACCTGCACCGGGTAGCCCATGCCACGCAGCGCGGTGGCGTAGGCGTCGATCCAGGCCTGGTCGCTGCCCGTCTCCAGATCCTCCGCGTGGAGGCCGAAGGCCCGGGCCGAGGGGCTTTCCACCACGTGCAGCAGCACAAGTTCCGGCCGGCCCGGGGCCAGGAAGCGCAGGGCCGCTTCGATCAGGGGCACCTCCTGGCCCGAGAAGTCCAGGGCCAGGGCCACCCGGCCCAGGGGCCGGGGCCCGGGGGCGCGCAGCACCGGCACCGGGGGCGGGCCATGGATGGCGGCCGCGGCCCGGGCCCGGCGCAGCGCCACCCGGGCCAGCCAGGGCTCCAGGGTGATCCAGGCCAGGAGGGCGCCCAGCAGAAGCAGCAGGGGCAGCAGCAGGAACCGGATCCAGGGGCCGGCCGGGCCGGCCATCCAGTCACTGAGGGTATCGGCCACCAGCTTCACGTTCAGGCCGACGATGATGGCGGCCACCAGCCAGGCGCTGGCCCGGAGGCCCTTGCCGATGGCGTACGCGCCCATCTTGTTCCGGTCGGACACGAAGTGGATGAGCGGGATCATGGCGAAGGGGAGCTGCAGGGACAGCACCACCTGGCTGAGCACCAGCAGATCGCCGCTGGCTCGGTCGCCGAACAGGATCAGGGCCCCGGCGGCCGGAAGGATCGCCAGCATCCGGGTGATGACGCGCCGCAGCCAGGGCCGGATGCGCAGATCCAGGTAGCCCTCCATGACCACCTGGCCGGCCAGGGTGCCGGTGATGGTGGAGCTCTGGCCGGCGGCCAGCAGGCCCACGGCGAAGGCGATGGGGGCGATGGCGGCGCCCAGCACCGGTTCCAGCAGCCGGTGGGCGTCCTGGATCTGGGCCACGTCCCGGTGCCCATGGGCGTAGAACACCGTCGCCGCCATCACCAGAATGGCCACGTTGACCAGGAAGGCCAGATTGAGGGCCACCGCCGAATCCAGGGTGTTCAGCCGGAGCGCCTGGCGCAGTCCGCCCTTGGGGTCGTAGAACCGGGTCTGCACCAGGGCGGAGTGCAGGTACAGATTGTGCGGCATCACGGTGGCGCCGATGATGCCGATGGCCACGTACAGGGCGCCGGAATCGGGCAGGGCGGGCAGGAACCCGCGCAGCAGAGGGCCGGCGGCGGGCGGCGCCAGGAACAGCTCCACCACGAAGGCCAGGCCGATGGTGACCACCAGGCCGAGGATCACCGCCTCCAGCTTGCGCATGCCCAGCCGGGTGAGCACCAGCAGCAGCAGCACGTCGGCGCTGGTGACCAGCACCCCGGCCAGTAGCGGGAGGCCGAACAGCAGGTTCAGGGCGATGGCCGAGCCCACCACCTCGGCCAGATCGCAGGCGGCGATGGCCACCTCGGCCATGAGGTAGAGCGCCAGATTCACCAGCGGCGGGTAGGTTTCCCGGGAGGCCTGGGCCAGGTCCCGCCGGCGCACCAGCCCCAGCCGCGCCGCCAGGCACTGCAGCAGGATGGCCATGAGGTTGGACATGAGCAGCACCCACAGCAGCCGGTAGCCGTAGCGGCTGCCTCCGGCCAGGTCGGTGGCCCAGTTGCCCGGGTCCATGTAGCCCACCGAAATCAGCAGGGCCGGGCCCGCCACCGCCAGCCACTGGCGCCAGCCCGGGCCGGAGGCGGGCACCCGCACCTGGTCCTGGGGTTGACCGTTCGACAGCTCGCTTTGCGTCGGACGCGGGTCCGGCGCGCCGGCGGGCGGCTCATGGGGGTCGGGACGGGGCATGGCGAATAGTGTAGGCTACGCGATGCGGCCGGTGGGGAAAAGAAGCGCTCAGGCGGCGCCGAAGGCCCGGGCCAGGGCCAGGTGCATGACCGGCACCGGGGCCTCCAGGCCGGTCCACAGCTGGAACCCGAGCACCCCCTGGTACACCAGCATGCCGAGGCCGTCCACCACCTGGGCGCCGCGCGCCCCGGCGGCCCGGAGGAAGGGCGTGTCGGGAGCGGGGATCACGTCGCAGACCACTAGGCCGGGACGGATGGACGCCTCGTCCAGGTCAGGCCGGGCGTCGGCCCGGGGCGGCAGGCCGATGGCCGTGGCGTTGACCAGGATATGGGTGTCGGCCGGCACGGTGTAGGGGCCGGACCAGGGCACGAACCCGGTCGGCACCGGGGTCCTGGTGGCCAGCAGATCGGCCAGTTCCTGGCCCCGGGCGGCACTGCGGTTGACTACGGTGATGCGCCCGGCGCCGGCCAGGGCCAGTTCCACGGCGATGGCCCGGGCGGCGCCACCGGCGCCCAGGATGACGATGTTGCGGCCCCGCGGATCCACCTGGGCGCCGCGGGTCAGGGCGGTCAGGAAGCCCTTGCCGTCCGTGTTCTCGCCCACCAGCCGGTCCCCCCGGCGGACCACGGTGTTCACCGCGCCCATGAGCGCCGCGGCCGGGCTGAGTTCGTCCAGGTGGGCCAGCACCGCGACCTTGTGCGGGATGGTCAAGTGGATGCCGCGGAAGTTCATGGCCCGCAGCCCGGCCATGGCCGCCGCCAGGTCCGCTGGCCGCACCTCGAGGGTCAGGTAGCGCCAGGGCAGCCCCAGCTCGGCGAAGGCGGCCGCGAACATGACCCCGGTCGGGTTCTCGGCCACCGGATGGCCGAATACGCCGACCAGTTCTTCCAGGTAGCTCGGGGCATCGACCATGGCCATCTCCTTCAGGTGGGGGGGGTGAGGGAATGAGGGGAGGGTTCCATGTTACGCCGGGGGGCTGGTCTCCTGCGCCGCAGATGGGCGGTATCAGCGGCATTGGGGCAGGATCGCGGCCGAATCCTTGCAGGATCAGGGAGCCATGTTGAAAAAACAGTTGACACAGGTTCTCAGTGCCTTATCTTGGTGTTGCAACATTCGGCTGACCACCAGCCGTAAACGATCCTCAATTGTCATGTGTCTATGCTTTCGACCCACGCGGATGCCCCCCGAACGCCAGGCGGGCCATCCCGGTAGCGAGTCGGAGGGGGTAAGCGCCCTCGGCCTGCTCGCGCCCAGCTTTCGCACGCTTCGCATGCTCGCGCACAGCTTTTCGCACCCTCCGCCTGCCGCCGTCAGGGGCCGGGGAGGCTGCAACCGGATCCCGCTTCCGGAGGCAAGGCCTTGCCCTTCCCCCAGGGATCCACCCCCATCACCGGACCGGTCCGCCGGTCCAAGCCTTCGAGGTTCATCATGTCCCTTCAACATCTCCGCTTATCCACCCTGCTTGCCCTGGCCGGGGTCACCCTGGCCGCCACCGCGGCCCTGGCCGAACCCGCCCGCCCCCAGTTCCAGAGCCAGAACCATTCGGCCCAGGGAACCATCAGTGCAGAGCCGACGGTCGTTGCCACGGCGCATCCCCAGTACCAGGAGCAGGACAATTTCGTCCAGGCGTCCTACGCCACCCAGCCGGCGGCTGAGCCCAGGTCGGAGACGGGTCCCATGGTCTCCGCGATCCAGCCGCAAAGCGGCGAGGTGGGCCTCCTGGTGCGCATCCAGGGCTCCAACCTCTCCGGTGTCACCGAGGTGCAGTTCACTGGCGACCGTAACGCCACCTTCAAGGTCGTCGGCGACAACGAGCTCCGGGTCGTGGTGCCCGAAGGGGCCCGGCCCGGACCGATCGCGCTGGTCAGCCCGGACAGTGTCGTGAAGACCCCGGTGCCCTTCACCGTGGCCTACGAATAAGCCCGGCTGAGCGCCACGAGCCGATGCCACGCAGGCGATGCCACGCCTGCGTGGCATCGGCCATGTGAGTTCGGTCCCACCCCAGACCGATCAGGAGCGCTCCCGCAGCGCCGCCCGGATGATCCCGTCCAGTTCCCGGGCGGCGCCCCGGGGGTCGGGGCTGGCGCACAGGGCGGACACCACGGCGAGGCTGTCGGCGCCGGCCCGGATCACCTGGGCGGCGTTGCCGGCGTTCAGGCCGCCGATGGCCACCAGGGGCAGCCGGGTCCGTTCCCGGAGCCGGCGCAGGCCGTCCAGGCCCCAGGGTGCCTGGGTGTCGGTCTTGGTGGGGGTGGCGAATACCGGGCTGACGCCCAGGTAGTCCAGGTCCAGCCCCTCGGCCTGGTCCACGTCGGCCCAGGTCTCCACCGACAGGCCGAGGATGGCGCCTTTTCCCAGATACTGGCGGACGATGGCGCAGGGCATGTCGCTCTGGCCCACGTGCAGGCCGTCGGCGCCCGCGGCCAGGGCCACATCCAGCCGGTCGTTGATGATCAGCGGCACCCCGGCCGGGGCCAGGCGGGCCTTGAGGGCTCGGGCCAGCTCCACGAAGGGCCGGGTGGCCAGGTGCTTCTCCCGCAGCTGCACGCAGGCGGCGCCGCCCTGGACCGCCTGGTCCACCACCCATTCCAGGGGCCGGTCGCCGCAGCAGGCCCGGTCGGTGACCAGGTACAGTCCGCGCACCTCAGGCCCCGGTCCGCAGGCGCTGGGCCAGATCGCTAGCGGTCAGCCGGTAGAGCGCGTCCAGGAAGCGCACCTGCAGGCTGCCCGGCCCATCGGCCCCTTCGGCGGCCAGCTCCCCGGCCACCCCCATCACCGCCATGGCCTGGGCGGCGGCCAGGGCCGGGTCCGGATTCACGGCGGCGAAGGCGCCGCACAGGGCGGTGGCGGTGCAGCCCAGCCCGGTGACCCGGGTCATCATCGGATGGCCGTTGTGGATGCGGTACAGCTCCGGGCCGCCCACCACGTAGTCGGTGGCGCCGCTGATGCAGACCACCGAGCCGAACCCGGCGTGCAGCTCCCGGGCGGCGGCCAGGGCGCCGCCGGAAGCCTCGGTGCTGTCCACGCCCTTGGTCCGGGCCTGGTCGCCGCAGACCGCCATGATCTCCGAGGCGTTGCCGCGGATGATGGCGGGCCGCAGGGCGCGCACCAGGCTGCGCGCGGTGGCGGTGCGGAACGGGGTGGCGCCGGCGCCCACCGGGTCCAGCACCACCGGGATGCCGCGTTCCGCGGCGCGCTCGCCGGCCAGGAACATGGCCCTGATCCAGGAACCGCTCAAGGTGCCGAGATTCAGCACCAGGGCCGAGGCGATCCCGACCATGTCGGCCACCTCCTCCTCGGCGTGGGCCATGACCGGCGAGGCCCCGAGCGCCAGCAGGGCGTTGGCGGTGGTGTTCATGACCACGTAGTTGGTGATGTTGTGCACCACCGGCGCCTGCCTGCGGATGGCCGCCACGGCCTCCCAGGTGTTCCAGATGTCCCCGCCGCCCTGCGGCGCTGCCTGCCCAGCCTGCGTGCCCATGGTTCTGCTCCCTGCGGGGGTGCCTGTGGCACCCCTTCCGATGCTACCGCAGGCGCGCCGGCTGGGCTTCCTCGGTCCATTCCTGGCCGGTCGGATTCCAGACGCTTCCGGAGCAGGCTGGAATCTTTGCCTTGTATGCCAAGCCAAAGACTATATGCTTTGCCGACCCGGTTATTCATGGAGAGCAGCATGCGAGGGCACAGCAGCGGCTTCATTTCGTTTGTGGATTTCGACGCGTTTTTCAGGACGCTGGATACCTTCTGCGGTCCGACGGACGGGGTCCTGTCCAGCGAGCAGAAGGCCTGGATGCTGGCCCAGGGGCATGAACTGGACAAGGCCCTGCGCAGCTTTCAGGCGGCCATGGACTTCCTGGTGGAGGGCATCATGTTCCGGGACCAGGACGGGGTCATCAGGGCCTTCAACGCGGCCGCCGGCAGGCTTCTGGGCATTCCTTTGCATGAGCGGCTGGGCAAGCGGGGTCTGGGCCCCATCCAGCTGGTCCATGCCGACGGCAGCCACCTGGATGAGGAAGACCTGACCGTCTACCAGTGTCTCCGCTCCGGCGAGCCCATCCTCGGCTTCGTGTTCGGGGTCCTGCGGGGGGACGATGTCCGCTGGTTCGAGACCAACGCGCTCCCCTTCAAGCCCTTGGGGCTCCAGGACGGGATGGGGGCATCCATGGGGGTCATCTCCTCGTTCTGGGACATCACCGACAAGAAACACATGCTGGACCATCTCGCTGCGGAAGCCAGCCACGATTTCCTGACCGCCCTGCCGAACCGCCGGGCCTTTGAGGCCAAACTCGAACGCGCCATACGTACGGCCGTCCGCACCTCCCGGCCGGTGAGCCTATGCCTGTGCGACCTGGACCATTTCAAGGCGGTCAACGACCATCTCGGCCACCAGGCTGGCGATCGGGTGCTGCAGCGCTTCGCCGACCTGCTCAAGACCACCCTGCGCGGGAGCGACTTCCCGGCCCGGATCGGCGGCGATGAATTCACGATCCTGTTCGAGGGGACGGCGGCGGCCCAGGCGGCCCGGGTCCTGGAGCGGATCCGGGCCGGATTCCGGCACCGTCCTGCGGGGGCTCCGGCCCCGGTCACCGGCACGTTCGGGATTGTCGACTGGCTGCCAGGCATGTCCAGAAGCGCGTTCCTTCAGGCGGCGGACGATGCGCTCTACCTGGCCAAGGGCGGGGGCCGGGACCGGATCCAGGTGGGGGCTCACGAAGACCCGCCGGCGGCCATCCTGGGCGCCTCCTTGTGACCGTCCAGGCACCCGCGCGGGTCAGCGTTTCTTCCACAGATCGTACGGACAGGTGCCGACCAGGATGCTGATCTGGTGGTCCTGGACCGTATCCCCGCCGCCCAGGGGCTTGGTGCGGATGGTGCCGCCTGCCAGTTCCAGGTAGAAACCCTTCAGCACGCCTCGGAGCACCAGGCCGGCGCCCGTCAGGTGCTGGCCCGCGTCCAGGTGGTGGCAGTCGGGGGCGAGCCGGGCGGCGTCGAAGCGCGGCTCGCCCTGGATCGCGGTGCCGAACACCGTGGCCAGGGTGAAGGGGAGGCCGATCCGCAGGATGCCGAAGTTGGGCACCAGGTAGGACGCGCTGGGGGTGCCGATGAAGGAATCCGGCCCGCCAACGACGAACCACTGCTCTTCGGGCGCGTTCTGCTGCACCCCCCACTCCGTGTCCAGGTCGAGCCCAGGGAGGTACGGCCGGCTGTCCCCTTTCCAGATCTGGCGCAGGCGCAGGTAGCCGGTGGTGTAGTCGGAGCCCGCCTCGGTGGCCAGCGCCCGGGTGCCGGCGACGCGGACCAGGGTGCCTTGGGTGGGTAGGCTGTGGGCGTCCAGGGAATCCCATTCCAGCGCCAAGCGGCCATAGTTGGCACGGGGCCCGGGCTGCTCCGCGCCGTGGACGGTCACCGTGCCGTACTCCTTGCCCGCCTCCGCCTGGAGCAGGCCGCGCTCGTCCATGCCGACGCGGAACTGGGCCCGGACCCACAGGGAGTCCTGCTTGATCTTGTCCACCGGCGTCCAGGCGCGCTGGTTGAACCATTCCTTGGTCATGGCGGCCCCGATCCCCAGTTCCAGGCGGGGCCAGGGGCCACAGGGGCCGAGCAGCTGGCCCTGGAGGATGCTCTGGAGATTGTTGACCGCCCCGTAGAACTGGAAACGCGATCCGGATCCCAGCACGTTGTTGATCTGGGCGTCCAGGGCGAAGTGGGCGCCCCAGGTGCTTTCGTAGGCGAAATGCGGGGCCAGTGAAACGGCGGGCGCCTTCACCGGATCGACGGTGAGGGTCAGGGCCCCTTTCTCCTGGCGCAGGTCCGGATTCAGCGTGGCCAGGCCGAAGTGGGTGTCGGCCTGGGTGAGCCGCTCCTCCAGCAGATCGGTCCGGACCGGGCCATGCTTGACATCGTCCAGGGCGCGCTCGAGGCCGGCCTGGGCCGCCGGATCCAGGCTTCGGGTCCGCTGGATGTGCGGCTCCCGCACCCGCAGGCGCAGGGTCCCGTCGGCGGCCAAGCCGCTGGCGCGGACGTCCAGGATCGGTGCCTGGTGGAGAATCCCTTCCACCAGCAGGTTCTCGATGACGTGGCTCCAGGCGCCCGCGTGGAACCGGTGGCCGGGAGCCAGCCCGGCCTGGCGGGTGATCGCGTCTTCCAGCTGCCGCCTGGCGTCGGCCGGCCAATCCTCCGGCAGGTCCAGTTCCAGCCGGGTGATCCAGGGCGCGGGACTCAGGATGAGGATGGCGTGGCCGCCGGCCTGTTCCGGCAGCCGCACTTCCGCGTCGGCGATGGACAGGTCGCTGTAGGCCCGGCGCAGGATGCGGTAGAGATCCCGGTAGGCCAGCTCCCCCTGCGGCGCCAGGGCTGCAAGCCAGGCCCGGGCTTCCGGAATCCCGTCCGCCTCCAGGTCGAGGGCGGCGGCCGCTGGGTCACCGGCGTGGGGGCCGTAGAGCAGATCCTCCAGGGCGACCCGCTGGGTATCGAAGGCCTTGCGCCCCTCCTGGACCAGGGCATCGACCTGGTTATAGAAATCGAACTCCTTCGCGGCGCTCACCTGCGGGCGGATGATGAGATCGGCCCCTGCCGCGCTGCGGGCTTCGGTCTCGGCCATGGCCAGATCCAGGGAGGCGTCCAGGAGCCGCGCGAGATTGTTCTTCAGGCCCGAGTCCCAGGGGCGGCCGATGGCCACCCCGACCTGGACCAGGCCGGGGAAGTCGTGGCGGGAACTCCGCACCGGAAGGTTTTCGAACGGCCCGCCGTCCACGTACTGGTGTCCGTCGATCACCACCGGCTCGAAAAGGCCGGGAATGCAGGTGCTCGCCATGACGACGCTGACCAGGGAACCCTCGCGGAACACCGTTCCGCGGCCATCGGTCAGATCGCTGGCGATGGCCCGGAAGGGCATGCGCAGACGGTCGAAATCCCCCCCGCACATCCAGTTCGCCCGCTCCAGCATGGGCAGCAGGGACGCCCGCACCTTCCTGCTGGTGGTCCGGCCCGGGAGCAGGTCGGGCTTGCCATCCCGGAACACCAGCTGCAGCGGGGCGGCGTGGGCGATCTCGTCCTCGGAAAGGGACTGCCCGGGCTCCCGCTGGCGGTCATCCAGCGCGAGAGAGAAGTTCCTGCTCCGGAAGATCCTCGCGATGCCTTCCGCCGAGAACCCGGATGCGTACAGGCTGCCCATCAGGCTTCCGGCCGAGGTGCCGACGATGGCGTCCACGGGCAGGTTCTCTTCCTCCAGGCCCTGGAACACCCCGAGATGGGCCAGCCCCTTGGCGCTGCCTCCGCGCAGGGCGAGCGCCAGGCCCCTCTGGCCTTCCAGCCGGTACTCCGGGCGGAACCGGAACTGGTAATCCGGATCGCGCTTCTGCAGGCGGATCACGCCCGCGGCACCCGTTTCCGCCCACCCTGGAAGGGCGCAGGCGGCGATGAGCGCGAGGCTGATCAGCAGGTAAGCCCCGGAAGGCCGTCCGGTACCGCCATCCGCGCGCCTCATGCGAACACCGCAGGGCTCAACGGCCGCGCCTGGTACAAGGCCGGCCGGTGGCGTTCCACCAGCCCCGACAATAGGCCCTGCAGCTCGGGTTCGCTGGCAGGGTGGATCGCCCGGTAGGCGTCCCCGGCGATCCGGCCGAAGGCGGCCACCAGATCGGCGTCGAACTGGCTGCCGGCCCCCCCCTGGAGGAGCACCAGGGCTTCCGCCAGCGGCATCGGCCTCTTGTAAGGGCGTGCGCTGGTCAAGGCGTCGAACACGTCCACGATAGCGAACACCCTGGCTTCCAGCGGGATGGCGGTGCCCGCCAGGCCCCGGGGATAACCGGTGCCATCGAACCGCTCGTGGTGGCTTCCGATCACGTTGCGGGCCAGCTGCAGCCAGGTGGAGGAACCGATGATCTGCAGGCCCAGGTTGACATGGGTGCGCATGACGGTCATTTCCGCCTCGGTGAGCCGCCCGGGCTTGAGGAGGATGGCATCCCGGATCCCGATCTTCCCCACGTCGTGCAGGAACGCGCCCAGCAGCAGGGCGCGCATGTCCAGGCCCGGATCGCCCAGGGCCTCGGCCAGGTGGAAGGCATACAGAGTGACCCGGAAGTTGTGGTCCCCGGTTTCGGAATCCCGCTGGGCGATCGCGGCGCCCATGACCTTCGCCAGCTCCAGGTTGCCGGTCACGATGTCGTCGGCGAACCGGAAGATCCGCCGGTGCAGGTTCACCAGCAGGGGATACAGGAATGCGGCGGTCGCCAGGCCCGAGCCCAGGGCGATCAGCGCCACCCGCTGGCTGACCTGGGGTCCCTGCAGGGCGCTGATCCTGCCGGTTGCGGCCAGGTGGCCGCCCAGGGCGACCATGGCTGCCAGAAGACCGCAGGCGATCAGCAGTCGCCGTATGAAAGCACGATGAAAGTGTTCCATGTTGTCAATCCGGTGGGAAAGCGGGCTAGGAGGAACGAAGGCCCCGCAGAACGAAGTCGGCCAGAGGCTCGGCGAGGGAGGCCGGTCCGGCGCCGGCGAAACCCGCGGTTCCGAAACTGGGTACCACCCCTTTGTAGGTCAAGAAGAACACCAGCTGCCCGTAGATGCCCATGCCGATGGCGAGGGCGGACCGGGCGTCCAGATCGGGACGGATGGCATGGATACAGCGGTTCATATAATTAGCATGGGGCCGGGCCGCTGCCAGCACCATGGCTTCCGTGGCCGGGACGGGTGATGCCAGCTCCCGCAGGAAGAGCATGATCAGGGCCAGGGTGAAGGCCCCTTCTGCATCGACGGGCGGGGACGGCGGGAAGGCGAAGTCCAGGAGGATCCGGATGGTCTCCCGGAGCCCCGCTTCGGCCCGGTTCCGGGCGTCAGGTTGGCCTTCGCCGGCCAGCGCGGGGAAGGACTCGACCAGGCGCTGGATCTGGCCGCAGGCCAAGGTGACCGCTGCCTGGTGGATTCCTTCCTTCCCGCCGAAATGAAACGAGATCATCGAACTGTTCCGGCCCGCTGCGGTGGCGATCTCCCGGATGCCCACGCCTTCGTACCCCATTTTCCCGAACAGGAGGACGGCGACTTTGAGCAGCCGGGATTTGGCCTCACCGTCCCCCGTGACCGGGCCCGGAGCCCTGCGCTTCACGCTTCCGGCGGTGTCGGGGACGGTGGCCATGGGGTTCCGCCTTAATGCCGGCCGAGCAGCTGATCCAGCTCGGCATAGGCCAGGTCGAGTCCAAGGCGCGCGGCCAGGAGGTCGGCCTGGGCGGCCCTGGCGGCGGCTGCGGTTCCGGCCTGCTGCGCCTGGGAGATCGTGCCGGCCCGCAGCTGGTTGTCAGCCAGGCGCGCCTCCTCGGTCCTCAGGGCGCAGGCCTCTTCGGCGACGTCGGCCTGGAGCCTGGAGGTTTCGACCTTGCGCATGAGCTTGCCCAGATCGATCTCCACCCGCTGGCGGAGCCGGTGCTGGTTTTCCGAGGCCTGGTTCACGAGCGCCGAGCGTTCCTGGACGACGCCAGCCTTGCGGCCCCCGTCGAAGAGCTTCCAGGACAGGGTCAGGCCGACCGCGGAGGCGTTCTGGTTGATGAAGGGCACGCCCTCCTCATGGCCCGTGGTGACGTAGGCGGTGAGCTCCGGGATGTAGTCGGCCTTGGCGGCCCGGAGGGCGCTGCGGCTCTTTTCCGTGGTGGCGGCGGCCGAATCCAGTTCAGGGTTGGCCTGCACGGCCTCTTCCAGCAGGGCCGCCTCCGAGGGCAGGGCCGCCGTGCGGGGGACGAAGGGCGCCAGTTCCAGGACCGTGCCCTGGGGCTGATCGATCAGATCGTCCAGCTCCGCGGTCAGGTCGGTGATGGCGGACTCGGCGGCCAGGCGTTTCTGCCGGTTCTGGAGCAGGAGGACCCGGCTGCCGGTCTGGGCCACGGCCAGGACCTTGCCGGCCTGGACGGCCTGCTGGACATCCTGGTCCTGGGCTTCGGCCGCCTTCACCCCGGCCTCGGCGGCCTCGAACTGGGCCTGGGCCACGAGAAGTCCCACATAGACCTGGCGGGTCTTGAAGGCGATGTCCGTCACCATCCTGCGCAGATCCGCCTCGGCGGCCCGCTCCTCGGCGGAGGCCGCGTCATTGCCGTGGTGGATCTTGACCAACTGGGTGAGCGGCTGGGCGAGGGTCAGGGTCTGGATGTAGAGGTCCTTCTTGCCCTGGGCGGACTTCACATTCGTGCTGGGGAAAGGGCCCAGGCCGGGCACGGTGCCCAGGGATCCGGCCCCCACGTCGACCGTGGGGGCGTTGCTCAAGTGGGTGTAGACCCCGTCGGTCTCCAACTGGGGCGCGTAGTCCGCGCGGGCCACCATGCGCTTGGCCCGGGCCTCCTGGACCTTGGCCTTGGCGATGCGCACGCCGGAGCTGCGTTCCACCGCGCTGGTGACCGCATGGTCCAGGGTGATCCGCTGGGGCTCGGCGGCGCGCAGGGACGGGGAAACCAGCAGGAGGCCCAGGAGGGCGATGACGATCGTGCCGCCGGCGCCGCCGCAGGAGTGCTGCTTCCTGCGGAAGACCAGGACGTAGATGACCGGTACGACCAGGAGCGTGAAGAACATCGAGAAGATCAGGCCGATCGCCAACACGCTGGCCAGGGGGCTCCACAGCTTCGAGCCGGACAGGATCATGGGCGTGACGCCCACGGCAGCAGCCATGGTGGTGAGGAAGATGGGCCGGAGCCTGCGTTCGCCGGCCTGGCGCGCGGCCTCCTCCAGGGTGTTGCCTTCCCTGAGCTTCTCCTTGATGTAGTCGATGAGGATGATGGCGTTGCGCACCACGATGCCGCACAGGCTGATCATGCCCATGAACGCGGTGAAGCCGAAGGAATTGTGGGTGATGAGCAGGCCCATCACCACGCCGAGCAGCGACAAGGGGATGGAAGCCATGATCACCAGGGGTTCTGTGATGTTGCGGAACTGGAGCATGAGGATCAGGAAGATGGCGAGCAGGCTGATGGAGAGTGCCACGATCATCTCGGGCAAGGTTTCGGCTGAATTGGCCTGCTCGCCGCCCAGGGCGAACCGGTAGCCCGGCGGCAGGGGCAGCGCCTGGATCCTGGGCAGGACGTCCTTGAGGATGGCCGAGCCGTAGACGCCGGGCGCGGGATAGGCACGCACGGTCAGGGTCCGGACGCCGTTGCGGCGGACGATGCGGCTGGTCTGCCAGGCCGGGGACAGGCTGGCGATGGCGCGGAGCGGGACCCGGCCCTGCCCGAGCGTGGCATCCACGTAGGTATTGCCCACATGGTCGAAGGACGAACGGTGCTCAGGGTCGAGCCGGAGCAGGATATCGACGGCCCGGTCTCCCTCCCAGTAGGTGGTGATGGGGGCGCCGTCGAAGCCGCCGTAGAGGAGCTGGGAGACGCCGGCGTGGGTAACGCCGAGCCGGTTGGCCAGTTCCGCGTTGATATCGATGTCCGCCATGGGGCTGTCGTTCCGGTAGTCGGTGTGGACGAAGCGCGCGCGGGGATCGGCCCGGAGCAGGTCGCTGACCTGCTCGCCGATGGCCTTGAGGGTGGGGATGTCGTCGCCGGAGATCCTGAATTCCAGAGGTGCTTCCTGGGTGGCGCCCTGCTGCAGTTCCTGGACCAGGATGATGGCTTCGGGCGCCAGGCGCGCCAGACGGGTCTGGAGGTCGGCCACCAGGGCGGTGGTAGCCTTGACGCTGGTGGTGTTGACGATGAACTGAGCGTAGGCCGGATCCGGCTGCTGCGGGTTCACGTTGTAGTAGAACCGCGGGGAGCTCTGCCCCACGAAGCTGGCGCAGTGTTCGACCGTCTTGTCCGCCTTGAGCTCCCGCTCGATGCGCTTGACCACGCCGTCGGTATGCTCGATGCGGCTGCCCTGGGGCATCCAGACATCGATCACGAACTGGTTGCGTTCGGCGCTGGGGAAGAACTGCTGGGGCACGAACCGGAAGGCCCAAGCGCCAGCCACCGTGCCGATCACGCCCAGAGCCACGGCCAGGGCCGGTTTGGCGATGAACAGGCGGATGCCCACCCGATAGGCCGCCTGCAGGGAGTCCAGGGCGTTGAACTTCTTCTTGGCGCCTACGACCGGTTCCGCCGAGTGGTCATGCAGTCCCTTCGAGATGAAGGTGCGGCAGAGCAGGGGGGTCAGGAAGATGGCCACCAGGAAGGACACCGTGAGGGCGACCGCCACGGTGATGGGCAGGGCCATGATGAATTCCCCCGAGCTGCCGGAGATGATGAGCAGCGGAAGGAAGGAGGCAATGATGGTGAGGGTGGCCCCCAGGACCGGGCCGAGGACTTCCGCAGGGGCCCTCCAGGCTGCATCCCGGCGCGGGACCTGGTGGTCGAGGAGTTCCACATAGTTGTCGGCGATGACGATGGCGTCGTCCACCACGATGCCCAGGACCAGGATCAAGGCGGCAATGGACACCTGGTGGAGTTGGATGCCGATGGCGTTCATGACGCCGATGGTGGTCAGCATCGTGGTGGGGATGGCCAGGGCGGCGATGATGGCGACCCGGAAGGGCAGGAGCAGGATGGTCACCAGGATGACGCAGCCGATGGCGATGAGGAACTCGTGGCCCAGTCCGGAGATGCGTTCCTTGACGACCTCGGGCTGGTTGGCGATGTAGTCCATGTGCAGGTCCGGTGGCAGCAGGGGCCGGAGCCGCTCCAGGGCCTTAGAGACCTTCTCCCCCATCTCGACGATGTTGTGGCCCTTCTGCATCTCCACCGAGATCAACAGGGCCGGCTTGCCGTCGAAGCGGGTCATGAACGTGGGGTCCTGGTAGCGGCGTTCGACCTGCGCCAGGTCGCCGATGTAGCTCGGCTGCCCCGTGGGCGAAAGGCCCACCATGGTCTTGCGGATCTCCTCTTCGGTATTGAACAGCCCGGTGGTGTGCAGCGGCACCTGTTCCGTGTCCGTGCGCACGCTGCCCGCGCCCTGGACCACGTTCCGCTGGCCGAGGGCCGCGACCACCTGGCGGGGATCGGTGAAGTACTGACTCATGCGCTCGCTGCTGCTGGTCACCCAGATCTGCTCGGTCTGGTTACCGTAGACGGCGATCTTGCCCACTTCCGGGACGGTGCGCAGGGTGTCCTTGATCTGGTCCACATAGTCGTGCAGCTCGCGGTAGCCGTAGCGGTCGCCGCTCACGGCCACCAGCATGGCCACCGTGTCGCCGAAGTCGGAATCCACCACCGGGCCCTGCACCTGGGGCGGCAGCTCCGTCTGTCGGACCAGGTTCATCTCATGCCGGAGCTTGGCCCAGAAGACGTCGGTATTCTTGACGTTGTTCTCCAACTCGACGTTGATGACCACCAGGCCCGGCCGGCTGGTGGAGTAGGTCTTCTCCTTGCGCACCTCCGGGAACTTGAAGATGTGGGATTCCAGGGTCTTGGTGACCTGCTTCTCCACCTGTTCGGAGGTGGCGCCGGGATAGGCCGCGGCGACGATGCCGGTGCGGATGGTGACCGTGGGGTCCTCGGTGCGGGGCATGCCCCTGAGGGCGCTCAGGCCCACCAGGACCGCCATGATGGCGAGGATGGACGTCAGCGTGGGATAGCGCAGGCAGGCTTTGATGAGTTTGACCATCTTATTTGCCCCCCTGGACCGGCTCGGCGCTCATGCCGTTGCGCAGGATGTTCTGGCCGGCCACCACGATGGCTTCCTTGCCCTGCAGCCCGGAGCGGATCTGGACGGCGTGCCCGTAGAGGCTGCCGATCTCCACCCGCTTGCTGTAGACCCGCTGCTGGTCGGGGAAGTACTGGAACACCTCGGTGGCGCCCTGGGGATCCCGCACGATGGCTTCGGCCGGGAGCATGAGCATGTCCAGGCGCTGCGAGCCGGTGATGGAGACCTCGGCGACCATGCCGACCTTGAGCTCCCGTTGCGGATTGGGCACGCTGACGCGGGCCATGTAGGTGCGCGACGCCGGGTCGGCCGATACGTTCACCACCCGCACGCTGCCCTGGAAGGTCCGTCCGGGCCAGGCGGGGATCGTGACCGTGGCCGCCTGGCCCACCTTCACCAGCCTCACATCGGTTTCGGGGATGCCGACGTTCACTTCGATGGGATCCATCTGGGCGATCTCGAACACGGGCTGGCCCGCGCCCACCATGACGCCGGGCTCCAGCATCCGCTTGGCGATGAACCCGCTGATGGGGGCCAGGAGCTGGGCCTCGGCCAGGTTCTTGCGGGCGATGCCTTCACCGGCGATTGCCTGCTCGTACTGCTGGCGGCTGGCATCCCGGGCGGCGGTGAACTTGGCGAAATCGTTGGCCGCCAGGCTCTGGCTGTCGAACAGCTGCTTCATGCGGTTGTATTCCTGGTCGGCCTGGTCCGCCCCCGCTTTCGCCGCTGCCACCTGGGCGCGGGCGGCCTCCAGGGCATGGGCCAGGTTCTCGGCGTCCAGGACGGCCAGGAGCTGGCCCTTCCGCACCGGCTCGCCTTCCCGGGGCAGGACCTTGAGCGCCCGGCCCGGCACCTGGAAGGCCACCATGGAGGAGCCGCTCTGGGGCATCAGGGTGCCGCTGACGGAGATCCGCTCGAATTCCTGCACCCGGGAGGGCTGGGCCACCGCGACGGGCGCCTTGGGCGCCACCGGATCCGGGGCGCCGTGATGACCGCAGGCCAGCAGGAGCGGGAGGGATGGAAGGAACAACCTTTTCAAAGGCATGAAGTTCTCCTGAAGACGCAAGGTCACGATGAGAGGGAGGACCGGACGTCCTCGATCAGGGCGGAAATGAATGGGCCGGTGCCATGCATGGAACATCCGCCCTTGAGCATGGAAGCCAGAAGGCTTTTGCCGCGGGCGTCCACGAAGGAGACCGCGCTCAGGTCGACCTCGATGGGGGTCTGCCTGGGCAGGCGGGTCGTGAGGTCCACCCAGGTCTGGACCAGTTCGTCCACCCATGGCTGGATGAGCTTGCCTTCCAGGCGAAGCCTCACGCCTTCGGACTCATGTTCGATGTGGATCCGCAGCATCGGGGACTCCCAGTCTGGTATCCCCTGGAGCACACCGGATGCCAAACCTGGGTAAAAGGAAAACTCCTATGTTTGCTTCAAATAAAAAAGGCCACCCGGGCGGATTCCGGCCGAGTGGCAAAGGGTTCGGGACAACATGCTGTCATCCGGCAATATGTTGTCACCGTCCGCGGTCCAGCCCCAGCTTCTTGATCTTGAAATTCAGGGTGGTCCGCTTGAGCCCCAGCCTTGCCGCGGCGCCATCCGGCCCTCCCACAACGCAGTCGCAGGCTTCCAGGGCCGCGAGGATGCCTTGCCTTTCCACCTCCTCCAGGGTCAAGGCCGGAGCACCGGACCGGGGCTCCCGTGGACCAGTTCCGTCAGCGGCACGCGCAGTTCGTGGCCGGGGCTGAGGATGTCGGACCGTTCCACCAGGTTCTGCAGCTCCCGGATGTTGCCTGGCCAGGGCCAATGGACGAGGGCCTGCAGGGTGTCCCCGGAGATATAATCGATGCGCATGTCCATGGCCTTGGCATATTTCTGGGTGAAGTAGCGGACCAGGTTGGGGATGTCATCCTTCCGCTCCCTCAGGGATGGCACGTGGATGGGGAAGACGTTCAACCGGTAGAACAGATCGCTCCGGAAGCGTCCCGTCTCCACCATTCGGGCCAGATCATGATGGGTGGCGGCGATCAGGCGCACGTCGACGCGCTGGGTCCGGGTGCTGCCCAGGCGTTCGAATTCCCGCTCCTGGATGGCGCGCAGCAGTTTGGGCTGGAGGTCGAGGGGCAGGTCCCCAACCTCATCCAGGAACAGGGTTCCCTGGTGCGCCAGCTCGAACCGGCCGATCTTGCGGGCGATAGCTCCCGTGAAGGCGCCGCGTTCGTGGCCGAACAGTTCGCTTTCCACCAGGCCCAGGGGAATGGCCGAACAGTTCAGCCTGACGAAGGTCCGCGCACGCCTGCGGCTGCCTTCGTGGATGGCCCTGGCCAGCAGTTCCTTGCCGGTTCCGGTCTCCCCCAGGAGAAGGACGGTGGCGTCCGAGACCGCGACCGTCCACACCTGCTCCAGGGCGCTCCGGAGGGACCGGCTGTCGCCGATGATCTCCTGGGTGGCGAAATCCCGCTGGATTTCTTCCTCCAGGTAGAGCTTTTCCTCCGCCAACTGGTCCCGGGAGGAGCAGATGCCCTGGAAGGCCAGGGCGTTGTCCAGGGTGACGGCGAACTGGCTCGCCACCTGCTCCAGCAGGCGGAGGATGTCATCATTGAAACAGTCCTCCGACCGGCTGCCCAGCGAGAGCACGCCGAGCGCCTTGCCCCGGGAAAACAGGGGCACCTGGCAGGCTGGCAGGACGAACACACGCCCTCCCGGATCAGGAGATCCCAGACCGAAGGCGGTTCGAGGGCGGCGAGCTCCCGAGGTCCCAGGACCTGGGTCTTCCGGGAAGCGAAGGCGGCATTGGCCGGGCGCAGGAGATCGGGAATGGCTCCGGCGCCGATCTGGTAGCGCCCCCGCTCTTCTGGAAGGTCCAGGGACCTCAGGCGTTCCATGGCCTTGTCGGGCTCCAGGGTGGTCAGGGCCATGAAATAATGCCGGGTCCGTTCCCATAGGGCCGTCGAGATGGCGACGAAGAGTTCCTCGGGGTCCAGGTGATGGAGGAGGAGCCGGTTGATGCCCAGGACCAGCGCCTGGCGCTCCAGTTCGCGGGCGAGCAGGTCCCGTTCCGCCCGGAGCCGGGCGACAAAGGGGGGTTGGCGGCATGACACGGCTCCCGCCGGCGATCGTGCGTCGGCTTTTCGGGCTCCGGGGCAGGAGCGGGGGATTGGCATCGTCCTTCATGATCGAATCCTGTATAGTCAAGCTGCCCCGGACCAGCTGTTTCGCATCAGATCATGGGGCGACGTCGGCTCCATGGCAAGTGACAAGAGCCCTCCGGACGGTTGCTGGGCGAAGCCCGGGGTCGTCGCCTGCCCCTACGCTCCTGTTCCATGCGGGCACGATCATTCATCAGGTTGGACCGGGAACGCCCCTCTGGAATCCCATGACTGGAAAAAGCCCTCACCCCCAGACGTCCCCGGCGCCGATCCGGAAGCCGGATTCCCCGCGGAGAGTCCGGCTGCGCGGAATCCTGCGGCACCGCCTGGCCTGGTCCGGTGCCAGCCAGGCGCGGATCCACCAGCTGGAACGCGATCGGGATCAGCTGGCCCTGGTCATCAGGCTCAACAATCTGCTCGCCAGCGAGCTGGAGCCGGAGCGGCTGTTCCAGGCCATGTCCGATGCGCTCTGGCAGGATGTCCGCCACGAGTTCATGGGCCTCAGCCTCCTGGAGGCCGGGGGCGAGTTCGAACAGGTGATGTTCCTCCATATCCCGGAGGGCCGGGAGACGCCCAGCGTGCCCATCCGCGGGCCGGTATCGGGCATGCCCACGGAACGGGCCCTGCGCACCGGGCAGGTGGATGTCCTTGGCCCGGACCGGATCGCGCGGGTGGCCCCCCATGTGCGGCAGCACCTGGAGGCGGGTGGCATCCGGTCAATGTGCTGCGTGCCCCTGCTTTCGAGGGGCGAAACCCTGGGCTGCCTCAGCTTCGGGAGCCTGGAGGAAGGCCACTTCACCCGGGAGGAAACCCGCCTACTGGGGCAGATCGGCGTCCAGTGGGCGATCGCGCTGGACAACGCCCTGGCCTACCGCAATCTCCAGGTCCTGAAGGACCGGCTGGCCGAGGAAAAGCTCTTCCTCCAGGAGGAGGTCGAAAGCGATTTCGCCACCCGGGAGATCGTCGGCCGGAGTCCGGCCCTGAGGCTCGTGCTCGAGCAGATCGAGACCGTGGCGCCCTCGAACGCCACGGTGCTGCTGCTAGGGGAGACCGGGACCGGCAAGGAACTGCTGGCGAGGGCCATCCAGAAGCGAAGCCCGCGCCGGGACCGGCCCTTCGTGAAGCTCAACTGCTCGGCCATTCCCCTTGGACTGATCGAGAGCGAGCTGTTCGGCCACGAGCGGGGGGCCTTCACGGGTGCCATCCAGCGAAAGGTCGGCCGCTTCGAACTGGCCCATCAGGGAACGCTCTTCCTGGATGAGGTGGGTGATCTGCCCCTGGAACTCCAGCCCAAGCTGCTCCGGGCCATCCAGGAACGCGAGTTCGAGCGCCTGGGGGGCACGGTGACCCAGAAGGTGGATGTGAGGATCATCGCGGCCACGCACCGCTCCCTGCCCGCCATGGTGCAGGACGGCCGGTTCCGGCAGGACCTCTTCTACCGGCTCAACGTCTTCCCGATCCTGGTTCCGCCCCTCCGGGACCGGAAAGAGGACATTCCCGCCCTCGTGGCCTTCTTCACCCAGAAATTCGCCCGGCAGCTGGACCGCAGGATCGAACATATCCCGGCTTCGGCCATGGAAAGGCTGGTCGCCTGGCCTTGGCCGGGCAACATCCGGGAGCTGCAGAACATCATCGAACGCTCCGTCATCCTGAGCCAGGGTGCCGAACTGAAGGTTCCGGTCGCCGATCTGGACGAGCCCCAGGGCCTGGAGGTCCCTTCCCCCCCCCGGACCCTGCAGGAGCTCGAACGCGAGGAGATCCGCAAGGCCCTGCGGGATTGCGGGGGCGTCATCGGGGGGCCCGAGGGGGCCGCCGCGCGCCTGGGTGTGAAGCGCACGACCCTGACCTACCGGATGAAGAAGCTCGGGATTCTGCGCGAAGGACGGGACTGACAAAAGACTGCCGCCGCGGCGAAGGTTTGCCGCGCGGTTTTGGCAGGAGCCGGCACCAGGACACCTGGACTTTGCACAATTGTTTATTTAATTAAAGTTAATCATTATATTGAATCTGGTATCCGTTTTGCACCGATTCACCGTCCCCAGGAAAGGGAGGTGCACCTGTGTTGCGTATTCATATCGAAGGAGAAGACGTCACCCGTGTCGTCACGCTTCGCCTGGAAGGCAGGCTGGTCCAGCCGTGGGTCGACGAACTGTTCAAGACGTGGCTCCAGCTCGCGGAACGCCTGCGGCAGGGGGTCGGGATCCAGGCGGACCTGGACGCCGTGTCCTTCGTGGACGAAAGCGGCCGGCTCCTGCTCGGCGCCATGAGCCGCAAGGGCTGCCAGCTCCGCGGCAAGGGCCCCTACATCGCGGCGCTCCTGGAGGAGATCCTGGACACTGGGCCGGGCCGGCCCATGGGGAGGTGGTGACATGGCGTCGGAACTGGTCCGGAAAGCCTGGGATCCCGATCGGCGGCGCGACCTCCTCCTGATGGCTGCGGAGCGGGTGTTCGGGCGGAAACCCTACGACGAGGCGTCCCTCCATGAGATTGCCGAAGAGGCCCAGGTCGGCATCCAGCGGTTCTACGAATTCTTCCCGACCAAGGAAGCGCTGTACCAGGAGATGCAACTCCTCCATGCCAGGGCCTTCCAGAACAGCGCCCGGGACATCCCGGACACCGGTCTTTCCGCCGAAGCCGAGCTCCGTGCCCTCACCTTCGCTGTGGTGAGGCATTTCCACGATCATCCGGCCGCGCTCCCGGTTTTTGTCCGTTTTCGCTCGGTGTCCGATTGGGGCCTGGAATCGCGGTTCACCGCCTCCTTGAGCATCTACCAGGCCTGCCGGGCCCAGTTCCAGCAGTGCATCGCGAAACTGGCGGATTCGGGCCGGCTCCGTCCCCTTCCTCTGGATTTTCTGACCGAACTCTACCTGGATATCCTCCAGGCTTGTCTTCATTTCCAACACCGCTGCCGCATTGGCGAAGAGGTGTCTGTGTGCGTTGCCCGCGTCCTCGAAAGTTTCCTGCAGGGTGCGGGGGAACGGCAACCCATGACGCTTGGACCCACCGATTGGGAAGACGGCATTCTGATCTAGCCATCCCTGGAGTCGAAATGAACCTGGCCGTCACCACCCCCCCGATCCACAGCCAATCGGAGCTCATCCGGACCGCGATCCAGGTGTTCTCCACCCGCCGCTTCGAGGAGGTGGACATCCACGAACTGGTGGAGGGCGTCGGGGCCGACTACGGCCGCGACGTCTTCCGCTTCGGAGGGAAGGAATGCATCTATGCGGCGGCGCTGTGGGTCGCCTGCCGCCAGGTCGGCCAGTTGGCCTCGTTTCTTCCTGGACCTCCCGGCATACGGGATCGGGAGGCGACTGTGGAGGCGGCCATGGCCCTGCGGGAGCACATCCGGATGCTCCTATCCCTGGGGCTCGGGCGGGTGCCCGACGCGGTTCCCGAAGCGTTCCGGGGCCAGGAAAGGGCGAATGTGCTGTTCGTGGCCCGGGAGATGGCGTCCCCGCGCGCCGGGCTGGAGTCGTTTCTGCTCGAGGTCGTCGGTCCCTTCACGGACCACCTGGCCCAGTGCGTACGCGCCCTGCGGCCGGATCTGGACGCCGAAGCCGTGATCCGGATGGGCCTCAGCGTCCACGGGCAGATCCTCTTCCTGAACGGCAATCCGGCCATGGTACCGCTGCTC
>Ga0302283_1000577_pt1 | contig 30476 bp, 32 predicted proteins | sample III_Fen_E1_4_FD_198770 | JGI IMG/M metagenome (GOLD analysis project Ga0302283, IMG submission 198770) | Peat permafrost microbial communities from Stordalen Mire near Abisko, Sweden - III_Fen_E1_4 | ecosystem: Environmental > Terrestrial > Soil > Wetlands > Permafrost | place: Sweden: Abisko... | reverse complement strand
CGACCCCACCGCCGAGGGCGAGAACGCAGTATGGCCCGATTTGCGCCGCAACCCGCAGGGACGGGCCAGTTTTCCTCATTTCTGCGTCGCTCCTCGCTTCAGTAACCAGTTACAGCGCACTCGTCGCTTCTTGAACTGAGGAAAACTCCTCTCCCGTCGCCACCACTCAGGTCGTGTGAACAGACCCTAATTCAGGCTGACCTCCGTGCCATCGTCGGCCACTACCTCTGGACAGCAGGGTGCCTGCTCATGGCCGCGCCAGAGTTCAAGAACTTGTTCAGAATTGTCTTTAGAATGAGTCAGAATAAAAGTTAGCCTCGTTTGCCACGTCGGCTTGCCAGATTATTCTCCCCAGGGATTCCGGATGGGGACACCAGCAGCTAGAAACGGCCCCGTATCCCGAGTCGCCACAGTGAATCCATTCACTGTAGCAATGGCTGCAATTTGAGCGTCGGCTACAGCGATCACATGCCCGTTGGCGCGGGCGCGGCACACAATCATCGCATAGGCCTTGGCTGCCTCTCGATCAAATGGCAAGATACGCGGACCAAAGAGCTTGTTGATCAGCCCTCCCAACGCGTCTCCCATACCGTCCTTCCGCCGTCCCGCAGGCAGTATCTCCACACCAGTCAGCAACTCCGACAGGCTCGTCGCCGTCAGATACAGCGTCTCCGCCATCTGCCGGTCCAGCCACGCCAACACAATAGCGCTCCCCATCGGACGCATCGGCTCGGAAACCACATTCGTATCCAGGATGATCATTCGAAGCTCGTCGGCTCTGTCGGCCTCGGGTCGCGCGTAATGTCCAGCTCAATCCCGCCGAACTGCCGCCCAAACTCAGCGAGAGCCGACCCAACCAGCAGCCGGCCCTGCGATGCAACAGCATCATTCAAGATTGCCCGGATCTCCGCCTCGGTGCTGTGGCCCTTCAGCGCAGCCCGCACGCGTAACGCACGGTGCGTCTCTTCGGAAAGATTGCGAACCGTAACCGCTGGCATAGATATCACCTCGACTGCAATGATATCACTACCCTTACCGCCCAGGCCACTCATCCACCACAACACCCAGGTCGTTCAACTGCGCAATCACAGCCTCAACTTGCCGCCGTACCGCCGGCCTCTGGCTCTTGTCCGCCAGCGGAGACTCCTCCACCGCCACCACGCGCCCATACGGCCACGCATTCTCCGGCAGCGCAATCAGCCCATCCGCCAGGTCCTGCACCCGTATCTGCACCTCGCGCACCCGTGCCGCCTTCGGCCGCAGCATCCCGCCCTCCCCATAGCTACTGGGATTGGCGTCGCCCACCGTAACGCGCAGATTGATCATGTTGGCATCGACAGAGAGGAACGGATTCGTCCACGCGCCCGGCTCATGCACATCCACATATCGGCTCTTGGTCGGCAGCGGAATCTTCTCCAACTCCGCGCGCAGATGGTCCCGTTCGGCATTCGCTGCCTGGGCCTTGTGCTCGGCATCCCGCGCCTCATCGGCCACCTTGGTCACCGCTTGCTCTTCTTTATGGCAGCCAGAGGCCCACAACAGCGCACCGGCCAGCACCATCCCCAATACCCGTCTCACTGGAATCATGCCTCCCAGCATACCAAGCCCTGCGCGCCGCCGCATTTCCCCTTCCGAATCCCTGCCCAGGCCGTTACAATTGCCCCGAAAGCCACTTCCCCCAGGGCGCATCTCTCCAAATCCCGCATCACACACCCACTTGGAGGTCACTCATGAAGATCGTCGCCACCGTCGCCCGCTACTTGCTCGGCCTGGCTTTTCTCCTCTTCGGCTCCAACGCCTTCCTCAACTTCATCCCCGTCGACCCCAAGCAAATGCCCACAGGCCCAGCCGGCGACTTCTCCCACCTCATGAACAGCTCCCACTGGATGCAGGTTGTCGCTGCCCTCATGGTCATCTCCGCCGTCCTGCTCCTCATCAACCGCTTCGTCCCGCTCGCCCTCACCATGCTTGGACCCATCCTCGTCAACATCCTGCTTTTCCACATCCTCTTCCACGCCGCTGGCATCGCCATTGGCCTCGTCCTTTCCCTCTTCTGGGTGCTCATGCTCACTCGTGTTTGGCCGTCCTTCTCCGCCATTCTCAAGCCCACCCCCCAGTCCTGATCAGGAGTCGGCCTAGCGCCCCACCCACTTGGCGGGGCGCTTCCCCAGGAACGCCTGTGTCCCCTCCGCCTTGTCTTCCGTCGCGCAAATCTCCCCAAACAGCCGCGCTTCCACCCCCAACCCCTCGTCCAGAGGCAAATCCAGACCCCGGTCCACTGCCTCCAGCGTCAACCGCAACGCAATCGGTGCATTCGCCGCCATCTCTCCCGCCAGCGCCTCGCCCCGTGCCATCAACTCCCCGGCCGGAACCACCTCGTCCACCAGGCCAATCCGCAAGGCCTCCGCTGCCGGAATCACCGCTCCGGTCAGCAGCAGTTTCAGAGCCGCACCCCGGCCCACCAGCCGCGCCAACCGCTGCGTCCCGCCAAAGCCGGCTATCACCCCCAGCTTCACCTCCGGCTGCCCCAGGCGCGCCGTCTCGCTCGCCAGCCGCACCGTGCACGCCATCGCCAGCTCACAACCCCCGCCCAGCGCAAACCCGTTCACGCACGCAATCACAGGCTTGCCCAGCGTCTCAATCCGCCGCAGCAGCGCCTGGCCCAGCGCCGCGTACTCCGCGCCCTCTTCCTCGTTCAGCTTGGCCAGCTCCCCAATGTCCGCTCCAGCCACAAAGGCCTTTGGGCCCGCCCCGGTCAGCAGCACCACGCGCAAAGCATCGTCGGCCGAGCACTCTTCCACCGCCGCCGCCAGCTCATCCAGCGTCGCCCGGTTCAGGGCGTTCAGCACCTGCGGCCGGTTCAGCGTGATCACCGCCAACCCACCGCGCTTGTCCAATTGAAGTGTGTCGAAGGGCATCCAATGCCTCCGGGGAACCCGTCCGGGCCCTGCTCAATCTACCTGAGATCCGCCTAAATTCTCTTAATCAGCTCTTTCGCCATCGAGTCCAGCACGCCATTCAAAAATCCCACAGACTCCGGCCCGGAAAACCGCCGCGCAATCTCCAGCGCCTCGTTGATCACAATCGGAATCGGCGTCGTCTTGAATCCCAGCATCTCCGCCGCAGCCAGCCGCAGCACGTTCCGGTCCACCGCCGGCATACGCTCTATCCGCCAGTTCTTCGCGTACTTCTCAATCAGCGCGTCTATCTCTTCCGTGCGATTCGTCGCCACGCGAAACAAGTCCTCGGCAAACCCGCGCGTCTCCGGGTCGGCTTCCGCGTCTTCCCGCGCCAACCAAAACGTCTTCCGCACAGCCTCCGGGCTCTGCTTCCCAATGTCGCCCTGGAACAGCATCTGCATAGCCAGCTCCCGGGATTTACGGCGCGATCCTGTCGTCATTTGCCCTCGCCTGCCAGCAGTTTCCGCCGGATGCTTACCATCTCTATCGCCGCCACTGCGGCTTCAAATCCCTTGTTCCCGGCCTTGATTCCAGCCCGGTTCAGCGCCTGTTCCAGCGTCTCGCACGTCAGCACACCAAAGCTGTGCGGAATCCCGGTCTCCTGTTGCGACTGACCGATTCCACGCGCCACTTCGTTGTAGATTGCCTCATAGTGCGCCGTCTCTCCGCGCAGCAGGCAACCAAGCGTAATCACCGCGTCCACCTTACCCAACTCGGCCAAAGTGCGCGCCGCCGCAGGCACTTCCCACGCTCCCGGCACCCGCACTACCTCAATATCGGGCCGCGCCGCGCCGCTGCGCAGCAGCCCGTCCAGCGCGCCTTCCAGTAGACGGTCCGTAATCACCGCGTTCCAACGCGCCGTCACAATCCCAAACTTCATCCCCGCAGCGGAAAGATCTCCCTCCACCGCAACCGGCCTGCCCTTCAGCGGGTCCGTCCACTCCCAAAACGTGAACAGCTCCCCAGCCTCCGGCTCCGCCGTAAACAGCCGCGACTTCCAATGCGTCTCCGCCACTTCCGTCACCGCGCCGCTATCGCCGCCGTTGGCCTTCAACCAGCCGAGCGCAGCCTCGCGCACCGCATCCAGCTGGGTCACTTCCACCAGCACAGTTGCTGTCGACGGCATCGCCCCATCCACAAACTCCAGATTGCCCAGCGGCGCCAGAAACGCTGCACCGCGGCTCGCCGGCTCATCCCAACCCCGTCCAGACGCAAATCCAAGCGCTGAAAAAAAGCTCCCCAGCCGCTCATAAGCGGCAGGCGAACCAGTCGGGCGCAGGAACGATATCCCCTTGATCATCTTTTGATTCTATCGCGGCGCACCGCCCACTCCCCCGCACCCCAACGGAAAACGGGCTCGCTTCCATCTTCCAGGAGGCGAGCCCGTATCAGCATCTGAAATGCTTTCCCTTTAGGTTGTCGCGCGTGCCTTCACCGCGATAAATGTTGCCGGCACGCCCTGACCCACCGGGCATGTCGTCGCCGCGTTCGGATTGCCCACCGAGCAGCTCAATCCAGGATTGATCTGCCGCGTGTCCGTCAGCGTCTGCACATTGATGTAGTGCACCAGATTGTCCCCGGAGGTCGACACAAAAAACAGCGTGTCATCCAGGCTGAACGCGCCCGCCACCGGTGCCGTTGGCGCACCCGTCAAGGTAACCGCGCCCACCGTTCCCAGCGTTCCCGCCGAGTTCGGCACATAATAGGGCAGACTCACCATTCCCGTTCCGTTCGCGTTGTACGTCACAAACGCCAGGTTCGACGCTGGCGAGGGAAGCACCTGGTTCACCGCGCTTGCCGTAATCGGCAACGGCGTGCTCACAAACGTCGGCGTAAACACCGGAATTCCCGTTCCCGCTGCCGGGCACGCTCCGTTGTCCAACGCCGCTACCAGTCCCGGGTTGATGTCGTACAACGTCGCCGTCGTGCCGCCATTCAGCCCCACTCCCAGGATGTGCTCTCCATCCGTCGTCGCAGCCAGCGTATCAGTCTCAACCGCCACGGATGCCGCCTTCGGATACGCAAGGCCTTCCGGATATCCGCCCTGCGGCGTCGTATTCGGGCACCACGCGTGCGCCACTGTCGGCTGACCGCTCAGGTACGCGCCCACCCCCGGAATCGCCACCGCCAGGCTCGGCGTCGGCGAAGGCGTCGTAATCTCGCTCGCCAGCGGATACGTCGTCCAGCCCGTATTCACGTTGTTCACAAACAGCGTCGGAACTCCCGCAGTATTGTTCGAGTAGTCCGTGCCCACGATGTACAGCGTTTTCGCATCCGGAGTCCACTGCGCCGAAGTTCCAACCCCGCTGAATGACGTATACGATGCCGAACTCGGCTTGTACACGTAAAACACCTTCCGCACCGGGTCGTTGATCAGCACTTGTCCATTGTCCGGAGATACTGCCAGCACCACGCCGGGTACATTCGGATCTTCCTTCGTCAGCGCATTCGACGCCGCGCTATAGACCATCAGCTCGTGCGTCGAGCCAAAATACAGGCTGCTCCCGCCCGCGTCCATCTTCATCGAGTTCGGGAAGTACGGCATCTTCACCGTCGAACCCAGCGTCCCCGTAAGCAGCTCCACTGGTATGAAGTACTGCGAGTTCGGATTCGCTAGCCATACATACGCGCTCGCCGTACCAGGCGTCGCAATCGTCACCGGGTTGCTTGTAATCGGCGTCCCCGTTCCATTCAGGCCAATCTGGTCAATCGGCGCAGGATTGCACGTCGTCGGCTGGCACACCGCGTAGATCGTGGACTCGCCGGCAAAGCTCGCCGTCACCGTTCCACCCGACCCCGCCGAAATATCCTGCGGATTCGTCGACTGGTAATCCAGCGTCAGGCCCGTCAACGGATTCCCAGCTGTATCCACAATCGTCGTCACCAGGTTCTGCGTCACGCCCTGGGTCACCTTCACCGGCGGCTGCCCGCCCTGACCCGTCTGTCCATTCAGGTTTACGCTGATCGAGGCCGGCGGACACACCGAAAAGTACCCCGCCGAAGATCCCGAACCTGACACCGATGCCGTGATGTACGTCGTGCCCGGCAACTGCGCCGTAATCACACCAAACTGGTCAATCGACGCCACCGACGCATTCTGTGAGTTATAGGCCAGGTTCCCGATCGCCGACGAGCAGCTCGGCACATTCGGCAAATTCGGCCCGCAAAGCAGCGTCTGTACCCCATTCACCAGGTAATATGCCTGTGAATCCAGCTGCTTCGTGTTCCCCTGGGACACGCACCCGCTGTAAGGCGTGGTCGTTCCAGCATTCTCCAAAACAAGTGAAACCGCCGTCACCTGCGGATGAACATAAATCGTCACCGCGTTCGAACTCACCGAACTGGCCGTCGCCGTCACCTGCGCCTGGCCATACGGCAACCCGTTGGTCGAAGGAAGCGGACTCGGCGCATTGCAGATCGTGTAGTCCGGAATCCCGCCTCCGCTCCGACGGTTCCACGTTCCCGCGCACAAATTCCCCGTCGGCGATATATCCACCAGCTGGTTGTTCGTCGTTCCGTACGTGTACCCGCTCACGCTCGCCGACAACCCCTTGCAGGTCTTCGGGCTCGGCGATCCAAGCTGCTGCGTCTGACCAAACGCCAGCGAAATGCCCGTCGTCTGCGGCTGCAGAATAATCGTCGCCACATCGGTCAACTTCAGGCCGTAGCCCTCACCATTGCAGTAGTTTCCCGAAGGGTTTCGTATGCACCCTGTGACCGAAATACCAGCCGGCAATGCCAGGCAAACCAGAAAAATAAGCGTCAAAAACCGCCGCATGAAACCTCCCCGTTCCGCCCTCGTTACAGCAGAACGGTCATTGACCTACGTATGGATTCCGGATGGAGTCCGAAAGAAAAGTGTATCAGGACGCGGCTACCCTTCGCTTATCCGGGCACAACCCTGCCTGAGTTTCCTCCCAGATGGACGCGCCAGCCCTCAAAACGAAAGCCACACGAAGCCCTTACACGACCTCTCCGCCCTGCTCCTGCCGCTTCCGCGTCAGCTCAAAATACACCACCGGCGTCACCACCAGGCTCAACACCATCGACACCGTCACCCCGCCAATCACCGCTATCGCCAGCGGCTGCAGCATCTGCGACCCCGCTCCCAGTGCAAACGCCAACGGAGCCATCCCCGCCACCGCCGCTATCGCCGTCATCACAATCGGTCTCAGCCGCCGCTGCGCGGCATGGCGCATCGCTTCGCTCGCCGTCGCTCCCTCCCTGCGGTATTTCTCATCGGCGTCCATCAGCAAAATTCCGTTCTTCGCCACAATCCCGATCACCATGATCAGGCCCATGAACGAAGCCACGTTAAAGCTCGTATGCGTCACCAGAAGCGCCAAAATCACCCCCGAAATCGACAGCACTGACGAAACCAGGATCGCCAACGGCGCCTCAAAACTCCCAAACTCCGTCAAAAGAACCCCAAACACAAGCGCCAGAGCCAGCACCAGCACCCGCAGCAGATCCCGGAACGACTTCTGCTGCTCCTCGTACGTCCCTCCATACTCCACCCGCACCGTCCCCGGCAGCTTCATTCCGGCCACAGTTGCCCGCACCCGGGCCATCGCGCTCCCCAGGTCCGATCCCTCCAGCCGGCCCGTCACCACCACCAGCCGCTGCAGGTTCTCCCGCCGAATCTCGTTCTGCGGTGGCAACTGCTCCACATCCGCCACCGATCCAAGCGTCGCCGTCCTCCCGCTCGCGCTCGTAAATACCGTATTTTCAATCGCCTCAAGCGTTCCCCGGTGCTCCGCCCCCAGCCGGATCCGGATAGGGTAAGGCCGCCCGTTCGCAATCACAGGGTCCGTCGTCTCCACCCCATCCAATATCGAGGTCGCGTCAACCGCCACCTCGCTCGGCGTAAATCCCAGCCGACCCGCCACCACCGGATCCACATGGAAATCCGTCGCCGGCCCGCTCAGCGTATTGTCGATACCGTTCTCCACATCCACCACTCCCGGTATCTTCCCTATCGCATCCGCCACCCGCGGCGCCAACTCTCCCAGCAACGCCGGATCGTCGGCAAACATCTTGATCTGAATCGGCTCCGGCGCATTCGACAAATCCCCCACATTGTCCTGCAGCACCTGCGTCAGCTCCACATCCAGTTCCGGCTCGGTCCGCTTCACCTTCGCCCGAACCTCCGCCATCACCTCGTCAATTCCGCGGCTCCGTTTCGCCCTCAGCTTCACCGTGAAATCCCCGTAGTTGGCCTCCGTCACCGCGGCAAGGCCCATCTGCAAACCCGTCCGCCGCGACGTCGCCTCCACCTCCGGCGTCGCCTGCAATATCCCTTCCACGTGCGCCAGCACCCGGTTGGTCTCCGTCAGCGAGCTCCCCGCCGACATAATATAGTCCAGAATGAACCCGCCCTCATCCATCTCCGGCAGCAAATCCGACCCCAGCGCCTGGTAGCCCGCCCACGTCCCCGCCACCAGCACCAGGCACGCCCCAGCCAGCCACAGCGGCTTGGCCAGCGCCCAGTCCAACACCCGCCCGTGCGCCCGAATCACCCCCTGCATCACCCTACCCGCCTCGTGGCTGTGCGGCGCATCGCTCGTCTTTTTCGCCCCCAGCAGCACCAGGCTCAGCCCTGGAGTCCAAGTCAGCGCCAGCGCCAGGCTTGTCAGCAACGCCGCCGTCATCGTAATCGCGAGCGCCCGGAAAAAGCTCCCCGTCACCCCTGTCACCGCCACCAGCGGCAGAAACACCACCACCGGCGTGATCGTCGAACCCACCAGCGGAACCGTAATCTCCTTCAGCGCCTTCCGCACCGCCTCCCCGCGCGCTTCGCCCAGGTCCCGGTGCATCACAATGTTCTCTACCACCACAATCGCGTCGTCAATCACCAGCCCAATCGCCGCCGCCAGCCCACCCAGCGTCATCAGGTTGAAGCTCTGCCCAATCGCCTTCAAAATCAGGATCGTCACCGCAATCGTCGCCGGAATCACCAGCCCAGCCACAAGAGACGACGTCCAGTCCCGCAAAAACAGGAACAGAATCACGCACGCCAGCACCAGGCCAATCAAAATCGCATCCCGCACGCTCGCTATCGAATCCCGAACCACCTGCGACTGGTCATAGAACGGCTCCAGCTTCACCCCAGCCGGCAGCTTCTTCCTCAGCTCCTGCACCTCCGTGCTCACCAGGTCCGCCACCGCCACCGTGTTGCTGGAAGGCTGCCGCGCAATATTCAACAGCACCGCCTGCTTCCCGTTCGACGTCACCGTCGTGTACAACGGCATCGTCCCAGGCCCCACCTCGGCCACGTCCGCCACCCGCACCGGGGCGCCGGCCGCCGTCGTCTTCACCACCAGCTCCCGCAACTGCTCCGTATCGTGCACCTGCGAGCCCACCAGACCCAATATCAGCTGGTGATTGTCCTCATACAACCCCGGCGACTCCACCAGGTTCGACGCCTCTATCGCCGTCACCAGGTCCGTGATCGTCACCCCGGCCGTCTGCATCATCGCAGTGTTCGGCACCACGTGGTACTCAGGAACCTGCCCCCCCTGCACCACCACTGTGCTCACCCCGTCCACACGATTCAACGGAGGCTTCAGGTCATACGTCGCCAGCTCCCACAACTGCGTCTGAGACACCGTATCCGACGTCAGCGCATATCCCAAGATCGGAAACGTCGCAAACGTCAGCCGGTTCGTCGTTATCCGCGCCGTCGCCGGCAACTCCTGAGACACCTTCGCCAGCGCCGCGTCCACCAGCTGCAACTGCCGGAACATATCCTCGTTCCAGTCGAAAAACAAACTCACTTCCGCCGACCCGCGGCTCGTCGTCGATCGCACCGTCTTCAGCCCCGGCACAGAATTCACCGCGTCCTCGATCGGCTTGGTGATCGTCACCTGCATCTGCTCCACAGGCATCACACCGTTGTCCACGCCAATCACAACCCGCGGAAAATTCGTCTCCGGAAACACCGATATCGGCACCTGGAAGCCCAGGTAAATCCCCGCGACCGTCAGAATCCCCACAAAAAAGAAGATCGTCCGCGTCGATCGCGCCAACCAGAAGCCCTGCACGCCAACCTGGGGATCGTTCGCCATCGCCTTACTCTCCCCCGCCCGCGTCTGGCTTCGCGTCGTCTGCCGCTCCCACCTTCACCTTGGTCCCGTCGTCCATCCCGTACGCGCCGCCTGTAATCACCTGGTCGGCCTCGTCCACTCCCGTCAGCACCTGCACATCGTCTCCGTCGGCAATGCCCAGCGTCACCGCTTTCTTGTGCGCCAGACCATCCGAGCCCACCACCATCACGCTCTTCGCCCCATCCTGACCCGTCTGCACCGCCTTCAGCGGAATCTTCAGCGCCTTCGCCTCCGTCCGCCCCGTAATCGACACCTTCACTGGAGTCCCAACCTTCAGCGCTCCAGCCTTGTTCTCCAGCCGCACCCAAACCTCAACTGTCGTGCTGCCTGCATCCAGCGCCGGGCTTATCAGTTGGACTTTCCCGGCCACCGCATCCGCCACCCCAGGCACCGTCACAGCCGCCTCATCGTCCACCTTCAGCCGCTGCGCCACATTCTGCGCCACGTGCGTCTTGGCCAGCAACACACGCGTATCCATCACCGTCAGCAGCATCGCCCCCGCCGCCGCCGTCTCCCCGGCAAACAGCGGACGATCCGTCACCACCCCATCGATCGGGCTCCGTATCTCCGAGTACCCCACCTGCGCTTCGGCTCCCTTCAGCTTCCCTTCCGCGCTCGTCAACTGCCCCTCGGCTCCCTTCAACGCCGCCGCCCGGCTCACCGCCTTCACATTCTCCAGATGCTTCGCCGCCGCGTCATACGCCGCCTGCGCCTCCACCAGCGCCGCCTGGGCCGTATCCAGGTCCCGCCCCGGAATCGCTCCCTCGGCAAACAACTGCTTTCGGCTCTTCACAATGCTCGCATTCAAATCCAGGTTCGCCTTCCCCTCGGCCACGTCCGCCTCCGCCTTCAGCGTGTCCTCCGGAACCTGCGCCTTGGTCTCCGTCGCATACGCCGCCGCGGCCGCCATGTACGATCCCTTGCTGTCCATCGCGGCCGCCGTCAGGTCGCCATTTTCCAAGGTCGCCAGCAACTCGCCTTCCCGCACATGCGCCCCCCGCTGCACATAAAACTTCTTCACCGGCGAGCTGATCTTCGGCACAATCGCCGCCTGAGCCACTGGCTCCAGCACCGCATCGGCCACAATGTGCTCGGAAATTGCCCCCAACTCAGGCTTCTCCGCCTGCACCGTCACTTCAACGACCGGCGCAGCCTCCTTCTTGCAACCCGCCACCACACCCACGGCCAACAGCAACCCCGCCAACGCCGTTACACTCTGTCCACGCATTGATCTCATCGTCGTCCTATCCCAAATCTCACTCAAACTTCGCAACACGCAAATCCGGGTGCCCCCGGTCCCTGGCCTTTTGGGGACCGGGGACCATCCAATCCACTACAACCGTCCCGCCAGCGCCTCCAACTGCGCCCGCGCCACTTCATACCGAACCCGCCCATCCTCCTGCGCGTTCGCCACATCCACATACGAGGCCTGTGCGTCCACTACCTCCAGCACCGTTCCCTCGCCCTCCGCATACCGCATCTTCGTCAGCCGCAGGCTCTCCGCCGCCGTCGCCACACTCCGGTCCAGCGACGCCAGTTGCTCCCGCGCCACCGACGCCTCCCCATACGTCTCCTCCAGTTGCGCAATCAGCCGCCGCTGCGCCGACGTAAGCGCCACCTTCGCCGCATCCCGCCGTATCTCGCTCTGCCGCACCTTCCCATGCGTCGCCAGCCAATCCCACACCGGTAGGTCCAACGTCACGCTCGCCGAATAACCCATATTGCTCAAGTGGTCCGGCCCGTTCACCGCAAACTGAGGCGCATCAATTCCGTAGGTCAAATTCAACCCCAGCTCCGGCAAATACGCCGCCCGCGCTCCCAGCACATCCGCCTGACTCGCCTTCAAACCCTCCAGCGCGCTCTTCAACTCCGGATTGCTCTTCCCCGTAGCCTCCTCGACCGCCTCAAGCGTCGGCAACTCCGCCGCTTCCCCGCCCGCCGCCAGCGCATACTCTGTCCGCGGATCGGCAAACAGCAGCACCCCCAGCTCCAAATGCGCCTTTTCCGCTCCCAGCCGCGCGTCTCCCAGCTCCCGATCCCGCTGCTGCTCCAGCAGCTCCGCCTTCACCACGTCCGCGTGCGCCGCCTCCCGGGCATTCTCGCGCTTGCCCGTCAACCCGGTAAACCCCGCCGCCTCCGTCTGAGCCTGCTCGGCAATCGCCAGCTTCCGCTCCGCCGCCAGCTCCCCGTAATACAGCCCCGTCACCGCCGCCACCAAACCCCGCCGAGCCACTTCCAGCTCCGCCGCCGCCCGCGCCGCCACCGCATCCGCACGCCGAACACCCGCCACCTGCACCAGCCCGGCCGTCTCGTTCACCACCGCCTGGCTCATGTACTCGTGAACCCCGTTGCCAGCAATGAACTTCGGCGAGTTCGCCCCCAGTTCGCTTCCCGACTGCGTATAAATCGCCTGGTTGTGATACACCGCATTCGGCAGCAGCGTCGTCCGCGCAATCCACCGGTCCAGCCCCGCCGCCTGGCTATCCGCCTTCATTCCGGCAAACACCGGCTCATTCGCTTCCGCTCTCTGGATCGCCTCGTCCAGCGTTACCACCGGCTTCCCGCCCGCAGCCCCGCTCTGCGCCAACACCCCCGCGCATCCCGCCAGCACGCACCCCAGCAACCCCGCGGCCGCAATCCCATTCCTCACAACACAACCCCGCAACGCTCCAAAACGCATGTCCACACCATACAACCTATCCCACCAACCTGAAATCTTCCTTAACCAGACGAAAATCTGCCCCAAAAAGTTCTCCAACCCCCACTCCTCAATCCCCTCGTGCAAACACAAAAAGGGCCACCCTTCCGGGCAGCCCTTTCCGCAAATCCATCCAAAATCTTACACGCTGAACGACGAACCGCACCCGCAGGTGCTCTTCACATTCGGATTCTCAAACTTGAACCCAGCCGCCTCGAACGTCTCCACGTAATCCACCTGGCAGTTGTTCAGATACATCAGCGACGTCGCATCGATAAACACCTTCAACCCGTCATAAGTGAACACTTTGTCCATCATGCCGGCCTGGTTTTCAAACGCCATCGAGTATTGAAACCCCGAACAGCCGCCACCCACCACGCCTACGCGCAGACCGGCCGGCAGAGGATCCTGCGTCGCCATGATCTCCCGTACCTTGGCAATGGCCGACGGGGTCATGTTCAGCGGAGTTGCTTTCGTTTCCGGGCTCGTCGCCTGGCCTGCAGTTGCGGTTGCCATATTCCGTTTCTCCCTGAAGCAATGTCTTGGACTTTCCGTCTCTTCTCACTCTACGCAAAGCCGCCGAGTGAATCAAGAGCAATTTGGTCCGATATTACTCTTGGATGCTTCAAAGCCTCATTTAGTCGCAGATTCCGTCCCTCCAAGGGTGCGGAAATTAAACGCCTTTGGCCGTGACTAGCGGGCCTCTCATGCGTGACCGCCATCACAGGTTTTTTTGTGCCGTCAAACCAAAACAGCGCTATAGTTACAGTCGAGCGGCCCCTGCCACTCGCGCGGCTGCTGAATCCGCTGCCGCGACGAGCGTCTCTTCTCTTCCATGCCGGGACCCCCGATGCCGAAGGAGGCAGCGCTTATGCCAACTGGACTGGTTCTCACAATGTGGATCGTTTGGGCTGTGGTCGCGGTGATCACCGCAGCTCTCTATGTCTATCGCTCAAGTCTGGCCAAAAATGAAGATGGCCAGGTCTTCCTCGATGAAGCCTTTGCCCACGAAAGGGATATGCAAAACCAGATCGTGGCCCGTATCAACAAGGTGCAGCCCCTGGCTCATGCCAGCATGCTGGCCACCGCAGTGATGACCGGCGTCATCGTTATTTACTACCTCTACGCCAGCTACGTCTCGCTCTTCGGTTAACCCCGATGAACTTCGCGCCGCAGACTGGTGCGGCGCTCAAACCCCGGTCGAATCAATACTTCCGGGGTAACGCGGGCAGCCACCTCTCACGGCCCGGCATCCCGCACTGGGAAGCGACGACCACCACCCACGATGGTCTCAGGGAGCATCTGCACCCAATCGGCTGGCCATCCTTTGGCCAGCCGCTTCCCGTTTCTGGGCACCCGCTTCTCCGCTCCTCGTCCGCTACTCCACTTCCTGCTTCGCCCGGTAACCATTCCGGTAGATCAGCTCATACTTCAGCGGCTTGTGCTTCTCGTCGGTAATCAGCAGCGGATGACCCTCCACATCCACCAGCTTTACCTCCAGCTTGCGGAAGCTCCCGTCCTGCGCCGAGTTCGTCGGATGGTAAATCAGCTCATACTTCGACCGGATCGCCGAATTAATCGCTCCAAAATCATCTGGCAGCTCCGCCACAAATCGCGGCGCAAAGTACATCCCACCCGTCATCCGCGCAAAATTCTGCATTTGGTTGTCCGCCTGCAGGTAGTCCATATCCCGCATCTCGCCGCCCCACCCGCCGCGGCCCTCCGTCATGATCCGCGCCACCTGACCCGTCGAAATCGTGAAAATCGTCACATTCGGCGTCTTCTTCACCTTGTCCAGCATCTTGTCCAGCGTGATCTTTGACATCGTATCCCGCCCCGACGCAATCAGAATGATGTACTTCTGCCCCTCAATCCGGCTCAACCGGTCCAGCCCCTCATACAGCGCGTCAAACAAATTCCGCTCGCTGAACCCAGGGATTCGCAGCGAATTGATCGCCGACAGTATCTCCCGCTTGTCCTGCGTAAAATCCGCCACAATCTTCGTGTTCATGTCATACGTCATCAGCGCCACATAATCCTGCGGCCGCAGTTGCTCGGCAAAGCTGTACGCCGCATTCCGCATGTCGTAGATGAACTGATAGTTCGTCGACGCAAACTCGCAGATCATCAGCGCCGTAATCGGTGCCTCCGTCCGCTTGAACCCAATCACCTTCTGCGGCTTCCCATCCTCGTACACCACAAAGTTGCCCGCCTGCAGATTCGGCACAAACTGGTGCGTCTTCTCCAGCAACACGCCCACATCCACCGTCACTTCCGGCACTTCCACCACAATCGATACCGGCGGCAACCCCTCCGGATTCCGAATCTTCGGCGCAACCGGCGCTGGCGGCGGCGCCTCCTCAGGCGCAGCCTTCTTCTTCGGCACCACGATCGAGCCGTTGTCCGACGCAGGCCCACCAGCATCTGGCGTCGTATCGGGCGGCGGCGGTGGCGTAGCCTGCGCCATCAGACTCGGCCCGCCCTGCCACAGCAACACGGCAAATGCCGCCGCCACCATCGCTGAACGAAGAAAAACCTTTGAGCGAGCAGCTTCAGTACTGCCAAAATCCATCAAATGCATGCGCAACATGACCACCTCGGGTACAAACAGCATACGGTGCGCCCGCCGCATTTGGCCCAACACTTTGCCAAATCGAATCGCCCAGACCCCCAGGCACACCCCCATACACGCAAACTTTCACCGCGCACGGCCGCAACCGTCTAATCTGGTAGACGTGCCAATCCCCGTGAAGGAAACATCCCGCAAACAGATTTTCGCCGCTGCCCTCATCCTCTGCCTGGCTTCCCCGGCCCTGGCACAGGCACCAGCGTCCCCGCCCCCGGGCGCACAGCCGCCTCTTCCTCCCCAATCCCCCCTCTCCGCTCCGCCTCCCTCCTCGGTCGGCATCTTCCCCCTGGCCCAGGTCCATCGCGGACTCCGCGGCATAGCCTGGACCGTCTTTGAGGGCACCATCCCCGAACCCATGGATGTCGAAATCCTCGGTGTCCTCCGTGGGGCACGCGGCCCCGGCAAAGACATGATCCTCGCCCGTCTCCACGGCCAGAAAGCCGAATTCACCGGCGTCGTCGCCGGCATGAGCGGTAGCCCTGTCTACATCGAGGGCCGCCTGCTCGGCGCACTCTCCTACCGCATCGGACAGTTCAGCAAACAGCCCATCGCTGGCATCACTCCCATCGCCGACATGCTGGAAGTCCGTGACATGCCCACCTCCAGCCAGCCCTTGCCCCAAGCCGCCATCACCGACTCCACCGGCCAAATGACTTTTCAGGCCATGGAAACCCCACTGCTCATGAGCGGCTTTTCGCCGGAAGCCATCCGTGTTTGGAAAGACCGCATGGCCGGCACCGGCCTTGAAACCATCTCCGCCGGCGGTCCCATGGGCCAGACATCCGACACCTCTGACAACGCCCCGCTGCTCCCCGGCTCTGCCGTCAGCCTGCAACTGGTCCGCGGAGACCTTGAAATCGCCGCCACCTGCACCGTCACCTACATCGACCCCACGCAGTTGCTCGCCTGCGGTCATCCCGTCCTTCAGGCCGGGCCCGTCTCCCTCCCCATGACCACCGCAGAGGTCGTCGCCACCCTCGCCTCGCCCCTCAACGCCTTCAAAATCATCAACACCGGCCGCACCATCGGCGCCTTCACCCAGGACCGCGCCTCCGCCATCCGCGGCGAACTCGGCGTCTCCGCCCGTATGATTCCCGTCTCCCTCACCGTCTCCGCGCCCGGCCTCAGCCCCACCGTCCACCACCTCGAGGTCCTCGACCTCGCCCAGATGACCCCCTCCGCGCTGCTCGTATCCATCTATCAGATCCTGCTTGAAAACAACCTCAGCACCTCCGACACCAGCTATCACGTCACCGGCTCCATCGCCGTCCAGGGACTCCCCTCCGTCCCTGTAGACGTGTGGGGAACCCCCTCCGACACCATGGCCTCCCAACTCCAGGCCGCCTTTGCCGTCGCCGACGCCTTCAACCGCCTCTACACCAACTCCGGCCGAACCACCCCCATGCAACGCATTGATCTCCATGTCCAGGCAATCAACCGCGACATGCGCGCCGAGCTCGAAAGCGTCCGCCTTGTCTCCTCAGGCATTGTCCATGCCGGCGACACAGTCACCGTTGAGGCCACCATCCGCCCCTTCCACGGCCAGACTCGCAACCTCCGCCTGCCCTTCACTCTCCCTTCACGTCTCGAACCGGCTACCCTCCGCCTGCTCGTCTCCGGCTCCGCTGCACTCGACCGCACCATTGAGGCTACCCGTCCCCAGGGACGGCCCACCACTCTCGATGCTGCCGCAGCCCGACTCAACAGCCTCCACGCTCCCGACCAGCTCTACGTCACCCTGCTCCTGCCCGAATCCCAGGCCGCCGTCGAAGGGCAAACCCTCTCCAGCCTCCCCCTCTCCATGGCCAACACCCTCGAACCTGGCCGCGGAAGCGACGAAGCCGGCCTCCACGGAGAAACCATCAGCCTCCTCGCCCAGGCACCTGCCGGCGGTGTCCTCAACGGACAACTCCTCCTCAACCTGCGCGTAGAAGCCGGAGGCGGGTTACACTAGCAGTATTCAGTCCCCCGATCCGGCAGCCGGCTCCCAATGCGGAACCCAGTTGCCAATTCCCGGCTGGCCAGTCCTCCTGCAGTAGCCTTGGCCTCCCGCATAACTCAATACTTTTGGCCCCCCAAGGATTCTTATGAGCCAGATTCAAGGACTTGCAGCCCACGCAGCGGGCGCGGAATTGTTGCCTTTTCGTTATTCCCCCGGTGAATTGAAAGCCCAGGAGGTGGAAATCTCCATCTCCCATTGCGGCGTCTGCCACAGCGATCTGCACCTCATCGCAAACGACTGGGGCATGAGCCAATACCCCTTCATTCCCGGCCATGAAATCATCGGCACTATCCGGGCCATCGGCACCGGCGTCAGCACACTCACTATCGGCCAACGCGTTGGCGTCGGCTGGCAGTCCAACTCCTGCGGTCAGTGCGAGTGGTGTTCCCGCGGCATGGAAAACCTCTGCCCAGCCATGGAAGCCACCTGCGTCCATCGCCATGGCGGATACGCCGACTCGGTCCGCGTCAACGCCCGTTTCGCCATTCCCATTCCCGACTCCCTGCCCAGCGAACAGGCCGCACCGCTCCTCTGCGGCGGCATCACCGTCTACAATCCCCTCCGCGCCCACGGCATCAATCCCTCCTCCCGCGTCGGCATTGTCGGCATCGGCGGCCTCGGACACCTCGCCCTCCAGTTCGCACGCGTCTTCGGCGCCGAGGTCACCGCCTTTTCCACCTCCGCCGCCAAAGAAGAGGAAGTCCGCGCCCTCGGCGCACACCACTTCGTCAACACACGCGAAACCAAGGCCATGCGCGAAGTCGCCAACACCTTCGACTTCATCCTCTCCACCATCAACGCTGATCAGGACTGGATGTCCTACATCCAGGCCCTCCGTCCCACCGGGACCCTCTGCTTCGTCGGCGTTCCTCCTGCGCCCGTATCCGTCCAGGCCTTCTCGCTCATCTCCGGCATCCGTTCCATCACCGGCAGCCCCATCGGCAGCCCCCACCAGCTCCGCGAAATGGTCGACGTCGCCGCCCGCCATAACGTCCGCGCCAAGACAGAAGCCTTTCCCATGGCCAAAGCCAACGAGGCCATCGAAAAGGTCAAGAAGAACAAGCTCCGCTACCGCGCCGTCCTCGCCAACTGACCGTAATGCCCGCCACGGCGACCGTTCGGAAGCCCCAGCCTTTTGACGCCATTTGTCGAAAGGCTGGGAACCACCAATCCCCCGCCCGAAACCCTCCCCCGCCCCACCCCTGACCTTAAAATTTCCTCTCAAAACTTGCCGATAATTAATCCCGAAACGCGCACAATGGAATTGAGAGCCAACCAGCCATCGAGCCCAGCTCAAACCAGCTGCAAGCTGGCAACGGCCTACGTCACCTTTCCAATACGCTCCCGGAGGCGAAAAGCTGCAAGCAGCAATGCGCACAATGTTGCACGGAAATACACACTGCCAAAGCCAACATCCATCTTGAAATCGATAACTTCCAAGCAGAAAAAATCAGAATGACAACAAAAACATGCACTCTCATTCTCTTCTTATTCGCCTATACCTATCTAGCTACCCTACAATCAACAACTTAACTTTTCACACCTGCTTGCAAGACAGCCAAAAAGCCACTTTCGGGGTCCCCACTTTCATCCCCTCAAATCACCTCCACTCCAACAGGCGATACTGAATCCGTGACCCCTTCCCACCTCGCCCACTGGACATTCCTCACCGCCGCCTGGCTCCTCGCCCTCGGCTGGCTCTGGCAGGCCCTCCAGTGGCTCCGCTTCGGACCCACACTGCCCGACCTCACGCGCTTCCCCGCCGCCTGGCCCCTGCCAACCGACGACAACCAGCCCCAACTCACCGTCATCGTCCCCGCCTGCAACGAGCAAACCTCCATCCAGACCACCCTCCGTTCTCTGCTCGGGTCCACCGGCATCCGCCTCCAGGTCATCGCCGTCAACGACCGCTCCACCGACCAAACCGGCCCCCTCATGGACCACCTCGCCGCCGACTTCGCCGCAACCGCCTCGCCCCACTCGCTGCAGGTCCTCCACATCACCCACTTGCCCGCAGGTTGGCTCGGCAAGCCCCACGCCCTGGCAACCGCCGCCGCCCTCGCCCAATCTGACTGGCTCCTCTTCACCGACGGCGACGTCGTCTTTGCTCCCCAAACCCTCTCCCTCGCCCTCGGCTACGCCCAGGCAGATCACGCCGACCACCTCGTACTTATGCCCGACTGGACCATGAAATCCTTCGGCGAACGCGCCATGCACGGCGCCATGCACGCCCTCAGTTGCTGGACGCTCCACCTATGGCGCGTCGCCGACCCAGGGGCCCGCGACTTCCTCGGCGTCGGCGCTTTCAATCTGATCCGCCGCTCCACCTACCAGGCCCTCGGCGGCTTTGAGTCCCAACCGATGGAAGTCCTCGAAGACCTCCGCCTCGGCTGGCGGCTCAAGCGTGCCGGCTTCCGCCAGCGCGTCGTCCTCGGCCCGGAGCTTGCTGCCGTTCGCTGGTCCCACGGCGCATGGGGAGTCGTCCGCAACCTAGAAAAGAACCTCTTCGCTCTCTACCGATTTAGCGTCCCCGTCACCCTCGCCGCATGTTTCGGCGTTGCCCTGCAAATCGTCCTGCCCCTGGCCGCCATCGCTGGCCCCGCGCGCCTCGCCGGTCTGGTCACGCTCGCGGCCATCGCCGCCATCTACCTCGCCGCCGCCCGCCTCACCCGCGTTCCACCCGCCTACTTCCTCGTCTACCCTTTTGCCTGGGTGCTCTTTCTCTTTGCCATGCTCCGCTCCATGACCCTCGCTCTGGTCCGCGGCGGCGTCACATGGCGCGGAACACTCTACCCCCTCGCAGAACTCCGCAAGGCAGCCGGCTCCCACTGGCGTTGAGCTTTGCCCTTACGGTTTTGCCTTCTGGTAAGTCCCCAGCCGAAGCTTCCCAAACTGCTTGTCCAGAGCCTTGCCAAACACCTCATCCGACCGGTCCACAAACTTCTCCCCGAAGTTCTCCGCGTTCGACATCCGCGCAAACGCCACAATCTCTCCCGTCTTCGCATCCGCCATCGTCAGAACCAGGCTCGCATACGGAATCGCTCCACCCACCAGCAGCGACATCGCCTTTTTCCCGCCCGTCGTCACCTGGCCATCGGCCTCCACAAACACCAGCACATCCGCCTTGGCCGCACACGGCAGCAGCGCCACATCATCGCCCAGCGTAAAGCGGCTCTTCCCAATGTCCTTCGGCTTCCGGTTGATCTGTGCCGCAAGCCCCTTGTATTTCTCTTCAAGCTGCAGCACAACCTGCTGAATCTCGTCGGCACTGGCGCTGCTCGTCCCGGCGCTCGTTGCCGGCAACAGCTGCACATTCGCATTCTTCAAGTGCGCCTCAACCAGATTCTCCAGCGCATTGCCCCACTCTTCTGACTCCTTAGACATCCCCTCCTGGCCCTTCATCCCAATCCGCGTCAGCTTCCCCGAAGCTGGCATCACGCACGCCGTATGAATCGCAAAATTCCCCTTGGTAATCTTCGCCGCTTCATACGACCACGACGGCGTAATCGCCACCGCCCCCGGCACCAGCACCATCGCTGCAACCAGACTCAACAACCACGCAAACTTCTTTCCCATAGCGTCCTCTTCCTCCGTCCGTCCCTTCCGCGCAACGGACTGTCTTTCGAAGCTAGTTCTTCACCGCACTTCCACTGCTCGCCGCTGCATCTCCCTGCTTCTGCAACGCGGCAAGCCGCCGCTCTATACGCAGGTGATCCATGCTCGTCCCGGCTTCTAGGTCCAGATACGCCTTGTACTCCGCCGCTGCCTCCCCATACCGCGTCTCGTCTTCATACAGGAATCCCAAACCCCGCAGCGCGCTGGTAAACTTCGGGTCGACCGTCAGCACCTGCTTGTACAGAACCTCGGCCTTGTCGCGGCTCGCCTTCAGCGCCTCCTGGCCCTCAGGCTTCTGCAGCAGCCGAGCCTGTTCTTCCTGCTCGGTCATCTTGAAATATTCCTTCCGGTGTTCCGACTGTCCGTGGTGCGTCTTCTCTTCTTCGGTCGGTTCCGCCGTTCGAGGCCCCAACGCACGGTAAGCATCCGCCTCCAGCGTCAGGTAACGCAGGCTGTCCGGGAACTGAGATGTCAATCGCGTCGCCCGGGCCAATGCCGTTCGCGCCCGCCGGCTTTGCATGTCGCTGTCAATCTCCACGCACACCGCCGGCGCCACCTTCCCCTCGTACAACAGCGCATCGCCGCTCTCCAGTTTCTCCCCCGCATGTTTCGTCGCATAGTCTGCCGCAAACGCCTGCCGATCCTCCAACTTCGGATGATCGTGGTAAAACGTCACAAACGGTTCAAACTCCAGGTGGCTGTCTTCCTTCAGCAGTTCAAATGACCGCGCCATCTCCGCCGGGTCGTAGCCCGCCGCCGTCATCGCAATCAACCCATCGTTGTCCGCCTCGTGCTCCATCTCCCGGCTGTACCCAAACACACTCGCCACCAGAATCACTGAGCTCGCCGCGGCTCCCAAGTTCACAGCTGCTCCAAACGCTGACACCGCTGCTCCCACATTCGGCCCCACCGGCACCGCACCCGCCGCAATCTGCAAAATGTTGATCGTCAGCATCTTCTTCCGCACGCTGCGGTTTTCCAGATATCCGTGCCGCTCGAACACATGCGCTGTCTCGTGCCCCAATACCCCGGCCAGTTGCGCCTCATTCTGCAGCAGCCCCAGCAGCCCCGTCGTCACATACACGCTCCCATTCGGCAGCGCAAACGCCTGCACCATCGGGTCACGCAGCACACGAAACTGGAAGTTCACATTCTCCGGAATCGCCCGCGTCCCCAGCACCCGTTTACCCACCATGTCCAGGTATGCCTGCAGGTCGGCATCGTGCATCACCAGCCCTTTGTGCTGGTACACGTCGTCCACCATCTTCGCTTCGTCCAAAACCTGGTTGTCGATTGTCGTGAACTTGAACGCCGCCGCTTCTTTCCCCGGCTCCTGGGCACCGCAACTCCGCCCAGCCAGCGCCACAATCCCAGCCACGGCAAGGCACACAGCAAACGCGCAAAGCTTCCGCTTCGTCATACACTTCCTCAAGGCAACCAATACACCCCGGACAAAACGCCTTGAGTCTACCCCAGCGATTGCTGCCAACCCGCTCGACGTGTCACAGGGAAAATGATTGCAGCCATAATACTCCCAGCTCAGCTTCCCCACAACTCATATCCGCTTCTGCGTCGCCATGCAAATCGTCCCGCCTCTTGCCGCCATCGCCTCCCGGCTCCCGGTGGCCCTGGAACAGCCTAATCGTCGTCCTTCCGCGCACTCGCCGGATGCGCCAGCATCGCCGGCACCGGCGCACCGCCCATCGCGTCCTTCCACAAAATCACGTTCAGCTTCCGCGGATCAGCCCGGTCCTCGTGCGTAAAGTCCATCTTGCTCGACTCCTTGGCCCCCACCGCCCTGGCCGCGTTCGCCGTGTAGATCAGCCCATTGTCCCGGTTGCTAAAGTCCGCCTCATACGCCGGCTGGTCCCCTGCTCCGGCAAACTCCACCTGCATCAGCGGTGCGAACGCATCGTTGTTGTTCATCGGCGGAACCCCCAGCAGGTCTTCCATCGTCCGCAGCGTGCTTACCGTCGTATAGAACGTATGGTCCACCCGCGGTGCATCCCCGCGCGGAGCATACTTGCTGATCGCGAGCGCAATCGACCTATGCGCGTCCACGTGGTCCGCCCCGTCCTGTGCATCGTCCTCCAACACAAAAATCGCCGTCGAAGCCCAGTACGGGCTCTTGCTGATCGCCTCCACAGCGCGGCCCACCGCCAGGTCGTTGTCCGCTACAGACGCCCGCGGCGTCGGACTCCCCGGCGTCGTCCCCGCCGTGTGGTCGTTCGGCAGGCGCAGCATCACGAAGTTGGGCATCGTCTCGTGGCCGCCCTGAAGATCGGCAACCCACCCCCGGAAGTGCGTCAGAAACTCCTCCACACGCAACTGATCCGGAAACATCAGGTTAAAGTCCGGATACGCCGCGTCAAAGTGCCCCTCCAACTCCGGCTTCGTTGCCACATTCTTCGCAATCAGCGGAATCTTCCACGGATACCTGCTCGTCCCGCCCCCATAATTTGCAGGAATCGCCGCTCCTGCCCGAATAAACGCGTGCCCGCACAACTGCGGTGCCGGCTCCGGCGTCCCATTCAGCGGAGAAGCCTCCTTCGGCGCTTCCCCCGAGTCATCGCAGAACTTCGTCGAAATAAACTCCCCAAAGTGATACAAACTCTTCCCGTGCGCCGCAAAATCCGTCCACAGATACCCGCTCTCCGGCTCGTTCATGTCCGGAATCCCCTCGGCCAGCGGATAGCCCTCCTCCACAACCCCTTCGTAGTCGTAATTCCGCTCCCGCCCGCGATAGCTCTGCTGCCACGTCTTCTCCGTGTAATCGCTGGTAATGCCGGCCGTAGACCACACGTGCCCGTCACCGGAAACCTCGCCGGAATCATAGAAATCATCCAGCACCCCAAACTGCTTTGCCAGCCGATGCAGATTCGGCGTGATCGCCGCCCCGTACATCGTCAGCGTCGGATCCCCGTCGCCCACGCCCAGGTCGCCCAGCAACTGGTCATACGTCCGGTTCTCGCGAATGATGTACACAATGTGGCGAATCGGGTTTGCGCCCCCCGCAAACTGCAAATGCTGCTGCGCGCTCAGCATCCGGTTGCTCTCCACCACTGCCCGCGTCAGGCTGGGCAGCTCCGGCAGCGCCTTCGCCAGGTCAATTGACGCCAGCGACCCATACAGCAGCGTCGCAATGTAGGTATGCGGCCGCGACGCCAGCCGCTTCATCTTCGGCTCCGTCAGGCTCGCCGGCACCCGCTGCGCCAGCACGTTCGGCCCCGTCCCTTTGCCCTTGGCCGTCGCCACAATCAGGTGCCCGTCGTGCAGTGCCAGCGCCGTCGGATACCACTCCGTCGGAATAAATCCAACCGCCCCCACCGGCGTCTTCCCGTCCAGTTTCGCCTCCAGCCCCAGCACGGCCACTGCATTCGATCCCGAATTCGCCACAAACAACTGCTTGCCGTCCGCTGAAATCTGCAGCGCATCCGGCATCGCTCCAAAGTACGACTGCCCCGGCAGCCGCGTGTCGTACACCCCGGCCAGCTTCATCCGCTCGCCGCTCAGGTCCACCGCCGCCACCGCATCCCGGTTGGCCAGGGCCACATACAGCCGTTTGCCGTCGGCCGCCAGCGCCAACGCCGCCGGATGCGAACTCGGGTCCGTCGCCCGCGCCGGCCCCAGCAGCGCCACCTTGCCCACCACCTTGCCCGTCAGCAGGTCCAGTTCTGCCACCGCCGACCCGTTCCACAGCGCCACAAACGCCCGTTTCCCGTCCGAGGTCGCCGTCACCGCAATCGGATACACTGACGGCACCACCGCATTCTCCGCCAGGTCAAACCGGTGCAGAACCGCGCCCGTCCCAGCATCCAAAAGCAGCACATCGTCGGAATAGTTATCCGCCACCAGAATCCGCTCGCCCGCCTTCCCGCCAGGCACCAGCGCCAGCCCCGTCGGCGCCGGAATCGCCAACCCCGCCGCCACCGGCTTGCCGATCGGGTTCTGTGTCCGCACCGCAGTCAGCGCCTGCAGCCCAATCGGAATCAGCCGCTCCGCCGTCACCACTCCATCGTGGAAGCCATACACCGCAATCGCATTGCCCGTCTGCTCCGCCTTCATCGCCACTGGCGCGGAAAGCGAATCCACGCTGGCATACAGGTGCCGCCCATCCCCGCTGAAAATCAGCCCCGAATACAGCGTCTGCGCCGCCCCAATCCCCGTTCGCCGCTCCGGGAAGTCCACAACCTTGCCCGTCGTCGCGTCCAGCACCGCAATCGACTGGTTGTAATCCGACTCAAACGTCCCGTACCCCGAATTCACCACTGCCAGCCAGCGATGATCCGGCGACCACGCCATCGCCATCGGCAGGCTGTTCAGCGCCTGCGGAGCTCCCGGAACCAGCTCCAAAAGCTGCTTGCTCGTCGGCAAATCAATCCGACCCGCCTGCTGGGCAACTCCCACCACTCCAACACTCAGCACAGACACCAAACACAACGCCACTTCAACGCTACGGTTTCGCATACCCATGAAACTACCAAACATCAACAGGCCTCGCACACTGCCGGGCCGCCCAAATTCGCAATTCACCCACTTTTCACCTGCCATCTACACGAGCGCCCCACCACCCAGCAAAACCCCTTCGCTGCCACAGTAATAGCATTTTTATTACTTTAGTATTGCAAGGTAACACGCCGTTCGTTACCGTGAATCCAGCACTTCACTTCAATTCAGTCCTCCCTTTGGAGTTGGCGATGCATCATCTCCTCGTTTCCCTCCCGTTTGTCGTCTCCCTCGGCCTCCCGTACCTGCTCGCGGCTTCGAACCTGAATCAGTCCCGCATACTCCCTGGCTCCCCCCGCCTTTGAACTCCTGAGGCCTTCCCCAAGGTCGCCAAACATGCCTCTTCGCTCCGCCAGGGCACTCCGTCGCCGGGCGCGCATCCGGCCCCAACTTCCCACAGGCCCGTCCCATTTCTGCCACATCCCGCCAGTTGTATCCCTTACGTGGTTGACCCTGCTTGCTGCGGCTCGTAAACTAGAGTTTGGCTGCTCCGCATGGCTGATGATCCGCTCTTTGTGCGCATCGACTCCACAGCAGGGCCTGTGCCGAAGAAACATGGGGTCGCGATGACTACTGCTGGCAACAAGAAATCCACGCTGCGCATCGGTATTGCTGTTGCCGTGGTGCTGGCCACCATCGGCTATCTGGCGTTTACCGCTCAGGAATCCAACAAGAGCTACTACGTCACCCTCGCTGAAATGATGGGCATGGGCGATAAGGCTTACTCCGCGAACCTGCGTGTCGACGGCTTCGTCAAGCCCGAGTCCATCACCCAGGCCGGAACCCACGTCAACTTCGTCCTCACCGAGTTTGAAAGCCACAACCCCAAGGCCTCAGCCAATCCCCGCTGGATCAAGGTCGTCTACGACGGCACCGAACCTCCGCCGGACACCTTCAAGGGCGATGCCCAGGCACTCGCCATCGGGACATACGGCCGCGATGGCGTCTTCCATGCCACCCAGCTCCAGGCCAAGTGCGCCTCTAAGTATGCTCCGGCTGCCCCCGGCGCCCCCGGCACTGCTGCCCCGGCTGCCGGCGTCAAAACCGCCTCCGCCTCTCCAGCCGGCAACACCATGGCATCTTCCCAGGGCGGGCAATAGTCACCGCATGAGCGAGTCCGCCGGAGCCCCCGCCATCCAGGAAAATTCCCCGCTGGCGCGGGTTGAGTCTGTCTCCAGGCTCTTCGGCACCTTCGCAGCTCTGCGTCAGGTCTCCGTCAATCTTGCCCCCGGCAAGTGCTACGTCCTGCTCGGCGAAAACGGCGCAGGCAAGTCCACCCTCCTGCGCATCCTCGCCGGCCTCCTCGTCCCCACCTCCGGCACCGTCCGCCTCTTCGGCCAGCACGAGCCGCTTGATGCCCGCGACCGCATCGGCTACATGAGCCACGCCCCCATGCTCTACGACGAGCTCACCGGCGTCGAAAACCTGCGCTACTTCGCCCGCCTTTACCAGGGCCGCGAATGTCTCTCTCCGGAGGTTGCTCTCACCCAGGTAGGCCTCGACCCTGCTCTGCCCCGCACCCTCGGCCAGTATTCTCAGGGCATGCGCCAGCGCGCCTCACTCGCCCGCGTCCTCCTCGCACAGCCCGAGTTGCTCCTGCTCGACGAGCCCTTCTCCAATATGGATGTCGAAAGCGCCCACCAGATGGTCCGCCTCCTGGCCCGCTTCCGCACCGGCAACCGCACCATCGTGCTCACCACCCATCAGCGCGAGCTCGCCGCCCCCATCGCCGACTGGGTCCTCACCCTCAAAGCCGGCCGCGTCGCCAGCCTCGAACAAGGGAGCCCGACGCTATGAGCACCAAAACCAACGGCGCGCGCTTCCTCGATGGCCTCGCCATACCGTATCGCCTCATCGAGTACGACGTGGACCCGGAAGATCTTTCCGCCACCACCGTTGCCCACAAGATCGGCATACCCGCCGAGCAGGTCTTCAAGACCCTGCTCACCACCTCCGGCACCAGCGACTACTTCTTCGCCGTCATTCCCGGCGACGCCGAGCTCGACTTCAAAAAGCTCGCCCGCACCGCCGCCGTCCGCAAGGCGGAAATGGTCTCCCTCAAGGATGTCCAGCCCCTCACCGGCTACATCCGTGGCGGCGTCACCGTCTTCGGCGCAAAAAAAGCCTATCCCGTCTTCGTCGATGAAACCGTCGAGCTCTTCGACGAAATCAGCGTCTCCGCCGGCGTCCGCGGCACCCAGCTCCTCCTCAGCCCTGCGGACTATCTCCGTGCCGCCCAGGCTACCCTCGCCGATCTCACCAAGGACCGAAAAACCGAGGAGCACACCCGATGAGCCAGCCAAACACAACCGGCAACAGTTGGCTCGGCCTCGTCTGGGCGCATCTCGAAAAAGATCTCCGCATTGAGTGGCGCTCCTGGCAGGCGCTCACTTCCATGCTCTTTTACGCCCTGCTCGTCGTTGTGCTCTTTTCCATTGCCTTTGACCCCACCGCCGACGTCTCCCGCCAAATCTCCGGCGGCGTCCTCTGCGTGGCCACCATGTTTGCCTCCGTCAGCCTGCTCAACCAAGCCTGGACCCGCGAAATCCGCCACCAGGTCATGGACGCTCTGCGCATGACTCCCTCCGATGGCGCGGCGCTCTTCCTTGCCAAGGTGCTGGCCAACTTCCTCTTCGTCTGCATCGTCCAGATCGTCCTCGGCCCCATCTTTTTCATCTTCTACAACCTCCATCCACTGGGCGATGCCTGGTTGCTCCTCCTGGTGATACCACTCGGTACGTGGGCCCTGGTCGCCAACGGCACGTTTTTCGCGGCCATCTCCATTCGCAGCCGCAACCGTGACCTGCTCCTGCCACTCATTCTGTTCCCCATTTTTCTGCCGGCTCTGTTGGCCATGGTCCTCTCCGTCAAGACCATCCTCACCGGGGACGGCAGCGACCCGCATCTCTTGTGGATCAAGATGCTCGCCGGCTACGACATAATTTTCATGACGGTAAGCCTGCTCTTGTTTGACACTGTATTGCAGGCGGAATAATTAGAACTGATGCAAAAAAGGAAGTGAGTTCGCAATGAAGAAACTGCTGATTTGGGTGAGCGTCCTCGGCACCCTCGGACTGATGGGCTGGGGCTATTACCAGGCCATGTACGCTGCCCCCACTGAGGCGACGATGGGCGACGTCCAGCGCATCTTCTACTACCACGTCCCCAACGCCATGCTGGCCTTCCTCTTCTTCGCCATCAGCTTTGTGGCCTCCATCGTCTATCTCGCCACACGCCGTGGCAGGCCGTCCATGGCCCAGGCCGCCGATGCCTGGGCGCTGGCCGGCGCTGAGGTTGGCGTGGTCTTCTGCACCGTTGTGCTCATCACCGGCCCCCTCTGGGGTCGCCCGGTCTGGGGCATCTGGTGGACCTGGGACGCGCGCCTCACCACCACCCTCGTCCTCTGGCTCATCTATGTCAGCTACCTGCTCCTGCGCAAATTCGCCGCCGGTCCCCAGATGCAGACCCTCGCCGCCGTCCTCGCCATCTTCGGCGCCATGGACGTGCCCATCGTCTACATGGCCAACCGCTGGTGGCGCACACAGCATCCCGCCCCCGTCTTTGGCGGTGGTGACGACTCCGGCATCAAAGACCCACACATGCTCGCCGCATTCGGCTGGAACGTACTCGCCTGGGCCTGCTGGGGATTGCTCATTCTCGCCTTCCGCGTCTATGTCGAGCGCCGTCAGCAGCGCATTCAGAGCGAAGCCGCAGACGCTGCCCTCGCTGCCGACTAAGCTGCCAAAGCATCAACCGCAACACTCCGGCCTCACGATGGCCGACAGGAGAAGACTATGGGAAGCGGAAACAAATATATGGTCGCGGCCTTCATCGCGACTTGGGTCATTCAACTAGGCTACGTACTCATCCTCGCTCTCAAATGGAACAGCCAGCGCAGCAAGCTTTCTCAGTAGTTTGCTCCCGATCAGGGCCACCCGGCAGGCAATACCACTTTCGTGTCATGCCCGGCGCACTTTGGTTCCATACGCCGCCTCGAAGTGCTATGGGACAACAATCGCCTCTGGTGCACACTTTAGTTACACAGCGTGATGTTACTGCTCGAGGAGACAACGACCATGCATGACCTCATCATTTCCCTGGCCTTCGTCGGCATTTTCATCGCTCCCGCGATTGTGGCTGCCCGGCCCGCCTCCGAAAAGAAGTAGTCCGCCCTCTCCCTCCCAGTCGCTCCCTCGCGTCACCCCCCGCTTTTCCTCTCCAAGCCTTCTCCCTTAAGCTTCGAGCTTCCCCACGCATCACCCGGCGTGTCTTGACACCAGTGGTCCGCAACCATCCCACCGCCACGCTGCTCACACCCTTGTGGGATACACGTTCCTCCCTTTACAAGTGCATCATTATTCAGTTCGCGAATTCCTGCGGACTGGAGTCTCTCCCATGCATTCCTTCTTGATCATCCTCGTTTTCCTCACCACCATGGTCGCACCCGCCATTGTCATCCCTATCATGCCCCAGAGATCCGGCTCCGAAAAATCTGACATTTGATAATTTCAGGCTCTGCAATGCCCCAGCCTTCATGGGCCGAGATGGAGAGAACATCTGCGCCGATCCCCCGGGAGGTCTGACATAAGGCCGCTTAAACCAAACTCGCCACTCAAATTGGATTGATGACACTGCCCCGGCTGGCTGAGAACTTTGATGCAAATGCCATCCATCTCTCGGCGTGGGTTCGCCATCGCCCGCCCCATCCAGGTCTGGGTCATCGGCATCACCTGCTTCCCGACCTTGCAAGCTTAATCTAGGGCCTGTTCACACTACCTGGATGGATGGCGTTGCGGGCGAGAATCGGGCCAAGCAATTCTGGGCACGCAAGGGCGAGTCCGAGAGCTGTGGCGACCCCTCCGCCGAGGGCGAGAACGCAGTATGGACGGATTTTCACCGCAACCCGCAGGGACGGGGCCAGTTTTCCCCATGTCTGCGTCGCTCCTCGCTTCAGTAACCA
>Ga0302283_1000576_pt1 | contig 30518 bp, 28 predicted proteins | sample III_Fen_E1_4_FD_198770 | JGI IMG/M metagenome (GOLD analysis project Ga0302283, IMG submission 198770) | Peat permafrost microbial communities from Stordalen Mire near Abisko, Sweden - III_Fen_E1_4 | ecosystem: Environmental > Terrestrial > Soil > Wetlands > Permafrost | place: Sweden: Abisko... | reverse complement strand
CCTGGGGAGCGTTCAGGGTAGGCGGGCGACGATGTGGAGGTCCGCGAGGTTGTTGCCTGCCGCGCCGCCAGGCAAGGCTGTGCCCAGCGCCTGGTGAACCCGTGCGTCATCGAACGCCTCGAGGGCTGCTTCGGTGGAGTCGGCGGGAGCGCGCTCTGCGTCCGCTCGAGTGACCAGGGCCCCCGCGGCACCCGAGCTCCCATCGACGCCGTCGGAGGCCACGCAGAGCAGGGCGACGTCCGCGGGTAGGTGTCGCATCGCGGCCAGCGCGACCCAGCCGGCGCGCCCGCCGCGGCCACGGACCGCCGGCAGGCGTAGCGTCGGCTCGGTGGCGATGACCAACGCTTCTCCCGGGGCGAGCCCAGCGGCGCGCGCCAGGCGACGATCGACGACGACGGAGGCGTCGCCCTCGTCCGGCTCCTCCACGATCGCACGGAGACCGCGGCGCCCGAGGGCCTCCGCGACCGCGCTGGCGAGCGCCCGCGGGTCGGCGAGGATCCGCGCCCGCGCCCGCACCTCGCCAGGCTTGACGGATTCACTCATGCCGGGGGGCTCCGCGAGCCCCGCCTCGCGCAGCACTGCGCGCGCAGCCTCGAGCGTCGTGGGGTCCGGCACGGTGGGCCCCGAGCCTACGTCCTGCACCGTTCCGCCGATCACGTCGCTGATCACCAGGGTCAACACCCGGGCGCCCCCCGCCGCCCGAGCCAGCCGCCCCCCCTTCACGCGAGAGCAATGCCGTCGCACCAGGTTCACCGCGGCGATGGGCACGCCACGGTCGAGCAGAGCGGTGACCAGCGCTTGCTTCTCGCGCAGGGTGAGGCCTTCCGGGGGCTCGGAGAGCAGCGATGAGGCGCCGCCCGAGACCAGCGCGAGCAACACGTCACCGGGGCCGAGCGAGCCCGCGAGGTGCCGAGCCTCCTGCGCGGCGCTCACGCTGCGCGAGTCGGGCACCGGGTGCGCGGCGACCCGGACCTCGCTGAGTCTCGCAGCGACCAAGGAGGGCGCGGGGGCCACGGTGACGACCAGCGCGCGCTCGATCCGCTCTGGCCAGCGCGCCAGGGCACCGGCGGCCATGGCCGACGCGCCCTTGCCAGCCGCGATGACGATCACCCGCGCGCGCCGTGGCGGCAGGAGCGGTAGCGCGTCGTAGACGAGCCGCGCCGGGTCGAGCGCGGCGAGCCCCTCGCCGAAGGCCGCGCTGAGCGCGCCGCGCAGGTCGTCGAGCGTGGTGATCATGGCGGGGCGCGATCGCCGGCATCGACGAGGTGGGTCGCCACCACCTGGTGCCACCCCAGCGTGAGCGAGAGCACCGCCCCGTGATCGACGGCGTTGCCCGGCGAGCCCGCCGTGAAATCGGTGGGACGCCAGCGCAGCGCGCCGCGGACCCCGAGGTACGGGCCACTGGCGCGCGGGAGAAACGGCAACGCCACGCCGAGAGCCGCCTCCAGACCGGGGTGGACGTCCCAGCTGGCGCGACGCGGTTCGCTCCAGAAGGCGCCGAGCTCGAACGCGAGGGAGTCGACGACCAGATCGAGGAAGGCCGGTCCCCGCTCCAGGTTGAGCCCGTAGCGTCCGACGAAGAGCGGCTGCAGGTGCAGACCCGTGGCCACCGAGCGCGAAACGAGGGGCGCGTCCGTGCCCAGCGCGTCCGTGTAGTGCACGTAGATGCCCGCGGTGGAAAGGTAGAGCGCCGCGCCCCCAACCGCCAGCGCGGGTCCTCCGGCCGCGAAGGCGGCGCCGCCCTCGACGCGCAGCTCGACGTCACCGTCGAAGCGGCCGTACAGCCCGTCGCTGCCCCCGGCGCGCGCCGGGGCGGCTGCCAGCAGCGCCGCTGCGAGCGCGCAGGCGGCGCACGTGGTGGACCTGCGCGTCAACGGATGAGCGCCTCCCGCATCGCCTCGCGCAGCTCGGGCGCGAAGATGATGCGCACGCGCGTGATGGTCTCGTTGCGGAGACGATCGAGCAGGAACGACACCTCCGAGGGCAGCCGCGCCCGCCCCTTGGGGAACATCACCTTGAGCGAGGCGTCGTCCGCGTAAGGGGTGTCGGACGCGACGTCGAGCCCCACGTAGATCGAGGGATCGAAGCCGGCCGCGCGGGCAATCTCGCGCGCCGTCGCCAGCTCCTCCTCGGGCACCCTCGGGGGCGAGCCGTCCGTCTCGCGGAAGATCTCGATGGTCTTGAAGAGCGCCCGGGCGCGGAGGCGCCGGCACAGGTCCGCCAGGATCGGGCACGAGGCCCCCTCCCACTCGTGGACCGCGACCAGCAGCACCTGATCGTCGAGCTCGAGGTACTCGGCGAGCGAGGGCATGTCGCCCGCGGCGATGGACGCCAGCGCCCGTGGCAGCGAGGGCAGGCGGACCCCGTCGCGCACGAGGCCCACCGCCCGGCGCAGGATGGCGCCGATCATCCACTCGGCCGAGCGCGTCGACTTGTGGAAGTACACCTGCTGGAACATGAACAGCCGCGCCAGGATGAAGGCCTCGATGGCGGCCAGCCCCTTGGCTCCGTCGATCGCCAGCCCCGGCTGCGGGCTCTCGTCGAAGCGCAGGCTGCGCATGAGCCAGGGCAGATCGTACTCGCCGTAGCGGACTCCGGTCGCGTGCGCGTCGCGCAGCAGGTAGTCGCAGCGGTCGACGTCGAAGGTGCCGCTGACCGCCTTGGCCAGGTACGGCAGCGCGTGCCTGCCGGCCACCAGCTCCGCAACGCGCTGGGGCAGGTAGGGATCGTCGGCGACGAGCACGCGGTGCACTTCGGACGAGGGGTCGAGGAGGATGCGCTCCGACCACGTCTCGTGGCTGGGCGCGCCGGGCAGGGCGTCCTCGAAGAGGTGGGAGAGCGGCCCGTGTCCGACGTCGTGCAGGAACGCGGCGGCGATGGCGTCGCGCGCCCGCTCGCTGGTGACGCGCTGCCAGAACGGCAGATCTCCGTCGACCTGGCGGAGCCGCGCGAGGAAGAGCTGCATGACGTGCGCGGCGCCGATGGCGTGCGAGAAGCGGGTGTGCTCCGCGCCGGGGAAGGCGAACGAGGTCAGCCCGAGCTGCCGGATCCGGCGCAGCCGCTGCACCTCGCGCGTCCCGAGCAGGCGCTTGACGATGGCGTCCTCCTCGCTCTCGAAGGCCACGAGGCCGTGGATGGGATCGCGGAGGATCATCGGATCCCCCCCGCGTCGCAGCGGTGCGAGGGACCTCGGTGTGTGGGGAGACTCCTGAATACGACCATGCGCCTCGTGTCCGGAATAACGCGCCCGCGCCGTCACTCCAAGCTCGACGTGAGATCGGCCCCTGCAAGTACCACGTGGGGCGCCGATCTCCTGCCCTGCGCTCGCCTGCTCGGGCGCTGCCTTTCGCGCCTCCCCCCGCGTGAGCGCCACGCCTCGACAGCCCTCGCGATCGCTTCCCCCAACGTCAGTTTCGCGTGGGTGCGCGCGCGAGCCGGTGCTACGTTGGGCGCTTCCCCTGCAACGTTCGACAGCCTCTTGACCCGCGAATGGGCAGGACCGACGGGACTATGAGCATGGTCAACGACAGACCTGGACACGCCCCCAAGGGGGCCTCCGGTGCGTCCGGAGAGCGGGTTGCCGCCTCGCGCGGGGGTGAAGAGGGAGGCTCCAGCGGGGGTCAAGACGGCGGCGCCCCGGCCGGCAACGGCGACGCGTCGCCGCGCCGGCTCGACGTCATCTTGCGGTCCCTACCCGAGTCGGAGCTGCGCTCGCTAATCACGCGCATGGGCATCCGCGTCGATCCGGGCAAGCGGATCGACACCCCGTCGCAGGCGGCCCGCGCCCTGGTGGGCCTCCCCGACGTGCGCGACACCTCGCGGCTGTCGGCGTCGAGCCGCGAGCTGCTCCACCGCATCGCCGAGGCGGGCGGGTCGCTCCAGGTGCCCTCGCTACCGGTCGGGCTCGAGCCGCTGCTGGCCCGCGGCGTGGTCTTCGGGCGCAAGGTCGAGCACGGGATCGAGCTGGTCCTCCCCACCGCGTTCCTGCTCCAGCTCAAGAGCTGGGAGGGCGAGGATCCGCGCGCCCTCCGCGCCCTCCTCGCGCAGGCCCCCTTCGAGACGCTGAGCGCGGTCGCTTCGCACTACCTCGGCCGCCCGGCCAACCCGCCCATCGCGCTCTCGCTCGAGCCCGCGTGGGAGCAGCTCAGCGAGCCCGAGCGCCTCCGCGAGGAGATCGAGAAGGTCCCCCCCGTCGAGCGCCGGCTGCTGGAGAGCATCGAGGCCGGCGGCGGCGAGGTCGACACCCAGGAGCTGCTCGATCTCGAGCGCGAGCCCCTGCGCCTCCGCGGCGCGGGCGGCGTCACCGCCACCCGGCGCGGCGCCGGCTTCTCGCTGGAGCGGCGCGCCTTCCTCATCCCCATCCACCCCAACCGCCACGTCATCCCCACCGAGGTCGCGCAGATCGTCGGCGCCGATCGCCGGCAGGCGCGCGAGACGCGCCGCGCGCAGATCCGCACCTTCGTCCTCGAAGAGGACCACGCCCCGCGGCGCGCGCGCTTCGCCTCCGATCCGGCCTTCCTCGCGGTGGCCATGGGCTTCTGCGTCCGCGAGCCCGGCAGCGAGGTGCGCCCCGGCGTGGGCACGCCGCGCTCGCTCCTCGTCAAGTTCGCCCAGCGCTTCGGTCGCGAGGTCGAGGCGGTCGCCCTCCTCGCCGCCCTCTCGCGCGCCGTCGGCCTGTGGGATCTGACCGCCGCCTCGCCGGCCACGCCGCCCGGCTCGCTGGCGATGTACGAGCTCACCCAGATGCTCTTCACCACCTGGCGCCGCGGCGGCGCCTGGGACGAGGCCCGCCCCGAGCGCGAGGTCCTCCGGGTCGCCGAGGGCAGCCGCGACGCCAGCCCCATCGGCGCCCTGCGCGAGATGGTCATCGACGCCCTCCAGGATCTCGGCGAGGGCCGCTGGGTCCCCTGGCACTCGCTGGAGGGCTACCTCGCGGCCGACGAGCGCATCGCCGGCATCGAGCGCCTCCTCCGCCGCTGGTCGGATCGCGCCGGCGTGGAGCTGCCCGACATCCTCGCCACCACCCGTCGCATCGCCCTGGAGACCCTGCCCGCGCTCGGCATCATCGACCTCGGCGGCAGCGCCGAAGAGATCGCCGCCGGGGGCCCCACCGTGCGCCTCACGCCGCGCGGCCGCTCGCTGCTCGCCTCCGCCAAGACCACCATCGACCCGACGCCGAGCAAGTTCGTCGACACCCACGCGCTCCGCGTCGGCCAGTCGGCCCGCATCGCCCACGTCCTCGCGCTCGCCCAGTTCGCGGAGCTGGGACGCGTCGGCGATCAGCTCGACATCCTCCTCACGCCGCAGGCCATCGCCCGCGCCCTCTCCGCCGGCGTCGAGAGCGACGGGCTCCGCGCTCGCATCGAGCTGGTGGCCCCGCTGCCCGACACCATCTCGCGCATGCTCATCCAGGCCAGCGCGGTCATCGGTCGCGGCTCGCTGGTGCAGGCGTCCGGCTTCCTCTGGATCGACGACGTCGAGGTGCGCGAGCTGCTCCGCACCCGCCGCCCCGCCAGCGAGCTGTTCGTCGATCCCTCGCCCCCGGGCGGCCTGCTCATCTACCCCGACGTCGACATGGAGCGCGTGGTGCGCCGCTGCCGCGCCCTCGGCGTCGACGTCGAGGTCGAGGCCGGCGTGGCGCGCGCCCGCACCCACACCACCCCGCCGCCGGGCCGCGTCGCCGCGGTGCGCCCCGGCAGCACCCCGCCGCCCAAGCCCGGCAGCACTCCGCCGCCGCCCAACCACACGCGCCCCACCCCTGCCGAGGGGACCAAGCGCACCAAGCGCTAGCGCGCGGGCGAGCAGCCTCCAGGCACGGATGCGCCGCTTCGTAGTCCTCGGCCGGCGGGCCATCGGCTCGCCCGACTTCTCGCTCAACAACCTCCCCGCCTCCAGCGGGCGGCTCGACGTCCTGGTGCGCTGCCTGCGCGCGGCGCTCCTCGTCTCCCACGGCGTGCGCCGCGACACCATCGTCTACCTGGTGCTGCTGGGGACCGCCGACGCGCCCCGCGTCCTCCGCGTCGACGGGCCCACCGCGCGCTTCCTCCGCCCCGACGAGCGCAGCCTCGCCGTCATCGTCCAGAAGGCGCTCGCCCAGCCGCTCGAGGGCCCGGGCTTCACCACCCTCCGCAACGGGATCGCCGTCGCGGCGGGGGGGCTCGCGGCGGTCCTCGCCGACCTCGGTCCCGGCGCCCCGTACCTGCTCGACGAGGGTGCGCCCGACCTCCGCGAGCTCCCGCTCGACGCCCCCGATCCCGTCTTCTTCCTCGGCGACGACCTCGGCTTCGACGACGCGGCGCGCGCCGCGATCGCCGCCCTCGCGCCGACGTCTGCCAGCGTCGGCCCGCTGAGCCTTCACGCCGAGGACGCCATCGTCCTCGTCGCCAACGAGCTGGACCGCCGCGAGGCCCGCCTCCGGCTCTGATGCGCGCGCCCACCGGCGCGCCGAGCCCGACTATACTCGCGCCCGTGAACACCTCGCCGCAGAGCCAGCCGGCCAGCTCGGGCCAAGACTTCCCCTGCTCCAACTGCGGCGCCAAGCTCGCCTACGACGCGGGCGCCCAGGCCATGAAGTGCCCCTACTGCGGCACCCAGCAGGACATCCCCAACCAGCCCCAGACCAAGGGCGCGCCCGTCGGGCGCGAGATCCCCATCGAGGAGGGCCTGCGCCTCGCCGCCCGCGGCTTCGGCACGCCGGTCACGCAGGTGAGCTGCAGCGACTGCGGCGCCAGCGTCAACGTCTCTCCCGGCGAGCAGACCGCCAAGTGCGCCTTCTGCGGCTCGCAGCAGGTGCTCGCGCAGGAGGCGCCCGGCACCGCCATCCGGCCCGAATCGCTGGTGCCCTTCAAGCTCGACAAGAAGGCCGCCAACGAGAAGTTCGAGGTCTGGCTGGGTGAGCTCTGGTTCCGCCCGAACGACCTCAAGAAGATGGCGAAGCTCCAGGAGATGGGGGGCGTCTACATCCCCTTCTGGACCTTCGACGCCTGGGCCAGCTCGGACTGGAGCGCCGACGCCGGCTACCACTACTACGAGACCGAGTACTACACCGACGACAACGGCAACCAGGCCTCCCGCCAGGTGCAGCGCACCCGCTGGGTGCCTGCCTCCGGCCACCGGCAAGACTTCTTCGACGACACCCTCGTCTGCGCCTCCCGGGGCCTGCCGCCCGAGCTCGTCAGCAAGTTCGAGACCTTCGACACCAAGCAGCTCACCGCCTACCAGCCGCAGTTCCTCGCGGGGTGGCGCGCGGAGTCGTACGCGGTCGAGCTGATGCCCGCCTGGGGCTCGGCGCAGGCGCGCATGGGCGACGTGCAGCGCGGGCGCTGCTCCTCCGACGTGCCCGGCGACACGCAGAGGAACCTCAGCGTCCGAAACGAGTTCTCGCACGTCACCTTCAAGCACGTGCTGCTCCCCATCTGGATCGCGGCCTACCGCTACAACGGCAAGCCCTACCAGTTCCTCGTCAACGGTCAGACCGGCGAGGTGGTTGGCAAGGCGCCCTGGTCGGTGTGGAAGATCACCCTCGCCATCCTCGCCGCCGCGATCGTCATCACCGCGATCTCGATCGCCTACTACCAGTACGACCAGTCGCAGCACCCGACGCGATCCACCACGAGCCCGGCGCAGCTCCCGCGCCCGATCGCTCCGGCGCGGCCGAAGCACTGAGCGGGGAGCTGCCAGCATGCGATCCCCCTCGCACCGCCTCGTCGCCGGCTCGACCGCGCTCGCCCTCCTCGCGGCGGCGAGCCTCGCCAGCGCGTGCAGTCAGGGCCGTGCCGAGTCCCCTCCCGCCCCCCGCGACGACGAGCTCGCGGAGCCGGCCCTCACCGGCCAGGAGGGCGACGACCCTCCCGATCCTGCCTCCGCCGCGCCTCCTGCAACCGGCGCCGCCGGGCCCGCGCTCCTCACCGAGGTCGAGCGGGAGATGCGAAGCATGAAGGCCTCGACCTACCGCCACCGCACCCACGTCGACGAAGCCACCGGCACCTTCGACTACGACTGCTCCGGCCTCCTCCGCTACGCCCTCGGGCGCACCGCGCCCGACGCCCTCGCCGAGGTGAAGGCGGCCGCGGCGCGGCGCCCGCGCTCGTCGGAGTTCGTCGCGTTCCTCCTCGGCATCCCCGCCGGTGGTCAGCAGGGCCGCTGGCAGCGCGTCGCGCGGGTGCGGGATCTGGTCCCCGGCGACGTCATCGTGTGGCTCAAGACCGCGGAGTCGCGCTCGACCAACACCGGGCACACCATGATCGTGCACGGCACCCCGACCCCGGAGCCCACGCGCGTCGACGCCTTCATCGTCCCCATCGTCGACGCGACCGAGCACCCGCACGTCCCCGGCGACGCGCGCGCCGACACGCACCAGACCGGCCTCGGTCAGGGCGAGATCGTCCTCCTCGCCGACAGCGCCGGCGCGCCGGTGGGCTACCGCTGGTCGCGCGGGCGAAAATCGCGCGAGAAGGCGACGACCATCGCGCTCGGACGGCTACGGTAGGCGGGCCGTGCCCCTCGTCGTCAAGCCGCCATCCCCTCTCCGCACGACGCCGGGCACCCTCGCGGTCTTCCTCGCCGGGTCCATCGAGATGGGGGCCGCCGGCCCCTGGCAAGCCGACCTCGAGGTAGCGCTCGCCGCCGCGCCGGTGACGCTCTGGAACCCCCGCCGCGACGCGTGGGACAGCTCCTGGCGGCAGTCGATCGACGAGCCCCTCTTCCGCGAGCAAGTCGAGTGGGAGCTGGAGGCGCAGGAGCGCGCCGACCTGATCGCGATGTATTTCGCGCCAGCGACGCGCTCGCCCATCAGCCTGCTCGAGCTCGGCCTCTTCGCCCGGAGCGGCAAGCTCCTCGTGTGCTGCCCCGAGGGCTTCTGGCGGCAGGGGAACGTGCAGGTGGTCTGCCGCCGCTACGGCGTCCGCGAGGTGCCCTCGCTCGCCGCGCTCGGCGCTGCCATTGCGGCGTCCTCTCGAGCGTAGCGAGCTGCGGGGTCGCGCTTCCCGCGGCGTCCGCTTCCGAGGCCCGGACACCGGTGGTATGGAAGAAAACCTCCGCCATGCCCCGGGAAGTCGCCGCCACCACCGACTGCCCCCCCGACGCGGCCTTCGCCGATCTGCTCGACGGCCGCCTGACCGAGCCGGACGCCTCTCACCTCCGTCGCCATGCCGCCGGGTGCAGCACCTGCGGCGCCCTGCTCGACGCCCTCGGCACGAGCGCCACGGCCGCCGCCACGCCCCCGTGCGAAGAGGACGACGCGCTCGCCCGCGCCCTCCTCCGCGCCGCCGCCACCGCGAGCGGACGCATTCTGGATCGCAAGTACGCCCTCGGCCGGCTCCTCGGCAAGGGCGGGATGGGCGAGGTCTACGAGGCCGATCACCTCGGCACCGGGCGCCGCGTCGCGGTCAAGCTCATCCGCGGGCGCGCGCTGTCGCTGGGCGCGGAGGCCGAGAGCCGCTTCCGGCGCGAGGCGCGGGCGGCGGCTGCCACGCGGAGCCCGCACATCGTCGAGATCCTCGACTCGGGCGAGGACGCGGAGACCGGCGACCTCTACCTGGTGATGGAGCACCTCCGTGGCGAGGACCTCCAGCGCCTCCTCGACCGCGTGGGCCCGCTGGTCCCCGAGGTGGCTCTGCGCATCACCGCGCAGGCGCTCCTGGGGCTCGTCAAGCTGCACGAGGCCGGAACGGTCCACCGCGACGTCAAGCCGGCGAACCTGTTCCTCGCGCGCGGGGACGACGGCGCGATCACGGTCAAGCTGCTCGACTTCGGCATCGCCAAGGTGACGCACGAGCCCCTCCGCGCCGCGCTCACCGCCGGGCTCACCCGCGCGGACGGCATGCTGGGCTCGCCGCTCTACATGTCGCCGGAGCAGATGGCGAACAGCAAGGCCGTGGACGGCCGCACCGACCTCTGGTCGCTGGGCAGCGCGCTCTACTGCGCCCTCGCCGGGCGCGCGCCGCTCCAGCACGTCGAGAACGTCTTCGAGCTGCTCCCCGCCATCCGCGCCGGCGGGGCGCCGCCGCTCCGGGATCGCGCGCCGTGGGTCTCGGCCGCGATGGCGGAGGTGGTGCAACGCGCGCTCGCGGTCGATCCTTCGAGGCGGTACCCGAGCGCCGCTGCGATGCTCGACGCGCTCCGACCGCTGCTCCCGGGCGGCCACTCGCTCCGCGAGGAGATGCTCGGCGGGATCCCCCCCGAGGTGCGCGCCCAGCGGCCGGCGCCCTCCCGCGCGCGCCTCGCGGTGGTGGCAGTCGCGCTGCTCGGCGTGGCTGGAGCGGTCCGCTACGCCACCTCGCCGGCGCCCGCGCCCACGGTGTCCCCGTCGGCCGCGTCCGCGGCGGGAGACGCCGCCAGCGCCGCTCCCCTCGCGCTGCGCGAAAGCCCCGCGTCCATGGTCGCCACCACCTCGCCCGCGCCGCCCCTCCGCCCGGTCCAGCAGCCGCGAACGGCCGCGAGCGTGCGCAGGTCTCCGCCCGCAGCGAGCGCGAGCGCGCCGTCTCGCGACCCGATGCGCGAGCACGAATGAGCCTCCCCGGTCAGGCACGACGGTGGGCCCTCGCGACGACACTCACCGCGATCCCGTTGCTCTCCGGCCGCGCCGCCGCCGCCCCGCCGGACGCCGCGGCGACGAAGGACGAGGCCTTCGCCCACTTCGACAAGGGGCTCGCCCTCTACGATCGGGGCGCCTGGGCCGCCGCGCTCGCCGAGTTCCTCGAGGCGAGGCGGCTGCACCCGCTCCGCAACGCCGTCTACCAGGCCGGCCTCTGCCTCTCGAACCTCCAGCGCTACGACGAGGCGCTCGACCGCTTCGAGTCCACCCTGCGCGATTTCGGCGACGCCATGCCCGCCGACGTGAAGGAGCGCGTCCAGCGCAAGGTGGTGGAGATGCGCGGCCTCGTCGGCGAGGTGACCGTCACCGGCGCCGAGCCCGGCGCCACCATCACCGTCGACGGCCTCGGCCGCGGCGAGCACCCGCTCCTCGCGCCCCTCCGCGTCGCCGCGGGCAGCCACCTGGTGCGCATCTCCAAGTCGGGCTTCGAGAGCTTCGAGGTGCGCATCCTCGTCGCCGGAGGGCAGACCGAGCGGGTCACCGCGCACCTCGACCCGCTCGGTCCCGCGGGGCGGGTGCGGGTCGCGGAGCTGAGCGGCAAGGCGCTCGACGTGATCGTCGACGGGAGCCGCATGGGGACGTCGCCGTGGGAGGGCCCGCTCGCGCCCGGACCGCACGTGGTGGTGCTGCGCGGCGAGGGCGACCTCGGCACGCCGCCGGTGCAGGTCACGGTCGAGGTCGACCGGACCACGCCGCTCACGCTCGCGGCCGCGGAGCTGGGCGCCGCGCTGCGGGTCGAGCCGGTGCCGGTCAACGCGAGCGTGGCGATCGACGGTGTCACGGTGGGCCGGGGGATCTGGGACGGGCGGCTCCACGCCGGGACGCACGCGGTGGAGATCGCGGCGCCGGGGTTCCTCACGGAGAAGCAGGAGGTCACGCTGGCGCCCCGTGCCCAGCGCGTCGCGCGCGTGGAGCTGCGGCGCGATCCGCGCTCGCCCTTCGCGGGGCAGGCGGCGCGCTTCACGGCGGAGCTCACCGTCGGCGTGCCCCAGCTCGGCGCCTTCTACGGGCAGGTCGGCGATTCGTGCACCGGCGCCTGCAGCGGGCCCTTCGACGTCACGGGCTACGCCGTCGCGCGCGGCGGCTACGAGCTGGGCTCCCGGGTGGCGTTCGGGGTCGCCATCGGCACCCTGGTGAGCGGACGCGGCTACGCGCAGCGCGAGACCAACGTCGCGCCGGCCGGCACCCACAGCCCCTGCTCCGCCACGGCGGACGACGGCATCTGGGAGCACGCCGCGGTGCTGGGGGGCTGGGGTCAGATGACCTTCGGCGATCGCCTCGCCATCCACCTCCGCCTCGGCGCCGGCGCGCTGCTCGGCACGGTCTCCGACACCCGCAGCGGCGCCGTCCTCGGCTGCGCGCTCCACGCGGTCGCGCCCTTCACCGAGTCGGCCCCGCTGCGCGCCTTCTACCTCGACCCGGAGGCCCGCGTCGGGCTCGCCCTGGGCCACCACGTCGAGATCACCCTCGGCCTCGAGGTGCTCCTGGCGTTCACCGTGGCGACGCCGACCTGGAGCGGGGTCCACGGGGGCGTGGCGTGGGATCCGCCGTCGGGGACCGAGACCTACGCGAGCCCGCGGCTCATCGCCTTCACCCCGGTCCTCGGCAGCCGCTACGACTTCTGAGCCCTAGTCGGCCGTGCCGTCGAGCTGTACCGGCGAGGGCCCCATGTTCTGCGTCTGGAGCGTGAGGGTGGCCGACGAAGCGCCCGAGTGCGTCGGCGCGAACTGGAGCGTGAGCGACACCTGCGTGCCCGCCGGGATGGCGATGGGATAGATGGCGACCACGGAGAACGCGGCCGCGTCCGGGCCGGTGATGGAGGCGCTGTCGATGACCTCGTCGGTGTCCGCGCTGTCCTGGAAGGGGATCCGGATCTGCTGGCTGGTCCCCACCATCCCCGCGGGGAAGGTGACCACGCCGTCGACCACGTCCTCGCCCGGCGCCGCCCCGACGCCACAGGTACAGCCGGTCAAGCCCAGCGCCACCGCCACGACCCCGAGAACACGAAGAACGTCAAGCATCGGCCAATCCTCCTGCGGGCCCGGCCCGCCTTCCTCTCCTTGACGAGGCAGAGGCGAGACCGTCGCACCGAAAGATTTCAGGTCTCGGGGAAGGCGGTCGACAGGCTCAGATCGAGGCGGCTGCGCATCAAGCCCATCAGGCTCTCGAGCTCCGCCGGCCGCACCCGCAGCCGCTCGCCGAGCTGCCGCCGCGCGCCCTCGAGGATCTCCTGTCGGGCAGCCGCGATCCAGCGCGCCACGGTGGCGCGGTGGACGCCGCGGGTGGCGGCGAGCTGGTCGAGCGTGGTGCCCTCCACGAAGTGCATCCGGAGGAGCCGCCGCTGCTCGACCGGGAGCGCACGGACGGCCGCGCGGAAGGCCACGTTGAACTCGCCGGCGTAGCGCTGCTTGAGGATGTCGAGCTCGGCGTCCGCGCCCGCCTCGCCGCTGTCCGCAGGCGCGGCCTCGGGCGCGTCGCCGGCAAGCTCCTCGGTGCGCCGCCGCCGCACGTCGAGCGCGAGGCGCGTGGTCACCACCCGCAGCCAGCTCCCCAGCGCGCCGCGCCCGGAGTACTCGGCGATGCGCGGCGGGGTCCCGACGAGCAGCCGCTCCAGCACGGCCTGGGTGACATCCTCGACGAAGGCCGGGGTCTCGCGCATCCCGGCGAGATAGCCGCCGACCTGCGCGCGGTACTGCCGGTCCAGCTCCTGGACGGCGGCGGGCACGCGCTCGGCGCAGGCGCAGGCGAGGTAGAGGTCGGCGGCGCAGATCGAGGCGAGCCAGGCCTCCTCGGCCGCGTCTCCGGGGGGTCTGGGGGTGTCCCCCGGCGTGACCGGCCGGTGCTGGGCGAGGTGGCGGAGGAACCGCCCTTCGTGGAGCGGGATGCCGGGGTGGGCGGCGCGCGCGGCGGCAAGCAGCTCCCGCGCGGGGGCTCCGAGGTTGGCCACGTCGTCCATCAGTCGGACTCGAGCTCGGCGTCGTACTCATGCTCGGTGTAACGGTGTCGCTCGGCAGCTTGCATGACGCCTCCGGGCCGGAAACTAGCACAGCTTGCGCTCCTCTCCGCCGCCCGCTATGCGGAGGGGCCCCTTGATGCGCCTCTCCCCCTCGACCGTCCTCTTCGCCCTGGCGGCTGCCCTCGGCGCCCCCGTCGCCCTCGCCGACTCGGTGCCCTCCACGCCGACGACCAAGCCGGACCCGGCCCAGGTCGCCGCCGAGCGGCTGGCGGAGCTCGTCAAGCGCGGCGCCGAGCACTGCGCCGGCGGCGATCTCGACCAGGGCCTCGCCGCGCTCAACGCCGCCTGGACCCAGCACCCGGACACGGCCCTCGCGGTCACGCTGGCGTCGTGCGAGATGAAGGCCGAGCTCTGGCCGGCCGCCGCGGAGCACTTCGCCTTCGCGCTCCGCAACATGGAAGACCCCGCTCAGCGCAAGCCGCTCGAGGCGAGCTTCACCGCCGTGCGAGCGCGGGTCGGCGCGGTCAAGGTGACCGTGACCATCGACGGCGCCGAAATCTTCGTGGGCGACCGCTTCGCCGGGCAGTCACCCCTCCCCGGCGAGGTGTACGTGGCCCCCGGCGCCACCCGCATCTTCGCCAAGAAGACGGGCTACGGCGAGATCGAGGCCACCGCCACCGTGAAGGCGCAGGGCACCGCCACGCTCACGCTCGACCTCGCCGGCCAGGGCGCGGTCGCCACCGCTCGTCACCCGGGCGCGCAGCGGAGCGTCGCGCCGGCCTACGTGCTCGCCGGCCTCGGCGTGGCCGCGGCCGGCGTTGGCGCCGTGCTCTACGCGGCGGGCGCCAGCAAGGGCGGGGCGGCCGACGATCTGCTCGCCGAGCTGCAAGCGGCGTACGGCCTCACCCCCTGCTCCAGCGGCAGCGTGGGCTGCACCACGCTGAAGGGCCTGCGGTCGAGCCACGACACCTTCGTCAACGCGAGCACGGGCACCTTCGTGGGCAGCGGCGCGCTCCTCGGCGCGGCGCTGGTCTACGGCATGTGGGCGAGCTTCGCGCCTCCGCCCGATCGCGACCATACCGCGTTCACGATCGCGCCGGCGCTCTCGCCGGCCGGCCGCGACGGGGGCTCCTCCCACGCCCTCAACGGCGGGCTCTCCGCGTACGGGACGTTCTAGGCGAGCGCGGAGGAGACGATCGTGAACAAGCTGCTCTGGATCCTGGTACCCGCCAGCCTCGTCGCCCTCGCGAGCGTGGGCCCGGTGGTGAGCTGCGCGAGCACCACGGACTGCGCCGACATCGGTGGCTGCGGTGGCTCCGCCGGCAGCGGGGGGGCCGATGCGGGAACGGACGGGTCGACGACGACCACCGCGTCGACGAGCTCGTCCAGCTCGTCCGCGTCGACCAGCTCGACGAGCTCGACGTCGAGCTCATCGACCTCCTCGTCCTCGAGCTCATCGACCTCCTCGTCCTCGAGCTCATCGACCTCCTCGTCCTCGAGCTCGTCGACCTCCTCGTCCTCGAGCTCGTCGACCTCCTCCAGCACCGGCGCGGGCACCGGGGGGGCGAGCGACGCGGGATCCGACGCGAGCGCTGACGACGGCGGCACCGGAGGCTCGGGCGCGGGCGGAGCCGACGGAGGCTGACGGGCCATGGTCTCCCCCGCGACCCCCGGCGCCGTCGTCTGGATCACGGGCCTGCCCTCGTCAGGCAAGTCGACGCTCGCCGAGCGGGTCCAGCGGCGGCTGATCGAGGCCGGAATCTCCTGCTGCACGCTCGATGGGGACGCCGTACGCGCGGCGCTGGTGCCCTCGCCGGGCTACACGCCGGAGGCGCGCGACGCCTTCTACGCCACGCTGGCCAGGCTCGCTGCGCTGCTCGCGGGGCAGGGCCTCGTCGCGGTCGTCCCCGCGACCGCGCACCACGCCCGGTACCGGGCCGAGGCTCGTCGGCTCGCGCCGCGCTTCGTCGAGGTGTACGTCGCCGTCAGCACGGACGAGTGCCGCCGGCGCGATGCCAAGGGGCTCTATGCGGCCACGGGCGCCGGGCGCGCGACCGGGCTCCCCGGCGCTGATCTGGCCTACGAGGTCCCCGACGCGCCGGACGTCACCGCCACCGGCGGCGAGGACGACGAGGCGGCCATGCGGGTCCTGGCGCGGCTCCGCTGAGCGCCCTGCGCTACCCTGCGCCCCCCATGACCGACAGCCCCCTCGCCGACCCCTCCATCCGTCCCGCGGCCGTCGCCGCCGCGCTCGCCCGCGTCGAGGGCGCCCCGGTCGAGATCCTCCACATGGGATCGATCGCCGACGATCGCGCCGCCACCGAGCTCAAGCACATCGGCTACGGCGAGCCCGCGCTGGTGCGCTATCGCGTCGGAGGGCGCGTCGGAGGGCGCGAGCAGCGCGCGGTCCTCCACACCATGGCGCCCAACTGGTTCGGCCACGATCGCCGCTCCGACCGCGCCGCGCTGGTGCTGCTCGCGGCCGACACGTACGCCGAGGTGCCCAGGCACACCCGCGTCCTCGACGTGGGCGCCTTCGACGCGCGCGGGGAGCTGGTCTCGCTGGCGGGCGAGGGCGAGTTCTACCTCCTCACCGAGTATGCCGAGGGCACCCTCTACGCCCGCGATCTCCGCGACCTGGAGGTCCGTGGCGAAGCGACGGGGCGCGACGTCGCGCGGGCGGGGGCGCTGGCGTCGTACCTGGCGGATCTTCACCGCGAGCCGCCGGGGGGCGCGGGCGACCGCGCGACCGAGCTGTACCGGCGCGCCCTGCGCGATCTGATCGGCAGCGGCGAGGGCCTCTTCGGCATCGCCGACAGCTACCCGGAGGGCGGCCCCGTCGCCGCCGAGCGGCTCGCGGCGATCGAGCAGCGCTGCGTGGCGTTCCGCTGGCGCCTGCGCGGCCGCTCCCACCGGCTGCGGCGCACCCACGGGGACTTCCACCCGTACAACATCCTCTTCGGCGAGGGCGCCGACTTCACCCTCCTCGACGCCAGCCGCGGCGGGCGCGGCGACCCGGCCGACGATCTCGCGGCGCTCACCATCAACTACGTCCTCGGTGGGGTGGTGTACCCGGGCGCCTGGCGCCGCGGGCTCGAGCCGGTGTGGGACGCGTTCTGGTCGACGTACCTCGACACCACCCGCGATCGCGAGGTGCTCGAGGCGATCCCTCCCTTCTTCGCCTGGCGCGCGCTCGTGGTGGCGAGCCCGGTGTGGTACCCGACGCTCACCCCGTCGATGCGCGACCAGCTCCTCACCTTCGCCGAGCAGACGCTGGACGCGGGCACCTTCGATCCTGCGCGGACGGCGCTGGAGCTTCGCGAGCGGTAGGCACCGCGCCCCGCCGCGGACACGCGGTAAGATGGCGCCTGTCCCCGACGGGTGATACCGGTAGCGCATGGTACGCCGTCCTTATTCTTGGTTCTTCGCGGTCCTGAGCACCCTGGTAGGCACGCCCCTCCTCGCCACGAGCTGTGGCCGCAGCGAGCTCCCGGGCGACGTGGCGACCCCGGCGGACGCCGGGCCGGACTCGTCGTCGTGCGCGGTGGTGGGCGCCGGGTGTACGACCAACGCCGACTGCTGCACCAACAGCTGTGAGGGCGGCATCTGCGTCACCGGCGCGTGCCTGCCCGATCAGGACGCCTGCTCGAGCGCGGCGCAGTGCTGCTCCGGGGCCTGCACCGGCGGCCTCTGCGGCGGCTCGGCGTGCGCGGTCGACGGCCAGCCCTGCGACTTCGACGGCGGGGCCTGCTGCAACAACGACTGCAACAGCCAGGGGATCTGCGGCCCCGAGAGCTGCTCCCCCGACGGGCAGTTCTGCGGCGACGAGCCGTGCTGCTCGGGAGCGTGCAACGTCGACGGCGTGTGCGGCGTCACGTCGTGCTTCCCCGACGGTAGCCTCTGCGACTTCGACGGCGGGACCTGCTGCAACAACGACTGCAACAGCCAGGGGATCTGCGGCCCCGAGACCTGCACCCCCAACGGGCTGTCCTGCAACGTCGAGGGGCCCTGCTGCTCCGGCGTCTGCGGCACCGACGGGCTCTGCGGCGCGCCCATCTGCGCGCCCGACGGCACCCCCTGCGACTTCGACGCGGGGCCGAACGCGGGCTGCTGCTCGGGCATTTGCAACTTCGAGGGGCTCTGCGGCGCCAGCGTCTGCTCCGCACCTGGCTCCCCCTGCGGCAGCCCGGCCGCGCCCGAGCCGTGCTGCAACAACGCCTGCATCAACTTCGTCTGCGGCGGCACCACCTGCACGCCCGACGGCCTGCCCTGCGGCTCCGAGGGTGCCTGCTGCAACAACGACTGCAACCTCGACGGCATCTGCGGCCCCACGGCCTGTGTGCCCGACGGCCAGCTCTGCATCTTCGACGGCGGCGTGGGGAGCAGCACCTGCTGCAACAACGACTGCAACGCCGAGGGCTTCTGTGGCCCCACGACCTGCTTGCCGGAGGGCCAGTTCTGCGGCGCCGACGGCGGCTTCGGGTTCTGCTGCAACGACGACTGCAACCCCCAGGGCTTCTGCGGCCCCACGACGACGTGCACGCCCGACGGCCTGCCCTGCGGGTCCGAGGGGGCTTGCTGCAACAACGACTGCAACAGCCAGGGCCTCTGCGGCCCGTCGCCGGTCTGCCTGCCCGAGGGCTCGGGCTGCGTATTCGACGGCGGCGTGCTCGAGACCTGCTGCAACAACGACTGCAACAGTCAGGGCATCTGCGGCCCGACGACGTGCGCCGGCACGGGCGACACGTGCGTCAAGTTCTCCGACTGCTGCTCCGGCACCTGCTCCAACGGCACGTGCAGCGCCGCCTGCCAGGCCGTCGGCACCGCCTGCACCAACCCCGGGCAGTGCTGCGACGGCGAGTGCAACGGCGGCCTCTGCGGCCCGCTCACCTGCCCGTCCGACGGCACCGCCTGCGGCGCCTGCCTCGCCGCCAACTGCTGCACCCAGGCGTCGGCGGCATGCCTCGACAACCCCGCCTGCGTCGCGGACCTGGAGTGCATCGGCACCTGCGTCGGCGGAGGCGGCCAGGCGATCAACTGCTTCCTGATGTGCGGGGCCAACCAGCAGGTGATCCAGGTGGCCGGGTGCGCCGAGATGAGCTGCGCCGCCAGCTGCTTGTAGTCGCCTCCCGTGCTACGGGCGATCGCGTGCGCGCAGCCCAGGGTCGCCTCCGGGTGGTCTTTTTCGCGGGCCTCGCCGGCCTCGGGGCGGGCGGCTGTGACGACGCGGCGAGCCCCTACTTCGGCGGGGCCGCGCGCCTCGAGCGGGACCCGGCCACCTTCCACGTCAACAACGGCAGCGAGCCCGAGTACCTCGACCCCGGCAAGTGCAGCGACGGCGGGTGCGCAGCGCTGGTGACCCAGCTCTTCGAGGGGCTGACCCGCTACAGCCCCGAGGACGGCCACCCGGTGCAGGGCGTCGCGCAGAGCTGGGAGAAGAGCGACGACAACCGCCTCTTCCGCTTCCACCTCCGCCCCGACGCCCGCTGGTCCGACGGCCGCCCCGTGACCGCCGGCGATTTCGAGTACGCGTGGAAGCGCGCGCTCCGCCCGGCCACCGCATCGCGCGCCGCGGGGAACCTCTACGCGCTGAAGAACGCCGAGCTCTTCCGGCTCGGCAAGCTCACCGACGATCGCCTCGTCGGCGTCCACGCCACGGACGACCTCACCCTCGAGGTGGAGCTGGAGCAGCCGGCGCCCTACTTCCTCGATCTCACCAGCCACCATGCCTTCTCGCCGGTGCGCCGCGACGTGATCGAAGCCTTCGAGCGCCGCGGGGAGGGCGACCTCTGGACGCGGCCCGGGAGCCTGGTCTCCAACGGCGCGTACGTGCTCGAGAGCTGGGCCTTCCAGTACCAGATCACCATGAAGGCGAACCCGTTCTACCGGGACGCGGAGCGGCTGGCGATCCGCCGCATCGTCTGGACCGAGGTCGAGGACTACCACGCCAGCATGAACCTCTACAAAACGGGCGAGCTCGACTACTTCGGCGACACCGTCTCTCTGCCCGCGGAGTACCAGGCGCGCCTGTCCGGCAAGAGGGACTACCAGCGCAACGACTACCTCGCGGTCTACTGGTACGAGCTCAACACCAGGAGGCCACCCCTCGACGACGCGCGGGTGCGCCGCGCCCTCGACCTCGCCCTCGACAAGCCCCAGATCGTCGACCGGGTGACCCGCGGCGCGCAAGCGCCGGCGACCCACTACGTGCCCGACTTCACCGGATCCGGCTACGCGGAGCAGGCCATGGCGGACAGGGACGCCGGGGCCGACCCCTTCGCGCGACGCGGCTTCGATCCCGAGGCGGCGCGCGCCCTGCTCGCCGAGGCGGGCTTCGCGCCCATCCGCGACGGCGACGGCTGGCGCGCGCCGGGGTTCCCGCCGCTGGAGATCCTCTGCAACAGCGGCGAGGGCCACCGCCAGCTCGCGATCGCCGTGCAGGCGATGTGGAAAGAGAACCTGGGCGTCGTCGCCTCGCTCCGCAGCGAGGAGTGGAAGGTGATGCTCAAGAGCTACCGCGACGGCGACTTCCAGGTGATGCGCTACGGCCAGACCGCCGACTACGACCACCCGCAGACGTTCCTCGCGCCATTCCTCGCCGAGAGCCCCCAGAACCACACCGGCTGGAGCGATCCCGCCTTCGACGAGACGATGCGCCGCGCCGCCGCCACGGCCGATCCCGCGGCGAGCATCCGCCTCTACCGCGACGCTGAGCGCCTCGCCGTCGACGCCACGCCGCGCATTCCGCTCTACTTCTACACGCGCTCGACCCTGGTGAAGCCGTGGGTCCAGGGCTTCCGGGGCAGCAAGCGCAACCCCCACGCGATCCAGTTTCTCCGCGTCGATCCGGCCTGGCAGCGTCCCGATGAGGGACACCCTCACCGCCCCGGCACGCTCGACACGCCCGCCTACGTGCCGCTGGAGCTCCCTCCCCCGGGCCCGTTCACCCCGTGATCACCTTTGCCCTCAGGCGGCTCCTTGCCCTCGTGCCCACGCTGCTCCTGGTGGCCACGCTGGCGTTCGTGCTCCTGCGGCTCCTCCCGGGCGGCCCCTTCGACGCCGAGCGCACGGTCCCGGTCGAGGTGCAGCGCGCGCTCGAGGCGAAGTATCACCTCGACGAGCCCCTGCTGCGTCAGTACACGCGCTGGCTCGCCGACCTGGTGCTCCGCTTCGATCTCGGCCCGTCCTACCGCTACCCCAACCGAAGCGTGCGCGAGATCATCGCCCTCGGCCTGCCGGTCTCGCTGGCGCTGGGATCGCTTTCGCTCGCCTTCGCCGTCGCCGTCGGCGTGCCGCTCGGCGTGCTCGCGGCGACGCGGCGCGGTTCGGTCACCTCCGCGCTGGCCACGGGCGCGGCGGTGCTGGGGATCTCGATCCCTCGCTTCGTCCTCGGGCCGGTCCTGGTGCTGGTGTTCTCGCTCAAGCTCTACCTGCTGCCCGCGGCGCGCTGGGACACCTGGCGGCACATGGTGCTCCCGGTGATCGCCGCGGGCCTGCCCACCGCGGCGTACCTCTCGCGGCTGACGCGGGCGGGGATGCTCGAGGTGCTGCGCTCCGACTTCATCCGCACCGCGCGCGCCAAGGGCCTGCCCGAGCGCACCGTGATCTGGAAGCACGCGCTCCGCGGCGGGCTGATGCCGGCGGTGAGCTACCTCGGCCCCGCGGCGAGCAGCCTCCTGGTGGGGTCCCTGGTGATCGAGAAGATCTTCGACGTCCCGGGGATGGGCCGCTACTTCGTCGAGGCTGCCGCCAACCGCGACTACAACCTGGTGCTCGGCGTGACCCTCGTCTACGGCGCGCTGGTGATGACCCTCAACGCGGTCGTCGACGTGGCGCACGCCTGGCTGGACCCGCGCGTGAGGCTCAGGTGAGCGGCGGCCTCTGGTCCGACGCCGCGCGCCGCCTGCGCAAGGACCGCCCCTTCGTCGCTGCGCTGGCGGTGCTCTCGGCGCTGGTGCTCGCCTCGTGGCTGGTGCCCTGGCTCTCGGGGCACCGCTACGACCGCGCCGACCTCTCGCTCGGGCCCACGCCGCCCTCGTGGTCGCACTGGATGGGGACCGACTATCACGGCCGCGATCTCCTCGCGCGGGTCTTCTTCGGAGGGCGCGTCTCGTTCGCGGTCGGGGCGGTCGCGACGCTGGTGAGCCTCGGCATCGGGGTGACCTGGGGAGGCTTCGCCGGCTACCTGGGCGGCCGCGCCGACGCCCTCCTGATGCGCGCCGTCGACGCGCTCTTTGCGCTGCCGCTGCTGGTGGTGGTGATCCTGGTGATGGTCTTCTTCGGCGGCGAGAGGACCCCGCTCTACCGCGCCTTCTCCGCGGCGCTGGGGCTCTTCGCGGCGCACCCGGACGATCCCTCGTACCGGCCGGTCTTCCAGGTCGGGATGGTCGTGGTCGCCCTGGGCGCGATCTCCTGGCTGACCATGGCGCGCATGGTGCGCGGCCAGATCCGAGCCCTGCGCGAGCAGCCCTTCGTCGAGGCGGCGCGATCCCTGGGCGCCGGCCACGCGAGGCTGTTGCTGCGGCACCTCTTGCCCAACGCGATCGGACCGATCCTGGTGTACGCCGCGCTCACCGTGCCGGATGTGATGATGACCGAGGCCTTCCTCAGCTTCCTCGGCCTGGGGACGCAGGAGCCGCTCGCCAGCTTCGGCCAGCTCGCGGCCTCGGGCGCAGAGACCATGGACCTCTATCCCTGGCTGCTGGTGTTCCCGGCGGCGCTGCTGGCGCTGACGCTCTTCTGTTGCAACGTGCTCGGCGAGGGGCTGCGCGAGTCGCTCGATCCGCGCACGCGCGCTCTCGCGGGGGCACCCTGAACCCGTGGCGTGTCACCGGGTCCGGTGACCCGGCTGCGCAGATTGGCCCGCGGAGCTGGGTTTCGCGCGTAGAGTGGCACCACGTTGCTGCCCCCGACCACGCTCCGCCGTGTCGCTGCCCGTCGCCGGGTCGCGGCGACGGTGATCGGGGCGTCCTTCCTCGCCTCGATCGCTCCCGCTGCTGCCGAGCCGCGCGAGCCGGAGTCCGATGCCGAGGTCACGCGGCGCCTCACGTTCATCGAGGCGCGCCTGGAGCGCGCCACGCCGTCCGCCTGCCTGTGGTGGTCCGCGTGGTACTACGGGTATGTCGCGGTCGCGGTCGGCCAGGCCGGAGTCGCGCTGGCGACGACCAACCGCGGGTTGCGGATCGACTCGGCGGTCGGCGCGGCGTTCTCTTCGCTGGGCGTGCTCGGGCTCGGCGTCTCCGGCTTTCCACCCCTCCACGCCGCCGCCACGCTGCGCGCGTTTCCCGCCGGCACGCCCGCCGAGCGCCGTAGCAAGCTCGCTCGAGGCGAGAGGCTGCTCGCCGGCGCTGCCGCAGCCGAGGTGGGCGGCCGCTCCTGGGTAGCTCACGTGGCGGGCATCGGGTTGACGCTCACCTCCAGCCTGGTGCTCGCGCTCGCCTACAAGCGCGTGGTGTCCAGCGTCGTCACCCTCGTCAGCGGGGTGGGGATCACCGAGGCGCAGATCTTCACGCGGCCGACCGCCGCGATCGACGACTGGAGCGCTTATCAGCGGGGGGCTTCGGGCACCTCCACCGCGGCAGGCGGTCGGCGGGGGACACCGGTGACCTGGACCGTGGTCGCACAGCCAGGCGGCGTCGGGCTCGCCGCGGCCTTCTGACCTTCTGAACGGACACGGCGCGCGAGGCGGTGTTCACTCCGCCGCCCCTGGGGTACCCTCGGGGCGCCCTCATGCCCCCATCCTGCCTCCCCGGGAGCGCTCCGTCATGATCGCGATCTCCACGTTCCTCGCGCACCTGGCGCGTCCGGACGTGACCGAAGTCTGCCTCACCGCCGGCCAGAAGCCCACGGCACGCCGCGGCAACGCGCTCGTGGACCTCGACGCCGAGCCGCTCTCTGCCGACGACCTGCTGCGCATTCTCTTCAGCGCTGGAGGGAGCCGCTACGTCGAGTCGCTGGGGGCCAGGCCCGCCCAGTGGCGCACCCGCGTCGAGGGCGTGGGCGCGGTGAACGTCAGCGCGGCGATGAACGGCGACGTCATCGAGGCGCGGTTCGCGCTCCGGGACGCGCCCTCGGGGCTCCCCCCTGCGCCGCCCGCGCCTCCCCTGCGGAGCCGAACGCCCTCCATCCCGCCCACCAAGACGAAGTCTCCGCGCGCGAGCTCGGCGCGGCCGCCCCCGCTCCCCGAGGGCGCGCCCAGCTCGCGACGCAAGGCGAGCGTGCGCAACCTGCGGCCGGAGCGGGTGACGTTGCCGGAGCTCACGCGTCCCTCGTCCGCGCCGCTGGCGCCGCACCCGTTCGACCTCGTCGACGGCCTGCCGCCACCCCGTCTCGGGATGATCAGCGCGTCCGCGATCGAGCTGGACATCGAGATCCCCTCCGTCCCCAATCCCCCCGGGCGAGCGCAGCCCAAGCCCCCGCCGCCCCTCCCGAAGCAACCACCGCCGCTGCTCGAGGGTGGCTTCGCCCGGCGCGGCGCCGATCTGCGCCCCCAGACCGGCGCCGACGACGGGGCCCTCCTGTCCTCCGCCGTCCAGGTGGACGAGAGCCCGTCGGCCCCGATGTCGCCGCGCACCCTGCCGGAGGCGCGCTTCAACCCGGTCACCCCGGTCACCCTCCCCCCCGCCGCACCGGACCAGGCGAAGCCGTCGCGCGGCACCGGGCGGAGCACTCAGCCCTTCGGACGCGAGCGGAACGACGCGCGCTTCCGCGCCCTCCTCCGCAGTGCGCGCACGCTCGGCGCCAGCGATCTCCACCTCGTCGCCGGCCGACCGCCGCTGCTGCGCCTCGCGGGACAGCTGGTGACCGCAGGCGACGAGCTCGAGGCTCAGGTCGTCGAGGACATGGTCCTCTCCCGCGTGCCGCGCCGGCTGGAGGAAGTCCTCGCCCGCGACGGGTCCTGCGACTTCGCCCTCGACGAGGGGGACCTCGGGCGGTACCGCGCCAACGTCTCCCGCCAGCGGACGGGGATCAAGGCGTCGCTCCGCCTGGTCTCGCTCCACGTGCCCACCCTGGCGACGCTCGGGCTCCCCGAGGCCATCGGCGCGGCGACGCACCATCACCAGGGGCTGATCGTGCTCACCGGGCCCACCGGGCACGGCAAGACCACCACGCTGGCCGCCGTCGTCGACATCCTCAACACCGACACCACGCGCCACGTGATCACGGTGGAAGATCCCATCGAGTACATCCACCCGCGCAAGCGGGCGATGATGAGCCAGCGCGAGGTGGGCACGCACACCAAGAGCTTCCACTCGGCGCTCAAGGCCGCCCTGCGCGAGGATCCGGACGTCATCGTCATCGGCGAGCTGCGCGACACCGAGACGGTGCGCATCGCGCTCGAGGCCAGCGAGACCGGGCACCTGGTGCTGGGGACGATGAGCACGCCGAGCGCGTCCAAGGCGATCGACAGGCTCATCGATCTCTTCCCCCCGGGCGACCAGCAGCAGGTGCGGATGACGCTCGCGGGCGGGCTCCGGCTCATCGTCAGCCAGCGCCTCGTGCCCAGCGCCGAGGGCAAGACCATGGTCGCGGCGGCCGAGCTCCTGCCCGGGATCGTCCCGCTGTGGAACCTCATCCGCGACAACCGCACCTACCAGATCCCCAGCCTCCAGCAGCGCGGCCGGGAGCTCGGCGTGATCCGGCTCGACGACTCGCTCCGCGATCTGGTCCGCGCCGGCCGCATCAGCGCTGCGGACGCCGTCGCCGCGGCCGAGGCGCCGGAGGAGCTGGAGCAGGTGCTGCACGGGCGCCCGGCCGCCGCGGCGGTGCGGATGCCCGAGCCCAAGCCCTCGGCCCCCGCTTCGCCCGACGGCGGCGGCGCCAAGGGCATCTTCGATCGAGTCTTCAAGAAGGGAGGCTGAGCGGTGCCCCGGATCGACGCGCTCTTCGATGCTCTGCTCGACCGCAAGGCCAGCGATCTCCACCTCGCCGTCGGCCACCCGCCCCTGGCCCGCCGCCGCGGCGAGCTCGAGCCCCTGCGCGAGGAGGCGGTCTCCGCCGACGAGATGGCCTCGCTGCTCTTCGAGATCCTCACCCCGGAGGAGCAGGCGCGCATCGTGGGCGAGCTCGACCTCGACTTCGCCTACGCCTACGGCGCCAAGGCGCGCTTCCGCGCCAACTACTTCTACAAGACCACCGGCCTCGCCGCGGTCTTCCGCACCATCCCCAGCCGCGTGCTCTCGCTCGACGACCTCGCCTGCCCCGACGTGGTCCGGAGGGTGAGCGAGCGCCGCAGCGGCCTCATCCTGGTCACCGGGCCCACCGGCTCGGGCAAGAGCACCACGCTCGCCGCGATGCTCGACCACATCAACAGGAACCGGGCCTGCCACATCCTCACCGTCGAGGATCCGGTGGAGTTCGTCCACGTGTCGGCCCGCGCCCAGGTCACCCACCGCGAGGTGGGCCAGGACGCCGGGAGCTTCGCCGCCGCCATCCGCAGCGCCGGCCGCGAGGACGCCGACGTGATCCTCATCGGCGAGCTGCGCACCAACGAGACCATGAAGCTGGCGCTCCAGATGGCGAGCTCGGGCACGCTGGTCTTCGGCACGGTGCACACCAACAGCGCGCCTGCCACCATCGAGCGGATCGTCAACGCCTTCCCCGCGGACGAGCAGCCCCAGGTGCGCGGGATGCTGGCGGAGAGCCTGACCGCGATCGTGGCGCAGCAGCTCCTCAAGACCGCGGACGGCAAGGGCCGGCTCGCCGTGCACGAGATCCTCCTCGGCTCCCCGGCGCTGGCGGCCATGATCCGCGAGGGCAAGACCTTCCAGATCACCAGCCTGATGCAGTCCGGCGGCTCGACGGGGATGCAGACGATGGACTCGGCGCTGGAGCGCCTGGTGCAGAAGGGGCTGGTGACCGGGGAGGACGCCCTGGAGAAGGCCATCGACAAGGAGAGCTTCCAGAAGCTGCTCAAGCGCTCGACGGCCACGGTCCCCTGAGCCATGCCGCTCGCCTCGCCGACCCTCGCCCCTGCCCGCGTCCTCGCCGAGCGCCGCGAGGGCGGCACGCTGATCCTCACTTCGCCTCACCCGCTCGGCGCCTATCCCCGCCACGTCGTCGATCGCCTCCGGCACTGGGCCGAGGTCGCGCCCGATCGGATCTTCCTCGCCGATCGGCTCGACGAAGGCCGCGCCCTCCGCAGCGTCACCTACGCCGAGGCGCGGAGGCTCGTCGATCGCCTGGCACAGGCGCTCCTCGATCGCGGCCTCTCGCCGGCGCGACCGCTCCTGATCCTCTCCGAGAACGGCATCGATCACGCCCTGCTCGCCCTCGCCGCGATGACCGCGGGCGTCCCCGTCGCGCCCGCGTCCACGGCCTACAGCCTGGTCTCGACCGATCTCGCCAAGATCCGCGGCATCGCCGACGTCCTCACGCCCGGCTTGATCTGGGCCCACGACGGCGCGCGCTATGCCCGCGCGCTGACCGCGCTCGCGCCTTCGGGTGCGACGCTCGTCGCCAGCCGAGGCGCCACGGGCGCGGTGCTCCCGCTCGACGCGCTCCTGCAGAGCGAGCCCGGCGACGCGCTGGAGGCGCACTTCACGGAGCAGACCCCGGACACGGTCGCCAAGGTGCTCTTCACCTCCGGCTCCACCGGCGTGCCCAAGGGCGTCATCAACACCCAGCGCATGATCTGCTCCAACCAGGCCGCCATCCAGGTGGCGTGGCCCTTCCTGCGCGAGCGGCCGCCGGTGGTGCTCGACTGGCTGCCCTGGAGCCACACCTTCGGCGGCAACCACAACTTCAACCTGGTGCTCTGCAACGGCGGGTCCCTCCACGTCGACGATGGCAAGCCCACCCCCGAGCTGGCCGCGCGCACCGTGGAGAACCTCCGCGCCGTCTCCCCCACGCTCTACTTCAACGTCCCCCGGGGCTACGACGTCCTCCTGCCCTTCCTGGAGCGCGACGCCACGCTCCGCGACGCGTTCTTCGGCGATCTCGACGCCCTCTTCTACGCCGCCGCCTCGCTGCCCCCGCCGCTCTGGGAGCGCCTCGAGGCCGCCTCGCTCGCGTCGCGCGGGGAGCTGGTGCTGATGCTCTCGGCATGGGGCTCCACCGAGACCTCGCCGATGGCCACCTCGGTGCACTGGCGCATCCGCCGCGCCGGCGTGATCGGCCTCCCCGCGGCCGGCACCGCCATCAAGCTGGCCCCCTCGGGGAGCCGGCCACCCGGGGGGACACCCCCCGACCCCCGGCTCGAGCTGCGCGTCAAGGGCCCCAACGTGACGCCGGGCTACTGGAGGCGGCCGGACCTCACCGCCGCCGCCTTCGACGAGGAGGGCTTCTTCCGCATGGGCGACGCCGGCAAGCTCGTCGACCCCGACGACGCAGCCCAGGGCCTGGCCTTCGACGGGCGCATCGCCGAGGACTTCAAGCTCGCCTCCGGCACCTGGGTCCACGTGGGCGCGCTGCGCACGGCCGCGGTCGCCGCGGGCGCCCCGCTCGTCGAGGACGCCATCGTCGCCGGCCTCGATCGCGAGGACGTTGGCCTGCTCGTCTTCCTCAACCCCGTCGCCGGCCGCGATCTCTGCCCCGGCGTACCGCCCGCCGAGCTCGGTGACCGCGCCGAGGTGCGCGCCTTCCTCGCCGCAGCGTACCGCCGCTACAACGCCGAGAACGGCGGGAGCAGCCAGCGCATCGCGCGCGTCCTGGTGCTCGCGGAGCCGCCCAGCATCGACGCCGACGAGATCACCGACAAGGGCTACATCAACCAGCGCGCCGTGCTGGAGCGGCGCGCGCCGCGGGTGGAGCAGCTCTATGCGGACGGGGACCCGGCGGTGATCCGACCCCCCACCGCCCCGGGGTGAGGTTGGCCGGGGCGAGCGCGGGGTGGTACGGGTAGCGGATGCGACGTGCGCTGCCTCCCTTCGCCGCGCTGGCGCTCCTCGCCGCGCCGGGCCGCGCCCTCGCCGATCCGGCTCCCCCGCCGCAGCCGGTCGCGGTGGCCGCCATCGGCGACTCGCTCACCGATGCCCGCTCCCACGGCGGCAAATTCCTCGAGGTGCTCCGCGAGCGCTGCCCGAAGAGCCGCTTCGACAACTACGGCAAGGGCGGGCAGATGGTGAACCAGATGCGCCGCCGCTTCACCGACGAGATCTTCGGTCCCGGCCAGCCCGCGTACACGCACGTCCTCGTCTTCGGCGGCGTCAACGATCTCTACAGCGACCTCACGGCGGGGCGCACCCCCGCCAAGATCGAGCAGGACCTCACTCTCATGTACCAGGCAGCCCACGCGCACGGCGCCCGCGTGGTGGCGCTGACGGTCGCGCCGTGGGGCGGGTTCACTCGGTATTTCAACGCCTCGCGGAGCGCGGCCACGCTGGAGCTGAACCGCTGGATCCTCGCCCAGCGGGACGCCGGCGCCGTGGACGCGACGATCGACGCGTACCGGCTGCTCTCGTGCGGCGACGCGACCGTCCTCTGCCCTCGCTACGCGCCGCCGTTCAAGGACGGCCTGCACTTCGGCCCGGAGGGGCACCGCAAGCTGGGCGAGGCGCTCTTCGATCAGGTGTTCGCGAGCTGCGCGTAGGGTGTACCCTCAAACGGACGTCGACGCGCAAGCAGTTGAGCGCTCCGCGGTGCAGCCCTGCGACCGCGCAGGCGGCAGCGCCGGGTCGAGCAGACGCTACAGGCGCGGGGGCTGCCGCTTCTCGTGCCACACCGATAGCACCACGATCTGCGCCGCCTTCGGCCGCACGCGGTAGTAAAGGTGATATCCGCTCCGGCGGAGCAGTACCCGCCTCAGGGTCTTCGACCAGGACGAGCCAATCCAGACGCGCGCGCCCGTCTCGGGCAAGAGCGAGATCCGATCCAGCGCCTTGGCAAGGTCGTCGGCCATCTCGTCGGCGCGCTCGACACTTCTGTGCTGGTCGAGCCAGGCACGCGCATCATCAATCTCGCGCGAAGCCTTGGCGGTGAAGACTATCGAGAGCTCCCTCATCGAGCGCGGCGGAGCCGAGCGAGGACCTCCGCGGCGGGGATCAGCTTCCCGTGCTTTTCGTCCTCTTCCGCTTCCGCGTCGCGCTCGAGCAGCTCGGCGAGCTGGTCTGGCGGGAGCCTCACGAACTCCTCGGCAGTGGCCGCTTCTTCGTGCTCGATGGCCTGCCTCGCGGAGCTCATGGATCACATCCTAGCACGTCGCCGAGGCCCGCTCGCCTACGCCGTCTGCGGCGAGGACGGGCGGGCCCCCGCCCGGTCTCACCCCTTGAGGCGATCCTTGAAGAAGAGCTGCATGGAGAGGAACCCGCCGAGCGCGCCGAAGCCGGCGTAGACCGGCACCGCGGCGAAGGCGTAGCCGCTCCCGGCCTGCCGCGCGAAGGCCACGCGGACTTCGTGCGGCATGGTGCCGAGCATGCTCGCGATGAGCGAGCCCAGCGCGATCTGGACGACGATGCCCAGGGTCGCGGCGATGACGCCGGTCACGGCGCCGGAGATGGTGCCGCTGATGGCCGCGTCACCGCTGGAGATGCTCTCGCCCGGGTGCTCCCGCAGGTACATGGAGAGGCCGATGGCGGCGCCGGCCAGGTTGAGCATGCAGAAGCAGCAGTTGAGCAGGTTGAGCAGGGGGATGCCGGAGAGGACGCCACCGATGATGCCCCCGATCACCGCCGTCTTGGCCAGGCGCCCGGCGCCGCCCGAGGCCGGGCCGGTCGGTCCAGGAGGAGGCCCGCCACCCGGGGGACCGTAAGGGTGCTGCGGGCCGCCGCCCGGGGGTCCGTAGCCACCACCGCCGGGGGGAGCACCGTAGCCGCCACCGGGAGGCCCACCCGGGGGCGGGCCATAGCCGCCGCCACCGGGAGGAGGACCGTAGCCGCCACCGGGAGGCGCGCCGCCCGGAGGACCGTAGCCGCCGCCACCGGGAGGAGGACCGTAGCCGCCGCCGGGAGGCGCGCCGCCCGGAGGACCATAGCCGCCGCCCCCCGGAGGACCGTAGCCGCCGCCGCCAGGAGGTGCCCCGCCCGGAGGAGG